>Ga0208819_1000914_pt1 | contig 17507 bp, 13 predicted proteins | sample June2015DPH_11_1_3_FD_184707 | JGI IMG/M metagenome (GOLD analysis project Ga0208819, IMG submission 184707) | Peatland microbial communities from SPRUCE experiment site at the Marcell Experimental Forest, Minnesota, USA - June2015DPH_11_150... | ecosystem: Environmental > Terrestrial > Soil >...
AGAGGACGTGCGAAGGCTCGACCGAACCGGACGAACACGCCGCCCCCGTCGAGCAGGCGATGCCCCTCAGGTCCATGGCGATGACGAAGCCTTCGCCCTCGACATAATCGAAACAGAGGTTGCTGGTGGTGGGGAGGCGCCGCCCTGGGTCTCCGTTCACGCTGACTTGAGGAACCCGCTCCAGGATTCCGCGCTCCAATCGATCGCGCAGGCCCGCCACCCGCTGCGCGGTCTCCTCGAGGTGAGCCAGGGCGAGTTCCGCCGCCATTCCCAGCCCAACAATCCCCGGCACGTTTTCGGTGCCCGGACGGCGGTCGCGTTCGTGATGGCCTCCGTAGAGCAGCGGCTTCAGGATTGTGCCTCTGCGGATATACGTTGCGCCCACGCCTTTCGGCCCGTTGAACTTGTGCGCGGAAAGTGAAAGCAGGTCCACGCCGAGCTTCTCGACGTCCACGGGAATCTTGCCCACCGACTGAACCGCATCGGTATGGAAGTAGACATCGTGCTCGCGGGCGATGCCCCCGATTTCCTCCAGGGGTTGGATGGTGCCGATTTCGTTGTTGGCATGCATGATGGAAATCAGCACGGTCTCAGGACGAATGGCGCGCTTCACGTCCTCCGGGTCAACCACGCCGCTTGCGCCCACGCCCACATAGGTCACACTGACGCCACGTTTTTCAAGGGCCTGCGCCGTGTTAAGAACGGCGTGGTGTTCGATGCCCGTCGTGATGATGTGTGGGGCCGCCGCACGCGCGGCCTGGACAATCCCAAAGATCGAAGCGTTATCCGATTCTGTGCCCCCGCTGCTGAAGATCACCTCGCTGGGCCGGCCATTGAGCAGCTTGGCAACCTGCTGGCGAGCCTTCTCCACCGCGTTCTTTGCCCGCTGGCCGTACCAATGGATCGAAGAGGCGTTGCCGAAGTCCTCGAGCAGGTAAGGCTTCATCGCCTCAAACACTTCCGGCGCCAGCGGCGTCGTCGCGTTGTTGTCCAGATAGACTCTTCTCACTGTTGCTATTTCACCCTTAGGTCACGATCTTGTGTTCCAGCAACATGTCCCAAGCTGGATGGATTAACCCCGCCATTTCAGGTTAGCCGACCACCCTGGTGAAGTCAAATGCTCACCGGGTGACAAGCTTGGGGCGCGCCCGATGTCATTCTGAGCGAGGATAGCCGAAGAACGCTATCCGTAGTATCAGAAACGGAGCGCATCGCAAAGTGGGTCGGCCCTCTCCCAAGGGGAGAGGGTGGACCGCGACGGCGCTTTTACCAGCCGTCGCGGTCCGGGTGAGGGGTTAGTTGCGGGGCGAGGAGGGATCAGATCGGCCAATATGACAATCCCCTTTCGCAGGGTCTTTGCGCATTGGGCTCGGCTCAGAATGAACACCGCCATCAAGCTCGATCGCCAGTCGAGGTTCGAAGCAGTAGAAATCGACAACCCAGCTCTCGATCCGGCATGGACGGCCAAATTTCGCGTCCAGCTTTCGACCGGGCAACAAAGACGATGCCGCTTCTCAGCTTCGGTTTGGTTGCGCCGCAACTTGCGGGTGCGTGGGAGTGGGATGCGCACGGGGAGAGTATAAGGGCCTGGCGAAGACTTAGCCGGGCACAACAACTTTGCTTGACGACGGAAGTAACCCCTCACCCGGCCCGCGCCGGCTGGTGAAAACGCCGGACGCGGGCCACCCTCTCCCCAAGGGAGAGGGTTATGACTCCGACTTCCACCCCCCGTGTCCAGCCGAAGATATGGGTAAACATCAGCCCCTTGGGAGAGGGCAGACCCACTTTGCGATGCGCTCCGTCTCTGACATCGCAGATAGCGGGCTTCGGCTATAGACGCTCAGAATGACGTGCCTGGCGTGCTCGGCATCCTTTGCAGCGGTAGCGGCTTTGGCAGTAGTATTGCCTTGGCGGAAAACTAGTGAGCAACCAAACCACATTCGAAGCCGGGCAACGCGGAGGAGTCAAGGTTTCCGGGGGGCTTCAATGTATTTTGTCCCTTATCGGCTTTACCTCCGTAATAGCCCAGATTGTCCTGATGCGCGAACTGATCGTGGTCTTTTACGGAAACGAGATTTCGCTCGGCATCATGTTGGCGGGCTGGCTGCTTTGGACTGCCATTGGCTCCAGCCTGTCAGGTCAGGTTTCCGCGCGTTTGCGCGATTCCCGGAAACTGATGGCCTGTCTGGAAACCCTCATTGCTGCGGTTTTTCCGCTGACCATTCTAGCCGTACGCGCCAGCAGACCGGTTCTTCAATCAGTCCCAGGAGAAATCCTTGGCCCGGCTCCGATGTTTCTCACCTCCTTCGTCACACTCAGCGTCTTTTGCCTGCTGTCGGGCGGCCTATTCGCGGCGGGCAGCAGGCTGTGCGCCGACGAAGCGCGAACCTCGACGGCGTCTGCGGCAAGCTCTGTTTACCTGCTGGAGGCGGCGGGTTCGGGCTTGGGAGGCATACTGGCAAGCCTTGTTTTGATCCGGTATTTTACCTCCTTCGAAATTGCCCTCTTCCTGGCGTTGCTGAACCTGCTGGCTGCGGCATGGGTCGGGGTCCGCACGCCTTCCTATCGCCGTGCCCTGCTGGCGCTGATTCTTATTGCTGCGCTTCTGATTCCGCGCGCCGCCCGCTTGCTCGAGGCGAAGTCGCTCGCGCTGCTGTGGCATGGTTTTAGCCTCGTGGAGTCACGGAATTCCATCTATGGCAATCTGGCCTTGGTGGCGACGAGCGAAAGCCGCAGCCTTTTCGAAAATGGGCTGAGGGTTTTGACCGTGCCTGACCCTTCGGCCGCGGAGGAGTCCGTACACTTCGCGCTTCTCGAACACTCCGCGCCTCGATCGTTACTGCTCATCGGCGGTGGCATCAACGGCAGCCTGGCGCAAGCCCTCCAATACTCCAGCCTCGAGCGCCTCGAGTACGTCGAACTGGACCCAGCCATACTCGGTGTCGCAGAGCGCCACTTTGCGCAAGCTTGGAATCGCGTGCGGAGCGACCCGCGTGTACGCATTCACCCCATGGATGGGCGGCTGTTCCTCAAAACCAGCAACTCGAAGTTCGATGTCATCATCATCAACCTGCCAGACCCCTTTACCGCGCAATTGAACCGCTTTTACACTCAGGAGTTTTTCATCGAGGCGGCGGAGAAGCTCAACCCCGGCGGAGTCCTGTCTTTCCAGGTGACATCCTCGGAGAACTACATCAGCCAGGAGCTGGCCGACCTCTTGCGATGCCTGCAAAAGACGCTGCGCGCAGTGTTCCCCCAAGTGGTCGCCATCCCGGGCGAGACGGTGCACTTTCTTGCTTCGAATCAGCCCGGCTCGCTCACGCTCGATCCCTCCGAACTCATGACCCGGCTTCGCGAGCGCCGCATCCGCACCCAGTATGTGCGCGAGTATTACATCCCCTTCCGCATGTCGCCGGACCGCATGCTCGATCTCCAACTGCAAATTGAGCCGCAGCCCGCGACGCCAATCAACCGGGATTTCACCCCCATTGCTTACTATTTTGATGTTGTCCTTTGGAGCTCGCGATTTCACTCCCACTGGCGCGAGTTACTGGAATCCCTGGCGCGGCTGAGATTCGGTGCGGTGGCGGGAGCCGTGGCCCTCGGTTTGTTTGGTCTGGCGCTGCTTGCGGCGCTGTATGAGCGCACTCGAGTGGTGCGGCATCGCGGTAGCGGCGATCCCGCAGACGCGGGATCGCCGCTACTCCGGCACAACGCCACGCTGGGCCTTTGTGTTGCCGCCATGGGATTCACGCTGCTGGGTCTTGAAGTACTGCTTTTGCTCGGGTTCCAGGCCCTTTACGGATACGTTTACCAACAACTGTCTATCCTGGTAGCCGTTTTCATGGTGGGGATGGCGGCAGGGGCGTGGCTGGCCTTGAGAAGCAGGAAGCTGGAAAGTCCGCTTGGCCTCTCCTCCCGAGGAGTCCCGCAGGCGCGGGACGACGAGGAATCTCGCAAGTCCAGAGCGAGATTCCTCGCTTCGCTCGGAATGACAATACATACGTCGCTCGACGCAACCCTGTCTGCGGATACGAGGAGAGCGGGGCAGTTTGAATTCCTCAGACTCGCGCTCCTGCAACTGCTGGCGGCTCTGTCGCCTCTTCTCCTCTACGCATTATTTGTCTTGCTCGAGGGCGTCAGAAGTCTGGCCGCGCTTCTCACCATCAGCCAGATGGTCTTCCCGATGCTGGCTCTGATAGCGGGGTTGATGGGCGGATATCAGTTCCCGCTGGCCAGCCGCATTTACTTGGCGCGTTCGGACAACTCAAATCGCAACCCTGGGATGCTTTATGCCCTTGACCTGCTCGGGGCGTGCCTGGGAGCAGTGGCGCTGAGCGCCTACCTGCTCCCGGTCTATGGCTTCCTGCGAACCGCCATGCTCATGGCCGTGGTGAACTTGGCGCCGGCGGCCCTGGCAGCCCTGGCGGCTTTTGAGGTGAGGCTTCGTCGAACGTAGAGGTCTTTGGATTGGTCGGCTCGGCGAAGACCAGAGCGGAAAACATGAACAGGTCGGCATCTTCGTCCTTCCAAGCTTGCTGAGGAAGGCCCGCTTTCACGCACACTTGTTCAAGGAAAGTGTTCCTGTTCCAGCCTTCTTCCGTAGGCACCTGAGGCAGCAGCACGCCTTCGTACTCCCCCTTGCGGATGAGCAGTCCGTGCTGGCCCACGCAGTGGTGAAAGCACTGAAATCTCGTATTCCAGAATCCCCAACTCGCTCTCGCTGACTGGCCGGAAGCGCCGATCCTCGAGCGCGGCGTAGGCGGCCACATCCCGGACCGTTTCGGCGAGCGGTTTCACAGGCGACATATAGCCAATGCAGCCGCGCAAATCTCCATGCTCCTTCAAGGTCACGAAAGCGCCGCGGGCATTCCGGAGGGCTTCAGGTTCATCCGCGGGCGGCGAGTAGAGCTTCTTTTCTCGAACCGCAGTTTCAACCGACTGGCGTGCGATCTTCAGAAGCTCCTGCTTCTCGGCGGGAGTGAGTGAGAATTCAGCGCTTTTGCGCCCGTGCTTCTTGTTCTCTTTTTCAGCCACCAGCGCCACCGCCCCATAGCCGACCACGCGGCTCTTATCTCCCGTGACGTCTCCTGAATTTGCGTACTTGAGGATCTGCGCGCGATGTGCGCCTAGGCGCTCCGCGGCGATCATGGCCGCGACGATGGGCCCGCCTCCGCAGGGGCCTCTCCAGATGTCACGCTGGGTGTTTTGTGAGAGGGTCAGGTAATCCCAATCTTCGATCGTCTTCAGAATCTGGTGGTCCATCCGCTCTGCCTCATCGTAGGGGTGATAATGGGAAAGGTCCGAGCTGACCAGAATGAGCGTGTTGGTGCCTTGCACTGCCTTTGCGAGGGCGATTCCCAGCGCGCGGCAAGCGTCGTAACTCGGGTCGCCCATGACGATGGGCACCATCTTGAACTGCCCCAGCACGCGCTGCAAGAACGGCAGTTGGTCCTCGAGGGCGTGTTCACCATGCCGTGCACCCTGGACTTCCACTTCTCCGTGTCCACGTCCCGAGATTTTGATTGCCGAGCTTAGCTTGGCGAGCTTGGCGGCAAAGTCTTTGTCCACGGGAACGGCGCCGAGGGGCGTCTGATAAGCATCTCCGTCATAAATGGAAGAGAAGGGAAACGACTCGTAATGCGAGGGAGCAATCACCACGACGCGGTCGTAGCTCCTGCCTTTGAGCTGGATATAGGAGTAAGCTGCCACCCCGCCGGAGAATTCGTAGCCCGCATGAGGACATATCAGCGCGACTAAGCTGCCTTCCAGTTTCTCGGCCGACGCATGCGCCAGAAATCCGTCGATCATCTTTCCCAGTTGGTTCGCGTCTGCGGGGTAGAAAGCTCCTGCCACATAGGCAGGCCTGATCTTATGCTCCTCGCTCAAGCCAAGATTCTTAAGGCTGAACACAATCAATACGACGGGGACAAGCAGGGCAAATAGCAATAGACTCAGTTGTACCTTCATGTCTGGACCCTCGGCGAGGACTCACGGGCAAGCAGTTTCCCAGTATACACCTGAACTGTCCTCTTGGATTGCCTTTTGTTAGAAGCTTGATCGCACTTCCTTCCAGTATGGGCACCTGCGACGGTGCTTGGCAGCTTGGGGCGGGGTGGAGCTAATTCTGAACTCAGGAATGAATTGCTTCCTTCTCCCCGCTGGTTCCTGGCACCTGGCACCTGGCACCTGATACCCGGCACCTGACACCCGACACCTGCTCTACCCCCACCTACCATCTACTAATTACCTGTATTTTCAACAACATTCCCGCTTCCAGAGGCTAAGCACCTGTGTTTTCATAGACATTCCCGCTTCACACCCCCATTTTCCACAGCGGTCCTTTGTTTTCAATAACATTCCCGCGTCGTTGGGTCATTTTTTTAAGTTACTATGGTTTCTTCCTTCGTTGAGCGAGAAGACATCTTGTCCCTGGCTGCAATGCGTGCGAAGGGTCCTACCATGTTCAGCCCCTCTCAAAGGGACCACCCGTCAAGCAGTGGGCGGCAGACACCGCCAAGAAGGAGCACAGCAATTCACAATTCACCATTCACCATTGCCCCCCCTGCAACCGCTCTTCCCTCTCCTTGCTCCTGAATCCTGTCCCGGCCCCTAACACCTGGAACCGGCTCTTCAGCCTCCTGAATCCTGACTCCGGTTCTTGCACAACCACACCCACTATGCTAGCCTACTCTCCCAGATTTGTCAAGAGACATGGAGTCCGCTTCCGGCAGGCATTCGCACACGGAGCCAGTTTACCGGGACATTTGGCACCTTGGGGGCGTCTCGTAACCCGCTGATTTCTCAAAGAGATTGAATTTTGGCGACACACAGCTCTCCATAGGTGTCCGCTATTCGAGCGATTTATGGAAGCGCAGGACGCTGATCGCCAGCAGGAGAATAGCAATGCTCGCAAGGGCGGCGAGCTCCGGCCAAAGCACGTCGAAACCAGCCCCTTTCAAGTAGACGCTGCGCAGAAGCACCATGATGTGGCGCAGGGGGTTGGCGTAACTCATCTTCTGAAGCAGGGGAGGCATGCTGGCGATGGGTGTGCCGAAGCCGGAGAGGGTGATCATCGGCATGGTGAAGAAAAAGGAAAGGACCATCGCTTGCTGCTGGTTCGCGGAGACCGTGGAAAGAAACAGCCCCAAACCCAGACCTGCGAGGATGAAGGCCACTAGCCCGGCCGCCAGCACACCCAGGTTTCCGCGGAAAGGCACCCCGAACCAAAATGTTCCCACCAGGGCGATGAGTGTGGCGTCCACGCAGCCGACCAGGAAGAAGGGAATGGTCTTTCCCAGGATGAATTCCCAGCGGCGAATGGGCGTGACCATGACCTGCTCGAGCGTGCCGATCTCGCGCTCACGCACCACTGCGAAGGCGGTGAGCATCATGACCAGGATCAACAGGACGTTGCCGATGACTCCGGGAACGAAATACCACTGGCTTTCCAGTCCCTCGTTGAACCACGGCCGAACCTCGAGGTCCACCTGGGGCAGCGACGACACCTGTTGCGGGGCTGTCCGCTGCATCTGGTCGAGCTGGTAGTCACGGCTGAACTCGGCGCCAATCTGGTTGAGATAGCCCAGCGCCACCAGGGCGGTGTTGGAGTTGGAACAATCCAACAGCACCTGCACTGTAGCCCCTTGGCCGTTGCGCAGGCGCTGGGCGAAGCCGGAATCGATTTCCATCGCCGCCAGGAAATCGCCCCGGTCAAGGCCTTCGCGGAGGTCGGCGCGCCGCGCGGCATATTCGTTCAGGTGAAAATAACGGCTGGCGGAAAAGTGCGCCACCAACTCGCGGCTCTCCTGCGTATTGTCCAAATCGAGCACGGTCAACGCCACGTTTTTTACATCCAACGTGGCCGCGTAACCGAACACCAGCATTTGAATGACCGGCGGGCCAAAGAGCAGCCAGCGCATGTGCGGGTCCCGCAGGGTCTGGATGAATTCCTTCTTGACCATGTTGCCGATGCGCCGGAGTGAGGAGACAAATTTCATTCCAGCCTCTTTTGAAACGCGCGTGTGGCCATTATGATCAGCACCACGGCAATAATCCCCAAGGCGATGATGTCTCCTGCCAACATCCGCACCGGAGTGCCCTTGAGAAAAATACTGCGCAGGATGGAAACGTAATAGCGCGCCGGCAAGATGCGCGTGATCCACTGCACGAAGACGGGCATCTGATCGATGGGAAAGATAAAACCGGAAAGAAGAAATGCGGGCAACAGCGTCACCAGCAGAGCCAACTGGCTGGCCCCGAGCTGTGACTTGGCCGTGACCGAGAAAAAGTACCCCAGTGACAACACCCCAATCAGGAACAGCGCCGAGCAAGCAAACAACACCGTCCAGCTTCCCCGGAAGGGAACGCGAAACCACCAGACCCCCGCACCGGCGCAGAGCGCTGTATCCATCATCCCGATGACAAAATAGGGAACCAGCTTTCCGATCTGAATTTCCAGCTTGCGCACGGGTGTGGCGATGAGCTGTTCCATGGTGCCGCGCTCCCACTCCCGCGCCATGGTTAGCGAGGTCAGGAATGCGCCCACAACGGCCATCACCATGGCCACCACACCGGGCACGATATTGGCCATGCTTTCCAAGTCTTCATTGAACCATGTGTGTGGCTGGAAGGTGACGTTGGGGGTTACAGGCGGTAGGCCGTGGCGCTGCTGCCATTCGATCTGTATGTCTTGGGAGTAGGCTTGGATGATGCTCAGCGCGTAGCCCATACCGATGCTGGCGGTGTTGTTGTCGCTGGCATCAAGCAGCGCTTGCACAGGGGCCTGCCCGCGGGAGTGGAGTTCTTCCGAAAATTGCGGCGGCACCACCACGGCCACCGTACAGGCGCCCCGGTCAATCTGCCGGATGACGTCGTGATAGTTTTCCGCGACATGTACAATCGTGAAATAGTCAGTAGCCTGGAAATGCTTCAGCAGGTCTTGACTGGTTTGTGTCGCGTCGCGGTCGTACACGCAGAGGGGAATGTGCTTGATGTCCAGATTCACACCGTAGCCGACGATGACAAGCTGCACAATCGGCATGGCGAAGATGATCAGGAGGCTGCGCGGATCGCGCCAGATCTGGATGACTTCCTTGTGCATCATGGCCAGGATGCGGCGCAGGCTCATGCGGCTCTCCCCGGTTTGGATTCACGCGCGGCGGTCAGAGCGACGAAGACGTCCTCGAGGCTGGGCGGAATCTGCTCCAGCCGGCCGACGCGGACCTGCCCGGCCTCCAGGGCCGCTCGGATCCCCGGCATGGTTGCCTGGGCGTTTGCGACGACGGCATGCAGACTGCTTCCAAAGACCGCCGCGTCGAGCACGCCCGGCGCGTGGCTCAGCGCTTCGAGTCCCGGCCCCAGCGGCTCGCATTCCACCAGCAGGAGCTGGTCTTTCATGGATCGCGTCTTCAGTTCTGTGGGCGTGCCCATGGCCACAATGCGCCCGCGATCGATCAGCACCAGGCGATTGCAGTATTCCGCCTCGTCCATATAGTGCGTGGTGACGAATACCGTGATGCCCTCGCCCACCATCTGTTGGATCAATTCCCAAAATTGCCGGCGCGACACGGGATCGACGCCCGAAGTCGGCTCGTCGAGAAAGACGATGGGGGGGCGATGCAGCACCGCGCACCCCAGCGCCAACCGCTGTTTCCAGCCGACGGCCAGGGCGCGCGTGGTGGTTTGCTCGCGGCCTTCGAGTCCCGCCATGTGCAGCGCCCAGGCCAAACGCGCGGCAAGAACTTTGCCGGGAACGCTGTACAACCCGGCAAAAAAGCGCAGGTTCTCGATAACTTTCAAATCGTTGTAGAGGGAAAACTTCTGCGACATGTAGCCAATCTGCTGGCGCACCGCCTCAGGCTCCTTGGCGACGTCAACCCCTGCCACCCACGCGCGCCCGGAAGTGGGTCGGAGCAGGCCGCAGAGAATGCGGATGGTCGTGGATTTGCCCGCGCCGTTGGGGCCGAGGAAGCCGAAGATCTCGCCGCGGTGCGCCTGGAAGCTGATGCTGTCCACCGCCACAAAGGTCCCAAAGCGCTTGGTCAGGTTTTCGACCAGCACGGAGGGTTCGCTTCCACTCATAAAGGTTTCGTTCCCCCGGCAGCTTCTGGCTCGCTCTCGACGGCCGATACAAACAAGTCCTCAATGGTCGCCGCTACGGGCTGGATGGAATCGTAAATGACGCCGGCCGATTCCAGCCGGGCGCGCAAATCCGCCAGCCGGCGAGCGGCTTCGTCCACAAACAGGTGGACGCGGTCGCCCACCAGCAACGCACTGCGCACGCCGGGGGCGCCCGCCAACGCCGCGCGCACCTGTCCTGGCTGCGCTGCGTGCACCGCCAATATCTCGCCGGGAAATTTCTTCTTCAGCTCCTCCGGCCGATCACAGAAAAGCATCCGTCCGTGATAGAGGAGCCCCACGCGATGGCAACGCTCCGCTTCGTCGAGGTACGACGTGGAAGTGAGAATCGCCACGCCCTCGGCCACCAGTGAATAGAGAATGCGCCAGAAATCCCGTCGCGACACCGGATCGACCCCGTTGGTCGGTTCGTCGAGGAGCAGCACTTTCGGCGTATGAATCAGCGCACATACCAAGCCGAGCTTTTGCTTCATCCCGCCGGAAAGATTTCCGGCGAGCCGGCTCCGGAAATCACTGAGGCCTGCTGCTGCCAGCAATTCCTGAGAGCGCTGTAAACGCTGGTTGCGGCGCACCCCAAAGAGATCTGCATGAAACCGGATGTTCTCGTCCACCGTCAAATCCTCGTAAAGTCCGAATCGCTGTGACATGTAGCTCAGGAGCGACTTGGCGCCTTCCGGGTCGTGCACGACGTCGCAGCCGGCAATCCTCGCCGCGCCCGAATCCGCGCCCATCACCCCCGCCAGCATCCGCAGCGTGGTGGTTTTTCCTGCGCCGTCCGGCCCGACCAAGCCGAAGATTTCTCCCGCATACACCTCAAAGCTGAGCCCGTCGACGGCGCGCACTTCGCCGAAATGCTTGCTCAAGGAGGAAACGGTGATGGCAGGAGAAAAAGTCATGGCGACTTTAACAACTGTGTCATTCCGAGCGCAGCGAGGAATCTTGCTCTGGTCTTTCTTCTGCGATCCGCGCCGAAGCAGAGCGAGATTCCTCGCTGCGCTCGGAATGACACCCTTTCGTGAGGGAGTTTTAGGCCCACAAATTACTTCACCTGGATGAAAGCGTCTGCCGGCATTCCGGGCTTCAGCTCGCGGTTGGGATTCTCGACGTCCACCTTGACCCGGTAAACCAGCGTGACGCGCTCTTTCTCCGTCTGCACGCTCTTGGGAGTGAATTCCGCCTGCGAAGAGATGAACGAAATCCGGCCGTGATAAATCCTGTCCGGGTAAGTGTCGGTGCGCACATCAACCACCTGCCCCCAGTGCACTTTGCCGAGATCCGTCTCGGGCACATATACCCGGACCCACAGATGGTCCAGGTCGGCGAGGGTCACGATGGGCGTGCCGGGTGAGACGACCTCTCCCAACTCCGCCTGCCGCACCAGTACCACTCCGTTGAAGGGCGCGCGCAGCACGGTATAGGCTAGCCGGATGCGTGACATTTGCAGGTTCTGGTCTGCTTGTTGAACATTGGAGTGCTCGACCGCCAGTTCTTCCTTGCGCGTTCCTTCCACGAGTTCGTTGTAGATTTGCTGCGCACGATCACAAGTAGCCTGTGCGCGGGTGATGTTGGTGGCGGCCAAGTCGCGCGTCTGCCCCGGGATTTCGTCCTTTTCGTAAAGCGCCTGGTAACGCGCGTAATCCTTCTTCTTCTGCTCGAGGTCAGCCTGAGCATCGAGCACCGCGAGCTTGGCGGCCTCGATGTCTTGCGTCCGGCTGCCCGCCAGACCGAGGGCGAGTTGCCGGTCGCGCACGCGAATAGCGGATTCGTCCTCGGCTACCTGTTGCCGGTAGTCATCGCTATCGAGCCGGGCCAGCAAGTCGCCGGATTTCAGGGTCATGCCTTCCTCCACCGGCAGAGCGATGATGCGGCCGGTCACCTTGAAGCTGACCAGACTCTCGTGCGCTTCAATGTTGCCGGAGAGCTTGAGCACGTTTTCCACAGTGGGCTTGCGGAACCACTGGGGATGGAAGTAAACCACTGCGCCGCCAATCGCCAATAGCAGCAGGAGCGGAATCACGCGTTTCATAGCTTTTTACCTCTTCCTATTGACTTCACCCCGCGACCGGCTCAGGGCTCGGCGAGGTATGTTTGGTAAATCTTTTCAGTTCCCCCTAGCGAGCGCGCGAGGGCCATGACGGCGTCGGCGTGCCGTGCCAGGGCCATGATGCGGTCATCTTGCGCGCTCGCCAGGCTGGCCTGCGCGGTCACCACCTCGATGTTGTCCGTCACCCCGTTGCCGAAACGGTCTTGCGCCAGGCTTAGCTCGCGCTCTGCCAGGTGGAGGGCTGCCTCGGTGACGGTCACTTGATTCTCGGTGGATTCCAGGTCCAGCACTGCCTTGCGCAGCTCCTGCTCGATCTCGCGGTTGAGGTCGTCAATCTGCGCGTTCAGGCGTTTCAACTGGCTTTGGAGTTCCGTCTTCTCTCCGGCGCGGTCCCGGTCAAACAAGGTGACCGTGAGCGTTCCCTGAATCTCGCCGGTTCCCGCCATGGAGCCGAACCCGCGCCCAATCGCTCCATAATCGCCGTTAACCGAGAGGGTGGGGAGATAGCGCGCCCGCGAGGCCTTGAGCTGCTCGACAATTGAATCTCGTTGCTTGAAAAGCGCGGCGTAGTCGGATCGCGCCTCGAGGGCGCTGTGCAGCGCCTGGTCTGCGTCGGTTGATTCCACGTGATGGAATTTCAAGGGCTCGGCCAAGTCCAGCGGGGCGCCGGGGCTCAGTCCGAGGAAATGAGCAAGGACGAGCAGGGAAGTCTGATAAGTGTTGCGCGCCACCAGCAGGTTCTGCTGGTCCCGCGCCAGTTGCACCTGGGCGCGAACCACGTCCACAGCGGTTGCCAGTCCCTGGGCGTGTTGGTCGCGCGCCAATTTCTCCAGGGTTTGCGAAGTCGTCACGCGAGATTCCGCCGCTGCTGCTTCCGCGGCGGAAGCCTGGGCGTCAAGATAAAGCCCTGCGGCCTGGCGGATCACCAAATCGCGCGCGTCCTGATAGTCGAGCTTGGCGGCCTCCTCTTGCCTTTCGCTGGCCTTCCAGTTGTGGTAGGCGTGGCGGTCAAGCAAAGATTGGCTCGCCGAAAGGCGGAAATCATAGTGGTTGAACGGACCGACGACGCTAGGCACGGTGGGAAAGGAAATTCCCATGGCGCCCAAATCGATATTCTCGCGGTTGGCTAACGCGTCCCCGTTGACGTGCGGCAGCAAGGAAGCCCGCCGCCGAGCGCGCGTGCCTTCCAATTCCTCGACTTGCGTACTCGCCACGCGCACGCTGAGGTTCTGCTTCAGTGCCAGACCAATTGCCTCCCGCAGCGTCAGCCGTCGCGGAGCGGTCTGCTGCGCATCTAGGGGCGCTCCGCCCGCAAACGACAACGTCACAAACAACGTGACCCACCTTGCACTCGACCGCATGAACCTTCTCCTTTGCCGCGCCGCGTCGATTACCTCGCGGCTTTCAATCCGGTTGCTTCCGCAGGCTGTCCAATACGAACTCCAGGTGCGCCTTACTGTAGGCGTCGAGATCGAGCCGGTGCCGCTCCCCGTGAAGCAATCTCCACACGATAGCCAGAACTCCCGGCGCGACCAGAATCTGCGGAAACTGCGCGGCCTTCGTCTGCCGGAACTCACCCGTAGCCACACCCCTCTTGAGCACCCGGCGGACCCGATTCAAACCCGGCTCAATAACCTCCCGATGGTAAATGTCGGCAAGCTGAGGAAATTTGCCGCTCTCGGCAATGAGCATGCGAACGATAGACCGCGCCTTGGCGTTTCTCACCACCTGGTACATCTGCGAAAGCAGCTCGCGAAGCAATTTTTCCGCCGACCCGCTGAACATCCCCGTAAGGGCGTCAATGCGCTTTTGAATCAAAGTGCGGACCACCGCCCGAAAGAGCCGTTCCTTATCCCGGAAGTAGAGATAGATCGTTCCCTTGGCGATGCCCGCCCGCTTGGCCACATCCTCGAGGCGGGTAGCCGCATATCCGTTGGTTCCAAACTCCTCGAGAGCGGCCGCCAGAATTTCCTTCTGGCGATGCAGCTTTAGCTCCCGCCGGCGCGGGGAGGACTTGGCGGCCTTTACTTGCCTGGAATTCAATGTCTTCATCGTTCTCTCCATCAAATGACTGAACGGTCAGTCATTATTCCTGGAGAGAAAGATAGCCGTAAGGAAACTCCTTGTCAACTGATTTTTACCAGGCTCTATTTGTTCGGACGCTCGATAAGGGCGGGGTATGGTTATTTCCCCCGCGGTGGGAAGACAAGTTGAAACCCTCATTCCCGTCGCGCGAACGCAGTGGCCTGGGTCCGCGCAACGGGGCCTCGGCTATCCCTTCGGTTCGGCCGCGGGCGGCGCAGAGGGGCTACACCAGGCGCGCATACCGGCTCGCAATTTCTCACGTTCTTCGGGGGTCATCTGCTCCCAGCGCTCCATCATGCGCTGGCGCCAGTGCATCGCGAAGCCGGGGCGCCCACGGAAGCCGCTGAAGAGGATCTTGCTCAGCACCAGGAGGCCCAATGCTTGCCAGAAGCTGATGGCATGCAGACCGAAGATGACCGGCATCAGCCAGTTCCATAGCCACATGACTACGAAGCTGAAAACCGTTGCCGCCAGGGCAACGAACAACAAAAGTTTCACTCCTCGCGAAATCCAATGCCTTTTCATCGTTTTCACCCTCACGCTTTCTTGAATTCTTCGTAGATGGCCCGCAAGCGCCGCCGCAGGTGGAGCACCGCGTAGTGCTTTCGGGAGAGCAAGGTGTTCACGCTCAGCCCGGTGGCCGCTGCCAGGTCGTTGAAACTCCGTCCCTCGAATTCATGGGCGATAAACACTTCGCGCTGATCCTCCGGAAGCTCGTCCAAAGCCACGCTAAGTTCTTCCAGCAGTACCTCGCGCGCGTAGGCCGCCTCGGGACCTGCATCGGGCGAAGGGAGAAGGTCTTCCAAAAAGAGCTGCTCTCCATCCTCCGCCTCCATTGTGGTGTTGACCCGCAATGGCTCGGCCCTTCGCTTACGGAAAAGGTCCGTGATGCGATTCCGGGCGGCCCGAAACAGCCAGGCGCCCACTTGCTCGATGGGCCTCATCAGCCGATAAGCCTGCACGAGTTCATAGAAGACATCTTGCAGGATGTCCTCTGCATCACTCTCCTCGACAACTTGCTTCCGGATGAAACTGCGAAGCCGGGATTGTTCCCGCGCGATTGCCGGCGAGATGCGGTCGTTTTGCTCTTCGGTCATCGGCTCGATGCTGAGCGCGTCCTTCATCCACTTGTGTAGACGGATCAGCGATGCCGATATTTTATTGAATTTTCGCTTGCAGATGTTTTATTGCGGCCCACATTGTGACATCGGAACAACATTCTGCAACAAGACGGACTACAAACTGTGTGACAGGATTGCTTCCACTTCCTTCGGACCGATGTCTTGGCGTTCTCCGAGAGTCGTCCAACCGCGAGCTGCGAGGCGCTTGGAAACAGATTCGACGACATCCGGGGCCACACCGTAGTCCTTCAAATGAGTCTTCACACCCACAGACTCGAAGAATGTCCGGGTGTTCTGGATGGCCTGGTCGATCTTTTCATCCTCGGCGCCTGTGCGAAGGCCCCAGACGCGTTCGGCATATTGCAGGAGTTTGGCGCGTTTGGCTTGCTTCCGCTCTGCCAGGACTCCGGGAAAGACGACAGCCAGTGTTTGGGCATGATCCAAGCCACGCAGCGCTGTGAGCTCGTGGCCGACCATGTGGGTCGTCCAGTCCTGCGGGACTCCGAGGCCAATGAGTCCATTGAGTGCCATGCTCGCACACCAACACAAATTGGCGCGTGAGTTATAGTCGGCCGAGTGGGCAAGCGTCTTAGGCCCTTCCTCGATCAGGGTGAGCAGGATCGATTCCGCAAATCGGTCCTGGAGTGGGGCGTTCGCCGGGTAGGTCAAATATTGCTCGAGTGCGTGCGCAAACGCGTCCACGATGCCGTTACCCACCTGGCGCGCAGGCAGCGTGAAAGTCACCTCGGGGTCGATGATTGAGAATTTCGGGTACACGAGTGGGCTGGCGAAGGGAAATTTTTCCTGCGTACCCGCCCGCGAGATGACAGCAAACCAGTTCATCTCCGAGCCGGTAGCCGGGAGCGTCAACACCACACCGAGCGGAACGGCAGCGTTCACGGGCGCATTCTTGGCCAGAATATCCCAAGGCTCGCCTTCAAATCTTGCTGCCGCGGCAATAAATTTCGTGCCGTCCAAGACCGAACCGCCACCCACCGCGACCAGGAAATCGATTCTTTCGCGCTTCACCACTTCGACGGCCTTCATGAGTGTTTCATACGCGGGGTTGGGCTCGATGCCACTGAACTCGCTCACAGTGTGCCCTTGCAGATTGGCTATCACCTGGTCATAGACACCGTTCCTTTTGATGCTGCCACTACCGTAGGTCACAAGCAACCGCGCACCCGCAGGAACCGCGCCGCGAAGCTTCGCGATCTGGCCCTTTCCGAAGAGAATCTTCACCGGATTGAAGAATTCAAAGTTCTCCATTCGTCCTCCTTCAGCCCGCTTACGCTCGCCACACGCCGGGGATGGCTTGCTGGCAGTATTGGCATTTGCCGTTGTGGATGTGCACCGTGCTGACGGTGTACCCTGTACGTTCCACGACAATCTTGCGGCATTTGGGGCAATAGGTATTCTCGGCGGGGTGGCCCGGCACATTGCCGATGTACACGTAGTGAAGGCCCTCGGCGTCGGCGACGGCCTTGGCGCGCTCGAGCGTTTCCAGCGGCGTGGGAGGAAGGTTCTTCAAAAGGTATTCGGGATGGAAGCGCGAGAAGTGGAGCGGAACGTCCGGTCCTAATTCGGATTTGACCCACTTGGCGAGCGCTTTGAACTCCGTGTCGCTGTCGTTCAAAGTGGGAATCACAAGGTAAACGATCTCATTCCATACCCCGTGCTTGCGGATAGTCACCAGGCAATCGAGCACCGGTTTCAGTTCGGCGTTGACTACTTCCTTGTAGAACTTTTCTGAATAAGCTTTCAGGTCCACCTTGATGGCGTCCACCTGGCGGCAGATTTTTTGCAGAGGCTCTTGTTGGATGTAACCGCCGGTGACCATCACGCTCTTGACGCCCAGGCCGCGACCAGCCTCGGCGCAATCGGCCATGTATTCGTAAAACACCACAGGCTCGCTGTAAGTGTAGGCGATGGTCGGGCACTTGTACTGCCCGGCCAACTCCGCCACCTTCTGCGGCGGCGCGTAGCTCGACCGGACCTGCTCGGGGCGGACCTGGGAAATATCCCAGTTCTGGCACATCTTGCAGTTCACATTGCAGCCCGCGGTGGCAATGGAGAACGCGACGGTGCCAGGGAGAAAATGGAAGAAGGGCTTCTTC
>Ga0208819_1000925_pt1 | contig 17318 bp, 19 predicted proteins | sample June2015DPH_11_1_3_FD_184707 | JGI IMG/M metagenome (GOLD analysis project Ga0208819, IMG submission 184707) | Peatland microbial communities from SPRUCE experiment site at the Marcell Experimental Forest, Minnesota, USA - June2015DPH_11_150... | ecosystem: Environmental > Terrestrial > Soil >...
GCAGCCTGCCAGATTTGCGTTCAACCTGCATGAGGAAGAGGACGTTCTTCCAATTCATTTCATGAGTTCCTCAACAACAGCTCTCAAATCTTCAGTTCCAGTTAACCTCAAGAAGATATCCTCTAATCCTGAGCGCGGTAAACTGGCTTTTTGTCTTAACTCATCCATGTTGCCAAGTGCTAATAATTGTCCTTGGAACATGATGCCTATTCGGTCGCATAATGCCTGCGCAATTTCAAGAACATGCGTTGACATTATCGTGGTTACGCCTTGCGTTTTAAGCTCGTAAAGAAACTCTTTAACTATCCTTGCCGAACGCGGGTCTAAAGCGTTAAGCGGCTCGTCGAGAATCAAGAGCTTTGGTTTGTGCAGAAAAGCTGAAATTAAAGTGATTTTCTTTTTCATGCCATCCGAGTAACTATTTATCATGTCACCTTCGCGCCCTTCAAGCTGCATGGCTTTGAGGTACTCAGTTATCCGCTGCTTTTTCTCAGCCGTTGGCACACCATAAATGTCGGCTATGAAGTCTAAGTATTCGATTCCAGTTAAAAACTCGTAAATATTCGGGGACTCTGGAACGTAACCAACAAGTCGCTTAACTTCCACAGGCTGCTTTTGAACGTCTAATCCTAAAACGTTGACTGATCCAGCGGTAGGTTGAACTAAACCCAGCAGCATTTTGAGGGTGGTTGATTTTCCCGAGCCGTTGGGTCCTAGAAGACCGAAGATTTCACCTGTACTTATGGTTAAATTAAGGTTGTTTACTGCTACTATTTCATTGTAGCGTTTTGTTACGTCTTTAAGTTCAACCGCGAACTGAGTATACATGCTAAACGATGCCACCGAGTTGCAAATAGAGAAAGGCATCGGTATTTAAGGCTAATGAGTATTTTCCACTATTTTTTAGCTGTTGTTTACTTATACAAATAATAATCCAATTAACATCTTCATAAATTAAAAAGGGAAAAGAACGGAACCTGAAAAAATATGTTTTTTATGAATTTAGGTTTCAAAGGTTTTTACTTAAAGTTAAGTTCAAAGCTTATAGGAATTTAATGTTATGGAACCTCTGTTTGCGGAGGTTTCCCTGTCAATCGTCTATACAATTTCCTCAAATGATGTAAAACATGCGCTAAGAAAACGTGTTCCTGCCTATACACCTGGCGGAAAATGGTCTGGCTAGATATTAAAGCTTGTTTCGCTTCGGTTAATTCCTTCTTTGGCGAATACTTTATGTAAATTGGAATCCCAACTAAAAGCAACAGTATGCCGATGAGAATCTGAGTTAAAGTGCACTGGGTAATCAGGTACGCTGAAAACACGATGCCAAGAACTGGAATTACCATATTCCTTTTACCATAAACAACATTTGGAACAGGATTCTTTTTGCGCAAAGGAAACACTGAGGCACTTGTCGCTAAATACGCAATCGCCATAAAAAACACTGAAACCGAAATAAGCAAACTTAACCCGCCAACAATAGAGGCTGCAAGCGCTGTTACACTTTGAATGATAACGGATGCGTATGGAGTTTTGAATTTCTTGTGGATTCGGGCGAAAACCCTCGGAAACAAGCCATCAGCAGCCAGTGCGTAGCCAAGCCTTGAAGTGCCAATCATTCCTGACTCATCTGAACCAGCAACTGAAATTAAAGCTCCAACACCAACCAAAGCCCCGCCAACAAGCGCCAAAACAGCATTTGAAGTTAAAATACCGTTTGAGGCTGTTGCTAGAGGCGCTGTGTCAGTGGCTAATTGAGTCCAGTTACGAACACCAAAAAGCACAACATTAGTTGTTAAATAGAAAACTGTTACAATTAAAATGCCAAAGATAACTGCCTTAGGAATCGTTTTGCTTGGCTCATCAATTTCATCTGCCGGAATGGTTGAGATTTCAAAACCAGCATAAGCCCAAAAAATCAAGACAATCGCTGATCCAAAACTGGCGAATCCGAATGGAGCGAATGGGGAAAAATTGGCTGAGGCTTGACTTGGATTAAAAATAATCCATCCTAAGCCTGCTATAACAAAGAAAACCAATGGTGCAAGCTTCAACACGGTTAATACATCATTAACTTTACCAGCCGCTCTAACACCAACAATGTTTGTTACTGCAAGAAAAGCTACAAACAAAACTTTGATTAAACTTTGAGTTAAGAAGTCAAGATTAGGAAAGAAAAACATAAGATACCTAGTAAACGCAAGTGGAAAAACCGCCAACGAAATCCATTCCGCCAGCCACAAGGACCAGCCGACGATAAAACCTGCAAATGGCCCCCAAGCACCTTTTGCATAAGCATACGGTCCACCAACTTTCGGCAGTAACATTACACATTGAGCAAAACATAGAGCAATTACAATTGCGATTAATCCAGCTATTACCCAAACAACCAGCGAAAACGGACCTAAATATCCTGCGCCAAACGAGGAAGCCACGTAAATGTCTGCGCCTATTATTGCTCCTATGACTAGGTTTGTTACGTCGAAGAGTGAGAGTTTTCTTTGTGGTTTAATTTCAGTCATACGCTAAGTCTTCAGTGAAGCATTAACTAATTAATTGTTCGTTTTATGGTTAAATAGCGTAAATAGCCTTAAATCTACCTTACGTTTCAATTGCTGGAAGAGAAATCGAAACCATGACCCATATCATTGAAACTCACCAATTAACAAAAGCCTACAGCTCACTTAAGGCAGTCGATAAACTAGACATCACAGTAGAATCGGGCGAAATCTTCGGCTTACTTGGACCCAACGGCGCAGGCAAAACCACAACCATATCGATGCTTTGCACAATACTTAAGCCAACATCTGGAACCGCAACAGTAAACGGCTTTGACATCGTTAAGGAAGCTATGCAGGTGCGAAAATCAATCGGCATTGTTTTTCAAGACCCAAGCGTTGACGACAGAATGACTGGGCGAGAAAATCTCCTCATGCACGCCAACCTCTACGGAGTTCCAACAAGCGAACAGAACAACCGAATCAATAACGTTCTGAAATTGGTTGAGCTAGAAGAAAGGGCTGACGATCTTACGCGAACTTATTCCGGCGGGATGAGGCGCAGATTGGAACTTGCCCGAGGGCTTATTCATTATCCCAAGGTTCTTTTTTTGGACGAACCTACGATAGGGCTTGACCCACAAACTAGAGATCACGTTTGGAAATACATCCGAGAATTGAAAGAAGCCCACGACATAACTGTGGTCTTAACTACGCATTATATGGATGAAGCAGATAGGCTTTCTGACCGCATCGCCATAATGGATTACGGAAAAATCATTGCTCTTGACACTTCTTCTAAATTGAAAGAAACCCTCGAAGGCGACGTGATAACAGTTAAAGCAGACAATCTTGAAGCTCTTCTCTCGGTCATAACTGAGAAATTGGGGCTTCAGAAAGCTCAGATGGTCGATGATGCGTTAGAAATCACGGTGCAAAACGGAAAAAGCCTGCTACCGAGGATAGTGGACATGGCGACTCAAAACAAAATATACGTTGAATCCATCCGTTTACGCGAGCCAAACCTTGAGGACGTATTCTTGCACTACACAGGCAGAACCATACGCCCAGACACAACCAAGGAACTTCATGGCTTAGCCGAGGCACGGAGGAGAGCGGCTGCGAGATGACTGAACTTAGGGGCTTCTACACTCTTTGGCTTCGAGAAGTCAAACGTTACTTGAGAGACCGAGTCAGAATAGTCAGCAGTTTCGTCACGCCCTTACTTTGGCTAGTTATATTCGGGACGGGCGTCCGTTTGTCTCTTCCATATCCAGGACTGAATTATCAACAGTACATTTTTCCAGGCATAATAGGGCAAACCCTGCTTTTCACTTCCATGTTCATGGGAATTTCCGTACTCTGGGACAGAGAATTTGGCTTTATGAAAGAAATACTGGTTGCACCCATTTCGCGCACATGGGTCTTCTTAGGTAAGATGATAGGTGACAGCACCGATGCCGTAATTCAAGGGATAATCGTTTTCGTTCTTGGTCTACTGTTAGGAATAAAGCTTAACATATTTACGTTCCTCGAACTCTTGCCCATCATGCTGCTCGTCACCTTTGGCTTGGTCAGCATAGGCTTAACGCTAGCCAGTTTCATGGGAAGTTTAGAAGGCTTCGGCACAATACAGAGCTTCATTAACCTTCCTTTGTTCTTCCTCAGCGGTGCTCTTTTCCCCCTTAGAGGAGCAAGTATTCCAAACTGGCTGCAAATCGCCTCAAGATTAAACCCATTAACTTACGCTGTTGACGCGTTAAGGAACGTTATTTTGGGTGGAGCATGGACATCTTTTCAGATTCAACCTTTATGGATGGACCTTGGAATTGTTGGCTTGTTTGATTTGATTATGATTATAATTGGCACTTGGGCGTTCACTCGAATGAAGTAGAAATTGGCTGCTAAAACGCTTAATACTTTTACAAAAGCTTAGAATAAACCCCATTTTTCAATTCCTGTATTAACAATTAGTCGGATTACTTTTAGACCAAATTTTTAAGTCATAAAAAAACCTTTAAGCAACTTCCGATAATGCAGTTTTTGGTGACAAATATGCGAAAAATACGAAGCATCATTTACCTTGCTCTGCTTGCAATTGTAGGCTTACTGACACTCTTAATTAATCCACTCGTCGTGTTGCTGGCTTCTGTTAGCATGCTTGCGTTTGTGGCGATTGCTAGGCAAATGAACTTCTACAAGATTGTTATAATGATAAAACGTTATGCGAAAAGTGTTTCTAGGCTACGCTTTGAAATTAGGGCTAAGGTTCACACAGGCTTTAGAGATTACAATGGTTCTATGGACAGCGAAGAATCACGCCATAGAAACTGCGCTTACATAAGATAATATAATCCTTTTTCTTTTTTATTTAAACCTAAAAATTGGAAAAAGAAACAAAGAAAAATTAGCCTTATTGCTTATTTGTCATCTCGTTGATTTGCTGCTCCATCGCGTGTCCGCGACAGTAAACCACTGCTTTATTTATACCTGGAACCGATTTTGCCGCGGCTTTGATATCTGCTGCAAGTTTGAACGCTATAGGGCAGAATGGGCTGGTCGGTATGAATTCTACGGTGACTGTGCCTGGCTCTGTTTCTTTTACGCTTTGGATCATTTGCATTTCTTCGAATGTTTGGCCTGTTTCTGGGTCTTGCACTTTGCCTACTTCTTGGCGTACTTTATCTTCTAACTCGGTCATTTTTTTAACCTCTGGTTTTGGTGAAAGAAATATGAAGTGGCATAACATATAAACTATCTGCAAATGGCGATTTCTCCCGCATTAATTTTCCTTCTTTTCCTTTTTGTCTACTACGTACATCAAGGGGTTTTCTGTTTTGGTGGATGCTGACATGATTAAGCGTAAACTGCCAAGGCTATTGGTTGACGCTAGCACTAACAGTAAGAAAGGTTGGAAAGCGTTTATGCGTTATCGTTTTGAAAACTTCAAGAAGCGAAACCTTGAGAAATTTAATAGCTTAATGAACAAGGCTTTTGCATGCTCACATTGTTACACAGAAGACAGAAAAGAGTTCACGCTTTGTGGTCTATTTTCTCTTTTGCCCTTCTGCTTGCCATCCGCAAAACGGACAGAATTGGGCGTTTGCTGGAATCTGCCTTCCGCATTTTGGACAGAATCTTTCTGGAACACCTTGAATTTGTGGACTTGGCATTGGAGCTGCACCATAGCCTACCTGAGATAGTTTCGATTGTTCTCCTCTATATTGAATGAAGCCTATCATAAGCAAAAGTGACGCAACAAATTCCAAGCCCACGGAGATGATTGAGTAATTGTCGTAGTAGTAACTGTTATAGATGAAAACCGTTTCAAATATCTGCCAGACTGACCAAATGAACAGAAGAATGCTTCCTACCATTAGCAATGTTAGTGCGCTACTCTTTGCTGAACTCATACTGCGTGCCGCCTCATTCTCAACCTAACTTCTTGCCACAGTATGGGCAGAATTTGATTCCCTCGCTCAAAAATCTGCCGCATTGAGGACATATTCTGCTTGCTGCAGTAGGCTTGCTCTGAACCATGTCACATTCCTGTCATAACGTTTATTCTGTGGTGCGCTTAAATAACTTGCGTAAACCGACATTGAACGACCAATATATTGCCAAACTTACTTCAGAAATAGATGAAGCATGTAAACTGCTTGAAGTTGGCTTTGAATGCGTCACTGACATGGACGGCAAAAAACTCTTTAGGAAACGGAAATAATGACGGCAGTATATCATTTTATTAAAAAGTTTACCCTTTCATATAAACTGATTGATTAAAGCCTAATGTACGTAGTAATTTAGTGGTGACTTGGTTTGAGCTTTGATGAGTCGTGCATATTCTGCAAAATAGTGAAAAAACAAGCTCCAGCAAACATCATTTACGAAGATGAAACAGTAATGGTTTTCCTTGATATACGACCATTAAACATTGGACACACGCTTGTTATACCAAAAAAGCATTACGTTGACATCTTCGACATTCCAGAAAACCAGCTCAGCCAAGTTCACAAGGTTGCCAAACAAGTTTCCGTGGCAGTTAAAAAAGCCACTAAAGCTGATGGCATCAGTATTATTCAGCAAAACGGCAAAGCTGCAGCTCAAGACATATTCCACTTGCATGTGCATGTGGTTCCAAGATTCGAAGGGCAGAAACTGCCAAGTTTTAGTGCGCTTAGAGAGGTTGAGAGAGGGAAACTTGAAGTGATGGCAAAGAAAATAAAGCAAGAGCTGTGAAATGCTATTGTTACTTTTGAGTGGGGATTAAAATTAAGGGTTAATAAAAGTTTAATAGTGAATCTTGCGATTTACTATTCTGGCGAATCCAATTGAGAGCAACAATGGATACCTCACTTGAAAATATTCAGTTTAGGTACAGGCAAGTCAGATGCAAAATTTGTAACGGGGCAGGCATAGATAAAACTGATTCTCCGATGGGAGTAAGATGCGAAAAATGTGATGGAACATGTTGGCGCTTATTTCCAGATGGTCCAACGGAAAAATGCCCTTCTTGCTCAGGCAGAGGCAAGGATTACCGGTTTGCTTTTATGGGTAAGGTATGTCAAGAATGCGATGGCTTCGGCGAAGTCGGGCTGCTATAAATTCAAACAAACCCGCTCTTTTCCAAAATTTTTGCTAAAAAGCAGCTACTAATGGCTCATTTTCTCGCTGGAAGCGCCTAGTAGGTATCCGCCTAAGCCGATTATCCATAGAAGCGTTTGGTAAGCCATCATTCTTTCCATGCCGCCGACGCCAAGTCCCAAGTAACCATAATCCCGTGTTGTGACAAAGAGTACCGTTGCAGTGAGTGTTGCCGCTCCCAAAATCACTGAAATAACTTTGAAGGGTGGCTTAGTGTATGTGTATGCGGCAACTGCTTGGAGATTTTTTTTACTTGTTATGTTGGCGGTCTTTTTTGTGCGTATTGGTATCTGCGTGGTTTTCCTATTCGTGTGAGTATGTTGTCTTTGACTAGGTCTACTAGTGCGTGTGCTACGGCGGTGCGGTCGTAGTGGAATCCGCGTCTTGCAAGTTCAGTGTGGACATCGTCTAAGCCTCTTGGTTCGCCGAACCAGTTTTCTTCCCAGAGTTTTTGGATTACGCCTTTGCATGTTTCTGCTCTGGGTGGTGGAGCTGGGCGTTCGGCTACTTGGGCGAGGTTTGTGGTTTTTAGGCGTTCGGTTACTGTTGCAAGTATTCTGTCTACGGCGGTTTGGATTTGGTCTTCTTGGGCTTCTATTTCGAATTCTATGTCGCCGATTTTCATTTTTACGCGTATTGGTGGTTTTTGCTGTTTTTCTGTCAAGTCTTCACCTGTTGTATATTGTATTGTGCAAGATGCACATGCACAATATTTAAATATTTCACCAATAACACTATTGCATATTGGTGAATCATGGTGATTGAACAATATACAATTACTGAGAAATATAACTTTCCACAACCAACCATCGACACAACACTCCCACAGCGCTTTCTAGAACAAAGCCTATACTCCCTCAAACAAGTGCAACATCAACCCCTCCAGCTAAACACGCAAAACTTTCAACAATTCAGCGCAACCCAACAATACCCATCCAACCTGCAACTAAAACCACAACCAATCCCCATAAAACCAGACCACCAAGAAACATTAATCGCCGCCATCGACACCTCAACCATAAAAATCGGCGAAACAAGAACCGGCATAATAATCGCAATCCGAGGAGCAACCACATGGCGCCAAAATCGCGTATACAAGTACACGCGCCTCGGGCCATTCATATTCCACATTACAGAAGAAAACAAAAACCAAGTCTACAATGCACTTGAGCGGGCTTATTTTTGCACCAGTTATGGCGGCAGTCACCAAGCAGCACCTAACATCATGCAAATGCCCACAAGACTCGCAAGTCTCCTCGAACGATGGCTGCAAACCATGCTAGCAAAAACAGTAAACCACGGAGTACTTCTCTTTGATGGCTCTTTAATCTCAGGCACCATCGATACACCAGCCCAACGCATGAGGGAAATCCTCAGCTACGCAAGAAGAAACAACAGCACTGTCTTAGCGTTCTCAAAAGCCACCACGCTGAGAGCCAACGGCATCCTAATAACAGAGCAACTTCCAAACCATGAACCGCCATACCTGCTTGAAACCACAGGCATACACTTCAAACCGCCAATAATACTGCTAGGCGACGTTTACGTGGCACGATTAAATAAGGCAAACTTCGCATTCCGCTTAGACATTGACAAAGAAATACCCATTCCGCAGAGAATGGAAGCCATACAAAAACTGATCGGCAACGACTTGTACACGCAAAGCTACCCAGAAACCTTACGATTATCGCATATTCTTTGCACCTTCACCGCTAACGAAGTATTAGCCATGAAACACTTCATCACTCGCAAACACGGCATACAACTAATCAACAGACCAGACATGCACAAACTGCTTTTCGGGCCATTCGGCAAAGGGGAAATCTACGCATGAAACTCTACAAAAAAGAAGGCAACATCCTCCAAATCATCAGTTTCCCAACAGAAAGCGCCGAAAAAGGCGACTACCTACTCGTAGAAGACCAAGACGCAGGAAAAGCCTTAATCGCCCAAGTCATCGACGTACAATTCGCGGCTGTCCCTGGAGTACTTGAGGAGCTTTTGCGAACGCTTCCAGACGGAGGCGAACCCCTCCAAGGCGAAGACATCGACCCCATGGAAATCGCCCCACACATCACTTACATTCAAGACGCCAGCTTGCTGATCTGCAAGATAAGGGCAACATTGGAAAACGAAATGCTAAGCCCAAGCAGCAGCTGGCTTCCCAGCCGCTCCCAATCAACCATCAAGAAATTATCTATACCCATGCTTATGAAACTGGCAAAAGTCGAGGGTAAACTCCCCATAATCTTGGGCGGCACCAAGGACTCCTCGCTTTTAACTATTGATGCTTCATCGATAGATGGAACATTAAACATTATAACAGGCAAGAAAGGATGCGGCAAATCCCACTTATCCAAGCTCTTGATGGTAAACCTCATCGGGTACAAAGCAACCGTCGTCATCTTCGACTTAAACGGCGAATACTCCAGCATAGGCATGACCAACGACGGCAAAAGAAACATGTACTACGACAAAATCCACACCTTAACGCCATCACAGAACTTCAAAGTAGCCCTAGAACAACTCCACCTAAACACCGTGATGGGCATACTAGTACATGCACTGCACCTGCCAGGAACATCAGCCCGCGAGTTCAGGCAATTATGGAAAATGCTCAAGGAAAAAGACAAACTAAACATGCATGAACTCGGCGAAGCAATACGCGATTTAAACTGCAACCAGCATGTGCGCGACGCGTTAGCTTCACGCTTCCACTCTTTCGTTAATTCTGGTTTCTTCACTGATTGCTTGGGTGAAGCAACGCTTTTAGATGAGAGCCTTCTGAAGGCTAAGGAACAGGGCGGCGCAATAGTCATAAACCTGAAAAATACCTCAAACATCGACCGGCAAATAGTGGTCGAATACGTTCTTGGAAAACTGGTTGATTCCCTCTCAAGCTGGAAACTGAAAGCAGTCTTTCTCTTCGCAGAAGAAGCCCACCTTTATTTGAGAGAAACTTATTGGGACGACATCGTAACCCGCATGCGCCACTTCGGCATATTCACAACGTTCATAACCAACCAGCCTGACACCATACAGGAAAACATTTACCGCCAAGCCGACAACATTTTCCTCTTCAACTTCACCAACGAACATGACCTAGACGTTGTCAGCCGAGCCGCCCGCGTGGACGCAGAAACAGTGCGGTCAATCGCCCGAGACTTGCCACCCCACCACTGCCTCACTTTAGGCAAAGTCGTAAGCGACTTCCCCATAGTTGCCAGAATCCGAGCCTTAGACATCAAAACACTGGGAGAAACACGACTATTCTTTAAAGATATGAATTAGCTTTTTCCAATCCTTCCCTGTTATGCCTAAAGAAAATCCGAAACGACGTTGTCAAATCATACTTTTCCACTTCATCAAATGGAACCCAACGTAGTTCTGCAGCGTCGCTTGCAGCTTGAACTGTACCGTTTTTCACATGCACTAAGTAATCAATTATTACGTAATGGTATTTTACTTTGCTTTTCTCGTCTAAGTCAACGTTGTCCACTACATCAATTAGGCTTGGATTCTCAACGTCAAGACAAGTTTCCTCTTTAACTTCACGGATAACTGCATGCTCAAGGCTTTCGCCAAGCTCGACCAATCCGCCTGGAATACTCCATTTTCCCTTGCTTGGCTCATTGCCGCGTTTTATAAGCGCTATCTTGCCTTGGCTGACTATGACTGCGCCGATGCCTACGATTGGCTGGTCAGGGTACAACCGTTTCACGCGGGGAACGCCTCTATTGGTTCTATGTTACTCGTATCTTAAAGCTTCTACGGGCTTAAGCTTAGACGCGCGCCACGCTGGATACAACGCGAAGATCACGCTGACTCCTACACCGAAAGCTAAAGCGCCCAACAGTACCTCTGGAGTTAACAGCGGCGTTATTGTGAATCCGCCTCCACCCCCGAACACTCCTGAACCTAAAACTCTTGCAGTTACGTTTGCTAAGATCCAGCCCAGAACTATGCCGATTACGGCGCCGATTAAGCCGATTATAACTGATTCGCCGAGGAAAATGGTCAGCACGGTTCGGCTTTTCATTCCTAACGCTTTAAGTATGCCGATTTCCCGTGTGCGCTCAATTAACGAGACTATCATTATGTTCATTATGCCAATGCCAGCAACTAACAGCGAAATAGCAGCTATGCCGCCGAGGAACAACTGTACCGTACTGAAAACGGTTGAGAGCAAGCTTAGAACTGCCGTTGAAGATATAACGCTAACTTGACCGCCAAAGTAGTCAGTTATAGCCTTAGAAACATTTGTGATTGTAGCGTTATCGCTGCTTTTTAACTGAACGATTATCATGTCACATTGGTCTGTTCCAAAAAAGCTCTCAGCTTTGCTTAGCGGAATGTACACGCCTGTATCTGAAGGTCCGCCAATGCCGAAGCCTCCGATTTTTTGAAGTACTGCTGAAACTTGGGCTGTGTAAGTTTCGTTTACTACTGGGAGCGTTGTAGCGTTACTCCATACGATGCCTATGTTGTCGCCTGCACTGAAGAGTAGTGTTCCGTTTTGACCAGGATTATTTACGCGTGTGCCAACAACTGTCTCGCTGTCAGCGGGGTTCAACGGTATAGTTCCAGAGGCAGCTACAAAAGTTTTGCTGTACTGCTTAGCATACTGGTTAAAATCAACACCGTAAATAGTAACTGAACGGTTAACACCACCAGCCTCAACATAACCTGACCTTTGTATCACAGCAAACGAGCCTTCTATATCTGGCGACAAAGCGTTAATTTGATCCGTATAATTAACATACAAATTGAAACCAGAATTACTTGTGCTGGAACCGCCTAAATTTATACCTCGTCCGCCAGCACCACCACCGCTACCGCTAGTGGCTTGTCCTAAAGCACTTACGCCTGGTGTAACGATTAACGTGTTGGTTGATAATCCTTGTTGAAGCTGGTTAGTTATGCTTGCCTGCAAGCCCTGAGTGATAGAGAGTAGCGCAACTATGGCAGCGATGCCTATGACTACGCCTAAGATGGTTAATGCTGCTCTGAGCTTGCGAAGTTTAATTGCACTGAATGCGTACCCAAAAATATCTATTGTCTTCATTCCTGATTCACCACTTCGGATATTATTTGTCCATCAAACATTTGGGCAGTTCTTTTTGCTTCTCTAGCCAAATGCTGGTCATGAGTAACCATGATGATGCTAACGTTATTTTCAACATTCAACTTTTTAATTAACCTGATAACTTCACTTGCCGTTTTGGAATCAATATTTCCAGTAGGCTCATCTAACAATAGAAAGCGGGGATTGTTTGCTAAGGCTCTTGCGATTGCGACGCGTTGTTGTTGTCCCCCGCTCAGTTCGGCGGGTTTATGGTTTATTCGGTCTTTCAAGCCGACTGTTTCAAGAAGTTCTTCTGCGCGTTTTCTTCTTTGCGCTCTTCCAGTATCAGATATTGACATTGATAATTCAACATTGTCTCTTGCGGTTAAGCGTGGAATTAGATTAAAAAATTGGAAAACAAAGCCAATGCGCCGTCTTAAATCTGCAAGTTGGTTGTCGTTTAACTTGGAGATGTCAACGCCGTCAATTAGCAGTGTACCTGCAGTAGGCTTGTCTAAGGCGCCGATTAGGTTTAGCATCGTTGATTTGCCGCTTCCTGATGGTCCCAGTATGGAAACGAAGTCTCCCGTTTCAACTTTGAGGTCTACTCCTCGGAGTGCTTCTACCGGGACTTTTCCTAGCATGTATGTTTTTTTGACGTTTACGGCTTCAACGATGGGTACCATGCAGATTCCTCGACATCGGTGTTGTTGATTTGGTTCTGCGATTTATTTGTTTAGGTATCTCCAGGAGAGAACGACGCATATGAGAGTTACAACGACTGCAAAGATGCCAACGTATGCAAAGTCAAGCGGCAGGGGCCCGAATCCATCGCTGAATACCATTAGTCTTCTAACCGCATCAATTGTGTACGATATTGGATTTGCGTATGCTATTGGTTTCAGCCAATCAGGCATCAAATTAATCGGGAAGTAAGCGCTGCTAGCGAACATTAAAGGCAAGGTTACCAAGTTGAAGATTGCTTGCGGCGTTTCCATTCTAGTTGTCCTTAAAGTAATAGCCGTAAAGAGCGACGATAAGCCAAAGCCTATGAGGAACACTATTGCGAAGACTCCGAATATGCTGAAGACGGTGAAATTTGCGCCTAATTTGAGACCGAGCAAGTAAGCAATGACTGTCACGATGCCGGCTTGAAACACTGACCGAATGCTTGCGGAGATCACTTTTGAAGTTATTATGACTGAGCGCGCGACTGGTGTGCTGAGTACTTTGTTCATGAAACCTAAGCGTCTGTCCCAAACTACTGACATGCCGACGAAAGCTGTGGTAAAGACTGTAACGAACGCGACCATGCCCATAGCCATGAAAGAAAAGTAGTCTCCCGTGTTGAAAGTAGAGGTCATGATTGTGCTCTGCAGACCAGAAAAGTAGGCACCTAACCCTTGCAGCTGTTGTGAAGTAAGAGTTGCAGCCAATTGCTGAGGCAACGGGGGAATTGAAGTGCTGGAAAACATAGCGCCGATGTTCATTGCTTTACCCAGTAACGCTAGCCAAAGTATCGGCTGGATTATGCCGATCATGAAGACGATCGGATTTTGGTACCACTTCTTAAGGTCTCGGTTAGTTAAAGCCCATAACCCGTGGAATCTGTTTTTTGAAACTTTGTCTTCTTCGCTCATTGTCTTGCCCTCCTCATAGCCATTCTTTGTTGCATTACTGATTCGCGTGATTCTTCGGCGTCGCGCATGGATTTTCCAGTGTATTGCAGGTAAACCTCATTCAATGTTGGTTTTGTTAGTGAAAGTTTTGTTACAACATGGCCGCTCTTTCTTAGTGCTTCAATGATTAATGGTGCGGTTAATTCTCCGTTAGAAGACTTTATCATGTAGGAGCCGTTTTCTTTTTTGACTTCTTTGACATGTTCAATTTTACTGATTAATTCTGTGATGTCTTCGTCTTTTTGGATTGACAATGTTATGATGTCTCCGCCTAAACTGTCTTTAAGTTCAGTTGGGCTTCCTATTACAACGATTTTTCCATGGTCAATTATTGCTATGCGGTCGCAGAGTGCATCTGCTTCTTCAAGGTAGTGAGTTGTTAAGAAAAGCGTCATGCCGAATTCTTTTTTGAGCATTTTAACGTAGTTCCATGTTGCTGCTCTGGTTTGCACATCTAAGCCTAATGTGGGTTCGTCTAAGAAGAGGACTTTTGGACGGTTGATTAAGCCGCAAGCCAACTCTAGTCTTCTGCGCATGCCGCCTGAGTAGGTTTGGACTCGCTTATCTTTAAATGCGGTTAATTCAACTAGTTCCAGTAGTTCCATGGCTCGCTTTTTTGACACTGAGTGTGGAATACCGTAGAGATCTGCGCATAAGATTATGTTTTCATAGCCTGTTAAGTCTTCGTCTGCAGTGTACTCTTGCGGGACAACGCCGATTGAGCTTCGTACGGTCATGCTTTGTTTTGAGATATCGCCGCCTAGAATGGAGGCTTTTCCTTCAGTGGGTTTCGTGACTGTTATTAGCATGCTTATGGTGGTTGTTTTTCCAGCACCGTTAGGTCCTAGAAAACCAAAGATTTCCCCATGTTTAACGCTGAAGTTTATGTGGTCCACGGCTGTTAGGCTGTGGTTGTAAACTTTGGTTAATCCTTCGACTTTTATGGCTTCTTCGTTTTCACTCATTTTTAGTTTCACCTTTTACTTTGCTGCTTATTTCTTCAAGTTTCTTTGAAGCTTCATCAAGCACCTTTAATGCTTCATCTAATTCCTTTTCAGAATAGTTTTCTCTCAAAGTTTTAGCCAGCTTTATCGATGAGACGAATAGTCGTTTCATTGAGGCGCGAATTTGGTTTGTTTTTTCCTGCGGTATCTTCTCGAAGAATCTGTCAAAGAAGGGATGTGTCATAAAGCCTACGTCTCCTCTGAACTTTTCTCTAATTTTTGTCTGTTCTTCAAGCAAGTCTTTGCCGTTTTTTGTTAACTCATAGCGTTTGAGCCCGTTTTCCGTCGGCAGTTCTTTTATGTACACGTTGTCTTGGAGCCAAGCGAGCAGTGGGTAGATTGAGCCTGGACTGGGTTTCCAGGGTCCGCCGGTGTGTTTTTGGATTTCTTCCATTAGTTCTGAGCCGGACATTGGTTTTTCGTTGAGTGCTTCAAGCACGTGATAGCGTAGGAATCCTTTTGGAACCATGGCGTTGTGCCGTAACCAGTTTCGCTTGTGGAACATCAAATGCTTTTCTTCACGCATTGCATCTTTCAATTGTTTTTTTTGTTCTTTTTCTTCATTCATTCAATATCACTATCGATATCGTTATTGACTTCACATGTGATATCAAATGTGATATTTAAACTTGTTGCAAAATCAATGTTAGAGATACATGAAAGATGGAAAAAAACTAACTAATTACCGTTCCAACATTCTCGCCATTAACCGCAGCCAAAATGTTCTCAGGCTTAAAACCATTAACAACAATCAACTTCAAGCGTCGGCGCTTCAGAACCTTAACGGCTTCAGGATCAATAATTTGATGCATCCCGGCTTTGTGTACGCTCTCTTCGAAAATCTTTGGCAAATCATCAAAGGACAAACGATCAAGCTTGACCGCATCCGCATGCTTCCTCGGATCTTTATCATAAACGCCATCCTGATCCGTGCCTTTAACCAGTAAATCAGCATTGACCCGTTCAGCAACCAACGCTGCAACCGCGTCAGTGGTGATTCCAGGCTTCAAACCGCCCATCACAACAATCTTCCCTTCACGTAAACATTCAGCTGCATCATCAAGCGTTAACGCCACTTTACTACAACCAGCGTCTCCAAGCTTTTTGAGGAAAAGCTGAGCAAACAAGCGCGAAACAGAAATCGCAACCTCATCCTGCGCCTGCATATCCAACCCCAAATTACGAGCAATTCCAATGAATTCTCGTGCCAAAGCTCCACCGCCAAGCACTACCGCAACTTCGTGGCTTTGAGATTTTACGGTTTTTAATAGGTCAGCGTATTTGCTCATTAATTCAGTATTAACTGGTGATGCTACAACGGAGCCGCCTATTCGCACTACTAGACGCATAATTAACCTTCCTTTTGTTTGCTTATAATACAACTTTCAGGTTAAAAATCTTTAATATCCCTCAAGCAGCAGTTAAGACAACGCTTCAAGGATGAAACCAGATGACTTTCACTGAAACCTTTACAATCCACGCATTGCCGCCTTCCAACTTCGATTTAACCGCTCAAATATTCTCAAGCGGCGACAAGCAAATCCGAACCTACGCAAACGGCAAATTTCATCAAGTGCTAAGAATCAACGGCAATCTTGTTTTAGTCAACTTAACTTCTATGGGAACCATTCAAAAGCCAAAATTAAACATTGAATTAAAATCAAACATCCCCATAACATTGCAAGTTAAGCGAGAAGCGGAAGAAGCAGTCAAATTCATTTTCAACTTAGACTTCGACTTGCAATCCTTCTATGAAGACATAAAAAACGACCAAACAATGCAACAAATAACCAGGCAATTGTATGGATTAAAAAACCCAACTACCCCGACAGTTTTCGAAGCCTTGGCTGATTCTATTGTTGAGCAGCAAATTTCCATCAAAGTTGCGCAAATCATAGAAGTAAAGTTAGCGAAGAAATTCGGTGAAACTCTCACATTAAACGGCGACTCCTACTATGCATATCCAACGCCTCAAAGCATGGCATGTGCAAGCATTGAAGAAATACGCAACTGCGGGTTAAGCCAGCGGAAAGCCGAGTACATCCGAGAAGCAGCCAAACTGATAGCGGAAGGAAAGTTGGATCTTGAGCACCTAAAAAACAACAAAACCCCCGAGCAAATCATAGCTGAACTTGATGAAATAAGGGGAATCGGAGTTTGGACCGCTGAGTTAACCATGCTAAGAGGAATGCAGAAACTGGATGCCCTGCCAGCTGACGATTTCGGCATAAGACGAGTGATTTCAAGGTACTATTGCAATGGAAAACCAATAAAGAGCGCGGAGGCGCGGGAAGTCGCTAAGTCGTGGGGCACATGGAAAGGGTTAGCCGCTTACTACCTTATAGTTGCCGAAATTAAAGGCATCACGGTTTAGCATAAGGTTATCCTGTTAACCGTTTTTTCATCAGGTTAATGCTGACTATAAAGA
>Ga0208819_1000929_pt1 | contig 17245 bp, 12 predicted proteins | sample June2015DPH_11_1_3_FD_184707 | JGI IMG/M metagenome (GOLD analysis project Ga0208819, IMG submission 184707) | Peatland microbial communities from SPRUCE experiment site at the Marcell Experimental Forest, Minnesota, USA - June2015DPH_11_150... | ecosystem: Environmental > Terrestrial > Soil >...
TTCGCGTCCACCAGCGACATCAACCCAGAGAATGCCGACCACGCAGCTCTGCAATCGATATAGCAAAGCCATTGATAGCCGAGCACACTATCCCATTGAGCAGTCCCCGGCGCTCTCGGCTCTCCTTCGTTCCAGAGCGAAGGCTTCCCAGTCATTAGCTGGTCATAGGCGAACGATGATTCCGGCAGTTTTCGAACCACATCCTGGATAACGAACGTCCAGGCAGCATAATAGGCCCGACGGTGTTGTGCCGCGGTGACCCCGCCCAACCCTCCGCCCGCTTCGATCCCCCACTTCTGCGGAGCAGGAACACGCCGAAGATCCCCTTCGATCCTGGCTCTTGAATGCGCCAACGTCTCGGAGATAGGCTGATGGAAGCATTGTTTTGCTCGTGCGACGGCAGTTCCTTCCCCTTCCGACCGCGTTGCAAAACCGAACCCGATCGCAATCTCCGACGCTCCTGGCCCCAAGTTGACTCTGAGCTCGTACCCCCTTGGCTGTATAGCTGCATCTGCTTGCAATGGAAGTGGATGCCTATTAACGATACGGGCGAACACCATTGCATAAACGTAATCAGGGGAGGATACGACAAGCATGTCATCAGCAGGGATCCAGTTTGCCTGTTCAGTCGCTTCATAGACGCCGCCCAGCTCCACGGTCGCATCGGCGCTGCTCGTGAAAGCCAAGTCCCGGATCAGAGAAGAGTTTTCATCTACAAAGAAGTCTTGGCCATGCAGCTGAATACTGTTCCCGTAGTTTGCGTCAAAGGTAAGCTTGTATGGGAACCACGTAGTACGCAGCGATGTAGCGGGTTCGGAACTGCTCGCTGAAGTGCCTACAAGCACATGGCTGGTATTAAGTAGCTTGATGGTTCCAGTCCCAACCCAGCCTCCCAAATTCAATGGGATATCTTTCGTTAGAGGCGCGGGGTTCTGGGAAACATCAACTGGGCTCGGATTCAGAACGAGCCGGCCGCCTGGAAAGGACAGCCATTGCCAATGATTGGAACCGCTCGCAGAAATGCTATCAGCATCAAACTGAGCATCTCCCGAAAAGTCAACGGTTCCGACGACGTGGTCCTTCGCAGAAGCTAAGAGGTTCAAGGGCATAAACAATAGCGCGAGGCTAACTACCGCGCATTGAAGTTTCCGCATGATTTCGTTCCTCTTTTCCAGATCGCCACCACCGGCAATGCAATAAGTGCTCTTTCGAATGGTGCTCCCCTCCATCTGAATGCAGTGATGAGAAGAGCCCTTCAGCTGTGTTCAACGGCAGTATCTCCGGGGGAAACCCGCCGTCGGTTCGGAGCGTGCGCCGCAACTTGAGGGTTGCGGCGGTCGGTGGTTGTAGAATCCTCCGACTCGCTGACAAGAATTGCTGCCTAGAATGTGAATCGGCCAGAAAGTTGGCCAACCCGATTGCCATACACCCCTGTCACTTGACCAAAAAACTGGTCGTCTCTCCCGGTATCGGGAGCGTTATAGTGATGTTGATTCAGCGCATCGAAGAACTCCGCGCGCAACGTGAAAGCATACCGCCCGTCCTGTCCAAACCTTAGGGCCTTGGCAATGCTTATGTCCGTATCGTTGTAATTAGGCCCCCAGCCCTGAACAATATAGGGAACGTTTCCGAATTGGCCTGTCGGCGGATCGGTGAAGGCACTCGCGTCAAATGCGGTATTGCTTGGGTCAGCCAGATTGTTCAGATCAAGCCTGCCACGTGGATTCTTTCCATAATGGAATCCGGGAGCGACGTTCGATCGGATTGGCCCCATCCAGCCGGGAGTCTCGTAATTCGCGGCCGAAGGTCCGAGAATGGGGCTGCCTGTCTGATAAGTGCAGAGGATTCCGATGGTCCAACCACCGATAGCCTGGTTGAGGAGCCTAGACGAGAATGCCCATCGTTTACCGGTTCCGAACGGAAGATCGTAGTTCACATAGCCTTTGGCTACGTTCTTCTGATCAATTCCGACGGCCCAATGCTTGGCCTCACTGTACTCCTGGATGTTCTGGAAGCCATAATTGCCGCAGCAGCCTCCAATGTTGTTGGTGGCTTGCACGCTTCCTGTCGCCTTTGACAGAGTGTAGCTCATATCCATCGATAGCCCATGAGCGTTGTGGGCCTTGGCTTCAACGATAAAAGCGTTGAACTCGCTTACACCAAGAGGAGAGCCACCATATTGGATGGGGCCAACTGTTGAAGCCAGTTGAGGATAAGGTGAGATTGCCGACCATGCGTACCCGCTAAACCCCGAATAGGGATAGGGCACACCGGCTGCCGCCGCCTGTCCAGGGCTGGTGACAACGGCATCCACCTGCCCGGCTTCAAGTATCGCACTGTATGTCGCCCAGCTTGGATAGTTCAGTGGGGTTTCTAATGCTCCGTCATGGAGGCGGGAGCCCTTATTGCCGACATAGTTAGCGCTCAGAAGGATATTTTTCGCCGCCTCCCACTCGATGCCACCATTGAAGTTCTGGACCATTCCTAAACGGAGAGTGGTGGGGTCGACATACCATGGACTTCCATTGCCGGTGGGCAAGTAGGTTTGGCTGCTCGTGCGGCTGTAATAGAGTGGCTGACCTGGATAGCCATTATTCCAATCGTATGCAGTTGAGCCGCTAACGAAGTTGTTGACCTGATTGTTTGCAATCCAAAACTGGTTGTCTTCGTATGGGCTAAGTCCCCATTGTGTATTGATATTCAGTGGGACATACGTAATGCCGTATCCTCCGCGGGCTACGAAGTTATTCTTCAGACGATAGGCCGCGCCCAGGTGGGGACTGAACTGCCACAAGTCATTGGTCGTTTCGAAACTCTGACTGCTGTTGGTGGTGAACTGCCACGCTCCTGGATAACTTCCCCACGCGCCGCTGGGATTGGTCAAATGAGGATTGAATTGTTGCCATTGTCCAAGCGCATCATGAAAGGGTGTGTTCGCGTCCCAACGAAGTCCTAACTCCACGGTCAGGCGTTGAGAGGCCTTCCATGAGTCATCGACAAAGAGATCGTAGTTTTTGCGACGCGAATAACTCGGATCAGGCTCCTGAATCGAGGCACTGGTTACGTCTCCAAGCATCATGGCTGCGAAACCGGACCCTATAAATGGTGCGACTCGACTGTCAATGGGCCCTCCTGTGTTGTTGGCGAAGTTGTAGATTTGCGGGCCGCCAAAGCCATTGTTGTTTTGCATTGCCGAAAACTCGCCACCGAATTTAAAGGTGTGCTTGCCTTTCAGCCATGAGACTGCATCCTGGTAGTGGAACACAGCATAATGGTAATGATCTTCGGTGACCTGGCTGGTGCTGGTCTCGCCGATGCCATTTCCACCGCCAAAGTTAAGAATCGGGAAGTTATTGCTATCGCTGTTAGGGAACCCATAGGCCACTGGATTTTCATGTGGCCATGATGATTCGTCCGTGAAGAGGTAAACGTACGACCCTGACAGAGTATTGACCAGGTTGGGGGTAATTGCGAAGGTGTGGCGAGCGCGGTAAATATGCTCATGGAGGGTCGATTGGCCACCACTGCTAAGTGGTCCTCCGGTATAGTAACCGAGCCCGCACCCAGCACACGAACCCGCGTTGAAGAGCGTCACGTATGTAAATCCAAACATAAGGCTCTGACGTGCAGTAAGTTTGTCGTCAGCCCGTAAGTCGAAGTTGTCTTTGATCGCAGGCCCCCCGTTATTGGTAGAAAAGTTGTTTGTGATTGTCGGCAAGGTAGGGACATAGTACTTCTGATAGAGAGAAATGATCCCTTTCGATAGAGTGCCGAACCTTGATGTCGGAATTATGTTGCCGGGGAATGGCGTTCCGCAGGGAATGCCGTTCACGGATGTCCATGTAGCAGGGTCAAAAATCTGACCATAGAGATAGGGCTGTCTTGTGCACGGGTTGATAATGGGTTGCTGTGTCGTTGGATCATTAATTACACCCTGGTAGGTTCCCTGGGTAAGCAGAGCGCTGAAATCGCCACCGAGCATGGTCGTTGTTGGAACGGTCGCGCTCGCAGGAGTAAGGATGTTGTTGGTTTGAGAATATCTCTCCCAGGCTCCAAAGATAAAAGTATGATTCTTCCAGATCGGGCCGCCCATGCTTCCCCCGTAGTCGTTAAACCTGTCTCTTGCTCTGCCATATTGCGAGCGGCAGGCAGGGACGTCGCTGGAAGATGAGCATTGGGCGAGAAAGTAGTTGTCAGCCCAATCATTTGCATTTAGATCTTCGTTTTGCGTGTAGTAGAAGGCAGAGCCGTGAAGGGAGTTGGTTCCGGATTTCGTCTCGTATAAGACGGCGCCGCCACCTGTAGCAGCGTGATCGATATTGACGCCGGCGATCTGCACTTGCATTTCAGAGATCGAATCTTGACCCTGCGTTAGGACAACGCCCTGCATGGCAGAAGTCGCATCGATGCCATCAATCAGGACTGACTTTGAAAACTGCTGCGACCCCGCAATGTCGTCCTGATACCAGTATCCCATCATTGTTGGGGTGATCGCATACTGAATATTGGAGGCGTCACGACCGCCATTCACACTCATAGGGATCGTGTTGATGTCCTTGCTCTCAACGGTCACTGCAACCATCGAGTTCTCAGTATCAAGAAGTTGCGGAATACCAGTCACGTGCACTGTTTCAGAGACCGAACCGACTGAAAGTTTGGCATTCACTTCCAGAACCTGCGCAGCAACCAAATGCAGACCCGGCGCAGAGAATGTTTTGAATCCCTCATGTGTAAGGTCAAGGGTGTAATCCCCGATCGGCAGGTTGGGAATCGAGTATAGTCCGGCTTGGTTGCTGACGCCCTTGAATACCAACTTGGTATCCGCGTTCGTGACGGTCACATTCGCTGCCGGCAGAACCGCACCGCTGGAATCTGTCACTGTTCCGGCGACGGTTGCTGTGTCATGTTGCGCCCACGATATTCCTGATGCGATCAGGAATACAGCGGAGAGTCGCAGAGTGAGAGTGAGAAGTCTCTGCATTGTCGATTGACATGTCGGTTGCATATGCGTCCCTCCTGAATTTAGCGTCTCGTCTCCGATGTTGTGAAGTGTCATTGCGCAAAAACCTCCTCATCTGCGGGAACCGCCTTCAGTGCATTGGCCTGCGCCTGTGCAGCAAGTGTGAGAGTTCTGGACGCGATCCAAATAGAAGCAAGTTGAAGGACCGCCACGATTGGCAATGCGTATTTCAAGGCAGCAATATCCGAAATCCAGGTTGCAAGAACCAGGAATAAGCCACATCCCAGCGCTCGTCCCGCAAACAGGCCGCATTCATGATTGAGGATGTACGCGTACTGATTCTTACCCTCGCCGCGTGAAACTGTTTCCGTGATAAGGAATTGAATGGGGAAGTAGGCCAAATCGAGAATGGGCTTCGCCAATATGAGACAAGCCATGAAGATGATGACGCCCGTTGCATTGAATAGGGCGGCGTTGACGACAGTTCCAATGAAGAACAACAGGAGACCGATTGAAAACACAAGAACGCGATGATTTGGCTTTGCTACTCTTCCGATTCCATATAGGAAAAACGACGAAACGATTCCTCCGACGGCCTGGATGGTTCCCAAAGTACCTTCTTGCCCCACGAGCATCATGATTAGCATCGCCGGCGCAGTGACTATGTAGCCCTGGACTAAACCTTTGAGTGCGGCCAGCACGAGCATCTTGTGCCATAAAGGATCGAAGCGGAAGAACACAAACGTCGTGAGTGGAGGATTTTCAAATCTTCCAAAATGCACGACAATGGATGCGAGAACGGTAAGGACGATGACACAGATCGACACAATCCGATACGCATTATTCGGATTACCGTTAAGCCATCTGTTTCTAGTCGTGCCCGCTATGAACAGACCAATTCCCATAGGGACAATCACCGACGTGAATGTAAGGAAAAAGGACTCCAGGCCGTAGTAGTAGTTTCGATTACTGTCATTGGTTGTCGATAGCACCAAGAAGCCGCGGTTGGCCCAGAACAATCCGGTGGCCAGGCCCATCATGGAGCCGGAGATTGCGATTCCAGACATCGTAATGACGGGCGAAGACATCATTAAGATCATCGCGATCCCGCTCAACAGCATCGCAGCTGAGTAAAGGTGGTTGATACTAACGCTTCTCAGCAGGAACCCATTGATCAGGAAGGCGGCTGGGGTTGCAGTGTAGATTGCAAGTTGGTAGGTGAGCACTTTACTGACTGCATGAGAGTTGCGCATGACGTAAGCGGCTACGAAAATTTCGATGACAGGCAGAACAAATGCAAAGAGCATGTTCGTGAGCAGCAGGATCCTCATGTCTCGGGGACACGAAAGAAAGAGGTTGTATTCCTTCATGAGCCTGTTCATGCACACTCCCGGGACACGTCGAGGGAATTAAGAATTTCGTTGATCGAGAATGTGGCGGCGCAAATCACGCTGTCGGAGGCGCCATAGTAGATGGTCACGCGGTCGCCATCGACCAGGTGACCGTTGGTAAAGATGACCTGGCCGAAGAAGCCCTCCTGCTCGTAGGGAGCCAGCGGTTCCATGATGGGCGTCTCGGAGCGTGCCAGCACCCGCCATGGCTCGTCGAGGTCCAGCAGCAGTGCGCCAAGACAGTACCGGTTTTCTTTCGTCGCGCCGTGATACACCTCTAGCCAACCTTCAGGTGTCCGGATCGGAGCGGCTCCTGCGCCAACGCGGGCGCTATCCCAGCAACCCTCGCGGCTATGGGCCACGCAACGGTGCCTGCCCCAGTGAATGAGGTCGGGCGATTCGGCGAGCCAAATGTAGTTGCCGCCCAGTTCCGGGCTGCTGGGCCGGTGGAGCGCGTAGTATTTGCCGTCAATTTGCTCCTCAAAGAGCGCGCAGTCCTTGTTGTGCGGCGGAAAGATCATCCCCTCATTGGCAAAGTTCTTCCAGTCGCGTGTTGTGCGCAGCCCTACCCCCACTCCGTTATTGGAGACCTGTGTATAAGTCAGGTAGTAGGTCCCGTCGATCTTCGCTACACGGCAGTCCTCAATCCCGTAGGTTTCCAGTTCGCCGGTCCCCATCAGAGGCTGGCTTTGCTCCGGTTCGACGAAGTGCACGCCGTCGTCGCTGGCCAGGAGACGAAGATGGGAGAGAGTTGTGAGGTAGTCCCGCCCGTCAAAACTAATCACGCGGGGATCGCTCAGATCAAGTCTTTTGTCGTCCGAATCGAATTGGAGCACTTCAAAGCGGCCCTCGGGATCCAGGATGGGAAAGGAGGTTTTGCCCGGAACCTGTGGCGGGCGTTCGGCCACCCGGACCAGCAACCAGATCTTATCCTGATACCGAAATACCCCGGGATTCAAAAGGCACGTCACTTCCATGCCTGCGAAGCTCGGACGGAGGTTCCTTGGCCTGAGGATAGGGTTCTGCCCGAAGCGTTGTGCCAGATCGCTGGTCATGCGCTCTTTGCTTTCTTGAGGCTCGGCTATTCGCACCGGCATTTCACAACACAACAAAACTAAGGATTTGGAAGCCGTCGATAACCTTGCTGCAAACCGAGTGAGTCCGAAAAGGGGTTTACAGGATAAATCTTTTATAATCAATGCGATTTACATGTGATTCACGTCAAAATGACCACCAGAGCGTGGGCCACGGGGAAGCGGGTTCACCTCAGGGGCGACATCTCCAAGGGACCAGTCAGGTGGTCGGCTCTGCACTGCGGAGGATGGTCAGTCAGCCTCAAGGAGACCGCAGTTCCAGACCGGCTTTTCCTCGCGCGTTCTATACGCTACAATCAGGCCGCAATTCAACAATCCATGTCGCGTGCGAAGACTTGGCTGGAAACCAGCCGAATCAAACGGAGATGGATTAATCGCTGATGAAGGAAATGGATCCAGAACTTCGGGGGGATGATCGCTGGCAGTTGATCGAAAGGATCACCGCAAGCGCTTGCTTCCAGAAGTCGGCGAAACTTAGAGATCTGCTGTGCTACCTCGCGGAGAGAACCCTTCATGGCCAGCCGCAGGATCTGACTGAGCACCGCATTGGCGAGGCCGTTTTTGGCAAAGACGAGGATTACAGTGTCGTCGAGGACAGTTCTGCCCGTGTGCACATCCGCCAGTTGCGGCTCAAGCTGCATGAGTACTTCGACGGAGAAGGCCGCGACGAAACTTGGATTGTTGAGATTCCGAAAGGGGCTTATACAACACTATTTAGGCCCGTCGAGCAGAGAGCGTCCGCGACGCCTGCGCCAGTTGAGACCGGCCAGCAACCCAAGTCCTGGGCCAGGCTGCTGCCCTGGGTGCTCGCGGCGCTGCTTCTGGTCACCACTCTGATTGCATGGCTTCGCCAACCTCCGCTTGCACCGCCCATTCCGCCACCTTGGCCACTGGCGGCTCTCTTCGATCCGCCCAATCGTCCCGTTGAGGTGGTGGTGGCGGACGTCAATTACGGCATGATGCGCCTCATTGACGAGCAGCCGGTGACGTTGGAGCGGTACCTGAGCCCCGCCTACCGTAGCGGAGAGGATCTCTCCAATCCGCACCCCACAGGTCGCGAGGCGCGCATGATGAGGTATCTGTCCAGTTCCCTGCTCACTTCATATGCCGATCTAGTGGTGGTTCAGACACTCATGCAGTTGAGCGGGAACTCTCGCGACTGGCTCGCTATTCGATCTGCCCGGGAGCTTCGCCCACGTGACCTGGAGGCAGGTAACCTTGTTCTCGTAGGCAGCCCAAGCTCCAACCCCTGGGTGTTTCACTTCCAGCACAAACTCAATTTTCAAGAGCGCGAAGGCGTCGTGGGTGAAAGCCTGAAATATTTCCAGAATCTCCATCCCAAGGCCGGTGAACAGGAAACCTACCACGGGCTGGTCTTCACGGGCAGTTCGGGAGAGGACTACGCAACCATCTCACTCCTGCCCCTTGCTAATGGGCGCGGCACAGTTCTCATTCTGCAAGGATTGCAACAAGAGGGTACGGAAGCTGCAGGGCTTTTTCTCGCGTATGCCGACAACCGGCAAAAGCTCCAGCAGGCTCTCGGCATTTCAAGCACCCGCGGGCAGCCCGTGTACTTCGAGGCCCTCATTCGCACGCAGGCGGTGGCCGGTGCTCCCAATGCTACTTCTATCGTGGCCACGCGCCTGATTCATCCGTGAGATAAGCGTCGCCGACGTGGCGAGCAGCAAAGCAATAAGATTCCGAAGTGTGAGTCTCTGCATGAGTTCTCCCGGCCAAGAATTAGAACGAATCGGCCAGTGCATCTTTTCGAATTGCTCCTGATAAACGTTAGGGCCCTATCGGGACTGCCCCGAAAGAAGAAGTGCGGGGGTGCACAGGTCGTGTGGCCGGGGCAGTTTCGATAGGGTCGTTTGAACTGAGCCGCTGGCGTTTGCGGCGGACGCGGTGGGCTATGGGATTTCAATCCGTCGGTGCTGGTTGCAGGGCGTCTCTAAAGCGACCAACCGAGACGAAGAGAGAGGGCGTTGTTTTTGAACATTGCATTGGAGTCTTGACCTGCGACAGAAAGGGTGGTGTTTGCAGGACTCCGTTGCCGCGTGAGCGTACGAGGGCATGGCGTGCTGGAACACACCTACAACCGACGGTGATCGAAACAAGTTGCGCCATCGGTATCTCAGGAGGAGTCAAGGCTGCACCTCTGGGGATCAGGCATGGTCAGGGCCGATTGGAAATAGAGCTGGCTGCTGGTCAGCCGTTCAATAATGAGCATGGGACCGGCGCAAACCGGACATCGCCAATGAGTTGGTGCGTCAGGCTCGTTGGCGCAGTGCGCGCTGAGCAGATTGCGACAGCGTGACAGCATATCGCCACGTCTGCGATTAGCGAAAAGTCCGAAGTGGCGGATGCGGACCAACCCTTTCGGGAGAACGTGGATCAAGAATCGTCGCAGGAACTCATCTGCGGAAACCGTCATGATCTTCTGCTTGCCGCCGTGCGCATAGTCTTTCCAGCGAAACGAGACTCGATCATTCTGGAAAGCAACGAGCCGGTGGTTGGAGATGGCGACGCGATGTGTATATCGCGCCAGATAGTTCAGAACATGTTCAGGACCTCCGAAGGGTGGCTTGACGTAGACCACCCAGTTTTCGCGGAAGAGGAGTCGCAGGAACGCGTGGAATCGGCGGGGCTCAGCAAGGCTCTGGAGTGAGCCGTGGAACTGGAGCTTGTGTTGAAGAAAGAGTTGCTTCAGTCCGGCTGTGAACTTGCCGCGGAAGACGCGGCTGAGTGCACGGACGGGCAGGAAGAATCGGTTGGAAGAAGCGATCCATCGGGAGCCATCGGGAGTAAGGCCGCCAGCGGGAACGATGTAATGTACGTGGGGATGATGCTGAAGGTTCTGGCCCCAGGTATGAAGCACGCCAAGAAACCCGATCTCTGCTCCTAGGTGCTTCGGGTCTTGAGCAAGTTCGAGGAGTGTCGCTGCACTGGCTCGGAAAAGCAGATCATAAAGCAGTCGCTTGTTCTGCAAGGTGAGAGCGGAAAGCTCGTGCGGCAAGGTGAAGACGATGTGAAAGTAAGAGACGGGCAACAGCTCCGCCCTGCGCTCGGCTAACCACCGGGAGCGTGCGTTTCCCTGGCATCGGGGACAATGCCTGTTTCGGCATGAGTTGTACGAGATAGCCTGATGGCCGCAGCGCACACACTGATCACGATGACCGCCCAACACCGCAGTTCGACAGCGGACGATGGCATCGAGCACCTTGCGATGCTGCCATGCAAGATGTGATCCGTGGTGCTCCCAGAATCTGTTTCCTGCTGCACGGACGATGTCGGCCACCTCAAGGGTGGACCGGTTCATCGCTTCTTCTTCAACCGGGAACGCTTCACGTCGTTGGGACTGGAGACCTCGATGGTTTCCAGCGGACTGGGAACCGCCTGCAAATGGCGTCGGGACAAGTGCAGATAGACGGTTGTGTCGGCCAGCTTGGCATGTCCGAGTAGGACCTGGATCGTACGCAGATCGGCGCCGGCTTCGAGCATGTGGGTGGCGAAGCTGTGCCTGAGCGTATGGGGAGCGACGTGCTTAGCAATGCCAGCGTGCTTCGCGGCCTCGGCCACAGCAGTCCAGACAATCTTCTCCGTGATGGGTACATCGGCCCGCCAGTTGTTGACCGTGCCGGGAAACAGATATGTCTTTGGTTTCATCCAGCGCCAGTACTCGCGCAGGGTCTCCAGCAGCTTCGGGGATAATAGGACATCGCGATCACGGCCGCCCTTGCCCTGACGAACGTGAATGACCATGCGTTCGCTGTCGATATCGGAGACCTTGAGGTGACACAGTTCGGCTCGGCGCAGACCGGTCGCGTACAGCATCATCAGCATGGTGCGGTGCATTAGGTTTTGAGCGGAATCAATAAGCCGCGCCACCTCTTCCTGACTCAGTACCGTGGGCATCCGCCTCTGACGCTTCGGAAACGGAATGTGATCGGGAAGATACGGTCGCCTGAGTGTCTTGACGAAGAGAAAACGCAGAGCGGCACTGCGACCTTCGATGGTGCTCGCCGAGAGTTTGCAATCACGAAACAGGTGAACCTGGTATTCGCGGATGTGGTTTGGACCGAGGCGGTCCGGCGAACGGCGGAAGTACTTCGCAAAATCCTCCACCGCATGGATGTAGGAACGAACCGTGTTCTGCGCGTAGTTGCGACGCTGGAGTTCCTCCAGCATCAGCTTTCTGAGATGGGTCACAGTGACCTCCTTGTGACCCAAACCTTACACGGGCAACCATGCTGGGGCCGCCCACGCGGTAGCGTCCGCCGCGCCAGCGGCTTAGTTCAAACGGGCTTGGGGGAAGTGATGACCAGGATTCCGGAAAATATCAAGTCCGCGAACCAAGACCCGCCCGGGCTAGCCTGATGAGTTCCTTGGTCAACAAACCGCAGAACGACGCGCCGGAGTGCGCGGTGGAACTATCAGCCGCCGAGAATCAGACGATGCCCCTGTGGGAATAGGGATCTTCTACTGCACATCCGCAACTGCGGAGAGGTTTCAGATCAACCGCTCAACCCTTCGCACAAGCGTCGAAGGACCAACCTTGAGCGCTGAAGACAGATTAAATATTGTTCGTAGAGATGGCGATTTCTCGCCGCGCTCCAGTTGCCCGATGTACGTCCGGTGGTAGCCAGATCGTGCGGCAAGCTCCTCCTGCGACAGCCGGTGGCTTTCGCGGACGCTCCTTAGGACTAGCCCGAAGGTGCTCTCGGGGCTTTTTCCACGCCCTGACCGTGCCAACCGCTTCGCCATAAGGCACGATCATCGAGGCAGTGAACACTATTGTGCGACCGACTATAGTATGCAAATACTCTTGATGTACTGCACAAAAGGGGAGACAATCATTCGTTATGGCTGCTCCTTTGAGGGTTGCAGTTATGCGGCATAAAAACGGCGCCTGCGTAGAAACGGAGTAATGCGGTTTGCCATTCTGCAGGGGAGATCATGAGAGGGGAAAAGCGAAGCGAACCGACCTACGACCTCCGCCTCTGCAACTCAGCAACTGGCAAGTGCGACCTCTCAGAGGAGGAGGCACGGAAACCCGAAGCCTACCGTCAGGCAGAGTCGGAAGCGGCAGATCGCCAGCGCCACGAGCGCCTGGAACGGTGGCGGAACACACCGCTCGACCCGGAAGCAAAGCAGGCACTGGGCAACGTTCCACCAGCAGCGGCCTGGCTGGAACTGCAGGATCAGGTGGCGGGAGCGTTTTGCGACCATCCGGAAGAAGCGGACGTGCTTCTGGTTAAGTACGAGGCCATGTACCAGTGCCCCTACGACCTGGAGGGCCTACTGGCGATGATGGGCAACCTCAACCCAGTGGTGGGAATCAACAATTTCCAGTACCTCAATGAGAAAGTCAACCTCAAGGATGTAATGAAGTCGAAGCCACTGGATGTGCTGGAGCAGGTCCTGAAAATGCTAACAATCAGCGACAAGTGGCAGAGTGAGATCTTCTAGAGCAGGCCGAGGCTTAAGCGCGAGGCTCAAGCTTCTCGCCCAAAGGGGCCTTTCCAGTTGACGAACGCCCAGAATCCTCGGCTACCCGATTTTGGGCAAGCCTGCAAACGCCCTTTGTGCAGTACCTTTGCTCACCCCTAGCTCGGCCTGGACTTGCGACCACGAGTCCCCACGAGCGCGAAGAGAGGCTACCCGTGAGACGTCCACAATCACGCGCGGCCTCTCCAGCCGTCTCCCTTTGGCGCGTGCGTTCCGTAGCCCAGCACGGACCCGCTCCTGGATCAAGGCCCGCTCGAATTCGGCCATGGCACCAATGATCTGAAACATGAGCCGGCCGGAAGGGGTGCTGAGGTCGAGGTTGTCGCGCAGACTGACGAAAGCGACTCCCAGCGCTGCGAGTTCGGCCAGCGCGTTGACCAGATGCTTCTCCGTGCGCACCTTTCAACATGGCGACCCACTCTGTTGAATTTGGTGTTCGCCACCAAGAACGGCACGCCGTGGGATCAGAACCTAGTTGTCAAACGGAAACTCCACCCGCTGCTGGAATCCCTCGGGATTCGGCGCTGCGGACTTCATGCATTCCGACACACGAACGGAAGCCTGATGGATAGGCTCAATGCACCCATGAAGATACGCCAGGAGCGACTCGGACACGCTCCGGGATCGGGCCTCACGCTTGGCATCTACACTCACGCCGTTGAGGAAGATGACAGGCTGGTCGCCGAACAATTGGGTGAGATGTTGTGTCCAAATGTGGCCAGGTTGGCACAAGAGAAAACCTTCGCTCGGAGCGAAGGCGTGGTGATTCAGTAGGTTAGTTGGTTGCGGGGGGTGGATTTGAACCACCGACCTTTGGGTTATGAGCCCAGGCGGTCAATCTAACTTGTTGTTGATTCGACGACTCTTACACCCCTCAATGCTAGATTTCGACCCTATTCGGGGTCGATTCTTTGCCCAAGTTTTGCCCAAGTTTTCTTTGTGAGAAGCCACGACCGAGATCGCGCATCAGCGCGTCGCACTGCGTGGTCCTAAACGTAAAGAAGATCGTGCAGCCGCACCTGTAAACCGAATTCGCCGGGCTGCATTGCGAACAAAGAAGTTATTTAAAATCAGTAGCCGGGAAGTGTCAATGATGTCAACTTTGGCAGTAATGGCAGGTTTTGCGTCACACCGGCGTCACAACTCTAGTCCCGACCTGATCACCACCTGCGGAAGCACTTTGTCGAATTAGCGAAAAAGCCCGTATTGGCGCATGCTGGCTCGAAGCGTACCCCACGTTCCGCGGCGCACCTTGTCAGAGCCTGGCACGGTTGCCAACTTAGGGTGCGAGAGCAGTAGAATTTTTCCCAGTGCGAGGGGCTTGCAGTGTGCAGAGGAAGGTTTGTAAACAGAAACCACCGAGGATTGAAAGCTAGATCATAGTGTTCTTCGGCGATCCCTGGCTACGTCAGGAGCTATACAGAGAATTAGGAGCAATCATGGAGCCAAGAAAACTCGGAAAGATCGGTCCAGAGGTATCAGCGCTTGGGCTGGGCTGTATGGGAATGTCGGAGTTCTACGGAGCTTCCGATGAAGCGAACTCGGTCGCAACCATTCATCGTGCAATCGAACTCGGCGTAAATTTTCTCGATACCGCCGATATATACGGCATGGGGAAGAACGAAGAACTGGTCGGACGCGCCATAAGGGATCGGCGAGACAAGGTGGTTCTCGCCACGAAATTCGGCAACGTCCGCGGAACAAAAGGCGAGTTTCTGGAGGTGAATGGCAAACCCGAATACATCCGTCAGGCTTGCGACGCAAGCTTGAAGCGGTTGGGAATCGATCACATTGATGTCTACTATCAGCACCGTGTCGATCCCAAGACGCCGATCGAAGAAACCGTAGGAGCGATGGCTGATCTCGTCAAAGAGGGCAAGGTTCGTTTCCTCGGCCTGTCGGAGGCCGCTCCCGCGACCATCCGCCGCGCGAGCGCGGTGCACCCCATTGCGGCGTTACAAACGGAGTATTCGCTCTGGTCGCGCGATCCCGAGAGTGGGATTCTGGAAACGTGCCGCAGTCTGGGCATTGCCTTCGTAGCCTACAGTCCGCTTGGTCGTGGCTTCCTGACCGGGCGCTTCCAGAAAGAGGAGGATTTCGCCGAGGACGACTGGCGGCGTTACCACCCGCTCTTTGTGGGCGAAAATTTCCAGCGTAATCTTCGTCTCGCCGAGGCGGTGAAGCAAATGGCGAAACAGATCGGCTCTACTCCTGCACAGTTGGCACTTGCCTGGGTACTCTCACGGGGTAAAGACATTATTCCGATCCCCGGGACTAGACATGTGCGGTACCTGGAAGAGAACCTCGGGGCGCTGAACGTTCAGCTTGCCGCCGAAAATCTCCGCCGTCTGGATGAGGCATTCCCGTTGGGCGCAACCGCCGGAGATCGTTACCACGAGCAGGGTATGCGAACCATCAATCTCTAGGCATGGTCGACCAAGCCAAAGTAGCTGTCGTCACTGGCGGTGGCCGTGGGTTGGGACGGGCTATGGCTCTGGGTCTGGCCCGTGCAGGCTTCCGTGTCGCCATCACCGCCGCGCGGAATCGCGATGAAATCGATGCCGTTGCGAAGACGGCCAGGCTTGGGCAAATCCATCCCGTTCTGGCCGACGTCAGCAGCGAACCCGCATGCACTGCTCTCGTCAGGCAGGTGGAAGATCGCCTCGGTCCCATCGACGTGCTTGTGAACAATGCCGGCCGCGGTATGCGCTATATCTCCGAGCGCTTCTTGAGCGAGCCTTCCCGCTTTTGGGATGCGGACCCGGAGGTCTGGCAGATGGTCATCCACACCAACGTGAACGGTCCTTTCTTCATGTCCCGCGCAGTCGTACCGGGTATGATTTCGCGAGGGTGGGGCAGGATCATCAACATCTCGGTAAATTACGACACGATGCGACGGCGCGGCTTCTCTCCTTATGGACCCTCGAAGGCCGCGCTGGAATCGGAGACGGTTATCTGGGCGCAGGATCTTGCCGGAACCGGTACAACGGTGAATGCGCTCCTCCCCGGCGGCGCGAGTATGACGGGAATGATCCCGGACGAAGTTCCACCGGAAGTACGGGCACGGTTAATCTCTCCCGAGATTATGGTCCCGCCGTTGCTTTGGTTGGTGTCGAACGACTCTAGTGACTTTACTGGCAAACGTCTCAACGCCTCCCACTGGGATCCTACGCTTCCAGCCAGTGAGGCGGCAGCCAGGGCATCGGAAGAGGCTGGGTGAAGCAGTTAAGCAGGCACGAGGTGCGTCGTCAGTTAGCATTGCAAACTCGTGCCGAATCCTCGTTCATCCCTGATCGGATTCCCGACGCGCTATGCGGTCCGGCAGCCAATCCCGAACCAATGGACTGATATAGAAATGCGGGAAAAGCAGATTGTCCTCTGGTGTGATAAGCCCCTCTTCTAAAGCAGTGGATGCTAACGGGGTTTCTGGATAAATTCTCAGTCCGACCGTGATCTTTAGTGCGTCCAGACGCAGGCTATCAGCAAATTCCAAGCTTTCGTCGACTGTTTCCCTTGTTTCCCCCGGCCCTCCGAGCAACAAAAAGCCGTAACGCTCAATTCCCACGCCAGCCAAAATGTCCGAAATCTCCCTGGCCTCTCTACAGGTGAACCGTTTATTAAGCTGCGGCAACATCGTTTCGGAACCGCTCTCGAACCCAAGGCTTACTTGAGTGCAACCCGCCTTTGCCATCAATTCCGCCAGTTCGGCATCCACCCACTTCGGGTAAATGATCCCCCACCAGTCCAGACCGAGTTCAGAGTCAATGAGCTTGCGACATAAATCCTTGGCATAGGATGGCGGCAGGTTAAACGTGTTATCGACAAAATGGAAATGACGGAAGCCACCGTGGCGCAGTGTCGTTAGCCACTCAACCACCGACTCTGGAGACCGCCTGCGGACTGGTCTTCCTTCGATGAGGCTGGTTGAGCAGTAGATGCAATCCAATGGACAACCGCGTCGGCTCTGGACTGGAATCCGCATTTCCGTGCTGCCGGGAAAATCTAGCCAGAATCGCGGTTCAGGCAAAAGAAAATCATCGAGGGCGGGTGCGAATGCCCTGGGTGAGTGTGAGCCATTGGGGAAATGCATGGCAGGTGGCGGTGGAGATTGAGCGCCTTGCTCAAGCCATGAGAGCAGTGCCGGGAAAGCGGTTTCTCCTTCGCCGCGAATACCCATGTCGCCACCCAAGTACGCTAAGGCGCTTTCGGGAAAGATGCTGTAACCAGCCCCACCCAGGACGATTGGCGACGACGATGCGGCACGGCAGACCGCAACGACCTGCTTTAAGCTC
>Ga0208819_1000932_pt1 | contig 17212 bp, 17 predicted proteins | sample June2015DPH_11_1_3_FD_184707 | JGI IMG/M metagenome (GOLD analysis project Ga0208819, IMG submission 184707) | Peatland microbial communities from SPRUCE experiment site at the Marcell Experimental Forest, Minnesota, USA - June2015DPH_11_150... | ecosystem: Environmental > Terrestrial > Soil >...
CTTGCCTTAGTGCATGAGCGTGACATACGATTTGGTGGACAGATTCACAACAATAAGATGGAACGGATGAACGGAGAAATTCGTGATAGGGAAAAGGTGGTTCGAGGTGTTAAGAGAGAAGATAGCCCACTAATTACGGGCTTACAAATCTACCATAACTACGTTAGACCACACATGGGACTTGACGGAAGAACGCCAGCAGACTTAGCGGGAATTGAAGTTCAAGGAGAAAACAAGTGGCTAACTTTGATTCAAAACGCCAGCCGCAAAACCGCAAAGTCTTAAGAACTTATGAGTTGCTTTCAATGTTGCCTTGAAAACAGTTATCGCTTCATCACTGGTGCTCATAGTTGCAGCTATTGCCCTTGTTTTGCCTTGGTATCCAGTGACAACAAGCCAAGTAGTACCGCAAACCCAGAGTTATACGACTCAGTTCGAGGTGCCAACTACCACTTCCCAAATGCAGACCGTTTACACTCTACCTAACCCTGTCACGATTCCCGGTGCGCAGAGCATTTTCATTGGGTTGCTATCACCATGGATATCAAGGACGTTTAACTTGCAAGCTGGATTATCGGTCTCCGTCTCCGTAATCCTTCCTAGCGCAGGTTACGCGGTATTTATTTGGGAAAATTTTCCACCATATGACCGAATCAACTTCACAATGAATGGGGTACTGCAAGGATACACTGCTGTAGTTCCTAAATCAGGTTCATATTATGTCACCATTTCGAACTTGAACACTACTCCAATTACGATTAGTGCGCTTTCAGTAAGTGAAGGGGTATCAGAAACCGTTCAACTAACCCGAACACTAACCACATACAGCACAACAAGCGTAACCCAATACTCGCAAACTACGATTGCACCTTACACAACTCTTGGACTGACAACATCAGCGACGGTTCTTATTCTGTTAGCGTTAGTCCTTCTGCTATCGATTCTCATTGATCGAGGAATAATCAATGTGTCCAAGCATCGCAAGAAACAGCACGGCGATCAGACGACTCCAAAGATTGAAGACCAAAATGTAACTAAACCCAGTCAAGTTACCCCTAGCAAACAGTTCTGTATGGACTGTGGTTCTGAACTTAGTCTCGATTCGAAGTTCTGCAACAAATGCGGAACAAAACAAAGCTAAACCACGCGACTAGGTGACGGTTTTTACACCCTATGAATGCTAATGGTAGCGATGTCCCGACATTTGACGCAGAAAAGCGTGTCCCGCCAATTTGACAGAGCCGCTGGGCCGGCTCTGTTGCGTCCTTGGGACACACGAAAAGTCCCAATGTGGCGTTGCAAGGCGGGACATGCCGCAGGCCATACAGAACTCATGTTAAATCCTCGCTAAAGAAGAGTCTTGGGTATGGAAATTGTCAAGACATTAAGGCAAATCTATCAAGTTCTAAAGCCAATCTACCGAGTTTTCTCAGCAATCGGAGAGATTGGGTCGTTCCTGTGGCTCTTGGTACTCTTAGGCGTGATAGAAACGCCCGTACATTGGGCTGATTTCTTGATTGCTTATCGGACGTACTTCGTACTCTTAGCACTGGCAGCATTCTGGATTTTCAGCTTGTGGATTGGTTATCAGATTCGCGCATGGGGCAAACCGAAACAAGAACAATTGCAAGGCGCACTGTCACCAACAGAACTTAACGGAATAGAAGCTTATGATTACTCAGAGCTAGTAGCAAAGTATCCGTGGGTGAGATTGCTTCCTCAAGCAAAGCAAGAAATAGTCGTTTTGGGTGCGGCATGTGAATCCATATCCCACCATGCGGACTTCCTGAAACAACTACTCGAAGCAAACAAAGACCTTACGATTTCTTGTGTGCTTGTTAATGCGGATGTAGTCCTCTTTAGGACAGAACTGGAAAAGGAAAAGGGCTGGATAGCGCTGAGAAAAACCGCTGAAGCATCTCTTGAACGACTGAAAGCTGCCAAGGACCAAATGACTGAAGATGAACGAAACCGCTTCACAATTGAAGCCTATGAAGCCGTCCCTCCGTTCAACATGGTTGTCTTAGACCCTCAGACCGAGAACGCGTACATGCAAGTTGGATATTACCCAACTGGGATTGACCAAAATTATCGGATTACAAATGTGTTTCACAAGAAGGATAAGCGAGCAGTTTTTTTGAAATATTGGAACGAGTACTTGAGCTACTCCCAAACGTATTCTTCTGTTGGATATTGAAGAAGGACTTACGTGGTTTTTGTTTTGAAATATTCGCCTAATACGGCTCTTACCGTCTCTGGGATTGATTCAAGTTTGCGAGCTTTGCGTTCTTGGTCCAGTGCTTTCACCATTTCGTCTGACATGGCTACCATCATCTTGTTCATTGCCAAGTTTGACACGCTACCATTGTAGCGCAGCTCAGAATGGGGGAATCTGCCAAAATCTAGCGATCTAAACGCTTGGCAGCTAAAAAAGGCCAAATAGACAGGATTCGGCATTCTGGTTCACGCTGGAATCAAAAAGCCTCTCTTATCCTCCTAAATTGAACTTCCTTACGTAAATACGGCTTAACTTAGCACTCCAGGCAGGATTCTGCTAGCAACGGTGTGCTCTAGAGGACATATTCTTGAAAGCCGTTTTATCGATAGCGTTACTGGTTCTCATCTCCGCGATCTTTCTGCCCGCTGCGATGGGTTACATTTCTCCCACAACTACGAGCAGTCATCTCCAGGCAACTAATCCGTTAACGGTATGGTTTAATGGCGCTTTTCAATTGACCTTGGCGTATCCACCAGCGTATGAGTTCAATGTAGCGGCTAATACTGCTTCTGGGCTCTGGATAACGAGTCTACACTGGGACTTTGGAGACGGCGCCACCCGTGATGTTTCCTTCTCAGGTCAAAGCCAAGTTAGCGACATAGAAGACCACCAGTACTCAAGCCAAGGAAACTTCTGTGTTACCGTTACGGCGTACGACAGCGCGGGGAACGTGGCAAGCGTTAGTCAACCCCTGATGACAAATTATGATTTCACGTTGACGGCGACTCCGGCTGCGCAGAACGTTACACCAGGAGCATTTGCTACTTACAATGTAATCGTTGGACAATGGCCACTGGCGTGTGGTAGCGGAGTGTCCGTCAGCCTAGCCATATCCTCCCCGGCTCCACAAGGAGTTACGTGGACACTGAATCCTGCCTCCGGAAAGACACCTTTCACTTCCACCCTTCAGGTACAGACAGCAACTACGACACCTACCGGAACCTACACGATTAACATCGTTGGAACTAGCTCCGACCTAGCGCACACAACGACAGTAAATCTCGTCGTGGGTCAACCATACTTTGCGCTCTCCGCCGCTCCAAGTTCGTTGTTCGTGCCCCCCCAACCAAACGCGCAACCGGGGATAATGAATACGACCACGGTGACGGTTCAGTCCTTCAATGGGTTCAACAGCCCGGTGACCCTTACCGATTCGGGACTACCAAATGGAATGACGGCATACTTCCTTCCACCAACAATTACGCCTCCCCCGAACGGACAAGTTGCGACTCTGCTTACATTCACGACCCCATGCAGTGTATCCCCTGGATCGTACGTAATAGTCGTTCAAGGAACTGGCGGCGGAGTAACGAGGCAGGTGAATGTCAACCTTACAGTTGCTTCCTGTGCTGCGGCGCAAGGCTCCGGAGGTTTCGGAATTTGGCCATGGATCATAGGAGGGGTACTTGGATTGCTCATTCTTCTCCCAATCCTTCTCATCCTTCTCTACATGCGGAGACCAGTTCTCGCTCCTGCAGTCGTTCCAGCTCCCGCGGTGGTTCCAGCAGTCGTTCTTTTCCCCGTCCCTGTCACACCTATTCCGCCTCCGCCGGCAATTGCAACAATGCCTTGCCCTGTTTGTGGCAACCCTATGAGACCTGTAGAGTTGAGATGGTATTGCGACCTCTGCCAGAGATACGTGTGAATCCATCCCAAATAGTCCCCCTCGCCATCCACTTCTTGGGCGTTTTGGACGCCCGCCTTTTCTAATGAAGTAGCAGTGGAAAAGTTAAGGACAGTTCTGTCTGACCTGCCGATATAGGCGGTATCGAGAGGTGAGTGTTACCATATGAGATACCAAGTAATGGCCTATCCAGCAGTCTATCCAGCGTACCCAGCATACGGCTACTACGCTTGGCCATGGTACGGGTATTACGGTTATGGATACTGGTGGTAGCACAACCAAACGTAGCGCCGTAACCCCAACTAACTCAACATATCCCCATTTCCGGTTTTGTTTTTACATTCTTGTTGTAGGGTTTAGTGATGCAGTTTATTGAGGAGGTCTGTCACGTATCTGTTGAATTCATCCGTATTTTCGATGTTGCTGAGGTGTGCCGCCTTCTTAATAACTCGCATTTCCGACCCACGGATCCTACCGCGCATCTCTTGCGATGCGGACAGGGTAAGAGCGTCCTGTTCACCAACCAGAATGGGTGTGGGAACCTGCATAGACAACAGGGCAACAGTAGTGTCGGTCGTCGCGAGAGCGAAGTGCGCCGCAGATGCCAAGCGACGAATTAGACTCGATAATCTTCTGAATCGTGACAACTGACTCTGACTTCGGTGTCAGACTCTGTGGGCTTCCCGTCGGAGCGATTTTGCTGTTACCACTTCGGTTGATCAGGTTCGTTCAGTTTGGGGGTTTTGGCTGTTACTTTTTGGTTGGTGGAAGTAACTTGCAATCAGGATACTCCGAAGTTAGAGGGAAGAACTTAGTCTACAAGCTTAGATGCTTTCTTAAAAAGCCAAAGCGCCCCTAAAGCTTGAAGCGGCAGCGACACCCATACCATTAACATTACGAGACTCATTTGTAGGTTCTCTGTGTCTACGTAGGATGATGTTGAGATAAGATCAACATCCAGTTCTCTTGGAAGCATTGTTTACTTGTGAGCCAGCTATTGTCACAAGTAGTCACATGTAGCAACAGCTGTTAGAGTTACTTTTGACTTGCGTTCTGGATAAGAGTTAGCCATTTATCTTTTCCCTTAACTTTGATTCCAGCAACTTCGGCTGGTGTTTGTCCATCTAGGCCCATGTGTGGTCGTATGTAGTTGTGGAAGATTTGGCAACCCGTTAGGATTGGGCTGTCTCCTTTCTTCAAGGAACGCATGACCTTTTCTCTGTCGCGGATTTCTCCGTTCATTTGTTCCGTCTTATTATTGTGAACGCTTCCATCAATGCGAATGTCTTGAACATGCTCAAGTGCGAGGGCTTTCTTTTCCCTCCCTTCTTTTCCTTCTGCCCTTTGCTGTTACATGTCGGGACTTCGGCTCACACTATAGATTGGAGGCTACATTTTCGAGGTGGTTGGTGGCTTCCAAGTCAAAGCGAGTATTCCACCGAGAACTCCGAGGACCAAGCCTACTCCGAAGCCTGCCATAGCACTGCCAAATATGCTCAGAACCGAGAAGATTAGGATGAGCAGCCCCCATTTTGAGTGGTCAATTGGGTTGTTGTAGAGCATTAGGCTGCTGACCATGACCACAATTCCGAACACTATGCCCGCAAGGCCGAATATTCCACCGAACCCGTATCCTCCCATCATTCCGAACCCGGGACCATACGAGTATCGGCCCATCATCCCCCATCCATATCCACCGTATCCTCCATACCCTGAATAGCCATTCATCATCCCGCCAAACCCGAACGGCCCCACCATTGACATCATTCCTCCCCCCAACAGAATGAAGATGCCCCCAATCAGTGAGAGCACGAAAGCAACCGTAGGTTTCTCTTCTGCTGACATGTTTGGTTTCACTGGCTGCTAAAGCCTAGCTCAGGTTTCCATCTGACCCTGAGGGTTTATAGTTTTCGTGTGTGAATGGATGAAAAGTCTCTAGTCTGGTTGCGTGTAGGTTCTCCGCGGTTTCAGATACAGTTCATCGGCTCGCGAAGTATCGCTTACTTGAGGCTGAATCTGCTCTGAAGAGATTCTGTTACACCCTAGGGACACGGGAAAAGGTGTTACAAAACGGGACATTCTCAATTAGCCGGATGGCTTAAAGATGGTTTTCTGACACCCGTGATCCAAAAAACAATGTATTATCTTCCTCTCCTAATTGATGCGGTTTTTGGTGGCCTCGCAATCGTATGGATGTTAATGGAAAGTGGCAGCTTTGCGATGGTTAAGCCCACGGGGCAAGTCTGGGGGTCTACTGGAATAGTGGTGTTAATTGTTCGGCTTACCGTCTCACCGAGTTCTAAAACGAATACGGAAATTGTGATACTAGCGGCTGTGATTCTAACGTTTGTGGATAAGGTACCTCCATGTAATGCGATGGCGAACGCGCGATTAGGTGCTGTAAACATTTGGGTGTCATACGGATGAGTTCTGTGAGCATAAATGGTTGTCCCGTTAGAGAAGGTTAGTGCGTCGTACGTGATAGATGAATTAACCATGTGAACTGATTCATTGAGACGGTTCACGAAATTTGTGAGCAAAACCGGAAAGGGAGGAGAAGTCGCATTCCTCCAGCAGATGTACGTATCAACTAAACTGAAATCACTGTCGTGGAGTGGTATGTACGTCGAAGTTGCTGTCGTCGGTATGCTTGGTGGCGACTCATAGTATGAATAATAAATGTACCAAGAGATGAAAACAACAATGCCCAGTAAGGCTATGGCTTTCCCATATTTGAGATAGCTACGTTTCTTCGTTTTTTCCGAGGTACTCACCTAGAATTACTACTCTAGCGGTTTCAGGTATCGTTCCTAACATACGTTTCTTACGTTCTTTCTCAAGAGCCTTCCCCCACGTCCTCAGTTATGGAGAGCATGAAACGCTTCATTGCCAACGGTTGCACCTATTGATTCCTATTGATTGATGGACTCCCTTGTGGAGAATATGCTCACTATGATTACGTCATCATCTTCACGAGACATACGGGGATTAGGTTATTTTGCCTACTTCTTACTTGCGTTCTGTATCAGTGTAAGCCATTTGTTCTCGCACTTGACCTGAATTCCTGCCACTTCGGCTGGCGAGCTGCTGTCAAGTTCGTGTTTGGTGTTCAGGGCTGTCAAAAGTCGTTGGGTGGAGCTACTGTAGCTCTTTGAGGTCCTTGACGAGTTTTTCATAGTCTCTCTCTAATCTGCTGGTCAATCCAGAAGCGGGTTTTATCGCTTCACTACTGATGGGCAAAGTACAAAGTGGCAAGGTTAGGGGCGACTTTGTCCACCCTGCCGAAACCAAACCTGACGAATTGGATGACGGAGCCAACGGGTTCGGAGCAGAAGCCGCTCTCAACGAAACCGCGCTTAGTGGACGCATCAGGCATTACGACGTCAGCTGGAAGGGTTTGCTCAGCGGGAACCCACTGTAAGATCGGAGTGCTCTCGTGACCTTCGACGGTTTCGCCAAGAAATTCGGCCTTAAGTTCGCCATCCGAGAAATTGAGAGGCTTGACGTTGAACAGCCCCATCAATCGGACCATTTTGCCTGACTCGAGAATTGGCCTGTCGCTCCCAGCGAGGAAGAGGGAGGCTACGCCGTTCTGTGGCTGCAGTTTCAGGGTACGGGTTCCCATTTCTGGACGTTGCGGGTGAAGCGCGGCCTGCACTTCGAAGACCCTCTCAACGCCACTGACGCTCGCCCTAATGGGGTCCGGTACGAAGTAGTATCGGTGAGATGTTGAGTCGATGATTTTTCGGTTTAGAGCGTTGATGTTGTCCCAGCTTATTGTCACGTCCACGGGTTTAGGGCCGACGTCCCATATGAGTTGTCTTATTGTTTCTGGGCTGAAACCCCGTCTTCTTAGTGCCGCTAATGTTCCGAGCCTTGGATCATCGACACCTTCGTATTCGCCTGATTCAACACCTTTCATAAGTTTGGATTTGCTGAGTTCCATTCCTTCAACCTTGAGCCGCCCGTAATGAACAGCGTCCGGATACTTCCAGCCCAAGTGTTTGTACATGTAGATCTGGCGGGCCATGTTTGTGAGGTGTTCTTTTCCTCGGATCACGTGCGTTATGCCTAGGGTGTGGTCGTCAACACCAGATGCCAGGTTGTAAAGTGGCCACACATGGAATCTTGATCCCACGCGGGGGTGGGGGTTCTTGTCTGTGTCTATGATTCGGAAGGCCGGCCAGTCCCTAATGGCTGGGTTAGGATGCGATAGGTCCGTCTTAACACGGACGACGGCTTCGCCCTCCTTGTACCCACCATCGAGCATCTTCCTCCAACGTTTCGTTTGGGTGTCCGCATTCAACTCTCGGTCGGGGCAGGCGGAATTGCTGTTGACGAGTTCTCGAAATCGTTCTGGTTTGCATTCACAGACGTACGCGGCCCCTTTCGTGATAAGAGTTTGAGCTACATCATAGTAGAGTGGAATTCGGTCGCTCTGGATGTACTCTTCGTCCCAGTTGCAGCCTAGCCACCTCAAATCTTCGCGGATGATGTCGTAGTATTTCAGTTGGGCTTTCTTGAGGCGGGGGTCAGTATCTTCGAACCTAACAATGAATTTCCCTTTATACATCTGAGCGTAGTCGTGGCTTAGGATAACGGCCCGCGCATTGCCTATGTGAAGGACGAAGTCGGGGTTAGGTGCAATACGCGTCACTATGAGCGAATACTTGTCGGCGTTTGGGAGGGGCGGCAGCTTTCTTTCCTCTCCAGGCCGTTCCTTAACCAGCTCCTCCGGCCACCGTTCCGTTGCTATGGCTGTAAGTTTCTCCAATGGCATAGAGTTGATTTCTTCAACGACTCCCCGCACTTGTGATGTTAGTTCCCTTGCCTTTGGTTTCAAGTCGGGATTTTCGCCGAGCAAGTTCCCGAGAACTGCGCCGGGTTCGGCTTTGCCATTATGCTTAATCGCATTGAGTATGGCAGCCTTCCTCATCTTCTCGGTTAGCTCGTTTGACATTTCAAAAGCACTCGCGAGGGATCGGTTCCGCTTCTAGAAGAGATGGTCTTCGATTGTGCGAGCTGGTCCTCCGACTTTGCTCTTGAGGACTGGAAAGTTCGTGTACTCGCGAATTTCGGCGCAAACGGCATCGATGGATTCCCTCTTGGTGTTGATGTAGACCGAAGGGCCTGTGTCAAGTGAATACCAAACTGGGATGTGTTGGCTTTCTCTCATGGCGACTATTCCCTGTATAATGCCAATTGTTTCCTGAGCCATGAGAATGAGCCCGCTCTTCCCGGTCATCGTTACGGCGTGTAGACTGAGTGATTCCGCTTCTGCGAGTCGACCGATTTCGTCGACCTCTCCGGACTTGATGGCTCTCTGCATTCTCCGCAAAACATTCCCTACCTCCTTCAACCTGGCAGAGAAGAAAGGTGATGTGACTGATTCTTCATGGGCCATGTCAGTTCTGACTTGTGAGGGTACGGGAACAATCGCCATGGCTAGATTCAGATTCTTACTTGTTGGTAGTTGTTCTGCATATGAGCTGCCGTACTTGTTGGCGTACCAAATTGAGAAGCCGCCAACAAGGCTTCGGCTTGCTGACCCTGCCCCGAGTCGGGCGATTTCGCTGAGGCGTTCCGGTTGCATTTTCAGGTTCAAGGCTGAGCTTGAAGCTTGAGCGATGGATGCGAAAGCCGACGCTGAGAATCCAAGGCCTTTCCCTTTGGGAAGGTTGTTCTTGCTTGAGAGTTTGAAGTGCTCCTTAGTTTTCGCAAGCGTTCTCAGCGGTGAGACCACGGCCAGTACTCGGGCGGCTTCCGTGTCGTTGGCGTGGTTACCGTTTATCTCAATGGCATCCTGCTTGTGTTCGCTGCTAAATTCGATAGTCGCTTTTGTAGTTAGCTCTTCAACGCAGACCGATATGCTGTCATGGTATGGGATTCTTCGTTTGCTGTCCTTTAGCCCATGATATTTCACGAGGCCCTGAATCGCGTGCGCTATTGCAGTTGCTTTAGCCAAGATCAAAAGCCAACCAAATGTGGGTCACTCAATCACGCCTGTGAGCTTTGCGACCCTTTCTGCGGCCTCCTTAGTAAGGCCGGTTTCCCCCAGAATTGTGTAGCGTTCAGGCCTGATGGAATGGGCCATGGTTAACGCCTTTATGATATATTCGGGTTGGATTTCAAGTTCCTTCGCGGTTGTAGGGCCACCTATTGTGTGAAGGACATTCTTGATTAGTTGCCAGTTGGCCCCATGCAGGTAAGCGCACATTATCGTCCCGACCCCGCATTGTTCGCCGTGAAGCGCCGGTTTGGGGGCAATCATCGCTAATGCATGGCTGAACAGATGCTCTGCACCGCTGCAAGGCCGGCTTGTACCGGCAATACTCATGGCAACCCCACAGCTAATCAATCCCTCAACGAGGGTCTGGACTCCTGAGTTTGACATCGTTCGTATGCTGCTTGCGTTCTTCATTACTAGGCGCGCGCTCATGAGCGCAAGCTCAGCCGCATAATCTCCGTAATACTCATTCTTGATTCTGTGGGCAAGCTTCCAATCTCGAACCGCAGTATACTTCGCGACTACGTCGCCACATCCGCTTCTGATGAGTGGATAGGGGGACTTGGAAATTATCGAAATGTCAGCGACTATTGCAATGGGTGCATGTGCGACGTATGAGTAGGGTCTGTCCAACCCTTTCATGGAAACTAGCGGACTTGCTATCCCGTCATGGGATGCTGCGGTTGGGACGCTTACGAACCTCGTCGAAGCCTTCATACTGCTCATTTTTGCGATATCAATGTCCTTCCCACCGCCAACCCCAACGACTATGTCTGGCTTGATCCTTCGAATTTCATTTTCTACTCGAGCGACCTCCTCGGTTGTTGCGTTATCTACAAGCATGGTTGAAGATTTGAAACCGGCGTTCTGTAGCGATTCTTGGATTGTTCCACCGGCAATCGATACGACCTTGTGGCCTGTGACGATTAACGCTGGCCCGTGAAAACCAAGACGGATGAGTATTTCACCAATTGAAGGCGCGACGTTATTCCCAATCAAAACCTCCCTCGGCAGTTGCATGTAATGCGAATCGCGGGAAATGGCCGGGATCATGGTCTACACCAAGAAGAGTAGTGACAGAACGGTTATTGCAACGACAATCGGGAAGAGGGTGAGCGCGGTTAGTTTTGATATCCTGTAAACAAGGCCCATGACGCGACGAAGCGACTTTGATCCAAGCGTGGTTACAATGATTTGGCCGGAAACTGCCCCAACTTCACAGGTCTCCAAGTTGGCTAACGCTTCGCGGCAAGCTTCGGTGACCTCGCCGAGCAGATGAGTCCTTGGCACTGCTTCGCCTACCGTGTGGTATCCTAGGCGGGCAGAAACGATTCCATTCACCATATGTGTATCAGAGGTCATGACTTCTCCATCATCAAATCCAACGGCTTTGATGGCGCTTAAAATCTCCTCCCTAAGGCCTGTGACCATGTTGTTTCCATCTACGTTCACGTAGGCGAACCGTTGTCCGGAGACTTCGATTCCCATTACACTAATCCCGCTAGGGCCAAATCCATCCTTTAACGTACACCCCGCGGGCATTTTGCGAGCCACACCTACCCTGAACGGGCTCACCGGCTCTTCGGCGGTAACTTGTAGACTTGATAACGCCGCTTCTTCTAAGGCCCCAATCTTTTGCGAAGTCATGGTCGTGGGACCGGTTAGGGAGTTATGGGCGTCAACTAACGCCAAATGCCGGAACCTTCCATGAGTGAGGCCTGACAACCTGTGGGAGACCTCGGACGGAACATCTTCCATATCGTAAGGGGAAGTGGTCATCGTTACGAGGGCGCACCCGTCGAAGGCTTGGGAAGTTGCTGTGGCAATTTCGTTACTCATTCTCGTTACCCTGCTGGCGCTACCATCGTAACGCGCATGCTCCAAACCTTCAAGTACCCACCGAATAATTCTAGCGTTCTGTTCTTGAGAAACCAAGTTCAATTCGTGGCCTGAAACCCCGTGTGGAACGAGGGTCACCGCATTGAACCTTCTGCTCATCACGGAATGCATGAGGTACGGGAGAACGCTGCTACCGACGTTCAAGAAAGGCCCAGGGTGAAAGTTAGAGACAAACATAACACCCTTGACATTATCGGAACCTTTCTTGCGAAACGCAAGAGCGGTCGCTTCAATTTCGGCCTCAACGCCCAGCTCATTCAGGTAAGACTCAATTTCACGGTTTTCACTCTCAAGCCAATCTGTCAGAAACGCCCTAAACATGCGGATAGGCGAGAAGCCTATGGCTCGCCGTCCATAAACCTCAACGACGGCGATCAAAGCAAAAGCGAATGTTAGCCCCACAATCGAAGACAGTACCAAACCAGTCGCCATCCGAGCATACGGCAGACCGAACACGGCGACCACTGAGAGGACGGTTAGGCTCGGTTCCATGAGCGTGAAGAGAGTTCTCTTAGCGAAGCTAGATCTGGACATTGAAAATATTGCGAGGGCACGCGGTGGGATAACCGCGAACAGCCCCAGTATGACAGCGAAATCAGGGAAAATGAACCTCCCATCCAAGATCGCTACGAAAGCAGAGAACAAGAAAATCAACACCCAGGTAGTTGTGGTGAAAAACGAGAGCGCCAGGCACCTTCTCAGATAGAACAATGGATCCTCCTTCATTATCGTGAAATACAGGATGATATCAGACGCAAAAGATGGCAGGGTGAAGGCAATAACTCCCCACGCCGCGCCAAATAGAAAGGATGCCATTCCACGCTCGACCAATGAGAAGGACAGACCGAATCCGAAGGTCGTGAAAAATATCGAGGCGATGACGATAGTTCTGGTCGATGGAAAGGCGAAACGCCTGATAAAATTATAGTAAGGGGTTGTCCCCCTGATGCGTTTGGAGAAGGAACGAGCCAAGAGGCTTCCTCAGCTAGAGTTCAGTGTATGGCTCGAATTATGGTTCGCAATCTTGCTAGAGAAGCTTTTTCGGCTATCGTACCAGTGACGATCAGGCGCGCTCCCGCGTCGACTAATTCCTTAGCTTGAGACGAAGTTTTGATGCCGCCGCCGGCGATTATGTTCACATGGCATGTCCGGTCGACCGCCCGGACCATTTCAGGTGAAACGGCTTTTCTCGCCCCGGATCCCGCTTCCAAGTAGACAAAGCGCATCCCGAGGTATTCGGCTGCAAGTGCGTAAATTGCTGCGAGCTCCGGCTTATCGTAAGGAATCGGGTTGGCGTTTCCGACAAACCCGGCGGCACCACCGTGTTCACCAACGATAAGGTACGCGAGGGGTATAGGTTCCAGGCCGTAGCGCTTCACTAAAGGCGCGCCAAGCGCTTGCGCGCCCGATAGGTAATATGGGTTAATAGAGTTCAGCAAGGACATGAAGAAAACAGCGTCAGCGTTCTGACTCAGGCCCGCAACATCGTTTGGAAACAAAATCACGTACAGCCCTGCAGACTTAATCGCCTTTACAATCGCGTCAAGCTCATAGACCGATGTAGCAGTTGAACCGCCAACCATTGCGGCAGCAGTACCAGCCTTCTTGGCCTCCAGAGCCAGGTTCCTTGCGGCCAATGGTGTGAGTTTTTCCGGGTCAAACAAGGTAAGGTGGGCGGCGCCGTCCTTCCTGATCACGTTTTGCAAGTGATTTTCTACATTACCAATCCTGATTTCGCCCAAAGGATGAGGTCCCAACCGACTTGTAGTAACGAAGGTTGTGAATTGAGCTGAGAAACTGGCGAGATACTATTAAAAGCGTCGGGTTTGGCTTTGGTGGCCTATAGCTCACATACGCTTCCATCTGAACGCCGTGTCGATGTGGGCAAGTGATATAACCGCTGGAATGAAAGACTCGTTCAGGGTATGTACCCTTGTCCCACCGTAGAGGTTTCCTGAAGAGAGGATTGGGTGTCCTGCTGGGAAGTGCGCTTGGCTTCTTGATTGTGCCCAACCTCAAACCGAGTGCAACGGTTGATGTGTCCGCTATTGGCAACAAGCAACTGCGGCTGCTCCTAGGCTCGAAGGCCCTTCTGGAGAAAGCTGGAATGCTCCGGGCCTCATCCATTTTCCACTACACGCCCGACACAGGGGAAATAGAGATAGACTGGAGTGTTGTGATCCCACCGGAAAACCGCATACCCTCACAGATTGATTCTCTCGCACAGCAGGTCTTGGCGCTCGTTAACAGCTAGAGAGAAGTATTTCTCAACCTCGTCCCCTAAGTAACTTAGGCCTAAGGTTCGTTACGCTGCACACCCAAGCCTCGACGGATTCTGATCGAGTTTACGCTTAACTTTCTCGAGCGCCACTATTGTTCTCTCAATAATTCCAGTCAGCGCTACTCTCGTCCGGAATTCCGCCTTATCTAAGAGCGCTTTGGCATCATGTTCGAATTTGTTTGGTAGTGGTTCGATTCGCCTTATGATTGGTTTGGCGCGGGGACCATTTAGAGCCTCCCTAACATTGATCCAGGTGGGCCTCAACCTGGCGTTTGCCTTCGCCCTTGTCTCTTCAGTTATCGCAAGCGCATTCCGTTTTAGACGTTCGACGCATTCCTCAACCTTCACGGCTCCGGAAACCAAGACACCCAATCTAAACTCCTTAGGTTTCTTTTGACCCAAAGGTGATAAAACTAGTTCCACTGGGTAGAATTATCGACCGCGTGTAACGATTGCCACACGCTCCACCAAGCGTTAAGTGCCATTTAGCGCGACCTATTGGTACTAAGGCAAAATCTGGCTTGGAAGGTGATTTGAAACGCTGAATCAAATTGCGCAAACAGCGACTGTCCCCGCAGAAGTGCAGCATGTTCCGCGGAACGTATGTCAGCACAGCCAAGTGCGTGAAATAGGCCAGGATTTTGACGAACAGGGAAAGTTGCTAAGGCTCATAAGATGCCAGCGCTGCGGCCTTCTAATGCGTGAGTATCTGCCGGCACTGTAACAGCTTAGTCACTGCAGACGCAACTTCACACGCATCTCGAGTCTTCATTTCAGAAGGCTCTGAGATTTCGGGTGGCCTGAAATACTATTAAGGCTGGTTGCGTTTGAAGGTTGAACTTCAAGGCCTAAGAGCTGGGTTTATTGCAGTCGTATGTTTCCTCTGGCCGTAAAATTGTCGGCCTAGTTTCTATGATGCGGCTGCCTAACTGTGTGATGATTGGTTTCGCAGTTATTGTCGGCGAGTTGATAGCTTCAGCGACCGTCCCAGTGAGGTCAGCATTCTATGGCTACATGGCATTCTACGGCTTCATGGCGGGTTTTCTTCTCTTAGCAGCTTCAATGATTTTGAACGACTACTTTGACCGGGAGATAGATGCAATCAACGAACCGAAGCGGCCAATACCGGCAGGAGTAATCAAGCCCACGGAAGCATTCTCATTCTCAATAATCCTTGGCGCAATCGGCTTTTGGTTCGCCAACAATTCAGGGATTGCGACACTCATAATTGCTATCGTAAGCGTAATCATCATGGTCTTGTACAATTCGAGTATCAAGAAGACCGGGCTCTTGGGGAACGCTCTTGTCAGCACAAATGTGGCGATTCCTTTCGTTTACGGGGGTTTCGTCGTGGCAAGCCCCAGTTGGTCACTTGTAATATTCTCCCTCCTTGCTTTCCTCGCCAGCATGGGACGGGAAATTGTCAAAGGAATAGTTGACGTCTCCGGCGACACTGCTAAGGGAGTTAGGTCAGTGGCTGCGACAAGGGGAACTGCCCAGGCAGCGAAGGATGGCGCGGGCCTGTTTATTGCTGCAGTTGCCCTAAGCGCGCTACCCCTTCTCCTGACACTCGTTTCGTACTATTACATCCCTTTGGTTGCTATATGTGACATTGGCTTTCTGCTAACCGCTTATTCCCTGCTCACAAACTCAAGCCCCAAGAATGCGAAGAGGAACAAGAACTACGTGCTCGTCTGGATGACCTTCGGCATGTTAGCTTTCCTAATCGGCGTGATATGACGCAATCCACGGGTATTTGTGCGGGATAGCCTGACTCATAAAATATTTATAATATCAAAGTCGTATCCGTCCATTCAGAAGGCTTTGTTTTGAGAGTTAATGGGAGCAGAATGCGCGGCATTGATTCGCGCGGCAAACGAAAGCTTTCCAAGGAATCTCTGACGGCCTTTCCGAGGGAAATCGTTGGAACATTTGCTCACCTTCCCAAAGTTTTCAAGAAAGTTGATATCGACCGACTTATGGGCGACAAGATTTCACGAAGTATGAAATGGCGATACATCAGAAGAATGGAACGACTTGGAATCGTCAAGCACGCAACAAAGAAGTATTACAGAAAAGTGTACGATACAATCTCCGAGTGGATGGAGAAGGACGCAATACCAAAGATACGACGAATGGAAACGCTCGTTGATATAGAAACGCCAACAACTAGTGCTTAGAGTATTTCTCCAGCAATTCCTTAGCCCGATCAACCCGAATCTTTCTTTCAGCAACCATTTGTTCGCTGACCTTATCGATAAGGTCCCCCGTCGCCCCTGCGTTAATTGCGATGTTGCGGGCATGCAAATTCATGTGGCCACGTTGAATGCCCTCAGCCGCTAGGGCCCTAAGCGCCGCTAGGTTCTGGGCTAGTCCGACTGAGACGATAACTTCAGCCAACTCTCTCGCTGTTCTAACGCCGAGAATCTTGACCCCTAGTTTTGCGACGGGGTTAGAGGCAGTTGCCCCGCCGACTATCCCAACGGCCATGGGCATTTCGATGGTCCCAACCAAGTCGCCGTTGGCGTCCTTCTCCCAAGTCGACAGTGAAGTGTAGTGGCCCAAACGAGCGGCGTACGCGTGGGCGCCAGCTTCAATCGCTCTCGTGTCGTTGCCCGTGGCGAGTACGACGGCGGACACACCATTCATTATTCCCTTGTTATGGGTCGCGCATCGGTACGGATCTGCAACAGCGAACGCGTACGCCTTTACGATCCCGTCAACAACATCCTCTCCGCCCAACGCCTCTTTGGTGAAGGTTGCTTTGGCACGGGCAAGGCGTTTCACGGCCAAATTGGAAATTATGCGCAAGTAAACTCGCCCACCTGAAATCTGCTCGACCATGGGAGCGACTGCTTCAACCATGGTGTTTACAGCATTCGCACCCATCGCGTCTCGACAGTCAACGAGTAGCTCAGCGATTACCATCTTCCCTAGGAAGGTGTCGATAATGCGTACTTCTAAATCGCGGGCTCCGCCACCTAGGGACACGAGGACCGGATCCTGTTCATTGGCGTGTTTCAAAATCTCCGCTTTGTGCGCGAGGATTTCAAAACGAGCCCTATGCACATCCTGAACGCCCACAATTTGTATCTGCCCTATCATAACAGGGTCCGTCTAGGT
>Ga0208819_1000940_pt1 | contig 17160 bp, 19 predicted proteins | sample June2015DPH_11_1_3_FD_184707 | JGI IMG/M metagenome (GOLD analysis project Ga0208819, IMG submission 184707) | Peatland microbial communities from SPRUCE experiment site at the Marcell Experimental Forest, Minnesota, USA - June2015DPH_11_150... | ecosystem: Environmental > Terrestrial > Soil >...
TCTTGTATTTCAACATTTTTGCCGGCCTTCGTTCACGATGATCCGGCTTATACTTGCGTAGTGCAGCCCCACATGATCGCCGATCTCTTTCAGCGTGTACCCGTGATCAATGTGTGCGGTGTAGATTGCCTTGTTTCGCTCTCTCCTTGAATACGCCTCGGCAAAGAGAAGGCTTAAGTCAGGCCTTGCCGCCTCTCGTTGTTGTCGTGGAATCTCATGGTCGGCATAGTTACGTCCCAGTCCCTTAGCGCTTTCGATGAATTGTTTGTCGCCCAGGTATATCTGTCCCGTGAGTTCTTCCCATAGGGAAGGCCCGGAAATACCCTCTGACACGAATTTCCTGTAGAGTAGACAGGCTTTCTTTCTCTTCTTACTGAAATGACCAAGGAGCGCTTCCACCGGTAGGAGAGAAGGCACATCGTCTATCCCGGCCGTTGCCCGATAACTGCTCCACCTCCAGTCCTCCAACTTCTCAACTGCATGCGCCCTTACCGGATTGAGCACCACGTAGCGGCAGAGCTCAAGCAGATATGCATCCCTATCTACGATTATCGCCTTATATCTTCCCTGGAAGACGTGACCTGTTTTCTGGTACTTCCAGTTGTATTTCTGTGTGTATATGCCGTTGAGCTGTCTCATCCCCTTTGCGAGGTTTGCTCCCTGAGTCTGAATGACCAGGTGGTAGTGATTGTCCATAAGACAATAGGCATAGCAGAGCCACCGAAACCGGTCTGAGATGTCGCCGAGAAGCTCAATGAAATAGTTACGGTCTTTGTCTGTCTTGAAGATCCTCTGACGGGCATTGCCACGGGAGGTGACGTGGTAGAGAGCGCCGGGGTATTCGATACGGAGCGGACGCGCCATACGGGGTAGTGTATCACCGATCAGGAAATGCTACAATGAAAGACCTGACCTCTTAAACTCGTCTAGGCTCTAGGGGGACGTCTTAGATTTTTAGTTTTGACACGCTGGTGTCTGTCGATTTTTAGAAGAAGGTCGACGCTGCCGCGAGAGCAGCTATGATCTCACCCATATGTGTACCCCACCCGCCTTCTTACTTCCTCGGTTTTCCCTGACCGATCCTCGTGAAAAGAAGTCTTAGATAGTGATTCATTTTCGCAGGAAGATAGCGGCCCAATTTGGAATAATACTCGTTTTCTTCGCCACGGACTTCCAGCCACACATATCTTCCAGTCTCCATCCTTTCCGTCCTGAGCCTGATGTCCCGGGAAAAACGGAAGGGTATCAGGGAAGGCCTGCAGGTAACAGATATGTGGATGGTGGCAAAGTTTATGGGTTTAGGGATATCCGTAAGGATGATCTTATTGAGCGATATCGTTGTGCTCTTGCGAGGCTTCAGTTTTTTTATGTTCTCTCCGGTCTTCGATATCGTCCCGTGCAAAGTGCCTATATCACCGGACATATCCTCGATCACCAACGAATACCGAACGTTATAAAGAGGCAAATATCCATCGTTTTTGAAGATGAAGGGAGTCAGGAACGGATCACGACGATCTATAGATCTGCCGATAGACAAAGACAAGCGTGGACAGGCGATCAGGAACAGAAAGGCCACCCCCAATAGCAAATAGGTAAGGCCGGTCAACATTTTCCGGCCCCTCTGATATTCTTGTGACGCTTCCGGAATCTCACGGCCTTTCTCCTCCGCGATTCTCCTCCGGCCCCTCAAACTTCCTGCTCAATGTATATCCAATAATTATAAAGCTCCTTGGCCATTTTCTTTTGAACCGCGGCTATTTGCTTCTCGGGGTAGCCTCCTTTCCGTAGAGCCTTTTCGGTCAGCTTGGCCAGGATTATCTTTTCCCCGGATCCGATAGGCCTGCTTGAAAAGGTATCACAGATTTCTTGTTCGGGGAAGAATATTGTCTTGACAGGGGGGGCAGCAGGGACGCTCTTAAGAACTGATTCCTGAGAACCAACCCCCCTTTCTGAGCTATCTGAATGGGCCAGTGGGGTCAGGTCTTGCAATCATACACTTGCCCCCAAACCGCCTCCTGCCTAAGGGGGAGGGGGATCGATAGGGGTCAGGTCTTGTTTTTTGCACCATTTTTCCGTTGAAGAGTTTCCTGTTCCCTGAAGCGTTTGACTCTCCTACTCACCGTGGCATAGTGGAGCGAGGGCCACCTCAGGGACGTAGTTGACTAACGTGACTTGTTGTCCTCTAGAAGAGGATAGGGGCTCTCTAGCCGCTCCGTTTGGGTCTCATCAAAGGACCAATATAAGGTTTCAGTCACCTATCCGTGCTCTAAGAAGCACACTATACTGTCGGATGCCGGAGCATCCCTTTGATGTCAGTGGCTCACGGTATAGACGGCCGACATGTTGCCGCAGTACCAATCCTCCAGATAAATAACTATATCTACCACGTCCGACCAGTATATCGTTTGATTGGCCAAAACATGGCTTGTTGTGCCTGCTGGCAGGCTATTAGAATTGTAAGTGCCGGCGTTAGTGCCGACCACAAGTACTTCTACACCGGAGATAACCTTTGGGGGAGTTATTGTGCTTCCACTGGTTCCGTCACCCATGTGGTAGGCCCAGGTAATTTTGTTCACCGTGCCATTGGCGTTCAGGGTTACTGTCGGCAAGGGCACCATGACATCCTGAGGGGCGGAGGACTGGTCAGGAAGGACGAAAGTCAAATTTTGTCCCGTATAGCTGACAGTGTAAGTCCCGCCCGGTAATGCGCTTAAATTTTGCACGCAATAATTGCCTGCCGAGGATACTGTGGATATGATGGCCGGCGTGTTGGAAAGCCCCGAACCGGAAGGCCCGGAAAAAGCTACCCCCGAGGTTGGTTTAAGAGAATCGTAGGCTAAAAAGCATAAATCGTAGCGGTCAATTGTCGACGGAGTAACGGCGCCGGTCAAGGTACCGCTGGCGATAGTGCCTTTAACAGTATAATTTACGTAGGGAACGTAGAGCTTGTTTTCGAGGACGTCGATCTTTCCATTTCCATCCACATCCGGTTGCACGGCCAATGATGAAAAGGCGCTGCTGGAAAGTTCGAGGACTCTCAACTCGGTCGAATTGAAGTCGAAGTCTCCATCGCTGAAAGGGTCCCGGCTGGACAACACTGTGTTCCCATTCAGGCTCAATGTTCCCAGGTTCAGGGTAGGGGTCTTCAGCTCTTCCGCAGGAATTGACGCCATACCATTCGAAAACTTAAGGTATCCCATAGGCTGATCCTGGGCATTCAGGATAAGTATAGCTATCGGCATCGAAGGCACATGAGCGCTGAAACTGCCGTCTGCTCCGATAGGGGCTTTAGCTGAATAGCCGTAATCCCTGGAGAGAAGCAGGGCGCTCGAGGCGCCGGCAATTCCGGAAACTCCTTGAACCCCTGTTCCACTGCTGGTGGAATCGCTCGAACCACTACTGCCGCAGCCTGATAGTGACAGGGATGTTATGATGATGGAAATGATGATCCAAACAGGGGTCGGTCTCATAGGGCCTCCTTTGGCTCTCAGACAGGTTGCGATTATTATCCTGAATCGCCGTAGCCAAACATTCTTTCGCATCGCCCACTCGTTTCTGTATCCCCTGTAACCACAATCCTGCGAAGTCATGCTTCAAAGCCCGCCCTGTAAACGCGAGGCCGTAAACTTTATTTGCTTTAAAAAGCTATATTTGGCAGTCTATTCGCCAATGTCGATATTTCCCTTTGTTAAGTCAAGATAGATCTTTCGAAGAAGCTGTTTTATTGATTTTGCTCCTCCACCAAGTGAATGAAGAAAGCTGTGTTTGGAAAATCGGTTTACTTGACGGTTCTGGTCCTGGCTGCCGTAGTATTCTGGTTCTCCCGGTGAACGAGTCGCCAGCGAGGTTACCGCCTCCGAAGGACTGCGAATAATCATATCCCGATGTAACTGTGCCGTAGTACGTGTTCTTAACAAGATCAGCACGCGCAGGTCCCGAGCCTCCTGTTTTATGGGTGTCGGAATTCCTTACTACCTTGCCGCTTTTGGGCTGATATGCATAAATCGAGCAAAATGAAATATTTAGACCTGCTTATGGCAAGGGAGACCCCCCTGATACCTTCCGCCGAATGGATTTGGCCAAGGATATGAATGTCACTCCGTAAGTAGATTCTCCGTAGGCACCTCTCAAGATTCCTTCCGGGAATCTTCATTTGTCGTTCATAGGGATAGGTGGCGCCGTTAGTTCTCATCATGAGCGGCTCCGAACCATTACCATGAGTAATGGTGGAGGCAGTTGTGAAACACCATCTTCGTTATCGGTTTCTAAGCAAAGATCTTTATGAAATACGTAGTTTTGCCTTGCAACATATGTGCCTATTTGGTAACATCTTCATATCACGGCGAAATACGCTCTGACAAATCGTCCTTGTATCCCGTGTACCTATTTCATCTGTAAAGAAAACCGACGCTTACGCCTTTACACTAGATTCGCGAGGAGGCTAGAGGGTCAAATCTTTACGGCCTGTTGCCCAAATACCTTGTATGTGCCCTTGTGAACTGCCGCCTGATAATGATGAATGGGAATGGAAAAGGGGACAGGCTACTTTTTTTTCACGGTTAAGACAAGAAATCACCCCGGTGGATATTCGGTGGACTCTCCTGATCGAGGACTTCTTCTTTATCCTTTGGAAGGCTTTTCGGCTGCCGCCCGCCTTCCTGCAATACGGCCGAAGACCCACGCCTCCGGATAATTGCTTCCTGTCTGATAGAGAAACCCAAAGAATGACCCGAGTTCGCCGGCGGCATACAGCCTCGGTATCGGCTCGCCGTCGGGATCCAGGACCTGGCCGTATTTGTTGTGCCTGGGACCTCCCTGGGTGTTGACAAGGGCAAGGCCCATTTCCATTGCATAGTAAGGAGGCCCCTTTATGGGCGCAAGAGAATCTTTGTCCCTGCCGAACTGGAGATCCCTGCCGTCAGTGCAATAGCTATTGAATTTACCTATTGTCTCTTCCAGCCCCTTAGGATCGATTTTGATCTTTGCGGCGAGGTCTTGAATCGTGTCTGCTTTTATAATCCATCCTTTTGTGACTTCGGCATTATTGTCATGGCTCCACTCGTAGACGTTGTGGACTATCGCGTATCCGACCGGCCCCCATGCTGCCCGCTGGATGGGACCGCCCGCGCGATACGCTTCATCGAACACCAGATAGGCCGGTAGGTTGGGGTACTCGGCGCGATCGTGATCAAAATAGAGGACATCCAGAGGCGCCTTGGTATGGGTGAGGTTTTTTGTTTCTTTCATGAACCTGTTTCCATACTTGTTCACGAAAATGAAACTCGTCCCCTGTTGTTTTGAAGGAATAACCGCACCGATAGCCACTCCAAATTGTGTGCTCGGCGCCCTGGCGCAGAATCCGGCCCATTGGGAAATCAATGGGGTCAGGTCTTTCATTGTAGCATTTTCTGCCCTTCGTCCCTGATGATCCGGCTGGTGAATTCCACTTCAAAGTGCACCACATTATTGCGCCTTTGCGGCTATTATTGCGTGTCACCAGTATGTTGTTCTGAGCGGGATCTGTTTTATATTACAGTAGCACAACAATAACAAAAGGGGAGGAATTTCATGATTCCCAAGATCAAGAAGATTCTTTATGCTACGGACCTCAGCAAAAACTCATCCTATGCCTTTCTCTACGCCGTCGACATGGCAAGAACGAATGATGCAAAGATCGTCATCCTCCATTCTGTCGAGCCCCTCCGGGACGTACCCTGGATTAACGCAGAGGCCGGTCTCGACGAGAAGCAGTTAAAAGAAGGCGTGAAGAATGAGCAAAAGGCGGAACTCAACGAGATCAAGAAAAAGGTCGAAGAATTCTGTGAGAGAATGGGCGCTTACATGGGATCTTCTTGCCTTGAGCTGGTATCGAAGATCCTCGTTCCCCAGGGCTATCCGGTAGAAGAGATACTGGAGACGGCAAACGAAGAGGGCTGCGATGTGATCGTGCTCGGGACACACGGAAAAGGTTTTTTGAAGCAGGCATTTCTTGGAAACGTGGCTGTCAAGGTCGTTGAACGCACCCGGAAGCCGGTTTTCATCATACCGCTGCCCTCCGAGAAAACGGATATCGACTGGGATAAGATGTAGTAGCACATCAGAGAAGCGCTCGCGGGTCTTTTATTCAGCGCAATCATGGCGAGACAGCCGCGCAATGAGAAGGGTGGGCATGGGGTCTTTATTCTTGACTTAAGACATTTTCCAGGGCACTTAATTCTGGAGCTGCATCGTCAAAAAGGCCTGACCTCGAGGCGACCCCCGAGCATGTTAAAGAAGGGTCGGCCATGAAGCGACAGCTCTCAAATGCCCATGTCCGCATGCAAAAGAGCCTGAAGTGAATACTATTCGGAGGGAATCTTCAGCATTTGTTCGTAGACGCCCTGCTCTACGTCGGACATGTATCTGACGATATCGAAGTCCGTCAGGATGCCGACGGGACGCTTCGGCCCTGCATGGGGATCGATGATGAGCAAGTGTTCTATCTTTCGCTTCTTCATCAACTCGATCGCTTTTTCGACCGGCCACTGCGGATCGACTTCAATCCGGTAAGGCCGCATAACGTCCTGAGCTTTCGTCTGCTCCAGTTCCTTACCATAGAGCCGAAGCAAATCGAGCATAGAGACCGATCCCCATACCTCGCCGGTCTCATCGACAACGGCCACAGAGCGAATCTGATTGGACGCCATCATCTCCGCGATGACCTCGGCGCTATCGTCAGGGTGGGATGAGGGGGACGTAATTGATATGGTGGAGCGCGCCGGGAGCATCTATGCGGGCCTTGCGGGCCTTACCACAACCTCCCGCATGTTCATTGCACTCACCTCCGATGAAGTCAAACCACAAAGATGGATCTACTGCATCGGGATGAGAATGCCCAGAACTATTACCAACCAGACGATATCGTTGTGGGAATTGGGGAGAACAGAAGCACCGTGCACGCGCCCACTTTTTTCTTGACAAAGCAGTCGACCGTTCTGTACCATTGTCACTAAATGACCAGTCAGTTACTAGGTGTAGCGGGAACACAAATGAGAGATAAATCGATCAGCATCCGGGACGAAATAGTCAAGAACAGCATCGGGCTCTTCCTGAGGAAGGGCTTCAAAGGCACAACGATACAGGAAATCACCGATTCGGTGGGCGTGAGCAAAGGGGCTTTTTATTGGTACTTCAATGCCAAAGACGAACTCCTCAACACGATCATCGAGCATTACGAACACATTTTTATCGATGAGATCATCAAGACCGTGCTTGAGGCAGAGGGCAGTCCCCTGCAGAAATTGAGATACGCCCATAAGTTTGCGACTGAATTCGCCTACGCCAATCGTAATCTTTGTGTCGGATTCCTGACCATAGCCGCCGAGATGGTCGGAAGCGGGACCGAAGCAGAGGCAAAGATAAGAAACATCTATGCGAGGTACCGCAGCTTCTATGAAACCCTCCTGCGGGAAGGGAAGGCCCAGGGGGTTATCAGGGCGGATATCGATACCGACCTTATCAGCCACGTCATCAACGCGATCCATAACGGCATGCTGCTCGAGTGGTATCTCTATTACGAAGACGGACAGGTTGACGCCCGCAAGTTCGCAATTGCCTATCGCGAGATCATACTTGAGGGGATACTGAGGAAAGAGACGTAAGTGGTGCAGCGACACCCTGACGCCGAGGGTGCTGCGATGGCGCGACTAACTAACTGGTCAGTTAATAGGAACAGGCATGCAATATTCCGGAGAGATCGAGGCTCGGAAAGGAGAGGAGGAATCGCATGGATTTTGAGCTGACGGAAATACAAAGGGACATCGGGAATGCGGCGCGTGAATTCGCAGAAAAGGAGTTCGCGGAGGTTGCGAGGGAGTACGACGAAAAGGAGGAATTCCCGAGGGATCTATGGAGGAAAGCGTGCGAGCTGGGATTCGTGGGAACCTTCATCGACGAGCAGTACGGGGGCGCCGGGCTCGGTTTCACAGAGGCTGCAATGGTAATGGAGGAATTCTGGAGGGTAGACCCGGGTTGCGGGAATATCCTCCTTGCCGCCTTCGGCGCTGAGGTGATTCAGGAATTTGGCACGGATGAGCAAAAGAAAAGGTACCTCCCTGTCATTCCGGGCGGAAAGGCCATCATGGGTTCGGCCATCACCGAGCCTGACGCAGGGAGCGACATCCTCCTGGCAGCGACGTCGGCGGCGCGGGATGGGGATGGGTACGTGCTCAGCGGCAGCAAGATATTCATCACCAACGGGAGCGTCGCGGATTTCCTCATCGTATTCTGCGTGACAGACCCTTCTCCAGCGAACCGCTACAAGAGGCACAGCTTTTTTATCGTAGAGACGGACAGGCCCGGTTTCGAGGCCAGGAAGATGAAAGGAAAAATGGGCATCCGGGCCTCCGACACGGCAGAGCTGAGCTTCAACAATGTCCGGGTTCCCGCAGAAAGCCTCGTCGGTGACGTCCCGAACGACGGCTTCAGGCAGGTCATGCACCTCTTCAATATCAATCGTCTGATAGCGGGCGTCCAGGGCATAGGCGCGGCCCAGGGGGCCTTCGACAAGGCGGTGCGCCACGTCCAGCAGCGGAAGCAGTTCGGGAAGGCCCTCGCCACGTTTCAGGGCATTCAGTTCATGATTGCCGATATGGCTACGAAGATCGAGGTCGCGCGAAACATGCTCTATAAAGCGTGCTGGCTGATAGACCACGGAAAATTCGATGCCAGGCAGATCGCGATGGCCAAGCTCTTCGCAGGGCAGGTGGCCGTAAGCGTTACCAACGACGCCCTGCAGCTTCACGGCGGATACGGATACCTGGCGGAGTACGGCGTCGAGAAGTTCTTCCGCGACGCCAAGATAGTCGAGATCTACGAGGGGGCCAGGGAGATCGAAAAAATTACCATTGCCAGGGAAATACTAGGCAGGGGCGCTTAATAGGGCCTGGATGGGAGGCAACATGGAGATTGAAAAGGTCGGTATCGTCGGGTGCGGCACCATGGGCGCCGGCATTGCGCAGCTCGCCCTTGAGGCCGGCTACAGGGTCACTGTCCGCGAAACGGATGAGGCCTTGCTCGCCAAAGGCGTAGGCAGGGTGCGGAAAGGCATTGAAAGACTGTGCGAGAAGGGCGCCCTTGGGGCAGCCGACCGGGATAGGATGGTTGCGGGTCTCACGGGTACGACGGCCTTTGCCGATCTTGCGGACTGCGACCTAATTGTGGAGGCTGTTTTCGAGGATATGCGGGCCAAGACCGCCGTGTTCCGGGAGGTGGGCGCAGTCTGTAAGAACACGGCAATTCTTGCTAGCAATACGTCCTCTCTTTCCATCACGGAGATGGCGGTCGCAACAAAGAGGGAAGGCAATTTCTTGGGTCTCCACTTCTTCAATCCAGTGGGCTCGATGCCCTTGGTTGAAATCGTTCGGACCATGGCCACCCGCAGGGAAGTCGTGGATACGGCCACGGGCTTCGTGAGGTCCCTGAAGAAACAGGCAATACTGGCAAAAGACGCGGCAGGATTCATCGTGAACCGCCTTCTCACGCCTTACCTGCTCGACGCCATTCGCACGGCGGGCGAAGGGGTCGCGAGCATCGAGGACATCGATATGGGTATGAAGCTGGGATGCAACCACCCCATGGGGCCTTTGATGCTCGCCGATTTTATTGGTCTCGACGTGCTGAGCAGCGCCGCCGACATCCTCTTCGACGAGTACAAGGACAAGAGGTACGCAGCGCCCCCGGCGCTGAAAAGGATGGTGCTTCTCGGCTTCCTGGGCCTCAAATCCGGGAAGGGATTCTACGACTGGTCCGACCGCGGCAACCCGAAACCTGTCGAATTGACCTCGGGAGGGGCATGAGATGGCAAAGGACAACGTTATTTGCGAGATAAGAGGAACGACAGGCTACATTACCCTGAACCGGCCCGCCGTCCTGAATGCCGTCAACAGGGAGACCGTCGACGATCTCGTGGACGCGCTCAGGCAATGCAGGAGGGACCGGGCCTGCCGGGCGGTAATAGTGGCCGGCGCCGGAGACAAGGCCTTCTGCACCGGGGCCGATATCAACGTCTTTATCGACAGCAGGCAGGCCACCTTCGGCGGCAGGGAATGGTCGCGTTACGGGCAGGCGGCCATGCGTGAATTCGACTCGCTGGGTAAGCCCTCCATCGCTGCCCTCCACGGTCTCGTCATGGGAGGCGGCCTGGAAATCGCCCTCGCCTGCACCTTCCGCATCGCGAGCGAGACGGCCCGTTTCGGCCTTCCGGAGATAAAGGTCGGCATCATGCCTGGGCTGGGGGGGCACGCAGCGCCTCGTGCAGCTTATAGGCAAAGCGAGGGCCGCAGAGCTGATTCTCACCGGCTCCGCGATTGATTCCACGGAGGCCTACCGGATCGGGCTTGTCAACCGCGTGGTGCCGGCCCCGGAGGTCCTCACCGCGTGCGAAGGCCTGGCCCAGACAATTGCCCAAAACGCCCCTCTCGCCGTGGACCTTGCCCTGGAGGCCCTGAACCAGGCGGGAAGCATACCCCTCGAACAGGGTCTGCTGCTCGAATCGAACCTGGCGGGCCTACTTTGCTTGACCGAAGACGCGGACCATGGGATCAGGAGCTTCGTAGAGAGAAAACAGCCTGTGTTCAACGGCAAATAAGGAGGAACGGATGGAAGACGTTTTTATTGTCGGCGCAACGAGAACACCAATAGGGGAATTCGGGGGAGGCCTGAGGGACATCTCCGCCCGCGACCTGGCGATCCTGGTAATGCAGTCGGTTGTCGACCGGGCAGGCATCGGGAAGAGACACGTGGAGCAGGTCTTCATGGGCAACTGCTTCGAACCGCTCGACAACAACGTTTCAAGAATAGCGTCGGTGAGGGCAGGCATACCGATCGAGTCTCCGGCCATCACGATCTCCGCAACCTGCGGCTCGGGGATGCAGGCGACCATAGCCGGCGTCCACAGCATCCGGGAAGGTGACGCGGACGTTGTGCTCGTGGGGGGCGTGGAAAGCATGAGCACGGCGCCCTACATCCTCACGAGTACCAGGTGGGGACAACGCCTCAAGCACGCGCAAATATACGACCTCCTCTGGAGGGCCATGCAGGAGTACCCGATCGGCGGCGGAATGGGCGTCACCGCGGAAAACCTGGCTGAGAAATATGGAATCAGCCGGGAGGAGCAGGACCTTTATGCCCTTCAAAGCCAGCAAAAGGCGTGCAAGGCGGTACGGGACGGTACGTTCAGGGATGAGATCACGCCCGTCCCAGTTAACCCGAAGAAGCCGGATAAGATCGTGGACACCGATGAGCATCCCCGGCCGGACCTGACGTTAGAGAAGCTGGCGAAGCTGCCCGCGGCATTCAAGGCCAATGGAACGGTAACTGCGGGAAACTCGTGCGGCATGAACGACGCAGCGGCCGCAATGATCCTTGCCTCGGAAAGAAAGGTCAGGGAGCTTGGGTTGAAACCGCTTGCGAAGATAGTGGGGCACGGAGTGGTTGGGGTTGATCCGGCCTACATGGGCATCGGCCCCGTGCCCGCGATAAGGAAGGCGCTGGAAAGGGCGGGGCTTACGCTCGACGACATCGAGCTTTTCGAGATAAACGAGGCCTTTGCTGCGCAATACCTTTCCTGTGAAAAAGAATTGGGTCTCTGCAGGGAGATAGTTAATGTCAACGGGGGCGGCATCTCCCTCGGTCACCCGGTCGGCGCCACGGGCTGTCGTCTGGCAGTAACCTTGATCCACGAAATGACGAAGCGCGAGCTGAAGTACGGGGTCGCAAGCCTGTGCGCGGGCGGCGGTCATGGCTTCGCGATTGTTCTGGAGAGGATTTAAGAAAGTGGTTCTTGAAAGAGAACCATGTTATTAAAAAAATAGGGGGGAATTATGGGAACGCCAAACGTGGCATCGTACCTGGAAAACTCTGCTCTGTCTCACCCGGATAAGACCGCCCTCATCTTCGATGATCAGGGACAATGGTCTTTTGAGGAGGTCAATCAGGTAACTAACCAGATAGCGAACGGGCTGATCGATCTGGGGGTAGGGAAAGGCGACAGGGTGACCCTTTTCCTGCCGAACTGCGCCGAGGCAATCTTCTTCTATCTGGGTATCATGAAGGCGGGGGCGGTTGTGAACGCCCTCAACATGATGCTGAAGCACAGGGAGCTGGAGTACATCATCGCTGATTGTGAGCCGAAGATTCTTGTTACCGCGGGGGAGGTAGCGGAGGAGCCCTTCAAGGTGCTCGCCCGTGCGGGGGTATCGGTCGAAAAAACCATTATGACCGACGGTGCCTCAGGCGGCGGCATCGACTACAGCGAATGGGTAAAGAAGTATCCCAAGACCTTTGATACGGCAAAGGCCGAGACGGATGACATCGCGGCCATTCTCTACACATCGGGGACGACCGGAAAGCCCAAAGGCGTGATGCTGACCCACAAGAATCTCTGGACGAATGCCAGGCATTGTGCCGACTGGGCAGAAACCAACTATAAGGACCTTGGGGTCGCATCGCTCCCCCTTTTCCACTCCTATGCGCTTTCCCATGTCATAGGCGAGCTATGGATGTCCGCCGCAACGATCGTATGGCAAAAGCGGTTCGACCCTACACTCACCCTGGAGGCCCTTCGGAAATACAAGGCTACCTGCTTCCACGGCGTGGCGACCATGTACTATGCCCTCATCAACCACCCCAAGGTCGATGACTACGCGCGCGACATAAGGCTGCGCTACTCCGTCACGGGCGCGGCCGTGACACCCGAACCCATATTGCGCGCCTGGAATCAGAAGTTTACCCCTTTGAGTGAGGGCTATGGAACGACGGAAGCTGCCCCTGTGGTCTTCATGAATCCGCTTCCGGGAAGGGGCGTTCAGAAGGCCAACTCCTGCGGCATACCGATCGTCCCCGAGCTTGAGGTGGATGCCTTTGATGAGAACGACACGCCGGTCAAACGGGGCGAGGTAGGGGAGTTGGTGCTGAGAGGCCCCAATATCATGAAAGGGTACTGGCGAAAACCCGAGGCCACGGCCGAGGCCCTGAAAAGCGGCTGGTACCACACGGGAGACCTCGTCTACTTCGACGACGACGGCTACTGCTTCGTGAAAGACAGGAAGAAGGACATGATCGTCAGGGGCGCCTTCAATATCTACCCAAAGGAGGTAGAAGACCTTCTCTACACGCACCCCGCCGTGGCAGAGGCACAGGTGGTCGGCATACCGGAGCTGATCAAAGGGGAGGAAGTGGTTGCGTGCATCGCGCTCAAGCCCGGAAACTCGATCACCGAGGCAGACGTGATCAAGTTCTGCAAGGATAACCTGGCAGCGTACAAAGCGCCGAGGTTTGTCCGCTTCTTTGATGCATTGCCCAAGACGGTAACAGGGAAGCTCGAGAAGGTGACCCTGCGCCAGATAATGGAGCAGGAGTTCGGGAAGGCTTATTAGGTATAACGCCGAGAAAGGGGAGGCAAAACCATGGAAGAAAAGTGGGCAAGTTCGGCTCCGGTGGGATTTTCTGCGTTTGCACTGGTGTGTCTGGTGATAGGCCTGTCTCTGCACGGCCTCGTTCCTAAGGAGAACGTTCCGGTTTTCTTCGCCCTGTTGACGGGAGGGGGACTGGCGCAGATCATTGCCGGTATAATTGAGTTGAGGCGAGGAATTGCGACAAGAGGGAACCTTTTGCTGACTTTTGGGACCTTGTTCATGATCAGCCCGGCCTTGACATTTCTACTGTGCTGGGTTACGTGAATATTCTCCTGGGTATTTTCCTCGAGGCGCAGGGGTCGCAAGCTTCATTCCCACCACGGTATCTATATGATCCCACTCGTCAGGGCACCGTTTGTGGTCTTCTTTATCGGTCCTCTCGGCTTTGTCGTTCTCAGCACGCTTGGCTTTGTCGAGATTGGCTATCATACTCTTGCGCCGTTGGCGACGGTTCTCTTTTACGTGGCAGTCGTTTGGGGACTCTATATGATGGCCCACTCCCTGGGCGAGGCGGCCGGAATCCATCTTCCTCTGGGGAAGCCCCTCATGCCCATGAAGCAGAGCTAGCGGGAGGATTGCGATAGTGCCCGTGCGTTGTCCTTTGACCTCTCACCCCGCCATACGCGCACCGTGCGCCTGTGGACCCAAACCCGGTCGACTCTTACAATCCGGGACGCCAGGTCGTTGTCAGGCTCCCCGGCATGTAACACTGATGACCCTTCAATGCCCGTTAATTAGGCAAACACTTAAGCTTGAGCTATTGAAAGGTGCTCTAAAGACCGATGAGCAGCTGAATCTATCTGCTTCTTGCCCTATGCTGCGGCGGCCATTCTCTTATAAGATTCAATGGTTTGGTCCACAGTGAGGACCGGCCTTACTTCAAAATTGACGTGGGGCATGAATTTTAGCAGACTGGTCAAAAGGTCTGATTCGCTCGCTCCCTCCACTAGAAGATATCCGGCGGATTCCCCTGGAACGTTTCCCCAATCCTTAACCCTACCCGCCTTTATATCCTCTTTCACCATTTCAAGCATCGACAGCAAGAGCTTCCGTCGTTCTTCAGGAACGGAAGGTATCATCTGAGGGTCAATCTGCCATCTTACATAGAATTTAGACATTTTAATTGCCTCCCTTTCGTAGAGCTTATCCCTTCCACGATCGCTAATGCATCCGTGTTCTACTATTGGAATGTGGGTTCGAATATTGTTCTTGTCAAGAAACAAAGTGGGACTGTGAGACTTGAGATATCAGCAATGTATAGAAACTGAAGGAATGGATCGATAGCGGAATGCAGCCTTGAGAAAACCTTTACCATGATGCAAAGAATCTCCGCAGTTCCTATATTCTCACTAGTAAATACCATCGAGGAGGTAAGGCGACATGAATCAGGCGACGGGTAGCAAGGTCGATTTCAATACCGGAAATGTCGGTAAGTGCCAGTGCCCAAAATGCCCCGTACAATCGAAGAGCCAATGCGTAAGCGGGAAGCTGGGCACGATCACTCAAGCACTGTCGAAGAGTCCTCTGGTGCGTGAGGATATCCCAGGAGTCTACTGTTCAACAGGAAAGGCTACATGCCAGGATCTTGATCCCACGCAATCCTGTATCTGCGGGAACTGCAGCGTTTTCAAGGAGTACAGCCTGGCAACGGGTAAACCCGTCGGCTACTACTGCCGGGACGGACATTCAAAGCAATAACGACTGGGCAACGCGAGGGACGGCCTTTAGATTTTTACTTTCCGCCCCTTCCTATACCAGGAAATACTCCTTCTTGCTCGCAAGCTCCTTTCCGCGTCTGACTGAAAATGTGACTGCTGACGGACGATATTCGTGATAAGCGTGATAAGTCCGCTTGGCTGACCCCTAACTTGCGAACGCCCAGACCTACGAGTCGTCGCAGACGGGCTTTGCAGACAGTGGCAGAATACTGAAGACACCCCTTTTCGCTGGCTCAGGTTTTCCTTAAATACGAGACAAGCCCGATGCTGTCCTTCGCGCCAAGGCGACCGATTGCCATTGTAGCGTAGACGGCGTTCGCTATCTTCCCGTCCGGATTGATCACAAAACCGCTTGGCTGGAGGTATCCCTTCTCGCCCTCATAGAAAGCGCCCGTCTTACGCGATATCTCTTTGGCATTAAGACCGTATGCGAGAGGAAAAGAAATCTTGAGTTCCTCAGCCATTTTGCGGGTATCTTCGAGACTGTCCACGGACCCCGCTACGAGTGCTATATCCATCTTCCGAAACTCGTCGGCGGCTTTTTCAAAGTCAACCAACTGTTGACGACAGATCGGTCACCAGTGACCGCGATATACGAGCAGAATGCGCCATCCTTTGCCCAAATCTTGAGGAACGACAATCCTTTTCCCGCTGATCAGACTGAAATCAAGGTTGGGAAAGCTATCCCCCGTATCTAACAGTTTGACTGCTTCCCGTGCCATGCTACACCTCCTGACATGATTGATCTTCCAATCCTTTCTTCTAATCTAAGCCCGCAGCCGCTCACTGTCCAAGATAGTACCACGGAATCCGCTACTCCCTCTCCTTCAATAGTTTTTCCCCTCGACAAAGGGTTCCTCGCTTCGGCCGCCACCTGCCATCACTTATGGGGCGTTTTAAAGGAACTTTGAAGCCGGGTATATGGCTTGTCTATGCAGAAATAGATCTCGAATGTCTTACCTGATGCGCGATCAACCGTGGTAAACTTGTCATAATAGTGCCCGTTTGTTTGCAAAACAGCTTGCGAGCCCGCCCTGAGTCCCGCATAGTTGAGGATGGAGTATTCCTCATCCGTCGATATCACCTCCATTGCCGTCTCAGGCTTGCTCCCGTCCCCCCCATCTTCCAATATGGATAGTATCAGTGAGTTGACGATGACGGCATGGTAATCCGCCTTTTCCTGATTTCCTGTTTTCCGGCAAGCCGTGGAGGCGACCATGTGGGCGTCGATATCGACGAAATTCTCTTTCAGGATTTTCTCCGCACATTGGAGGGCCTCTTCGTATTTCTTGTTCTTGACGGCCTCCCACATGACAGGGCTTACTTCAACTTTTACCCCGCCGTACGGATTGTATTGGGGGGTCTCGGCATAAGCGAACCTTAGCTCCTTAAACGCCTTTGATGCTGCCCCCTTATCCCCCAATGACGGGTCCTTGCTCTGCACACGCTTAAGCAGGCTTTCGAGGAGGATGTCGTACTTCGTTCCTGCGTTCGCGGCAAGACCTCCGGCCTTTGCCGCATCCTTTAACTCGCCTGTCTCGGCCGCCTGGCAGAGGCCCAACCCAACCACGCAAAAGACAACTGCAAAAACTCCCATCACCTTCATGGCATCCTCCGGATCGCGATAAACTCGGGAAGCTGTGACAACCGGTAAAAAATGAGCCACGCTGCTTCAATTGTTGCACATGCTACCAGAACGGGAGACGCTCGGCAAGATATTATTTACCCTTGCCGACCACGGACGTCCAGCCGGAAGCGCCGACGCTCATCCGACTCCTTCCCATCTTTTTGCTTCCCTTATCTTGGACATAGTCAGAGGAACGATTGTTCCCGACCGTATGTGGAACGGTTGCGAGTGGAAATTATGCCGATACCCCCGAGAGATCATCCCGGGGATCAGCGGAGAGTGATGGGTAAGGAGTTTTTGCCCCTACCCCTGGCGTAGCAGCCGGGGCAGGGGCAAGAGATGCGTTACTTCTTTGTTTTTC
>Ga0208819_1000954_pt1 | contig 16871 bp, 10 predicted proteins | sample June2015DPH_11_1_3_FD_184707 | JGI IMG/M metagenome (GOLD analysis project Ga0208819, IMG submission 184707) | Peatland microbial communities from SPRUCE experiment site at the Marcell Experimental Forest, Minnesota, USA - June2015DPH_11_150... | ecosystem: Environmental > Terrestrial > Soil >...
CAGACCGTCAGCTTCGAGGAACTGGCCTACTCGAACATGCTGACCCTCAATGCGCTGGTGGAACTGCTCACCGAGAAGGGCCTGCTTAGCAAGCAAGAAGTCCTGGAGCGGGTGAAGCAGCTTCAGGCACAGACCCAATTGAAGAAGAGACACAATAGCTGCGGCAACAAGGGTTCCTAGCGGTTGTTCTTGGCCTTGCCCAAAAACCCTTCTTCGCAACCCACCGTAAGCTCTTCATGCGATTGGGGCGCCAGCCCCTCTGCGGGACTGCCCAGAAACACCTGATTATGGGCAACCCTGGGATCATCACACTCCAGATCATCGCCACAGGTTTGGATACCACGATGGCGAACTTGATGAAGGGCCTATAGCCGGTTCGGGGCTGTGCGTGGAGGGAGATTCTGTCAAGGAGCAAACTGAATCCCAGTTTTTTCGTGGTAAAGGTCGAATAGACGTTTGAGGTCGCCGCTCTTGAAAATCGCTGCTTTGTTGAGGCCCCAATTCCCTCTTCGGTAAATGTAGTTGAAATGAAACCATCTCGTACCGGTTGGCTCGGTTGTTGGAGTCGTCTCCCACATCATCGGGAGGTAGCCGTCTCTTTCGGTCGGTGTTAGCCCAACAATGTGAACGACGGTTAATGTTTCCTTTTCCTCACGTGGAAACTCAAAAGTCATACGCAGCGATCCTTTACCGCAGGCGTTGCACGATTTATGCAGTTTTGCCTGATCCCAATCCGCGGAGAGGTCGTCGCATATGAAAATGACAGGCCCCGTGCCGGTGCTTTCCTTAAAACTTCGCTTGGTATGGCAACTGTCGCACTACGAAAAATCCGTCGCAGATCCTCAATTTCCTGACTTGCGTATCGGTCAAGTGCCGTTCGATCAGTTCATCCAAACCCAAACGTTCGTCCAACTCCCGCACCAGAATCAGGCCACCGTCCGACGTGACTCGCGATCCCTGGAAATCGACCTTCAAGGAGCTGTTGAAAGAAAGCTGAAAGGGCTGGTTTTGTTTCTCACCCATAGGGTGCTAACCTCCGGAGCATCTTCAGCACGTTAAAACCCGTATGAATAGAGGCGTCGGAGATCAGCACAGATTTAATAGCCGAGACTCAAATCGGAAATCCGGGCTAAGATGGCCGACCGGATTCTACAGATGGGTGGTGCGGCGAGGTTTGATGGCAAGTGGACCGAAGTTAGCGACGTGGACCCGTCCAATGCGGTTCGATCCGCGCCTGCTTTTTCCGATGCCAGCCGGAGCCGAACTCAATCACGATCGCCCCGGCGATGGGCGATCCGGTCACTGAATCGCGAACCGTCAACTGAGCAGAAGCAGACTACGCAAGAGGCGCGAAAAGAAGTGCTGCAGCGAGAGGGACCAACAAAAGAAAGTCACGAAACATGCAATCAGCCCTCTTTCCGGAGAGCGCAGCCGACTGGTTATGACCCCGACTCTTACAGCGCCCCTTCGACCGGATTCCCTTCAAACACGATCTCTCTGGTCAGATTCTCCGGGGGAATGTCGATCTCGATGGTACGTCGGTGAGGCGCCCGCATCTTCGACCCAGCTCGCAGGCTTAGGGCTAGACGCCGGTGACGATCCTTCCAAGCGAACCGCAGCCACATTTCTTCGCCCTTGAGGAAATCGAAGCTGACTCCGTCGTCCTCGTAAAGCGTGAATTCGCCATCCACGCCGGGATAGATCTTTAGCACAAGAGGGCTCTCGGTCGGCTCGGTCGTGTATTGCTTGACGGACCCGAAAGGAAGAATCGCGCCTGCCCTCACATAAAGAGGCATCGTGGCAAGATCCACGGGCCGGGAGATTTCACGGGCGCCCTCCATCCTTTCGTTCGTCCAGAAGTCATACCAAGCGCCGCGCGGTAAGTAAAGGGTTCTGGCCTTTGCGCCTTCCTCGGTGACCGGAGCAACGAGGATGTCCCGCCCCCACAAATACTGGTCGGAGCGCAACACGGCCCGGGGATCGTCATCGTAGTGGAGCCACAGGGCGCGCATGAGGGGCAGTCCCGTGTCGTGGGCTTCGCGGACCAGCGTGTAGGTGTAGGGGAGAAGGCCGTAACGAAGCTCGAGGTATTTCCTGCAGATGGGTTCAACTTGCGGGTTGTGCAGTTCCTTAATATCGGGGAGTCCGCTGTTCGGACCGTATCCTTTAAGCTCGGTCGGACCGAAATCGCCCGTGTTCCACTGCCAAGGGCGTCGCAGCTTCCACGTCCGCCCATGCGACCGAAACAACGGGCAGAAGGCGCTGAACTGGAACCAGCGGGCATAAAGCTCGCCCGTCAGTTCCGGGGTCGTAACAAAGCCGCCGGTGTCCGTTCCCCAGTAGGGCATTCCGCTGAGGCCGGCGCTAATGCCCACCCCAACTTGCGACCGCAACGCTTCCCAGGTGGAGTCAATGTCTCCGGACCACAGCCATCCGTAACGCTGCATTCCCGCGTAGCCGTTGCGATTCAGCGTATAAGGCCGCCGGCCCGGCCTCTCCACTTGGGGACCTTCCCAGTACATGCGATTTCGAGCGAGGCAAACCTCGGGATCAAGGGAGTCACCTTCATCAGCCCACCACCCGTCGACACCCAGACGAAACACCTCGAGATGCTTCGACCAATAGTTCGCCGCACGATCCGGGTCCCCGGACCCGCCGGAGGCGTCAGCGGCGCGACCCTGTAAGTGTTGGGGAGGATTCACGACATGCAGCGCCAGCTTGAAATGTTCCTTGTGCAGCTCCTCGAACATTCGCTGGGGGTCAGGGAAAACCTCCAGATTGAAAGTGAATGACCCGTGTCCCCGGTTCCAGCCTGAGGGACAAAAACCTGTCCCCAGGTAGATCAGCACGTCGCAGGGAAGACCATCCTCGCGGAATCTCCGGGCTTCTGACATCACCTCGTCGCGGTTCGCCAACGTTCGATGCGATTGTTGATAACCCAGAGACCAAATGGGGGGCATGTGGGGGAACCCGGTCAGGCGGGCATATTCGGCCAGGATTTCCTGGGGCTGGTGGGAGCCGACAAGAAAGAGATCCAGGGGGAGGGCTGCCCCGGACGCCCATGGCCGGAAGCGCCCTTCGTTGGCCGTGAGATCAAAACTTCCGAAAGGAAGATGGAAGAACAATGCCCATCCATCTGCACCCACGAGCCAGGGAATTGGAACTCGCGCGCCGTTCGTAGCCAGGTCCGGGGTGCCTTGACCATGCTTCATGGAGTAAGCGTGCCCTCGGCGGTCAAGTTGCGGACCGCCCTCACCCAATCCGAAAACCGGGGCTCCGTGGGTAAGGAACCCGACGCTCCCGTCACTCATGTCGATCTGAAGACGCTGCAACTCGGCTTGGTTCTGGTCCCGAATGATCACCGTCAGGGGCTGGGGAAGAATCTTCAGCTCGAAGGTCCCACAGGCGAGGTTGCTTTCCGCGGAGACCGACCGGATGCGGATCGGCGCCTCCCCCCCCCCCTGCGAGGCGACCAGGACTCCGTCATCAGGGATGGGTTGCGCCTGCTCCTGGGGATTGAGAGGAAGCAGGGACACGCGAAGGGTTCGCGCGCTCATCGGAGCGATCGCCAGTTCGGCTGCCCATCCAGCCACTTTGAGGCCCGGCGTCTGGGCCGCCACGGCTGAGACGCCCGAGCCCGCCCAGCCCGGCTTGGCCAGTAGCAGCGCACCGGCTCCGGCAGCCCCCATTCGGGTGATCGCTTTCCTTCTTGAACAGGATTTTCCCACGTGCTTGAACCCTACCCAAGTCAGGCAATACCTGCTCGATGTTTAGCGCGCGCGATAATCTGCGCCATCACGTCCTGGTAACGGTCGAACGTGTCGTCGACAACCGTGAGGGTCGGAATGGCCAGTTCATTGAGCGATAGCGTCTCGGGATCAAACTTGCTGAAGCCGGATTCGTGAACGCCGCTGCTCCCGCGTCCGGGAGCGGGATGACTGAGGTGCTGGAAGAAGCGGGCGTATTTGGTGACGGCCGCGGGGTATGCAAACTCTGAAAAGGCATGATAAAGAGGAATAAAGGACATCAGCGCGTCGTAGTGCATCTCGCCACAGCACAGGACGCCGGGGCGCCTTCGGGCGAGATCCGCAACGAGCCGTTGAGTGCCCTCGTGGGTGTCCGCCTTGGTGTTGTTTTCCCAGCCGCCCGCGATGTCGAGGAAGTACGCGTCGGCAGGGTAGCGGTTGAGAACATCGTCGATTCGGGAAGCGAGCCACTCCCGCCAGGAGTCGACGCCCACGTTCATGTAGGGCATCCAGCCTTCCATGTGCCGATCGTTGTCCCAGTCCACCCAATTCAGGTAAAAGGGATCACCATCAATCTGTGCCATGGTGGCGTCCGCAAATTTCGAGAACCCGGGGAGACGTTCATTTGCGGAGTTGGTCCCGAACATGGGCATCATGTGGAAACCCATCTGCCGGCCGGTTTCCAGGAGTGCTTTGAAGCCCGCTTCGCCGCCCAGGCGCGGCGCAGGCTGATAGAGCGGGTAATTCCAGTAGTAGCGGCCATCCCAAGCCGCAATGAAGACCAGGACTCGCGCGGCAGGAATCTGGGAAGCCACCCAGCGCAGGATGGTTTGCATCTTGGCGTAATCGTTGAAAATATATCCAGTCCAGTGCATACCATGAAGGGATACAGCGAGCGCGACGTTACGGAGCCAATCCGGAACGTCCTCGCGCTTTTCCCAATGAGGAATTTTGAAAGCGCGCTCCAGGTGTTCAAAATGGGGCTGAAACGCCGCCTCCTGCGAATCCACGGCGCCAGCGCGCCAGACGGGGCTCTCCAACCCATTACTCTTTTTCCAACCCTCCCTTTCGTAAACCAGTTCGACCCGGTAAGAGCGCTCACCGGGCTGGAGATAAAACCGGTTCGCCCGAACCGCCTGGTTGAGGGCGGACAAGAAGAAAAACTCTTTGTCTCCTTGCTGAATGACCAGGAGCGGCGTGTTCAGTCCTCGCGCGATGAAAAGCGAGCCTCCGCCAAAGGGGTAGCCAAACAGGAATTCGTCATCTTTGGGGTCAAAGAAACGCTGGCCGCCGGCTGAAATCTTTCCGCGCGGAACGCCTCGGACAACCGCGGCGATCGACTTGACGGGTTGTTCCATTTCGACGCGGGCATCCCATTCGATGAAAGTCCCGTTCTTGCGGAACCGGGCGCGCAGCCGGCCGGGAGCCTTTTGCTGACCTCCTGCCCAGACGAAGCCGGAACAGGTAACCGCCAATCCGTCGGAGTTGTCCTCGACGGTCATTTGCTCACGATCCAGCGCGTAGGTATTCTCAAAGGTGTATACCCGAAAGGAAAACTGCAACCCCGCAAATTCCACCGACGGCTCGGGAAAGTCGAAGCTGAACTTCATGAAGCTTTCGCCGCGCGGAGGAATGTAAACCCCACTGGTAGAACTCAGGGGAAGAATGCGATCGAGCTTGGCAGGATTCCTTGGAGCGGAGGCGGAACCTCCCAACGAGGCGGCCACAGCCCGGGCAGGAAGAATCGAGCCGGTTCCGGCAGCCACGGCACTCTTCAGTAGTGCACGCCGGGAAATCTTGCCACCCATCATTTCCTCCTCTCGAGGGTCTGGTTGAACCTCGTATCGGGAACCGGACCCTCGCAGGAAACATGCTTGCGCCCCGCCTGGAATTCTCGCTCAGCGATGCCACGGGCAAGGCGGGGAAGTCAGGCTGGGTCTTCAAACCGCAGCGGAAGTCGTTTTCCAGTACACCGCGTACCTTTCCCCAAACAGCTTATAGAGCGGGATCAAGGTGAGTTTTTGCGCCTGCCCGACGGTTTGGAAGGTCAGCGATTGGTCGGAGACCGGTTTCAGCCAACCCACCGGATCATTCGGGCTGGTGGCGATGGCGGGAACAGGAATCGGGTCACCGTTGGGGGCGGTGTCGAACTCCGAATAGAACATCGATTTGGAGAGACCCTCGGTTCCCAGTCGCCCGGCCAGGACTAGCGGTCCATACATCGCGGCCTGCTGAGTGTGGTCATCAGGTATGGTCTCGATGCGGAGGCTCATGGGCAGGCTGACCTCCACTCGGTCATCTTCTTTCCAGGTGCGGTTCAGCGTCAAGTAGCTCGAGGGGCTTGAGAACGCGCCAAGGTTCGTTCCGTTCAGCTTGACCGTGCCTCCGCGGGTCGCCCAGTTGGGAATTCTGATGTTGAGGGCCAGCTCTGTGGGTTTATCCGCGTGCACCACCAAGGTGGTGCCTTCTTCCTCGGGGAAGTTGGTTTGCTGCTCGAGGCGCAAGCCCTTTTCAGGCCAATTCACCTCCGAGGCGATGAACAGATTCACAAAGATGTCGTGGTCATCGTGGAAGTAAATTGAGTCGGCAGTCTTGGCAAACTCCTCGACACCCGTCCCGGTGCAGCACCAGAAAGAGTCGTAAGTCGTGTTGAAGTACTTCCAGTATCCTGACCCGAGCGGGAGGAAGTAGCCCATTCCGCTGTCTTCGAGGTTCTGCGTTCCCAGCCGGCTGTTGAAGAGCGTGCGCTCGTAATAGTCCATCACGCGCGGGTCGGCTGTCCATCCGAAGATGTGGCGTGCCAGTTTAAGCAGGTTATAGCCGCAGCAGCATTCCTCGGTGAGCTTGCCCAGTTCCGTCGAGAGCTTTCCGGGCGGCGTGCGCCAGAACTCGTCGTTGCTGGTGCCTCCCGTGCAATAGATCCGCTCGCCGGTGACCGTCTGGAGGAAATACGAGGCAATGTCGTGATAGCGAGGTTCACCGGTGAGTTCGTAGCGCCGGGCGGCGCCGATGACTTGCGGGATGTGGGTGTTGGCGTGGATTCCTTTCAGCTCGTCGCGATGTGCGGCCAGCGGGTCAAGGAACATCGCCTTCTCAAATCGTCCCGCCAACTCCAAGTAATGCTGCTTTCCGGTCACGGCACAGAGGTTCCCGAGTGCCTCGTTCATGCCGCCGAATTCCGTTTGCAGAATCCGTTGCATGTGCTCGTCACTAATGCTCTCCTGCCAGTGCCCGACCCACCCCGCCATGCCCTCCGCTACCGAGAGCGCCTGATCGTTTCCACAGTGGACGTACATGTCCAGGAGGCCGGCCATGATCTTGTGATAGGTGTAGAAGGGAGCCCAGACCCTCCGGCCCTCGCGCAGCCGGTCGAAGAGTTCTTCGGGGAAGGCACTGAGGTAGCCGTTCTTCAGGGCCTTTTGGCAATTGGCCAATTCGCTGACCAGCGCATTGCCTTTATCTTTCAAATCACTGTCCCCCACGCTGGCATACATCAATGCGCAGGCGGACAAGTAGTGGCCTCCTGTGAAATGACCGCGCACTTCGCAATCGGGTTTTTCCCATCCTCCCAAGGGCTCAGCCGAGGAGGGGATCCCGGCATTCACGCGAAAGGTGTGGAGAAGCCGGTCAGATGGGAGCAGGTGGAGATAGCGCCGGTCCGCTTCCAGGGCATCCTGAAACACGCCCTTTCGCAAGCGGACTTGGGTCAAGGGGAAGGGCTCGACTTTCCCTAAGATTTTCTGCTTGCTTGCTGGCTTATTTCTCATTCCGGGCGTGATTGCGGCAGTGACCTGCGCGGGACTAGCCAAAATCCGATTGGGCAGTAGGGCAGCTCCCGCTACCGCTGCTGCTGTAGAAACAAACTGCCTTCTGGTTGGTCGATTAAGATTTGTCATGGGTTCCTCCCTCCAAAACAAGATGATACCGCACGGTCGCGGAACAAAGGGTAGTTATTCGGACCGAAGGGCGCTCTGGCTAAGGGATATCCTTCATGGTCCCTCCGCTCCGATTCAGAAACGCAAAAGCCACACAGACGTGCTTCCTCACACCGACGCGCGCTGCGAGGCGTCCGGCTTAGGCTGCTCCGTATCGGTCTTTCCCCCTGCCCACCGCCGCCGCAGCCGGTAAACCGGCAACCCGCAAGCCACGATCAACAGTCCCGGCCACGTCGTATAGGGGCGGTAAATGAACAGGCAAAGAACTACGGCTGTCGCGCCCAGGATGTACGCGGCCGGGACCACCGGGTAGCCCGGCACTTTGTAGGGCCGGTCCGCCGCGGGCCGTGTGGCTCGCAGCCGGAAAAGGCCGGCTATCGTCAGGACATAGAAGATCAGAGCCGCGGAAATAACGTAGTCCAGCAAGTTGCTGTAGACGTTGCCGTACTTGGCGGTAATGGAATCGAAGGTTCTGGGCAGAACCAGAGCAGCGGCCCAAACCCCCTGCGCGAGAAGTGACCAGCCCGGAACCCTCGCCCGGTTCAGGCGCCCGGCGGGAGCGAAGAACAGACGGTCGCGAGCCATGGCGTAGTAGGCGCGCGACCCTGCCAGCGCGAGGCTGTTGATGCATCCAAACGTGGAGATCATGATGGCGACGGCCATGAGCGTCCTGCCCAAGCCCGGAAAGATCGCCTGCAGCGTGGCGGTGCCCACGCGATCGTAAGGCGCATCCTGAATCGAGGGGAGTGGCAAGGTCGCCAGATAGGCGACGTTCGCCAGGAGGTACAGCGCAATCACCGTCAATGTCCCCAGCCCCAACGCGAGAGGAAGAGTCCGGTGTGGATTCTTGACCTCGTCTGCCGCGAAGGACACGTCGTGCCAGGAATCGGCAGCGAAGAGCGAACCTGACTGGGCGACGCAAATCGCCGCGAAAAGACCCAGCGTCGTGGCTACATCCAATCCCGGGACGCCTGAAGGATGGAGGTGAGCAGTCCAGAGGTGTGCGAAGTTCGCCTTCACCGCGGCAGCGTTCCAACCCAGCGCAAGCCCAACCGTGATGAGCCCCAGCAGCGCTCCAACCTTGGCCACCGTAAAAAGATTCTGGACCCATTTCCCATACCCCAATCCTCGGCTATTGGTCCAGGTCAGCAGGGCAATAACCACAATGGCCACGAGTTGAGAAGTTGATAGTGAAAGTGCGTAGCTGGGAGACACGTGAAGTGGAGGAATTAGATATCGGTCTTCCGCGACCACCGGCCAAAGCACCCCGAGAAACCTGGCAAAGGCCACTCCCACCGCGGCAATGGTTCCGGTTTGGATGACCGTAAAAAAGGTCCAGCCGTAGAGAAAGCCCCACAGAGGTGAAAAGGCCTCGCGCAAGTACACGTACATGCCGCCGGTACGCGGCATCATCGAGGCGAGTTCGCCGTAGGAGAGCGCGGCGGCAATCGTCAGAGCACCGGCGAAAACCCAAGCGAGCAGCAGACCGCCTGAGCTGCCAATCTCGCGTGCCATGGCGGCAGGCACGATGAAGATGCCAGATCCGATCATCGCGCCGGCCACAATCATGATGCAGTCAAACAGACCGAGGCCCTGGACAAAGCCGGTCGCGGGCGGCGAGGCTGCTTCGGACGCAACCGATGGGGTCGGAACAGTCATGGTCTTCTCAGCAGCGTGGGCGCACCCCGCGCTTCCAGGGGCAATGCCGCCGCTCCTTTCAGGAATCCTCGTCGAGACTAAACCGTCCCAGTTCCCATGGCAAGCCTCGTGGATGGGATTAGGTGATGGGCAAGAGCTGTTGAGGTCCGTCGAGCGTAAAAAAAGAACCCCAGCACCCGGCGGACCCGGGTGCTGGGATTGCGAGGCCTGAAGAGGAGGGTTCGATCCGAATCAGAATATGATCTTCAAGCCAAACTGAATGTTTCGTGCAGGGTAGACGCTTGTACTCTTCCCGAAGGTGCCGTCCGACAAGTTTCCATCGGGGTTTTGCAGGTTCACGTTGTTGAACAGGTTAAAGAACTCACCCCGGAGCTGAATGTTTGCGGCCTCATCCTTCCAGAACCACGGGATCTTGTTGTTCTTGACGAGGTTGAAGTCGGTGTTGATGTATCCCGGACCGATGTAAGAATTGCGGCCGAGGTCTCCTTCCTGACCCAGGCCCGGTGCTGGGAAATCGGACCTCGTGAAGATACCATTCAGGAATTCTTGTTTGTTCCCACTCTTGAATCTGCCGAACGAGGGCAGGTTAGGATAGTCAGCATTGAACCCGTCGGCGTTGTAGTCGCAGCCCTTGTTCCCGATGATCTTTCCACTCGTATCCTTAATCGGGACAAACGCATCGTAACACATGACGTCGTACGGGCCGCCCTTCTGCAGGATGACGATAGCGCCAGCCTGCCATCCGCCAGCCAGCTTGCTTAAGAACCCGGTTTTCGGACCAGGGATATCGTAGACAAAGCTGGCAGCGACTTTGTGGCGGACGTCGAAGTTGGAAAGGCCATAGTTCAGCTTCAGGTTGTAAATATCCGCCATGTTGAGGCCCCTGCCGTAACTGCTGGCACTATCCTGGGCCTTGCCAACCGTGTAAGCGGCCTGGAAATCCAGACCGCGGCTGAATCGCTTTTTCACACTGAAGTTGCCGCCCGTATAGGTTGACGCGCCATTGGACTGACCGTAATCAATGCCATAGAAGCTCGAATTCAGCCGATCCAGCGTGCCGTCCAGCAGGTCGCCGTCCACGCGGTTGACGTCATAGCTTTGGTACAGCTTGTGACCGCTTGAGCCGACATAGTTGCCCTCCACCACCCAGTTGTTGGTGAAGGCGTACTGTATGCCGATGAACCAGTTTTCAGAATACTGAACGCGCAGGTTCGGCTGCCACGGAAAGATCCCGCTCTTCGCCCCCAGGGCGCCGCCCTTCGGATCGACGCCGACCGTAATGCCCGTCATCGCCGGGTATCCATAGGGTGGACTCTTCGACGTGCCGAAACCATATACGGGTTTCGGCCCGGGGATGGTCGGATTTGCGGTGATAACCGCGAACATCGGAAGGTCGACACAGCAGTCACTGAAAAACTGTCCAGAGAACCTATCAGTGAAGACCCCCCCGCCTGCCCGGACCGACATCTTTCCCTTCCCTGTCGGATCCCAGGCGATGCCGATACGAGGAGCGAATTTGTTCTTGTCGGAGCCGAGGAGCGGAGCACCTTGGATCATCGACGCGTTCGCGATCCTTGAGGTAAAGTCGCTCCCGCTGCCAAACACAATTCGCGAGAAGAGGCCCTTCGGCTTGTGCTGCTCGTACGGGACCCCGAACAGGTCATAGCGAAGCCCCAGACTGACGCTCAAGTTCGACTTAACCTTCCAGTCATCGTTGACAAAGGCCCCCCAGTGACTAAAGACGGGAAGGAAGCTGTACGAGATCTGCCCTCCGGTAGCGGGATTGAACCCGTAATGGCTCTCCTCGATAGGATTGTCGAGGGCGAAATCGAACAGGTTGGTGAAGCGGTAGAAATAGCGGCTGTACTCACCTCCGAATTGGGCCCCGCTGCCCCAACCATCATCATGCGTGGTATTGACGCCGAATTTGAAGGCGTGCTTTCCACGGTTCCAGCTCAGCACGTTCCGCCACTCGCCGTTGGTCTGGATGAAGGTCGGACCGCTGAACCCCATTCCGTACGCAGTCAGCCCTGGAACGTTGATGTTGGGAATTTCGGGATGGGCAACCGCTACATCCACGTCTCCTCGCACCCGGGTCACCGTCAGCGACCCTTCGTAAAGCAACGTGGGCGAGAAGAGATGGGTGAAGTTTAGATTGAGCATCTCCCCATATTCGGGCTCGGGCATGGTGAACGCCGGATAGATCGAGGTTGCGAAAGTCGCTTGTCGGCTCGTCCTGTACCAGTTGACATACAGCCGGTCCTTGCCGTTGCGCCAGTTCTGATCGAGGCGTACATTCCACTGTCGGCCGTTCCGAGGATTCGTGTAGCTGGATGAGATATTTTCGGTGATCGGGAAGTTGCAGGGCAAAGCCCCAATGGGGGTGGTGATTGTTCCACTCCCGGTGCAACTGCTGCCCGCCACAGAGCCCGCCGTGGCCACAACCCCCACGGGCGTACCGATGGGCGGGAAGCTACTACCCAGGAAGGTCGACTTGTTATTGGGATAATTCGCCTTCAGGTAATTGATCAAGTCCGGCGTGAGCACGGTGCCCACCTGGGTTGATCCCGCACCCGACCGCAAGAAATCCATCGAGGCGAAGAAGAAGGTGCGGTCCTTCCGGATGGGTCCGCCCAAGCTCCAGTTACCTTCATTGCGCTGAAAGACGGGAATACGGTTGGTTGAGCCATCATAGCGTACGATAGTCTTCGCCTGGAAAATGTTTCCCGCCGTCAGGCGATTGTCGGTGTGGAAGAAGCCCAGCGTCCCGTGAACGTCATTGGTTCCCGACTTGGTTACCACGTTGGTCACGGCCGAGGAGTTGCGTCCGTACTCGGCTGAGAAGTTGTTTACCGAGACGCGCACCTCCTGGACCGAATCGGCGTTGGGGTCCATGTTGACGACGCCACCGCGCGGGCTGCCATTGGCGCTCGCCGAATCAATTAGGTAGCTGTTCGATTCCGGGCGCTGGCCGTTGGCCTGGATGTTTACCCCGTACTCCGCGCTGAAGATGTCGCCGGAGGCCTGAGCGTAGGATTGACCTCCGCCCGCCGGCAAACCGACGATGCCCGCCGTCAGGACGACGAGCGAGTAGAAGTTCCGGCCCACCATGGGCAGGTTCTCCACGCGCCTTTCATTGATCTGCGACGAGACCCTGGCTTCGGACGTCTCGACCGCAGCCGGCGCCGCCGAAACGGTCACTTCAACGGTGGCGGTTCCGAGTTGGAGGGTGACATTGACCGTCTTCGTCTGTTTGCCTTCCAGCCGGATGTTTTGTTGCAGGGTGGTTTTAAATCCCGGCGCACTCACCGTAATCTCGAACAAATGAGCCGGGAGAGCATCAATGCGATAGTTGCCTGCTGAGGAAGTTTGCACCGATCGCGTTATAGCTGTTTCCGTGTCTTTGGCAACCACTGTGGCGTTGGGCACGACTGCACCCGAGGGGTCGGTAACGGTTCCCTCGATTGCGCTTTCGTACTGCGCCCAGGCGCTCAGGGAAGACAAGGCCAGTAGAAATAACAGGGCTACGAGCCCGATAAGGCTTCTTCGCATACGCATATTAATTCCTCCTGATTTGGGGCCCCAGGCGGGCCCCCTTGGATGGGCAATGCAAGCCCGCGAGATTGCTCCTGCGGGGCCTGGAGGGATCGAATGATAATGAGAATAGGCCGCCACCTTGTGATCCGTTCACGAGTACTCCACGAAGGGTCGACATAACCACTCGTTCTTCCAGTCCCGATCAGGAGCGGCCCAAGACGTGACGCAGGCGTTCAAACTACAGTGGTTGATTTCTGAATGTCTCGACTACTTGATTGCGCCAGTTTCCTTTGAGTACAGAACTTCTTGTTGTATGCAATACTGAACGCCATCTCTATAGTCAATATGTAAGCGCTTGTCAAGTCTTTTTTTTTGATCCCGACCCTTTTTTTTTGACTTTGCTAATATCTTTCAGCTATAGGCGCGGAGCACTTTAGAAGCAAGGACTTAGATTCCATCCGGTGCTCGGCCGGGGATAAATGAATAATGATAGCGATTACAGTGCTTGCTGAACGCACAGTTGCGGTCAGCCAGCCGGAAACCAGACGGCTCGGCGCGCTTCGGGTGGGCGTAGAGCTCGCTGACGGCCCGACCATTATTCCGGCCAGGGGGAGGCACGACGCCCGTTGGCAGAACGTGTTGCCATGCACTTCGGTAGGCGTCTTCGGTGAACCCGGGAGCGCCTGATCCGAGTTCCCCCGCGAGGTCTTGATATTTAATGGTGGATTGTGCATCCTAGGGTCGGGTTTGAGGACCGCATGTTTAGCATTTTCCCAGTGCACGTACGAAGAGGTTTCGGAAAGAAGATCGGGGAGTGTCTGGGAGCCGCGCTGCTTCTTTGCGGGTTGGCAGGCGCCGCCCAGCCTCAGACTTCCCAGCCTTCGCCAGTATTCACCCAGGCCGAGTCTTACATCCAGCAGCGGCAGTACGTTCGCGCGATAGCGCTCCTCCAGGAGGTTCTGGAGAGGTTCCCCGGCGACCCCATGGCTCACAATCTGATGGGGATTGCACTCACCTCGTCCGGAAAGCCGGAAGAAGGGAACGCTCACTTCCAGGCTGCCCTCAGATCGAATCCCGAGTTCTTTCCTGCCTTGAAAAACCTAGCCCTTAACGAGCTGGCCATGAACCGCCTGGAAGAGGCTCGCAGCCACTTTGAACAAGTTCTGAAGCGGGCGCCGCAGGACCCGGTTGCCCATCTCTCCCTGGGGGAGATCCATTACGCGAAGCGCGAATTCGGCCCGGCTGTTGACGAGTACCTCAAGAGCGCGGTCCTGTTCGAGAGGGACCCGCGCACGGTCTTACGGTTCGCCCGAAGCTGCTTCCAGTCAAACCAGGGCGAAAGGGCTGCGGAAGCATTGGAGCATCTGAGCCCAGGAGTTGACGGCCAAACCCATTTCCAAGCCGGGTTGATGCTGGCCCAACTGGAGAAATACGCTTCCGCCGCCCGCCAATTCGAGCTGGCCAAGAAGGACTACCCTGACCCGTATGAAGTGGGGTTCAACCTGACGTTGGCTTACGTGAGAAGCCTGAACTACCCCGCAGCGATTCAAGCTGCGCAGGAGGTGATTGCCCAGGGCTACCGAAAAGCCGAGTTGTATAACCTCCTGGCGGAGGCGTACGAGCACAACAATCAGACCATAGAAGCGTACAACGCGTTGCGGACAGCCACGCAGATTGATCCTAAGGACGAGAATAATTACCTCGACCTGATGGCTCTGGGGGTGGACCACGCCAATTACCTATTGGCCCTCGATATCGCGGACATTGCCCTTCGTAACATCCCGGACTCCTTTCGCCTGACTATGCAGCGGGGCGCAGTTCGCGCCTTTCAAGGGCAACTCACCCCAGCGTTCGCGGACTTCGAACGCGCGGCGCAATTGGACCCGCAAAGCAACATGCCTTACTTCGCCATGTGCATGGCGCTAATGCAAACGGACCAAGTGGCCAAGGGCCTGGGGATTTTGCGGGGAAGATTGGCCGCCCATCCGGACGACTACCTGTTGCTGTATGCGCTGGGAGAGAGCGCGGATCGGTCGGCCGGCTCCGGTCTCGTCTCAGAGGAGGAAGCCCTGCGGGCGCTGGAGAGGTCGGTGCAGATGAACCCCAGTCTCTCGACATCCCGTCTGACCTTGGGGAAGATATACCTGCGACGTAACGAGGTAGACCGAGCCATCCAAGAACTCGAGAAGGCCCTGGAATTGGACCCCGAGGACCTCACGCCCTGCTACCAACTCGCTCAAGCGTATCGCCGGAAAGGGGAAAAAGAGCGGGCCGATGAGCTGTTTGCCAAATTCGTGAAATTCCGGGATGAAGACCGAGAGAAACACATCAACCGGAACTTGCTGAAGCTCCTTCGCGAAGGCGAAAAGTAAGACCTCCAGAGCAACTGCCGGTCTGAGCCGCAGGAGGTCGGAGGGGCGCAACGCTCTAACAATGGGAGCCATGGTGGCCGCAGCTCAAGCGAAATCAATCCTGTCAGGCCGCGCAGTGGCAGGCCGCGGGCTGGCCACCTGCCTGGTGATATGTGTCCTGACTGCGGCCCAGGTGCATTCCCAAGTCCAGACGACCGCTAGGGAGAAGGATTCTCCGTTGGCCGAACGGTATCGGCGCGAGGGCATGGCTCTTCTGGAGGAACACAAAATGAACGAGGCGCTGGCCCGCTTCCGCTCTGCTGTGGAAGTCAACCCGGCCGACGCCGCTTCCCAGGATTTCATCGGAGTCATCCTCAGCGACCAAGGCCTCAACGCAGATGCCACCGCGGCATTCGAGAAAGCGATCAAAAGCGATGCGAACCTTTGCCCGGCTCATTACCATTTGGCTTCGCTTTATGCTCGAACCGGCCGTACCGCGGAAGCGATCGAGGAGTATCAGCAAGCCCTGCGCCTCAAGCCGGACTTGATCGAAGCCCGCTACGGGCTGAGCGCCGCCTGCTGGAAGCGGGGAGACCTAGACGGTGCTATCTGGCTGCTGCGGCAGGTCGTGACGGCGGACCCGCAATTCTGGGAGGCGCGCTACAACCTGGGGCTCGAGCTCTGGCAATGCTACCGCACCCCGGGGAAGCTCCCACATAAGGCCGACCTCGACGAGACGATCCTGCAACTGCGTGCAGCCGCCCAAGAACAGCCGGACCAACCTAAGATCTACCTAGCGCTTGGTCAGGTCCTGGCCGAAACGGAGGATCCGTCCGGAGCCCTCGAAATGCTCCGCAAGGCTGCCAACCTTGCTCCCCACGACCCTACGTACTGCTACAACCTTGGGGAGGCCCTTCGCACGAAGGGTGACCTCGAGGGCGCAGAAGCCGAACTGCGCAAAGCAATTGAGCTCGATCCTCACCAGGCGCCGGCCCGGCGGTCGCTGGGGCTTGTGCTGCGGCAAAAGGGAGACCTACAAGCGGCGGCTGCGGAGCTGCGACTCGCGGCCAACCAACAACCTGAAGACGCCGAGGTCCGGCACAGCCTCGGCGCGCTCCTGCTCGCCCTCCACGATCTCCGCGGCGCCATCGCTGAACTCCGCCAAGCCGTGCGTCTGGACCCGTACTCTTCCGAAGCGCGTCTGACGCTCGCTCAGGCACTGCAGAGAGTTGGGGAAGGCGAAGCCGCCGGGAAAGAACGGGGAGAGGCACAAAAGATCGATACGCTGCGCGGAGCGCGCGGCCGCGCCGTGGTCCTGCTACAGGCCGCCGGCGATCACCTGCGGGCGGGCGACACGGCCGAGGCGCTCCCAGAACTGCGTGAAGCAACCACCCTGAGCCCGGATTTTGCCGAAGCGCATTACCGACTTGCGGCGGGTCTCTGGCAGTCTTCCGGAGACTTGGCGGAGATCATCAAGGAACTTCACACCGTCCTTGAGCTGAATCCCGATCATGCGCAGGCGCATTACCTGTTGGGCCTCGCCCGCAAAAAACAAGGTATGACGGGATTGGCGAAGGCTGAATTCAGCCGCGCCTTGGAACTGGCCCCGGGTCTCTGCGATGCGCTTCGCGCTTTGGCAGAAA
>Ga0208819_1000955_pt1 | contig 16822 bp, 8 predicted proteins | sample June2015DPH_11_1_3_FD_184707 | JGI IMG/M metagenome (GOLD analysis project Ga0208819, IMG submission 184707) | Peatland microbial communities from SPRUCE experiment site at the Marcell Experimental Forest, Minnesota, USA - June2015DPH_11_150... | ecosystem: Environmental > Terrestrial > Soil >...
GGATCGCGAGGGTCGAAGGTGACGTCATAAACGTGTTGGTCGTGAGAGAGTTTGTTCCGCCACATCGCGCCGCCATCCGTGGAAACATAGATACCGCCGTCGACCGCCCCCGTGGGCAGATTGCGACCCCAGGCGGCAAGGTAGAGCCGATCGGCGTCATCCGGGTCGATGGAGATCCCGTTCGGACCGTTCACGCCTTCCGGCAAGGGGACTTTCTCCCAGTGTTCGGCGCCGTCTCGCGAGCGATAGAGCGCGCCGTCTTGAGGGCTCCCGACGCTGCCGTCTTCGCTGCGGCGCGCGATGACCAGGTACAGAACTCCGTTCTTATCTCGTGCCAGCCGCCAAGCGAAGGGCTCAGGCGCGGGCAGGCCCTGGTTCTTGAGTGCCCAGGTTTTCCCGCCGTCCACGGATTTGAAGACGCCTCTGCCAAAGCCTGTCACGTAAAGGACTCGGGCGTCAGCCGGGCTGGTGGGATCAAGCAGAATGTGTGTGGCGGCGGTGGGGGGCATACCTTGGTTTGACGGCCGCCAGGTCTTGCCGCCATCATCGCTCACGCAAACTCCACCGTCGTATCTTTCGGGCGAAGTATGACGCCACATCTTGGGGCGCGGCAGGTCGTGCACGTAACTCATCACACCCCAAACGCGGCCCTTCACCATCGGGTCAAAGGTAATCCAGTAAGTCGTGTTGGTCCAGCGGCGCGGCACCCCGGGGGTTGCGCTCGTCCAGCTTCGGCCCGCGTTTTCGCTGCGGAACAAGCCGATGTCCGTGTAGGCAATGAACATGCGGCGGGAGTCAAAGGGGTCGAAGAAAACTCCGTAGTTGGTGGTGACGTCCAGCCCAGTCGTCGCGTCAGTGTGATCCGGAAGGCGCTTGGAGTAGACCGCCTCCCAGGTACGGCCGCCGTCCAGAGTACGCATAGTGCGCCCGTCATCGGTCTGGTAGCAGATGTCCGGATTGTTCGGCGCCACGCCCAGCGAGATGCCAGGCTCGCCCCAGCCTGTTCCGAAGCGTTCTGAGATCCACGCATCATGGACGTTGGGCGCGGGTGTCTCCGCCTCTTTCCAAACCAGGTCCCAGGTTGCGCCGGCGTCGCTGGTTCTCGCCACGCCATGAAAGGTGCTGTTTCCGATATGCAGCCCCTCGTAGGAAACGTAGGCGACCTCCGGATGACGCAGGCAGGTTCCCACGCATGTGAAATGAGGGGCGGGCGCGGTCGCGTTTGCAAGGTGGAGCAGGGCATCGCCGGCCATGCGCCACGTGGCGCCGCCGTCGCCCGACATGAAGATTCCGCCGCTGACTGCACCCCCGGACGCTCTCGCCTCCACCACAGCATAAACGGTCAGCTCGCCATCGGAGGAGAACCCCGCCGAAACATCATGAAACCGGGCCACGCCGGCCGGCGCCGGGGCCTGCACCCACTTGCCGGCCCTTCGGATGTTGACGGAATTGTTCCCCACGACATACAGGGTGCGGTCCTTTTGAGGTGAACGAGGATCAACGTAGATTTTTGGGGGGCCGGCAACGAGACCCTCCGTGCGTTGCCAGTGAGCGCCCCAGTCTTTCGAGATGTAGAGAGCGGATTTCCCCGCCTCGCCAATCACCGCGTAGAGCGTCTTCGAGTCTTCGGGGTCCACAGCCAGAGCCGTGACGATTCCCGCGGCTCCCTGGGCCGTGAGAACGCTGGGACTCGCATGGTCATCCGGCATGATGATGCGGGTCGCGGAGTCGGGCGGCGGATACACGAGGCTCCAAGTCCCGCCGCGGTCAACGCTTCGCCACAGACCGCCCGCGCCCGCGTATATCACCTTGGGGTCCACGGGGTCGAAGGCGAAGAAGCCGACCGGATGGCGGAGCTCAAACATGCGCCAGGAACCTCCGCCATCTTCGGAGATGTAGGCGCCCGTCATGTCGCAGGCCACCAACACCAGATTCGGATCATGAGGACTTACGGCAGGGTAAAACTGCGCACCCCCGCCCCCGGGACCCAGGACGCGCCACGCATCGTGACGAGGCGCAGAATAACTCGCGCCTTCCTGCGCCACAGCGGGCCTGCCGGGAGGGAGTAGGACGGAAACAAGGACAGCGGCCAGGATCGCCGGCCGGATGATGGCTCTCTTCACTGCAAGTTCCTCCTTCTGGCCAGTGCTGATAGAGTTGCAGTCTGGAGTCGTTTGTCCTTGGCCAAAGGAAACTCCAAGGATGAAGCAATCATGCCAGCGCGGGCGTGACCATGTCTTCGATTGCCTGAGGATCGCCGCCTGCGGGGCCGTACCATACTCTCCCACCAAAGGTAGTGACGTAGATCATGGCGGGGTTCTGCGGACCGGGGATCACGCGGTGGCCCCAGGCTGAAGTTGTACCCGAACACAGGAATCCCGGCTTCGCCCACGCGACGGTGCGCCGCCCCGGCAGATTCTGCAACGTCCTCTCCAGAGAGCGCGCCTCAGTGTCCCAGGCCGGACATGGTGGCCACGATTCGCAGCGTGGCGATCTCGTGCGGCTTCGCCTCAGCCACGCGGATTGCTATTCTGCGGTATATAGCCGCCGGGATGAGGCCTGCATCATGCTGGTGAACCTGGGTGCGATACCGGCCAGGGTGAATTGCTTCTTAATCCTCGTGCCTTGAGACCCCCAAGGCCTTACGGCTATCTGTGAGTCGCGGCTCGGGCGTGGCGAGTCGAAGCATCCCGCTGGTCGGTTAGACTCCGCTTTTCAGATCCCGAACGGCGGAACGCACCTTGGGAATCAGGGCGCTGTAGTCCTTGGGCGAAGCCTTTTCGAGGAACTGCTGGTAATAGCGCAGCGCCAGGGGCTTGTTGCCGGCCTTGTCATAGAGCACGCCGAGGTTCAAGAGCGGCTCAACTTCCGTGGAATCGAGTTCAATGGCCTTCTCGAAGTCGCGGCGTGCCGCGTCGCCATCGCCGCGCTGAATGGCCACGAGACCCAGCCCGTTATATGCAGCGCTGTAATGATCGTTCTGGAGGGTGATGGCCTTGAAAGCCTTTTCCGCCTCATCGCCGCGCCCCAACTGCAATTGCGCGGTGCCCAAATTCCGCAAGTTGTCGAGATCGGTAGGATTGATCTGGTTGGCGCGGCTCATCACGTCCACAGACTTATCCAGTTCGTGAAGACGTAAATAGAGCTTGCCTAGTCGTGCATAGATCATGTCGGTGAAAATGCGCCGATTGATCGCGTCCTGACAAACCTCGACGGCGCGTTCCAGCCGCCCGGCGCGCTCCAGCGCCATGGCCAGGTAGACGTGGCTCAGGGGATTGCCGGGGTCTTGGCGGAGCGCCTGCTTCATGAGCTGCTCGGCACGCCCATTGTCGTGCGCGTTCAGGAATTTCTCCGCCTCTTGCATGATCTTCATGACGGCGATGCGGTCCTTGGGATCCGGGGCATCGGTGCCGAGCTGGATTTTGCGCGCCGACCCCCCGCTCACGTACCCCAATGACTCGAGTTCCCGGCGCGTCTGCTCATCCACGGGGACCGTCGTGACGTTCTCCGTCTTGCCCTGCGTTCCGGCGACTTTCCAGATGAGCTTTTGGAGCTGGTCGGCTTCCGCCGGATGGTTGGCGATCAGGTTTTGGAGTTCGCCGGGGTCCCGATGCAGGTCATAAAGCTCAGGGTGCGGCGCCAGGATGAACTTCCAGCCGTCCGTGCGCATGGCGCGCAGTTCCGACCATCCCATGTAAGTCCGTGGGTAAAGCGTCTCCCCATAAGAATAATTCGACCGCACATGAGTTCCCTGCTGCATGAGGGGCCAAAGGCTGACGCCTTGTGCTTCCGAAGAGGACGGGAGGCGCAGGAATTCCATCACCGTGGGGTGGAGGTCGATGGAGCGCACCTGGTCGTCAATCACTTTGCCGCGCGGGAGCTCCGGGCCGGCCACGATCAGAGGGACGTGGAGGGTGGCGTCATAAAGGAAGATGCCGTGTGTCGCTTCGCCGTGCTCGCCCAGGCTCTCGCCGTGATCGCCCACGACGATGACCAGAGTGCGTGAGGTGAGCGCCAGTTGATCGAGGCCTTCGAGCAGTCGCCCGACCTGCTCGTCGGTGTAAGCGATCTCGCCGTCGTAGAGGCTTTTCACATATTGGTGCTTATAAGGCTCGGGGGGATCATAAGGCACATGGGGATCGTAGTAGTGCGCCCAGAGGAAGAACTTCTGGTGGGCATTTTGCTTCAGCCATGCAAGGGCGCGGTCCGTCACCACGCTGGCACGCCGCTCCGGAAAAACGCCGGGAAGCTTGCCTTCCTCCTTTTCAGCGCCCATGTCATCGTCATAAGTATCAAACCCATGCGAGAGGCCGAAGTGCTTGGCCACGACGCGCGAGCCCACAAACGCCGCCGTAAAAAAGCCCGCCGCCTGGGTGAGCGAGGCGATGGTGGGGTGGGACTTGTCGAGAACGAAACCGCCCATGTCGCGCAGCTTGTGGACCGTCGGATAGGCGCCGGTCATGATGCAGGCGTGCGAGGGAAGGGTCAGCGGCACTTGCGCCGTGGCGTGCAGGAACAGAACGCCACGGGCGGCCAGGGAATCCAGGTGCGGCGTCCTCGCGCCGCGCGGGTTGTAGCAGCTCAGGTGGTCAGCGCGGGTGGTGTCAAGAGTGATGAGCAAAACGTTGGCGTCGCGCGGCGCGGCGGTGGCCGGCTCCGGCTCGTGGTGGCGACAACCGCCAAGGCATAGAAGCAGCCCCGCGGAAACCGCGACGGCCAGCGCTGTTCCTGAACTTCGATACCGCAACCCGTGCTTTGGCGATTCACGCATACTCGTGGGCTATTGTACACCGAAACACCCTCGGCCTGTCATTCTGATCCCGCGCTGCGGGAGAAGAATCTCCGCAGTCCGCAAAGGGTAAGCTCCGCGCAGCATCTCGCAGTAGTGCCTCCGTGTCCTCCGTGGCCAGGAAAAGGTTCACACAGAGGTCCCTGAGATCCTCCGTGATCTCTGTGTTGAGGCTTTGGCACGGAGAAGACGGAGCTAGTCCACGGGCCTCAGAAAAAGCCGCGGACCCCAAAACCGGGGGTCCGCGCTACTCTCCAGGCTACGTCGTTCGGGCATTACTGATTCTGGATTGTTCCGGTCACAACCACTTCAAAGGCACTGCCCGGAACATTCTTAAGCTGGTCAAGGTCCGTGTCGTCCCACCCGGGATTGGGCGCTCCGGTAATGTACCAACTGCTGCCGTTGTCTGCCACCATCATGCCGTACTTCTTGAGGGCGGTCAGGATGATCAGGGACTGGCCGGTGTAAGAAGATATATCGTAGGAGGCCTTCAAGCGCAGGCGCAGCCCCATCGGCGGCAAGGCGGGATTATTCGACTCACTCGCGTAGTGGGTGGCGGGATGGATGAATCCAGCTTGAGTTTGGTACACGGTGAAGCGCAACGCGTGTTTAATTTCGCCCGCCGCCACCTCGTCATAACGCGCCAGCCCGGGGAGAATTGGCAACCCGGCGGCGTCCGCAGAAGTCCACCCGTCGGGCCGCAGTTTGTCGGAATACAGGTTGAAAACCGCGCCGTTGGCCGCGGTCCAATTGTTGTCGTTGGCATCCTTAACGCCTTCCCACACCTCGTACAGCGTGCAGTTGTTATGAGTGGAATCGGCCAACAGCGCCAGAACGTGGTGGTCGCTACCAGCCTCCACGGGGGCGGTGGGTGGAAAGGGGTAGCAGCCCGCACCCGTAAGCGTGCAGCCGGGTCCCGGGTCGCTCTCGGCGGGATACTGATTAAAGGTAACGGTCACCAGCGGCTGGGTGGGCGGCACCACGACGTAAGGAATTCCATACGTGGGATCCGAGCCGAAGTCCGGATGCAGGTACTGCTTGTCCTGGTTGATGCTCGCCACGTACTGGTCCGAGTTGGGGTCAACGCAGTAGTTGGAGACGTCGGCGTTCCAGGGGTTATCCGTGGGAAACACCGGGCAGCCGGAAATCAGTGGGCTGGTGCTGTAGTCTGTCGGGCTGCCGGTTACGGCGTTGCTGCAATTCGGCTGGGGAGGAGTCACCGGGGGGGGTATGACGGAGCCAGAGCCACAAGAGAGTAAGAAAATCGAGCCCACAACGATGCAGGCACAGCAAAAACAACTGCGTCTTGCGCAATGCCCTGCCATGTCCCCCGCGCGCAAGATCGGATTGACTAAGGTTTTCGTTTTGGGTTCTCTGCCGACAAGTCGCATACGTACTGGCCGCCGGGACCGGTTCAATGATGATCCTCACCGCGGCGCCGGTCCAGGGGCCAGAAACAAACGGCCCGTCCGTCGGCCGACGGACGGGCCGTGGAAGTCGTGCTGTAACAAAGCCAGGCAGGGGCGACGGAGTGAGTCGCCCCTACAGGGTCAGAAGTCGAGCCGCATGGAGAGCATGATATTGCGCGGCCCGTGCGAGACCCCCATGATCATTCCGAAGGTCCCGCTCGAGACATCGGTGTCCGGGCCGCCCCGGCCCGTGCGGTTGAGGAGGTTGAAGAAATCGGCGCGGAATTTGAGTACGACGCGTTCGGTGATGCGCGTGTCTTTGAGGATGCCGAGATCTTCGCTTTGGAAGCCAGGCCCGCGCGTGTAAGAAAGGAACCGTGGCGCGGTTCCCCAGCGCGTGGCGTAGGACCCCCAATTAGGATCCGCTGGTGCTGAGCCAAAAGCGGCCGGGTTCAAGTACTGCGTGCCGTTTACGGAATCTACGGTCCCCTTCCAGGGAACCTTCTGATTAACACCGGGAATCACGTCGCCGCGGATCCCCGAGTTACCGCCCAGCCCAGGGTCAAGGCTGCTGTTGACGATTTGGAGCGGGTCCCCGGAGCGGTAATCGTGGATGGCCGTGACCCTCCAGCCGCCGAACACTCTATCCATAGCCCCGCTGGAATTGAGCCACTTCTTGCCCTTCCCGAACGGAAGGTCGTAAACCCAGGTGAGCTTGAGATTGTGCCGGTAATCAAACGCGGCGATGGATTTTTCTGCGCGCCGGTTGTAGTAATCCTGCAAGTAGTAGCTGTAGTACCCGATGCCGGAATCCGTGCTCGTCAGGGTTTTGGACCAAGTGTAGGCCGCGATGAAGTTGAGCCCGTGGCCTGCCCGCTTGCGGACAGTCGCTTGGAGAGAGTTATAGGTGGAGTTGCCGTAGTTCGGGAAGGTGTTATTGACGCCGCTGTACTGCGGGTAGGGAATGAGCCCCTGCGCCACTGTACCGCTGAAGCTGGGGAAAGGTAGCCCGGTGATCCCGTACTGGGCCAGGACGGCCTGCGTGGCGAGATCCGGGTTTGTTGGGTCGTAGATCGTCGGCATGTCCATCTGGAGGTAAGGGTCTCCCTCGGGGTTGTTCAGCGCGTTCAACGGCAAGTACTTTGAGCTCGCCATATCGGTCTTTCCTTGGTCGCCCCACTCAAAAGACATCAAGCGAGTGCCCTTGCTGGCCACGTAATCCGCCTCAATCATGACCTGCGCGGGCAACTGGTACTGGAAACCGAAATTCCAGTTTTGGGTGTAGGGTTGAGCCAAGGAAGGCGGATGGTAGTCAACATTCTGGTAATTCATTCCGTCCGGAGAGCGGTCCGGCAACGTGCCGGTGAAAGGCGGAACGCCAATCCGCCCGTTGGACGTGTACCAGGCCGGCATCAACGAGTTATTGGTTAACGGCGACCAGTAGATAGCGGGATCCTGCGAGGCGTTTCTGTCCGGTCTGGGATAGAGGCTGCGGTTTCCAAACGGTACTGAAGTGTTGAAGCCCGCCGCACCGGTCCGCCAACCATTGACAATCGGCGGAGCGTACGAGATGCCGTATCCGCCCCGCACGACCAGCTTATTGGTGGCACTGTAGGCGAAGCCTAAGCGCGGCGCGAACTCTTTCCAGTAGTACTTTTGGAAAGACGATGTGCCGGTGCACCCCTGGCAGTTGCCCAGGAAAATCAGCGCGCCTGGGTAACCGTCGGCGCCCGGGTTAGCCAGGGTCGGATCCATGCCCGACAGACGGTTGAAAGCCTCGTGCTGGGGTGTGGGCAGTTCCCAGCGCAGCCCATAGTTGACGGTGAGTTTGGGCGAGACTTTCCAGTCGTCCTGGCCATAGAGGCTGAACAGGCCTTGGCGATACCCGAATTGCGTCCCCACTATCGCCCGCGAGCCGCTGTCGGCAGCGCCCAGGAGGAAACTGGCAAAGGGCATGCCGGTCTTCTTCTGATAGGTGCCGGGCAGAGAAGTCTCCAAGTACGAGAAAGCGAATGACTGCCCTTCCGTGTCGCGCTCGTTCATGCGGTAGCGGCGCATTTCTGCCCCGAACTTGAAGCTGTGCTTGCCGCGAAGGTAGCTGAGTGTGTCCTGGAGGATGTAGCTTTCATTCGCGTTAAAGCTGATCCCGCTCTGCCAACTCCCGAAGGGAGTGAGCAGGTTGGCCTTCTTGTATGCAGGGTGCCCGGACGGCGGATTGAAGCTCGACATGCTGATCTGGGGGATTTTGACATCCGGAGTCCCCGTGATGCCTAGATCACTCGGCAACCAACCTTTGACGCTTCCCGAAGGCTCGCCATTGTCGTTGCCGAAGCGGTTGTACCCGAAGGCGACGTGGTTGACCGTGTGATCGTTAATCGTCCAATCCTCAGAGACCCGCAGGAGTCGGAACGGGATTCTTTGGATCTTGGTGGGGTCGAGCGGGTAGCCCGGCACCGGCATCCAGAACTTGCCACTGGGCCCCATGAGCCGCTGGCGGGCGCTGTAGGTCCAGAAGCCCGACATCTTGTTTCTGTCGTTGATTACATGATCGAGCTTGATGCTGAATTTGTTGATGTCGAGCGTGGGGTTTCCTGAGTAACCCACTTCATTATTCCCCAGTTGGGAGTTGATGGGCGTGGGAAACTGCGACAGGAGCTTGGCGGAAGCAGTGCTGAAGTAGGAGTCGGGAATTTGGTTGGCATTCGTTCCGGGGAGGCCCGTGACCTTGTCAAAGCCGAACCCGTCGCGAATGAGCGCGCGCGCCCCGCTATTGTTGGCCAGCCCTGTCACGGGGTCTGTCGCGCCGGCGTCCACCAAACGGGAGGAGGTGGGGTCGTAAATCTCATACCAATAGACCGGCCGCCCCAGCGCGTCGCTGCCCGTTTGGTGCCACAACCATTGGCTGAAGTCGCCCTTGAGCATGTCGGTGGTTGGAACCGTCGTGTATTTCGAAGGACTGCCCGTCCGCATGCGATCACCTTCGAAATTGACAAAGAAGAAAGTCTTATTCTTCCGGATGGGCCCACCAAAGACCCCGCCGAAGTTGTTCTCCCTGTGGGGCGCCTTGACTTTGGCAGGACTGCCCTCCGGAAGCTGATCGACCTGCCAGCCGGCGGCATTGAGCACGGGATTCGCGAAGTATTCGTAGATACTGCCGTGGTACTCGTTCGTGCCCGACTTCATGCCGAAGTTGGCAATCCCGCCCGAAGTGGCCCCGTATTCCGCCGAATAGCTCGACCCCTGGACTTTGAATTCGCTGGCGGCGTCGGCGGAGGGCGTGGCTTCCGAAATGCTGCCCTGAATGTCATACCGGGCAACCGCGATGCCCTCGATCTGAATGTCGGCGGTGAACCACTGACCGCCGTCGATCGAGTTCATATAGCTATCACCCACCGCCCCCGGCAGGCTGGTGTAGATGAAGGTCATTAACTGCCGTCCCCCGTCATCCAACGCGATGGGTAGAGTGGCAAACTCCTGGGGCGAAATTGCGCCCCCCACCTCGGCGGTCGACGGCGTGAGCATAGGCGCTTCGCCGGTGACGGTCACGGATTGCGTGGTGCTGCCGACCTCCAGCGTCAAGTCGATGGTGACCACTTGCGCTACCGGGACCCTAATATTCTCTGCGACGGCTTTCTTGAAGCCTTCCAACTGTGCTTCCACCCGATACGTGCCGGGAGGGACTGGCAAGCGATAGTAGCCGGCGCTGCTGCTCTTGATGCTCCAGTTGAGGCCGGTATTCACGTTAGTGATAGTGATGGCTGCCCCGGGCACAACCGCTCCCGAGGGGTCAAGGACGGAGCCCGTAAGGGCTCCGAGATCGCCTTGCGCGAAGCTCAGTGCGGAAAATAATAAGAGGAAAACCAAGCCGCTGAGGACAACCCTGGTGACGCCTCGCATAATAGACCTCCTGATCGAATTCCCAATGTAACTCAACGCAAAAAAGTGCGTGGCGCACCCGTCATTCGTTTCTGCGGGCCGCCAGGACAAAAGATTTTCAGGCCATTCTTTCGCACGAATTCGCTTCTCCCCGCCGGCTGAGTTCACACCCGCGGGGCTTACAAATACCTTCGAGGGATTTTAACTACCATTAATTCTGAGCCTTGTCAAGCGGATAAATCATCAGCGGATAAATCATCGGATAAATCATCGAAGGGTAACCCGTCAGTCTCGGGTTCTGGAGCGTCGCCGGCTCCTCGCGGCTCCGCCGCCTGCTGTGCGGAGAGCCTCTGGCTTTCCGGCCGGGCCCGCATCACTCTCGCTCCTCGGCTCAGGCTGGAAGGCTCAGCCTTCCAGCCTGGGCGGAGAGGGTTCCGAGCCGCGCCACGGAAAGGCAAAGCCTTTCCGCACAGCAGGCGGCGGAGCCGCGCATGGTACCTACCCTATGTGTATGCGCCGGCTCATATTGATTTCCCCGCCCGAAACTGAGGCGTTACATCGAAGGTTCTCCCAATCTCCGGGAGGGCGCCCCTCGGCCGGCCGCGGCGGGGCTTATTTAACACTGACCGCTCGTCCGCCCCAGTCAGCGTTTTGAAACCAAATCGCCAAAAGCCGGAAGTAACTGATATTTGTCCTCCCAAGTCGTATACATGATGCCGGCGGCGCCGCGCGTGCGGTCGAGGGACTCGAGCCAGCCTTTCGGGTTCGCGAGATCGTCCGCGTCATAGTAAGCGCCGGCCAGAGTCTGGTAACCCAGCTTGGAGAAGAAGGGGAGGCTGAGGTCGCGCTTTTCGTAATACCAACAAGCAATCACCAGGTCTTTGGGGATATGCTCCCACGTGCCGTGGAAGCTTCCATCAATCAAGTAGTATTTATCCCGGGCGTTGTGATTGGGGTCGAACATGTCGGACCAGACGTAGACCTCCGCCTGGGGGTTGGCCGCGCGAATCATCTTGTACTGCCGGGTCACACAATCGCCGAGGATCTCGGCCATGGAGAGATGACGGCTCTGGCACGCGTCACAGAAGCCTCCCACACGTACTTCATCCATGCTGAGGAAGTATTTCTTGGGCGAGAGCCATTTCTCGATCAGCGGAATCTGGTGTTGCCACACCTCGTAAACCGCGGGCTCCGACATATCGATGCCAGTCTGATCGCGATAGATGGTGGTGCCGTGGTAGTAATCCACCCGCAGGCGGCCGCCCGCGTGAATGCGGCCGCCGGGCAGAAGTTGAATCGCCGGTCCTTCGTGGTCCCAAGCGAAATCGAGTTGGGGGTCCGCAAGGGGCGCGAAGTCGCGGCCCTCCTGATAACCCTCGCCCGTCTTCTCATTGCGAACCTTCACCGGCGTCCCGGGCCGGCGCAGAAGGTTCGTCAGGCCGACTTCTTCGATGGCCACGTCATCAATCCAAACCTTGCCCCGCTTTCCGTCCGATACGCCCGCCCGGACCTCCACGTAGTCCGCGTACCAACTGTTGAAGCCCCACGTCAGTTCGTGCCAGTCGCTGGTCTCCGGCAGCGGCGGTTCCATGTAGGAAAGCCCGCGCCCGTCGGGTGCGTGGGCGACCAGATGAATCGCCATGCGCGGCCCTGCCCCTTCGGTCTTCACCCAGGCCCGCAGACGGTAGCAGCGATAGGGATGCACGCGCAGAGACTGCGCAATGTAGACCGCCCCCTCCGGCCCGCTGAAATCCTCGAAGCGCACAGAGGCCTTGCCCGAATGAGCAACCGTGGTGTCAATCGTGGCCCGCGCGCCGTGCGCGGTGAAGCCCGCCGGCAGGTCTCCCTGTTGTTGCTCGAAGTCTCCGTTGGCGAGTTTCACAAGTGGGTCGGCGACGAAGTGTGCCTCATGCTCTCCCGCCGCGAACAGCGCCCCACGAACGGGCTGTCCCGCCGCCAGGTTCCTGTCATGAGCCATCACGCCGCCGCCGTAACCGACGCCAAACCCTGCGGGAATGATTTCTACGTGCGCCTGGTCGCAGGTCATCTTCAGGCGCGCGAGACGCGCGAGGAATTCGGGGGATTTCAAGTCCATCGAGTCAAAGCCTGCGGACAGCAACATGCCGTTCAGGCCATGTTCGCCCGCCGTGCGCGCAATGCCTTCCACGCGGGCCAGTTCCTGGTCGCTGTCCAGATTCGTCGAGATGTAAACCCAGCGGTCGCGATATACCCGCGATTCGCCCAACATCACCGCTGTCAAAGCGGCGAGACAGCCCAAAATGACAATGAGTGTCCTTTTCATCGCAATTTGCCTCTTTAGCTTCACCGGACCTCGATCGGCGCAAGGTCGTACCAGCCGTCGGATTGGAGGCCCTCGATGGCGAGTTTGATGGCCGGCTGCCCTGTCCGCGGGTCGAGCAGCGCCACGCACAGGCGGTAGCTTCCTGGCTTCAAGCTTTCGGGAATATAAATAGTGCCGTCGAACACCGCGTCGCCTGGCAGCCACTTGCGGACGTCCACCGGCAGCCGGACTTCCGCGCTGCTGCTGGCGGAACGCAGCTCCATGGCCAGCTCGTACGGACGGTAAACCGGCGCCACGCCCGCGTTCAGCCACCACATGTGGACCGGTTGCATCGTGCCGGCCAGAACAACTTTTGGATACTCCAGCCGCCGCAGGATGAAGCGGTAGCCCATCTTATTCTGAAATTCGTCGAAGGCCTTCTTCCACTCCGGCGGAATCGCCGACGACTTGATGTTTACCGACGACACGTGCCAGCGCAGCGCCTGGGCAATGATGTAATCCAGGTCATAGCCTTTTTCCTTCCAGCCACCCGGAACCCAGCAGGTCTCGAGCGACACCGGGCTGCGCTCCCACACGTCCTGAATGCCGGCGCGAACAATCTGCTGCGGATAGAAATCCAGCATGTGGCACCAGCGGCCGTTGCTGTCACTGCGCATATCGCCCCAGCAGTCGAGGCGCCAACCCGCGCCCTGCTGGGTCCCGTAGGCCAGGGCTTTCTCTTCGTCGAAGTTCATCAGCAGCGGGGTGCGCCGGAACGCCTCCAGCCAGATGTCAATCAGCTTCTTCTGCACCTCGAACGCCGGCATGTATGGACTCCAGCCCTCGCCCCAGTACCCCACCGACGAGATATCCACGCTGTCCAAATCCGGATGCCCGTCGTAGCGTTCCCCCGCCGCGGCCACCACGGCTCCCCAGTATTTCAAGTAGAGTGGGTCCGCAAAGTCCGGTTGCCAGATCTCCCCGTCCTTGTCTGTGGTCCGATTGGCGCGCCGCGCCCCGGATTTCTGATACCACTCCGGCAGCGGATGCTTTTGGTCGTACGGCATCAGCCGGATCGCCAGCATCTGATGGTGCGCGTGCGCCTGCCGCAAGGCTTCGTCCAGAATTTCCCAGCGCACCTTGCCTTCTTCCGGTTCGAGTGTATCCCAGAACCAGCGGCAATAGGAGATCGTTGACGCCGGGAAATCCACCGCCCCCGCCGTCGGCGCCAACTTTCCGACGGGGCCCTCTTCCGACCATCCCAAGCCTGGGTTGATCGCATCCCCGTTGAAGCGCTGGAAAGTCTCGATCCCCATGCCCGGATTCGCTAACACCGCGTCGATCTCCTTGGGGCGGAGGACTGTGGTTTCCGTCTGCGCGCACGCGTTGGCTGCACATGCCAGGAAAAGAAAGGTAACCAGAATCAGTCTCGATGTCATGGTGGGTTCTCGCCTCCTCATACCGTTCCCCGCGCGGACCCCGCTGGAGACCAGCAGTCTGCGCTTCAAAGGTTATAGCCGCCGGGGCGCCGCTCGCCCCTGTATTGCCTTGAAGCACACGCCAAAAGGCACACTTGCAAGGTCTTTGTATCACAATATAAGAGGGACGGTCATTTAAAGTTTCTTTTTCTTGCGACGCTTTGCGGTAGAATCCGAATTCCGATTTATCGCCAACCGAGTACTGCGCCTTGTTGCTGAGAAAGGATAATCCTCGCCGGAGGGCCCGAATGAATCGAACGTTTCGCTGCGCAATGTTGATATGGGTTCTTGCAAACGCGTCCCAGGTCATGCACGCCCAAGCACCGCTGACCCAAGCTGACCTCCGGGTGATTCAAGATACTTCAGAAATGCGGCAGATGCTGCCGGCCTATTTGAACAAGCTGGCACAAGACGCCACCGCGAAGCGGGTGGCGCGCTTCAACCGAATCCGGACGGAAACCGACTTCCGTAACTGGCAGGAGGCAAACCGCCGGACCTTTCTGGAGTTAATCGGAGGCTTGCCCATGGAGCGTTCGCCGCTCCATGCGCGCGTGACCGGGGAAATTCCGCGCCAGGGGTATATCATTCGCAAGGTCATTTTCGAGAGCCTGCCCGAATACTACGTGACCGCGAACCTCTATGTTCCGACCATAGGCAAAGGACCGTTCCCGGCCGTGCTCACACCGTGTGGCCATTCCCCGAATGGGAAAGCCTATGATGTGTACCAGCATCTCTTCATCGGGCTCGTGAGGCGTGGTTACATCGTTCTCAGCTACGATCCCATGGGGCAAGGCGAAAGGTATCAATACTGGAATTTTCTTCAACAGGAGACCTTGTTGAAGGACCCCGACAACCAGCACGCCATGGCGGGACTGCAGGAAATCCTGCTGGGACAAAACCTGGCCCGCTACTTCATCTGGGATGGAATTCGGGGACTTGATTACCTCGTGAGCCTTCCAGAAGTGGATCCCTCGCGCCTCGGGGTGACCGGCAGCTCCGGCGGCGGCACGCTCACGACCTATATCTCTATGCTCGATCCGCGAGTCAAGGTGGCCTCTATCGTCACTTTCATTACTTCCCTGCCCAAGAAGATCGAAGCGCGCAGCCTGGATCGGGATGCCGATCCGGAGCAGGATATTCCCGGCCTCCTGGCTGCAGGCCTCGACCACACAGAATTCGTGGGCATGATTGCTCCCCGGCCAGTCCTGATCGGGTCAGCCGTTCGCGACTTCTTCCCCATTGAAGGAACACGCCAGACCTTCGCCGAGCTCCAATCTCTCTATAAGAAACTCGGTGTACCCGAGCGAATCAAGATGGTGGAGTTTGACCACCGCCACATGTATAGCCAGTCGCTGCGGGAAGCCACTTATGCCTGGTTCGACCACTGGCTGAAAGGCGTCGAGGGCGAGGCCCACGAGCCGGAAATCGTCACGGAGAAGGATGCGACCCTGCAATGCACGCCCACCGGCCAAGTGATTACCTCTCTCGGCGGGAAGAGGGTTTACGACTTCAACCGGGCGCAGGCGGAGCAAGAACTGCGTCTGCTGGACTCGCGGCGTCGCTCTTCTGACTTCCGCACCACTCTTGCCGAGAAAATCCGCAGCCGCCTGGCGGTGCCCGTCGCCGCGGCGGCGCCGGCAGTGAAGACCCTCGCCACAACCGAAGTGGGGGACCTGGTGGTTGAAAAGTTGCTGCTTGAGACCGATCCCGGCATCGCGGTTCCGACTCGAGTGATTCATCGGAAGGGTGTGCAGCGGAGAGTGCAGGCAGTGGTCTATCTGCGCGATCGCATGGGAGAAAGGGACCGCCCAGCCCTGTTCGCCTCGCTGGCCGAGCAGGGTCACGTGGTGGCCGTCGCGGACGTCCGCGGCTTCTGCGAGCCCTGGGCGCCTGGTGACGTGCGCGGACAAGGGGAAGACTTCTTCCACCCCCGCGATGGAAATGATGCGGACTTTGCCTACGCGGCGTCCTTTCTGGGGCGCCCGCTTCTGGGAATGCGCGCCGGCGATGCACTCGGGGTGGTTCGCTATCTGCGCACACGCTCGGATGTTGACGCCAAGCGCGTGGCGATTATGGGAAGAGGCTGGGCAGGGGTCACGGCAGTCTTTGCCGCTTCTCTCGACACGGAGATTTCGGCGATAGCCGTGGAAGCAATCCCCACGTCGTACGGCGCGCTCGCCAAAGCGGAGCTCTACGAGCAGCCCGCCTACTTTCTGTTGCCAGGGGCGCTCGAAGACTTCGACTTCACCGACGTATTCGCGGCTCTTGCTCCCAGGCCTCTGCTGGTGTTGAACCCCCAAGATCCGTTGACTCGGAAGATGGTTGAGCAAGAAGCGCTCGTGGCATTGGCGCCGGCTCGTGCCGCGTATGACACGGCGAGGGCTTCGCAAGCACTCGCCGTCAAAGTTGAGCCGCTGGATACGGACGTGCCGAAAGTGCTGGAGGAATGGCTCCGCGCGCTCCAATGACCTTGTCGTCCTCGCCGAGCCGGGGGCCTACTTCAAAACGGCGGGATTCCGCCTGGAGCCTGGGGCGATGGTGTCGGGCCGGGAACTTGTCCCGATGCGGTCATGGATAGTGCAGATACGCCGGCTGGCGCAGAGCGCAGCTCTGCGCTTTAGCGTGCTATATTAGCGCTGGTCATGCCCACCCACAAACAGCATTTTGCGCGCGGACGCTCCAACCGCTGACCAGCAGCGCCTATCGCCGAGCCAAGTTTTTTGAGAGTGATCGCCTGATATCAGTCTAGTTCGTGGGTCGCAAGACCTGCGCTCTGCGCCAGCCCGCGAATCGTGGTGATTCTGGCAGAGCATTACATGCGCCCGGAGACCGCCACTCGCATGCGGGAGCTGCTGGCCCCCGAGACCCCCGAAGAGGCGTCGTTCTGGCCCGACGAGTACCGGCAGGATCACCGCGAGACCGGCCCAATCGAACCGTTGAAAGCAAATGGCCGACGCTAAGACGTTGGCGAGACCGCCCGCTCACTGTC
>Ga0208819_1000967_pt1 | contig 16601 bp, 10 predicted proteins | sample June2015DPH_11_1_3_FD_184707 | JGI IMG/M metagenome (GOLD analysis project Ga0208819, IMG submission 184707) | Peatland microbial communities from SPRUCE experiment site at the Marcell Experimental Forest, Minnesota, USA - June2015DPH_11_150... | ecosystem: Environmental > Terrestrial > Soil >...
ATAGCCCCGGGAATGCCATCCTTTGGGCGGCTTCATGTTTGGGAGCGCGGCCATCTTGGCCGCTCTCCTCCTTGATGCGGGCTGGAAGCCCGCGCTCCAAGGCTAAGCGCGAAAACAGAAGGGCGCCCCGATGGATTGGGGCGCCCTTATTGGTGGTGCTTTGGTCTGTCTAGAACAAGAGCCTCAAAGCAAATTGGATCTGACGTGAATCTGTGCCTGGGAAGCGTGTTGCTCCAATGTCCCCAAAGTACGCGCTATTGTAGGTAGTCGAACCGCCGATCGATACGACACCATTTCCGCCTAACCCCGGAGGCATGAACGTGGGGTGGTTGAGTATATTGAAGAACTCACTCCGGAACTGGAGGCGGAATCTCTCGCTCAACTGGAAGTCCTTGAACAGGGAGTAGTCAATCCGAGTTATGCCCGGACCGGAAACCTGGGTATCCCCCCCGCCCAACAAGGCGATGGAACCAGCTGGTACCGGGACGCAACCCGTAGGGGTACTCGTCCCAGGCTGGCAAGGCTGGGTGAAGGCGGCAGCGTTCAGGAATGCGCTAGTTCCATTGTTTGAAGTAAAGGGGTTGGTCATGCTTCCGTGCCGGTTTACCCCCGGAACGATGAACGCGGTGCACCCTAAATTGCCAGTGGTTGAGTCGATGCAGCCAATCGTTATAGGTTGACCGCCCTCGATGGTAGCGATCCATTGCATGGACCAGCCGCCGAGGATCTGTTTCTCAACTCCCGCGGCGTTCGTAAGGAAGTGTTTCCCTGGACCGAAGGGAAGCTCGTATCCACCGCTGAAGTGAAAGACGTTTCGCATATCGTAGTCGGCGTCTCGGTAATCACCCTGAATGCCGAATCCAGCCATGGTGGGGGCTCGAAATCCTTCCCCGACCCCTCCATTGAGGAGGTCTCCGGCATCACTCCGGGACCTCCCATACGTATACGTCGCCAGGAAAGTCAGACCTTGCGAATAGTGCTTTTCGAACGAGGTCTGGAGACTGTGGTAGTAACTGGATCCTTCCGTGGCAGCGTAGCTGGCACCTTGAGCGAAGTTTGGGTACGGAACGTACAATTGCGACACCACACCGCTTACCGGCAGGATTTGGTTCACGTGATTCGAGCCAGGAAACACCTCGATGTGGTGAGTATTGTTCCCCACGTACGCCAACGTTACCGTGGTGTCGCGCGCCAATTCATACTGGAAGGTCAAGTTCCAGCCCTGCGTGTAAGGCGTAAGGTAGTTGTACTGGATGCCTTCCAGGCTCAGCCCCGACGCGCCAATTACGGTCGGAGTGAGAGGTGTACAAGAAAAACCGGCTTCAAAGGGAAAGTAATTTTGGCAGGCGGTGCCGGTGAAGGTCTTAAACGTGGCGGCGTTAAGCGGCGTAACGTTGTTGGTGGCGCCGGGGGTAAAGCTGTACTGGAAAGGATAGTTCTCACCGATGTTGGGGGAATAGCCGCGGTTTTCAAACCCGTCGTAGAACATGCCGTATCCCCCGCGCATAACCAACTTCGGCGTCCATTGGTAGGCGAACCCAACACGCGGCCCAAAATTGGTTTTTTGCGAGACACCCAAGCTGGGATTGTCAGAATATACGATGTTAATAGGGACCCCCGGGTTCGTCACCCCGCCGGACGTGTAGCTGTCATTGGCCGTCAAGGCTAGGAAGCTCGGAGATAGGACGTCGGTCTTCCGTTTGGAGGGAATCAGATACTGGGCAGCGGCGCCATTTATACCTGGAATGAAGTTGGCTTGGGCGCCGAAGCGTTCAAACGTCTGGCCGAAGTAGTCCCAGCGAAGTCCCAGGTTTAAGGTAAGCTTGGAACTCACCTTCCAGTCGTCTTCGAAGTAAGCGCCCCAGTAATTCTTTCCGTCATCCGTCCTCGCGATATTGGAGGCATAGATTTGGTCCGCTCCCCCTTCGTAAGGGACTCCGCCCGTCACGGTGCTCGTGGCGAGAGGCGTCACGAGAAACTGTGCGACACCGGTGTCGTCGGTTTGCCCATAGGGAAGATCGGTGTACTGCCCATTAAAATCGAACTGGCCGTGCGACCAGGATGGCTGAAGGGTGGAGTACCTGACCCGCTGGTATTCTATGCCCATCTTGAAGGTGTGCTTGCCGTAAGTCTTGGTGAAGTTGTCCGTTACCTGGGTTGTTTCACTCACCTCCTGCGAAGGCAGAAAGGCGTTGCTCCCCAGTGTAGTATAGTTGCCGATTCCGAACGCGGGCAGGCCGCCGTTGAGGGATTCCTGGGGAATGTCCTGGATTCCATACTGGGCCGGAATTCCGAATTGGCTGGGGACGGGCCCGGTGCGGGAGGTGCCGATGCGGCTGTATCCGAGCCGCGCCTCGTTGACACTGGTGGGTGAAAACGTATGCGTCCAACTGGCAACCGGCGCAACGGAATTTGCGGTCTGAATGCCCTGCTGGAAAGCCCCGCCATCGGTGATTCCCACGAAGGGACCCGGAATGTACTGAGGATTGTCAACATAGCTAAACCGCGCGAATATCTGGTTCTTGTCACCCTTGTTGAAATCCATTCGCACGTCAAACGCGTTGCTGTGTTGGTTCCCCACGGGCGAGTCTGCATAGTTGCTGGAGAGGTTCCCATTGGTCGGCGAAGGGAAAAGGTTCAGGAGCTTAATCGCGTTCTGATCAAGCCGACCGGGGGGAAGTTGGTTCAGCCCGCAAGCAAGGGTATAGGTCGTGGTAGTGATCGGGCAAGTGCTGAAGGGATCGCGGACATAGCCCGTCGTCGTCGCTGTCATATTCGTAACGGGATCCAACGCTCCCTTGGTGACCGCTCGGGTGGTCGCGGGATCGAAAATGGTTCCTACCGGGAACACTCGACCGAGGTCATCGGTTTGAGTTCCCTTCTGGCCGTTAACAATGGCCGACAAATCGGTGTAGCCACTGTTGCGCTCAGCCATGGTCGGGACGGTGGAGGTGAAAACTGTCCCCTGCCGCTTGCGCACGCCTTCGTAGTCGGCGAAGAAGAACACCTTGTTCTTAAAGATCGGACCACCGATGGTGGCGCCGAACTGGTTCTGCCGATATTCACCCTTGTGGACCTGCCCGGCGTCTTCAAACCAGTCCGCAGCGTCGAGTAAATCGTTGCGGACATATTCCCAGGCGGTGCCGTGGAAGTTGTTCGTCCCGGATTTGATCGTGGCGTTCAGGATCGCTCCGCCGGCGCGGCCAAACTGCGCACTGTAATCCGAGGTCTGCACCTTGAACTCCTGAATGGCATCCAGGGGCGGAAGAACCACGAAATTGGTGCCGTTCAGAAAGTCCACGGTGTTCGAGTTATTGTCAATCCCGTCCAGCAAGTAGTTGTTTTGAGCGGGTCGCAGGCCGTTGGCCGAGAAGGCGCCCGACATGGCATTGCCTCGCGTGTCGGCTTCCGGCGTGTTGACCCCTGCCGCGAGTTGGGCCAGGAAGGTGAAGTTCCTTCCGTTCAACGGTAAGTTGTTGACAGCACGCGCGTTGACGACTTGGCCGACCGAGGCGTTTTGGGTCTGGAGAGCCGGAGGCGCGGCGGTTACCTCAATCGTTTGGGTAACGGCGCCCGGCTTCAGCGTGAGGTCAACGACGAGTTGCTGCTGAAGATTCAGCGTAATGTGGGATTGAACGGCTTTAGCGAAACCCGGGGCTTCGCCGCTCACCGCGTAAATGCCGATCTTGATCGGCGAAAAAATGTAGCTGCCGTCGCCGCCGGCAGTCACTGTAATCGTGAGGTTGGTCCCTTCATTCGTCAGGATCACCTTGGCGCCGGGAAACACGGCGCCGGATTGGTCCCTAATGGTCCCCTGAATCGACCCCGTGTCCGCCTGGGCATGAAGGGGCGCACTCGTCAGAAAGAAGACAGCGGGGACTACCAAGGCCAGAAAGAGAATGTGCAGGAAAAAACCGCGTCTTTCCATCGTCTTATCCTCCTGTCCTCCGCCGCGCGGGAGTGCGGCTGGAGAGTTACGAAATAATGATGAAATGAGTTTCGGCCAGCTTGGCCCGGGAATGACGCTTCGCTCTCGACAGTCTCTCCTCGGACCTCTGCTGACACATAGTTACCGAACCAAAACGTGAACCGTGGGGCGGTTTTCCTCCAGGGAGTCCTGAATGGGTTACAGCCCTCTTCTGCTCGATTCGTACGCGTCTTCGACCCGACGAAAGATAAAACACATTAAGCGGTTAACGTTGTACCACCTGCCCAACAGGCTTGTCAAGCTTTTTTTGGCATATTATTACTTTTTTTTCTTGGCCGTCTATTGTCAAAGAAAAAGGGTGGTAGTATTTTAGGGTGACGTAGTCACCGTTCTCTGTAGAGGTGTTGACTTCGCCCATGGCTCTAACCATCCGGGATGTGGCTCGCGAGGCCAAAGTATCCACGGCCACCGTGTCTCATGCCCTCAACAAAACAGGCCAAGTAAGCCGGGAAACGCGCCGCCAAGTCCTCTCGGTGGTGCGCCGCCTCGGTTACTTCCCCAACGCTCACGCGCGCAACCTGGCTTGGCGAACCAGCCGCACGCTCGGCATGATCGTCTCCGACATCGAGAACCCTTTTTTCCCGGAAGTCATCAAGAGCTTCGAGACTCGCGCCCGGCAACTCGGCTACGAAGTCATCCTGAGCGATACGAACTATGACCCCAGCCGGATGCGGCGCGCGACCGAAAAGATGCTGGAGCACCACGTCCGCGGCGTGGCCGTGATGACTTCTGAGGCCAACCTGCCCTTGATCCACGAAATCGCCCGGCGCCGGATCGCCGTCACTTTTCTGGACCTGGGGCCGGTGCAGAAATACGTCAGTAATATGCGCATTGATTATTTTTCGGGCATTCAGCAAGTCGTCGAGCACCTGTTTCAGCTTGGCCACCGGCGAATGACCTTCGCCGGCGAACGAGCGGGTTTGAAGTCGAACATCGCGCGCCGCGAAGCCTTTGTCAAGTGCATGAACGCTCTGGGCTTGGATCCCGGCCCCATGCTGAAAGGCGACCTGCGCTTTGAAGGCGGCGTGGCGGCGGGACTCACCATCTTGAAGTTGCAGCCCCGGCCCACCGCCGTCGTGGCCGTCAATGATCTGAGTGCCGTGGGCCTGATCAAAGCCTTCACCCAAGCCGGCCTCCGCGTGCCGGAAGATATTTCCGTGACGGGCTTCGACAACACTCACTTGGCGGAGTACATCACTCCCTCCATCACCACCGTGGACATTCACCGCGACTGGCTAGGGCGAATGGCCGCCGATGCCCTCCACGAGTTGTCCACCGCCGACGAGCCCCAGGGCAAGGAATACTTGATTCCAGCGGAGTTGATCGTCAAAGCCTCGACGGGTTCTGCCCCTTCCGGATAAAGCTGCGGGGAGAATCTTGCCCGGGTCACCACGAACCTTCGGTCGAGCGCATGAACTCGCTCCGACCAGAACCAATTGGCGATTGAAAGGCGCTCGTCTGGCTGCTCTTCTCAATCGTCAATCTTCAATCGACAATCGTCAATTAAGGGGACTGATCGGCGAGGGCCAGGGCGATTTGCAGGAATTGTTGCCGAGCTTGCGGCGTGAGCTCATGAACCCTCCCGCTACTAGAACTCTCCGGCGCTGCGGCGGACAGGGCTTGCTCGATCCGTTGGACATCGAGCGCGCCGCGCGGGCCGCTCTGCGTAAACCGCTCCAAAGTTTCCCGTGCCTTGTCGATTTGCCCGGTCTGGTAATAGAGCACTCCGAGCGCCGAATAACTTCCTGGCCATCCCGGCAGCAGGTCCACCGATTCTTTTAGATGCCGCTCGGCTTTCTCGATGTCCCCATCCATTACCGACAAGACCCCCACGCCCCAGAGCAGCTCACCAGAGTCTGGAGTGCGCTCAAGCCCCCGTTGCAATGTCTCTCTCGCGCCCGACGTGTTACCAGAGCGCAGATAGACCAGAGCCAGAGAGAGATAGGCTTGGTCCTGATCGGGGTTTGCGGCTATTTGCTTGCCCAACAGCTTTACCGCCTCGTCGGACTGGCCGAGGTGGGCAAGGATGTCAGCGAGCAGGGCCAAATAATTTGTTTCCTTTTGCCCTTGAGGTGAGACGCGCTGCGCGGCAGTTAGGGCGTCCGCGTAATCGCGCTGCCGGAAATAGGCATCGGCGAGGTCGTACCACGCGTCGTCCGAATTCGGATTGGATTTAAGAGCTTGCTGAAAGTGCGCCACGGCCTCGGGATAAAGGTGGTAACGCGCCAGCAGCACTCCGACCCCCACCAGGGTGCGAAAGTCACTCTGGCTCAACTGGTCGAGCTGAGCGATAGATTGCTTGGCGTCTTCGACCCTCCCCAGCTTCAAATACGCTTCGGCAAGAAAATAAAGGTTCTGGGGCCGACCGGAATGGACTTTCACCTCCCGTTCCAACTGCTCGACATCAAACCGGGTCTGCTGCTGGGGAGTAAGGTCAGCCCGCTGATCCAGATAAGCGAAAATGTTCTGGAAAGGGAAGGGTAGGGGATTGGGGTCTCGGGAAAGGGTTTGGAAGATTTTCAGATCCCTTTCCGCCGCCTCCGTCTGGTGGAGATCCCGCTCGGCCGCCTGGAGCCTGTAGTAGACCGGCGCAGGGTGAGGTTGCAATTGGGCGCACTTGCGCAACAGGGGTACGGCTTCCTCAAACTTCTTCTGGTGCATCTTCAAGTTGGCCAATTCCAGCAGGGCCTCGGCGTAGTTCGGGTCGACGTCGAGGGCTTGTTTGAGCCATTTCTCCCCCAGGTCGTATTGCCCCTGCCGGCTCGCGATGTAGCCCAGGTTGTACAGGCACGACACGTCGTGAGGATCGGCCTTCAGTCCCTGCTCCAGGTACTTCACCGCCTCGTCAAACTGTCCCTGGTGGCGGTAACAAAGAGCCATAAAAGCGTACGAGCGAGCGGAAGGGTCAACCTGGATGAGCGTCTGGAAAGTGTCTTTGGCGTTATCGACCTTCCCCGCCATGAAGTAACATTCACCCAGCGCCGCGAGTAGCTTCGGGCGGTTGGGAACAACCTTTAGTCCCTCCTCCAGCAACGGAATGGCATCTTCATAGAACGACTGCTTCATGCTGAGGCGCGCCATGAGGAAGATCACATCGGTATCCCTCGGAGCAAGCTTGTGCGCTTTGACGAGCAGCTCGAGGGCATCGAGGTCTTTGCCCTCGTCCGAGTATGTCTGCGCCATTAGATAGAGCGTCTCAGCGGAATTCGGGGAGAGCTTCAGAGCTCGACCCAGGACATCCAGGGCCTTCTCATTATCCCCTCTTCTTCGGCAGGCTTGGCCGAGGTTGTAGAGGATCTCAAAGGTGTCGGGCTGGAGCGCGTTCGCGATCTCGAACTCATGGCTGGCGGCGCTGTACTGCCGTTGTTTGGCCAGGAGCACCCCAAGCGTGAAGTGCGCGCGAACGTCGTTCTTAGCCTGCTCCGAGAGCGAACGCGCGAGTTCGAGTCCCTTCTCCTTCTGGCCGGCGCCCAAGTACGCCTGGGTCAAGTTAAAGAGAACCTCCGGGCTTTGTGGCTGCACTCGGCTGAAGCAAGTGATAGCGCCTCGCGGGTCGTTCCGGGCCAACCGGAGCAGCCCAAGGTTGTAGTTCGCGTCGTGGTTGGCCGGGTCGTAGCGCAGCGTGGTGCGGAACTCCCGCTCTGCCAGGTCGTTCTTCTGCTGAATGACGTAACTGTTGCCCAGATTGTTGTGAGTTTCCGGCGAGCGAGGGTTGATCTTCAGCGCCTGCTGGAAGGCTGCGCCCGCTCCGGCAAAGTCCTGTTGCCCTCCCAGCGCGATGCCGAGCAAATTGAGACCCTCGAGGCTCTGGGGAGCCAGCTTGAGGCCGGCGCGGATTTCCGCCTCCGCCTCTTTAGGGCGGTGCTGGGCCAGTAGGTCTCGTCCGGCAGCGAAGTGCGCGTCGGCGGCTGTCAGCGGCTTTCTTGCGACGGGAGAGCGGGGCGCTGTCTGGGCGTGGATCAAACGCAGCGGAAGCGGCAGTCCCGCCACGAGCAGCGCAAGATGCAGAACCAGCTTCGCTGGTGGCAAGCGGGCAGCGCGCTCGGCGGGCTTGTGCAACCTTCCTCGCGGCATCATGCGCCTCCTGCGGAGTGTAACTCCGTCCTTGCCAGGGAATCTACTGGCCGGTAGTGGGTCAATTTGATGCTGTAGCGGCGAGTTTATCTCGCCAAATGGCGGCGTAAAGCCGCCTCTACATCAAATTGACCCACTACCTACTGGCCCACCTGTTCAAGCATGCTCCTTGCCGCGGCGTGCTCGGGATGCCGTGACAGTAGCTCCGTCAGAATCTCGCGGGCTCGAGTCTTCTCTCCCTGCGTCATGTAAAGCCGCGCCAGGTTCAGGTAGGGCTGATCAAAATCGGCCGCCACACGAATGGCTTTCTGGAACTCCTCTTGGGCCTCGGCCGTCCGTCCCTGGCGCAAAAAGAGCACGCCGAGATTGTTGAGCGCCTCCGGATAGTCCGGGCGAAGCTCGAGGGCCTGCTGCCAGTACTTGAGCGCCCGGTCCGTATCGTTCAGTTGCGCGTAGAGCATCCCGACTCCGTAATTCACCTCCGGGTCGTCCGGGGCCAGGGCGACAGCGCGTTCTAGGGCCTGCTTCGCCTCGCTGAAGCGCTGCTCGCGGCGATAGACGTTTCCCAGGTTGAATAAGGCGAGGGCGTAATCGGGGCGCTGGCGGATCGCCTCCTGAAAATAACGGATGGCCTCACGCGTCTCGCCAGCCTGCGCCGCGAGCAATCCGAGATTGTTGAGCGCGTCGGGATACTCGTGGCGCAACTCCAGCGCGCGCTGAAGATGGCGCCGGGCTTCCTCGGGCTTCCCTTGCTTTAGATAGAGCGTCCCCAGATTGTAATGCGCTTCGGCGTAATCGGGGTCGGTTTCGAGCCCCAGGGTGAATTCCCGAATCGCTTGGTCGTAGTATCCTGCCTGCGAAAAGGCCGCGCCGTAGGTGAACATATTGCGCCGGAACTCGCCCAGATAGAGCCTCCCGGGAAACGGCAGCGCCAACCTTCCCCTGTCTTCGGGGGTTTGCGGAAGGCGCTCGCGGTCCGCGTTCAAGCGCTCCGCATCGACGAGTCCTTGATACACCTTCACAATGAACCCCTTGGGGTCGATAAGAAACGTCGTGGGCAAGCCGAGATTACGCCGCCGGTCAAACATGAAATGGTAGACAAGATTGTAAATCCCGGTCACCTCCTCGCTGGCCAGCAACACGGGCAACCGCAGGGAATTCCCGCGGACGAAGGCGCGGACCTGCGCCGCCTCTTCGGGCTTGTCGACATTGATGGCCAGCACCTCGAGAGTCCCCGGCTTCCTCAGGGTCGGCGAACGGTCAAGAGCTCTCAGAGTTTCGACGCTGGGCGGGCTCCAGGTAGCCCAAAAGTTCAGAGCAACTGCCTTGCCTCTCAGCGCCGACAGAAGATGGCTCTTCCCGGCGACGTCCGGCAGTTCGAAATCCGGGGCCAGGATGGGATCCATCAGCCAGGTTTCACAGGCGGTGGGCAGCGGCACGGCCGCCGGGGGATCTGGAATCACAGATAAAGGTTGATGGGGATGGAACGCCTTCGCCTGGAATCCCTCCGCGCCTTCTTCGATCTCGATGCGGTGATTCGCAGGCAGCCCTTCCAAGTGCTGCACGTTGCCGCTGGGCCAGCGAATCTCGGCGCTTGCGGAAACGGCCTTGCCTATTCCGAAGAAAATCTCCTTGGTGTGTTGCGAGGGGAAGCCTGTGCCGGCTTGCAGGATCTTCATCTGCCGCCCGTCTGTGGTCTCGAGGATGACGACTGCACCAATCGCGTCCCGGTTGCTTCTCGTGCCGCGCAGTCGGAGGGCCAGGGCGTTGCCAAGACCAGTCGCTTCGCAGCGCAGAATGCGCAATTGGGGTCCCGTCCGATTCTTCAGGGCGATCTCCAACCGCCCGTCATGATCGAAATCAGCGAGAGCGAAGGCTCGGCTGTCATCCGGGAAATCCAGGCCGACCGCGCCGGAGATGTCGGAAAAGGTGCCGTCGCCGTTGTTGAAGAAGAAGACGTTGCGTCGATAGCCTGCCCAGGTGCCGTCAGAGCGGATCAACTCGTTGATGGCGTTCCAGCCGAGTTCGTAAGGGAGCGTGGGATGAGCGTCCGCCGGAGACTGCGAAACCACCTGTTGCCAGAAGAAGCTTTCCAGGTCATCGCGGCTGGGCCCGGAAATCATTCCGTTGGCGATGTAAAGGTGCGAGCGTCCGTCGTGGGCGAAATCCCAGGCGTGGCAGGACCATGACCAGCCCGCCTTTTCGATTCCCGCCGCGGCGCTGCGATCCTCGAAGCGGCCGTTGCCGAGGTTGTGGTAAAGGGAGTTCCCCTTGGCGTGGTGGCGGAACAACGCACGCACCTCCGCGGGCATGTGTTCCAGAAAACTCATCTGCGACGTCAGGCGCATGCCGGAGGCTTCCCACATGTCCGAAACGTAGAGGTCGAAGTTCAGGTCGTTGTCGTAATCGAACCAGCAGGAACTCATCCCGGGTCCCACATCCACGACCCCGGCCTCCTCGGCGATGTCCGTGAACGTTCCGTCCCGGTTGTTGTGATAGAGATTCTTCCGCCCGAAATCGTTCACGACATACAGGTCCGGCCATCCATCCTGGTCGTAGTCGCACCAGTTGCAATCGAAGCTGAAGCGGTCGTTGTTTTGCTTGAGCCCTGTCGCCGCCGTGACATCTTGAAAGGTTGCGTCGCCCTCGTTGTGGAAAAGGAAGTTGGGCGGGCCGTTTCGCGCGTCGTAGTACGGCACCGGAAAGTGGTATTGCTCGAGCCCCTTATAGTAGCTGTACAAGCAGAAGTAGATATCCAGGCGCCCATCGCGATCGTAATCGCCAAAGGCCGCGCCGGTGAAGGTTCCCTGCGGTGGTTGCGCAAACCGAAACGCCCCGGGCTTCAGCGCAAACTTCCCGTTTCCCTGATTGAGGAACAGCAAAGGACCATTGGCGGTAACGACCACCAGGTCCTGACGGCCGTTGTTGTTGACGTCCGCGAAGAGGGCGCAAGGGGTGTTGTCCAGGACGCCCACGCCGGCCGCTTCCGTCACGTCCTCGAAAGTTCCGTCACCACGGTTGTGGTAGAGCCGGTTGGGGAGACCGGAAGGCTGGCAGATGTAGAGATCATCGAACCCATCATTGTCATAATCACCGGCCGCGATGCCGTTGTTTCCGTAGATGTCGATTCCGGTCGCCCCGTCAAGCACCGTCCGCCAATAATCCATGCCGCGCAGCATTTGCGTGCGGTATGAGGTGACATCCTTCAGGGCGGCGGAAGTGATGTCCACAAATGTCGGTTGAAAGGACATGCTCTGGATCTCGGAGAGGGCCTGCCACTTTGTTGCCGCCAACTTCCCCTTGGGGTCCTGATCCCATTCGATCTGCCATACGCCGATTCGCTCCAAGCGGTGCACTCGCGCCCCTGTGCCCACCAGCGTGTACCGAATCTGCGTCGAGATGCGGAGCGGAGAGGCAGAGGAAACGTCCAAATCCGCCACCGTGAACTCGGCAACGAGAAACTCGGAGATCAAACCAAGTGAAGATCGAAACTCCTCGAGAAAGGCGTCGCGACCGAGTGAAACATCGGGGGAAAAACTCACACGCGACACTGCCACAATCGAATGGTCGCTGAGGTCGCTGGTTTCGTGAAACACTTGGGGTCGGGGCGAGGCCGCCGCGAGCCGAGGCGAAAGGAACGCCGCGAGCGCGCGCAAGTCATCCTTCTTCTGGAGAAGCTCCACCGCCCAGCGCGCGAAATGGCTTTCGATCTCCCGCGCATACCTCTCGCTGGGATAATCGTCTTCCTTTTGCCGGGCTTTTCGGATCAGTTCCTCGAGGGGGGAGTGCGCCCGGTAGTGAGGAAGAATTCGGTAATCCGGGACGAGAGGGGTGGCAGCCGCCACGCGTGGGGCAGCCTCCTGAGCGAGAGGGGAGGCCATTGCCCCGAACAGCGGCGCAGGGAGGAGCAGTGTGGATGCACAGCCACAAGCGCCCAGGAAATCCCGCCGGGTAAGCGTGCTTCCGATTCGCCGTGGACGATTTCCCATGAATGCTCCCGACCCATGTGAGGTGTCGGACGCTCTAACCTAACAACAAGGTCGTCAGCAGTCAAGAAAGCCTCCTCCGGTCTGTGGTATACTTATGATTAAGTAACGTTCCAGGTGAGTTATATCAAACTGGCAGCCGATGCAATACAAGGACTATCAGTGGATCGTCGCCGATCCCCAGCTCTTGGGCGGGAGGCTGGCGATTCGTGGTACCCGGTTGTCGGTTTCTCTAATCCTCGAATGCCTCGCGGGTGGCATGTCTTTGGCAGAAATCGATGAGGCATTTGACCGCGCTTTCCCTCACGAGGCTTTGCCCGAGGTTCTAAAGGTCGCTGCTGACGTTACGAATTCCGTTCATGCGGCTGCTTGACGCGAACGTGGATAGAGATTGACCCATATGCATCGAGGATGCATATTACTGCATATGAGGACGACACTTATCATCGATCAAGATCAGCTCGAGCGCGCCAGACAACTGACTGGTATCGGGAAAAAGACCGCGTTGGTGCGGGCCGGCTTAGGGGCTTTGATTGCACGCGAAGCCGCTCGGCGCTTGGTCGCTCTTGGCGGTGCGGAGCCGGGGTTACGCTCTGTTCCGAGATGCCAGACCGGGGCGACGCGATGATTCTTCTTGATATTGCGGTTTTCTTAGCGATAGGCCACGGAGCGGTGCCTGACGCCGTGGACGCGGAGGGTGGTGCCGGCTTGGGAAAAGAGCAGCCGGTAGTTCCCAATTCGCAAGCGGAATTTGCCAGCGTGTTGTCCGTGGAGCTGCTTGACGTCGCCCTGCCCGGTGCGGGCAAAGCGCAGCAGAGCGTCGAAGGTGCGCCGCGCAGTGGACTTGTCGAAGCGGCGGATGTCGGCGCGGGCCTCTTCGGACCACTCAATGTTGAGAGCCACTTTTTTCCGCCACGTCCTCTGGCGTGAGGCCGAAGTCGGCCAGCACGTCCTCCATCGGGATGCCCTTGCCTCCTTGCTCTTGGAACCAAGCCTCCGAACGAGCAAGGGCTTGGCGTTCTTCCTCGCTCAGTGGCTCGTCATCCATCGGGGCGCTGGCGAGGGCGTGGGCGACAGGATCGAGCATGGCCTCCAGCAAGCCGACCACCGCAGCCACTTGGGTGGGGGGCAAGCGCTCGATCAATTCATGGGCGTGCTCTTTAGGGTCGGTTGTGCACATACTCTTCCCTCAGCTTCACTCTAACCGCAGCCGAGGACGCTGTCAATCCTGGCCAGCGCAGGGTCTCATTACCTGGACGACACGTCTGTTCTGTTCGACGTAGAGGCAGCTTTACCCACGTCCGGGTCGCTCGAAGTAACAGCCGTGGGCACGGAGAATTTCTTTGAGCTTCGGCGTGTAGGTGGCCATCAGGACACCGAGGCCGCGACGCCGCTTTGTTCGTACTCGTAACGCACTACGAATTCCAGAGGCCCGCTCCCGGATTCCAGCCTCCCATTCAGCTCAAGAAGTTCCGGAATTAAGATGCGGAGCTTCTTGGCCAGCGCGTTGGGGGATTCGGCTTCGGCCACCAGGCCGGGCACGTCTTCGCTTTCCGCCACCCAGACGCCGCCCTCACTGTCCCATCGGGCCTGAATGCTGTAAACCCGGCGCATATTCGCTCCTCTCGCTGCTCCTCAAAGGATTCTTGCCCACGGTCACCTATACTCTAGCACAAAGAGGACGCCTCACCACAGGTGGCGCGCACATCACGTCTTCAGCCATGTGCGCGACAGCGGGCAGCCAGCGAAATCCCCGACATTCCTAATTCAGTCGTGAGTCCCTTCGGGAGACCGCAGACTTGCACAAAACGCGAATCTGCGCCAGCCCGCGTGCCTCCTTTCGCGGGTGGCGCATGCATTGTCTTGCATGTATGCGCCACCGCCTGGGGCTCGGGCTACCGAGCACCCAGTGAGGCGGCGACATGGGAAAACAATGTCGCCGCCACCCGCGGACCGGGGAAGGCTCTCTCGCGAGAATCCGCCGGAGGTAAGTTCGGACCAGACAGCGGAAACCGACTCTGTGTCTCTTGACAGGCGGAACACGATAGGCTAGGATAGTATGTGGGGTTGTGGAAGAAAAATGCTGAATTCTGAATTGTGAATGGTGAATACGGTAGGTGGTAGCTCGTAGGTGGTGGGTGGGGAAAACCAGGTTCCAGGCGTCGGGGGATAAAATAGGATTCAGGAGTCAGAACGAAGAGCATCTACTCTCCGCCGACTGCCTTCAGCCTTTGAAGCGCCGCACGTCTGGAGAGCGGGACCTGCGCTACGTCTGCCTGCTGCTTACTGCCTACTGCTTACTGCCAACTGCCTACTGCATTCGAGGGAGGCGGGATGGAGAGGGCTCTTGGCAGGCGTGGCAGCCCTGGACAAGATGTCACCGCCGATAGGGGAAGAAAAATCTAGTAAGTTTAAAAAGTGAACGAACTACGCAGGAATGTCTATGAAAACAAAGGGTCGTATTTCCAGAGGCGGGGGTAAAGCGGGAATGTTACAGAAAACAAAGGTAGTTACGCGTTGAAAGCGGGAATGTTGTTGAAAAAAAAGGAGGTAGGTGGTAGGCGGTATGTGGTAGGTTGGGAAGAGCAGCTTCCAGATAGTGGGTCGCAAGTGGTAGGTGAGGGAGAAGGACTGGGTGCGGGTTTCGGGCGCCGGGTGTCTGGCGGATCTTCCCCGCCGACGGGAGCAGGGGTTTACTGCTGACTGTCACCAAGGTAAGCCACTGGCTTGACCAGTTCATCAGGTACGGGTGTCATATGGAATGGGGATCCACTCGAGCCGCCGGTCATTCCCGCGAAAGCGGGAATCCAGTCCGACAACAGTACATTTCCAAAGGTTTGCGTAGTGGATTCCCGCTTTCGCGGGAATGACTGCGCTCCAAATGACACCAGCACCGTTCATCAGGATGTTTTGTCAAAGAGTGCGGGGTGAAGTATGCTATGTGGCTTTGGTCCCAAATAGCCCTTGAGGGGGAGTCATGACCGAACCCTTTTTGCAGGCATCGAATTCAACACCCGCAAGCACACCCCAGCCACAATTGCAGCGGCGGCTCGGGATCCTGAACGCCACTTCCATAAACATGTCGAACATGATCGGCATCGGGCCATTCATCACGGTTCCGCCCATCCTGGCGACGATGGGCGGTCCGCAGGCCCTTATCAGTTGGTTTGTAGGCGCGCTTCTCGCCATTTGTGACGGGCTGGTGGTTTCCGAACTCGGCGCGGCTTTGCCTGGAGCGGGCGGGCCTTATCTGTTCCTGCGCGACACCTTCGGTCGCGAGCGCTGGGGCAAACTGATGGCCTGGATGTTCATCTGGCAGTTTCTCTTTTCGGGCACACTGGAAATCGCTTCGGGAAGTATCGGCATGGTGCAGTACCTGAGTTTCCTCTGGAGAGATCTCGCCCTGCATCCCTGGCGCATCAAGTTCCTGGCGGCAGCGATTTCAGCCTTGGTCATGTTCTCCTTATACCGAAAGATACAGGATATCGCCCGGCTAATGATGATTCTCTGGATCACCACCCTGGTCACCACCGGTTGGGTGATTGTTTCCGGTCTTGCGAAGATGAACCTGCGCCTGGCGTTCGATTTCCCTCCCCATGCTTTCAGCTTGAATTGGGCATTTCTACTGGGGCTGGGAAATGGAACCGTCCTGGTGATTTACAACTATCTCGGGTACAACCAGGTCTGTTATCTCGGCGGGGAAGTGAAACGCCCGGAACGAACCATTCCCTACGCCGTAATTCTTTCCATATTGGGTGTCACCGTAATCGACTTTCTTCTCTCCTTCAGTTTCGTGTCGGTGGTTCCGTGGCGAATGATGGTGAAGGAGGGGTCGCTGGCCTACAACGCGGTGGCTTCGGTTTTCATGGGGAAAATCTACGGTCAGTGGGCGGCCTTGGTGATTTCAGGGATGATCCTGTTCACTGCCTTTGCCTCCGTATTTGCCCTCATGCTGGGGTATTCAAGAGTGCCCTACGCGGCCGCGCAGGATGGCGCGTTCTTCCGCTATTTTGGAGTGCTTCACCCCCAAGGAGAGTTTCCCCATCGTTCGCTTGTCCTGGTCGGGTTGCTGTGTGTCATCGCCAGTTTCTTTGGGTTGGTGCAGATCATCACCGCTTTGATTCTGGCGCGAGTCCTGGTGGTTTTCGTCGGCCAGATCACCGGGTTGTTCATCATGCGCAGGTACCGTCATGAAATAAACCTGCCCTTCAAGATGTGGTTTTATCCTCTTCCCGCGATTCTGGCGTTAATCGGCTGGTTATTTGTGTTCGTCAGTCCTTTAAGCCAGCCCGGGGGATGGAGATATATGTTCTATGCCTTCGGGACCATCATTGCGGGATTAGCAGCATATCTCGCATTGGCCGCCCGAAAGCGGGACTGGCCTTTCGCCCCTCGGGCCCAGGGCGCCCAGAGTTGACTTCATGCGCAGTCATTCCCGCGAAAGCGAATCTACTTCGCAAACCTTCTGAGATGTGCTGTCGATGGATTCCCGCTTTCGCGGGAATGACTGGCTTTTCGAAAGGGATGCCACCCCAATTGACTGCATCACCGAG
>Ga0208819_1001020_pt1 | contig 15916 bp, 11 predicted proteins | sample June2015DPH_11_1_3_FD_184707 | JGI IMG/M metagenome (GOLD analysis project Ga0208819, IMG submission 184707) | Peatland microbial communities from SPRUCE experiment site at the Marcell Experimental Forest, Minnesota, USA - June2015DPH_11_150... | ecosystem: Environmental > Terrestrial > Soil >...
CGGGATGTTCTCCCTGCTGATGGACTATGCAAAATTGAAAGGGTTGAAGTCGCTCAGATATCCGGCCCTTCGCATCATTTCCTCGTCCGGTGCACCGCTTCAGCCAGACCTCAAATCCCAAGTGGAGAGCCTGTTTGGCATGGTGCTCCACAATGGATACGGCGTCACCGAATGCTCTCCGAATATTTCCCAGGCTGTTGTGGGGGAATATAGAACCGACACTGCCGTGGGTCGGGTTCTGCCAGGAGTGGAGGTTCAGCTGGTCGGACCTGATCTCAAGCCGGTGGCCGACGGAGAGGTCGGCGAACTGTGGGTGCGCGGTCCCAATGTGATGAAAGGTTACTATCACGCGCCGGAGGAGACGTCGGCGGCCATCAATCCGGAGGGATGGTTCAACACCCGCGACCTTGCCCGTCTGGGAAATGGATATCTTTTTATTGTTGGCCGAACCAAGGAACTGATCGTGCGCTTTGGGGAGAATGTCTACCCGGCGGAAGTTGAGGCGGTGCTGAACGCACATCCCGCGGTCGTACGATCGGCTGTGATTGGGCGGACGGTCGAGGGAACGGAAGGCGGTGAGGAAGTCGTCGCCTTCGTACAACTGGCGTCGTCTTCGCCAACTTCAGAGACCGAATTGGCGCAACACGCCGCACAACACCTTGCGCCATACAAGCGACCATCGCAAATCCTGTTCGTCGCTTCAATGCCGCTCACTCCGACCGGAAAAGTCATCAAGGGCGAACTCACCAAGATGACGCAATTCGCCCACACCAGTTAACGACGCCGAGCCGCCAGGCTCTACAAAGGCACTTCAATCAGCGTCGGTCCTTCACCCGCCAATCCTGCCCGTAGGGCCTTCCCGAATGCATCCAACGAACTAACCCGGGTGCCGGGCACTCCCATTCCTTTCGCCAACTGCACCCAATCGAGGTCGGGACGTCCGATCTCGAACATATCCAAGGCCCGAGTTCCCGGATTACCAACTCCCAGGTAAGAAAACTCCCGCTTCAGGACCGCATAGTCACGGTTGGCGAAAACCACCGTAGTGACGTTGAGGCCCTCGCGCGCCATAGTCCATAGCGCTTGTAGTGTGTACATCCCGCTGCCATCGGCAGTCAGGCACAAAACTTTGCGATTGGGGCAGGCCACTGCCGCACCCACAGCCAGAGGCAAGGCGATCCCAATCGACCCTCCTGTGTTCCCCAGCCAGTCGTGCGGAGGAGCTGCCTTGGTTGCGGCCATCAGTCCGCGGCCTGATGTCATGGACTCGTCGACCACGATGGCGTTTTCAGGCAAGAAAGCTCCCACTGCGGCCGCAAGGCCGGGCAGGGTGATGCCGCTGCTGCTCGGCAATGTCGGCCGATCTGCCTTTTCTGCTGCCGATTGAGTTATGTGCAACGATAGGGCCGCGGCCAGCGCCTCGAGCGCTCCGCTGTAGTCTTCGCCAGGGCTCGCCAGCGTATGAATCTCACACTCCGTTGAAGTGAATACACTACCCTTTCCCGGGTAGGCGAAATATGCGACTGGGGCCTGAGTGCCTACCAGAATCAACTGACGGAACTCTTTGAACTGCTCGATTCCTTGTTCGAGGACGTACTGGACGCGGTCGACCATTGGGATCCCCGCGCCACGTTGCAAACGAGTGAGGGGATATGGAGCCAGGAGTTTGGCCCCTGTGGCAGCCGCGATATGCCCGGCGGCAACCAGTCCGTTGCCGTACAACGCCTTCCCCGCAAGCAGGATCGCAGTTCGCAAGCCTGACCGAAGCATGGCGGCCGCGTGCTCGACAGTCGCTGTCTTAGGCAAGGGAGGTCCAGGTAAAGCGGGAAGCGCGGCAACTGTGCCACCCTCGCTCCAAGCGACATCGGCGGGGACGATAAGCGTCGCGATCTGGCCAGGAGCAGTACGCGACGCGACGATCGCCTCGGCAGCGTCGCGACCTACTTGGGATGGAGACTGTGAAGTCCGTAGCCAATTGGAATAGGGTCGTGCGATGGCTTCAATATCGGAAGTAAGGGGCGTGTCATGCCGCAGATGATATGTGGCGTGCTGGCCGACGAGGTTAACAATCGGCACGTGAGCCCGGCTTGCATTGTGCAGATTCGCCAATCCGTTCCCGAGACCAGGGCCGAGATGCAGGAGTGTGCATGAGGGTTTTTCGGCCATGCGCGCATAGCCGTCGGCAGCTCCCGTGACAACGCCTTCGAAGAGACCGAGCACGCAACGCAAATCCTTCACTTCGTCAAGCGCGGCCACGATGTGGATTTCCGAAGTGCCAGGGTTCGCAAAGCAGGTGTCGACCGCTCCGGCGAGCAGCGACCGAATTAGACTTTCTGCTCCGTTCATCTTGCTATCTTTGCAAACCTCAGTGCATTGCCAAACTTCGATTTCGAATTCCAACCTCCAAAAGTACTACACCGGCGCCGACAAAGGACACTTTCCATATTTTTCCATATTATTCCTGCCGCGGCGATTACCCATCGAGTTAAAAGATGGAATTCAACCGCGAGCTTCGCAGTCGGGGCTGTCATTTCTACCCTCCTTTTGGGGAAGATCGACGCACGAAGCGGGCCAGTGTTGCCACAGTCGAGGCTAGAATCAGATCGTCAGGGCCGGGCAGGGCCGAATTACTAGTTTGAAATTCGAAGCGGAGCGGCCCCGTGGTGTCAGGCGGTACGTGGTGCCAATTTGTTGGCCGTTGTGACTTCTGTGACTTTGCAGTTGAAGTGGGCTAGAATATGCTTTCACTTGGCCTGTTTCCGCAAAAGCACTGCTGCAGCACCGGATCGGTCTATGAACTCCATACTACCTTCTAGCGTCCTCACTCGGATTCTCTGCGCTTTGCTACGGGATGCTTCGAGACAATCATGGAAATAAAAGTTGAGTCACGATCATTGGGGGATGTTGTCGTGCTTGTTCCGGACGTTTTTCGGGATAGCCGCGGATTCTTCATGGAGACGTTTCGCGAAGACGAGTTCAAGAACCTCGGCCTACCGTCCCATTTTGCGCAGGACAATCACTCGCGTTCGGCATATGGGGTTGTGCGCGGGTTACACTTTCAGTGGGAACCTCCGATGGGAAAGCTGATGCGCGTCTCTCACGGGAGTGCCTTCCTGGTTGCCGTGGATATCCGCAAAGGATCACCAACTTTAGGAAAGTGGGTCGGCGTGGTAGCTTCGACAGAAAATAGACGCCAAGTTTGGGCCCCGGCAGGGTTTGCCAGAGGCTTCTGTGTACTTTCCGAATTTGCTGAGATCCAGTACAAATGCACCGGCGTTTACAACAACAAGTCCGAATCCGGCATTCTTTGGAATGATCCGGAGATCGGCATTGAATGGCCTCTGCCCTCGGCGGAGACCCAGCTTTCAGAGAAGGATAAGAAGGCCCAAACTTTGGCGCAGTGGCTGGCCTCGCCCAATTCCACCAACTTCAAGTACTGAACGGGATCACAAGCTTAAGTATACGGAGGAAATGATGAAGGTTCTCATTGCGGGAGGCGCGGGTTATGTAGGCAGCGTCCTGATTCCCAGGTTGCTCGACCGCGGCTACAAGGTGGACGTTGTCGACCTCTTTTGGTTTGGCAACCGCCTACCACGGCAGGTCGGCATCCTTAACAAGGATATATTCCAGCTGTCTGTTGAAGATCTGGAGCCATACGATCAAGTGATCTTTCTCGCAGGGCTTTCGAATGATCCGATGGCAGAATTCTCGCCGAGCAAGAATTTTATCTTCAATGCGGCTGCTCCCGCCTATTTAGCCTATACGGCGAAGAATGCGAAGGTGAAGAGATACATCTACGCGTCGTCGTGTTCCGTTTACGGCTACACCGAGGACGAACTATTCGACGAAACCCGTCCGGTAGCGTCCCACTACCCCTATGGGATTTCCAAGCTCCAGGGTGAGCAGGCCGCGATGCAGCTCGTCGATGACAACTTCTCGGTCATCGCTCTCCGCAAGGGCACGATCTCAGGTTACAGCCCGCGCATGCGCTTTGATCTGATTATCAATACCATGTTCAGGAATGCTGTGCGCGAGCACGTGATCACGGTCAATAACCCCTCCATTTGGAGGCCAATCCTAAGCATCGAGGACGCGGCGACGGCGTACATTCGGGCCATCGAGGCAAACTACAAGCTGTCGGGGATTTTCAATGTAGCTTCGGGAAACTATACGGTTGGCGAAGTGGCAGACATGGTGAGGGCTGAGGTGGAAGAACGGCTGGAAACGCAGGTAAACCTCAACATCAAACATATTGAGGATTTTCGAAACTACAAGGTGAGCACGCAAAAGGCCAGCAACGTTCTGAGCTTCCACTCCGTTGGCAGTGTCAAGTCGATAGTCTCGAGCCTCATCGAAAATATGGAGAAATTTCAGGATTGGGACAACCCGTTCTATTCCAACATTCAAACGTTCAAGAAATTGGAAGGCGGGATTGAAGTCTACTCCATGACGGGTGCACCGCGTCAATGAAGATAGCAGTAATCGGCGCGAACGGCCAATTGGGCTCTGATGCAGTGACCGCCTTTGCAGGTAACGGGGACGAAGTTGTCGCGCTCACGCATTCAGATATCGAGCTACAAGACATTGATTCCGTTTCAACCTGTCTGCAAGAAATCCGCCCGGAGGTCGTCGTGAATACCGCCGCGATGCATCACGTAGAAAACTGTGAGCAGGAACCGCAGAAAGCGTTCGCGGTCAATGGATTGGGCGCCAGAAACTTGGCTCTGGTCGTACGCGATATCGGGGCGACTCTCATGCACATGAGTACGGACTACGTGTTCGATGGCGCTAAGGCAAGTCCTTATGAAGAATCAGACGCTCCTAACCCGTTGAACGTCTATGGGACCACGAAACTGTGTGGCGAATACTTTGTGCGCTCCACACTGGAAAAGCATTTCGTGTTGCGAACATCTGCTATCTACGGGCGAAAGCCTTGCCGTGCTAAGGGCGGTTTGAACTTCATCGAACTGATGTTGAAGTTGGCAAAAGAGCGCGGTGAAGTTCGTGTGGTAGACAGCGAGATCATCACTCCGACCTCGACGTCGGAACTTGGCCGGCAGATCGTTGCGCTCAGTCGCTCCGATTTCTACGGGTTGTACCATGCCACGGCAGAGGGAAGTGCCTCATGGCATGAATTCGCCAGGGAGGTCTTCACTATCACGGGTACAAAGGTCACTCTGAAAGTGGCTGGACCGAATGAGTTTCCTGCCAAGGTGCCTCGCCCAAAATATTCAGTCCTCGAGAATCATGGGCTAAAGAGCCACGGGCTGAACATCTTCAAGCCGTGGCAAGAGGGCGTTCGCGAATACCTGGCTTCCACGGTGTGACTAGACGGCGCCCTTGCTCCACATAGATAGTCGACTAACTGGCTGTGGCCGCTTCGAGTGGGATTCCTGAAACGATGCACGACGCCTTCCTTCGCTGGTCGGCAGCCATCGCGGAGTTTAATGGCAGCCCGCACAGCAGGGTCGATCACGCTCAAAATGTGCAGAATGCAGTGCTTGCGCTTACCGGTTTCTTCCGGACGCCGTCGCCGAGCGACGTCTCAACAAGGGCAGCGACCAGATCAGCCTACTGATTGATATCAAAGAGGAAGAGGAAGTGCTCACGGAAGAGGAGCTCTACGCGCAGTGCGTGATGCTGCTCTTCGTGGGGGCATGAAACCCCGCGAAACCTGATCGCAAGCGGCATCTACTGTCTGCTCCGGGAATCGGAAAAGATGGCCGAATTGAGAAAATCCGGCGCTCATCCGATCGGCCGTGGAAGAATTTTTGCGTTTTGAAAGCCCGATCCAATATACTGCTCGCCTGACGAAGGGGGCCAACGAGCTCTGCGGCGTTCGAATCCCGAAACGCCAGACCATATTGTGCATGCTGGGAGCGGCGAACCGCGGCCCGAAACAATTCAAGGATCCGGATTTACTGACTCTAAGCCGGCTCAATAATCAACATCTCGCCTTTAGCACGGGCCCACATTTCTGCATTGGGAGCCAACTGGCGCGGCTGAAAAGGTCAAGTCGCCATTCTAAGAATTATCCAACGTTTCCCGAAAATGCGCCTCGCTCAGCGTCCCGAATGGGCTGGCAACTTTGGGTTCAGGGGCCCGAAGACATTACGGGTGCAGATGTGATTGTCAGATCTCTTTGTAATTTCGGTACTGGTGGTACAAGCTAGCGGCTCCGTCTCTTCTGCTCCCGTTTTCAGAGGTGGGTTATCGTATGGCACTGTGTGCTGAGCCTCATCAGGTTTTCATCTGAATCGTCGCCGGCTGATTGCAAAACCAAAATCAGCGGCGATTCGGGGTGCGCGATCACCAGGTCTCTCTGCTGCTGCATGCTAGAATCGATACGAAATTTACCATCCAAAGAAATCAGAGATCCCTGCCATAACAATGACCAATCACTCTGCCGCAACTCGCACCGTCGATTCCACGAAGAATAAAATCAAGCAGCGCCAGGCACGCGTGGGAATCATCGGCCTAGGTTATGTGGGACTGCCGCTGGCCCTGCTGTTCACGGAACAGAAATTTGCCGTCACTGGCTTCGATATCGACCAGCGCAAGGTCGATACTCTGGCGCAGGGCAAATCCTACATCTACCGCATCAGCGCGGAAGAAATTCAGGCGGCCCAAGCGCAGGGCTTTTCCGCCACCTCCGACTACGCGCAGATCGAGCAGATGGACGCCATCATCATTTGCGTTCCCACCCCGCTCAATCCATACCATGAACCCGACCTCAGCTTCATCACCGATACCACGCATGCCATCGCCCCTCATCTGCAGGCCGGGCAGTTGGTCGTTCTCGAGAGTACAACGTACCCTGGCACCACAGAAGAGGTGATGGTGCCGATTCTCGAAAAAGAGAACAAGCTGGGGTTGAAGGCGGCCCGCGGCGTTTCCACGGCGGAGAAGGAATTCTTTGTGGCCTTTTCTCCCGAGCGTGAAGATCCGGGCAACACGACGGTGGCCCGCCGCGATATCCCCAAAGTGGTGGGAGGAGTAAATCCACAGGCCTCGGAGTTGGCTGGAGCCCTGTACGGATCGATCTTCCACCGCACCGTTCCGGTCTCCTCGCCGGCTGCGGCCGAGATGACGAAGCTGCTGGAGAATATCTATCGCTGCGTGAACATCGCACTGGTCAACGAACTGAAGATGCTTTGTCTGCGCATGGGGCTGGACATCTGGGAAGTCATTGAAGCCGCTTCCACCAAGCCTTTTGGTTTTCATCCGTTCTATCCCGGTCCCGGCTTGGGCGGACACTGCATCCCGGTCGATCCGTTCTATTTATCCTGGAAGGCCAAGGAATGGGACTTCCGCACCCGCTTCATTGAACTGGCGGGAGAGATCAACACCAACATGCCGTATCACGTGCTCGCCTCCATCGGCGGAGCGCTGAACCAGCATAAGAAATCGGTGAACGGAGCTCGCGTCCTCATCCTGGGCGTAGCCTACAAGAAAGATATCGATGATCTGCGCGAATCTCCGGCTCTTACCATCATCGAACTTTTGCAAAAAGAAGGGGCCCAGGTCAGCTATCACGATCCTTACTTCCCTTTCATCGGAAAAGGTCGCAAATACGATTTGCAGATGAAGCGTTCGGAACTGGAGAAACTTGGGGAATACGATTGCATCGTGATTGTCACCGATCACTCCGACTACGATTACCGCCGTATCGTCGGCGAAGCCCAGTTGGTGGTCGATACCCGCAACGCGACCAAGGGCATTGTTAGCCCTAAGGTCGTGCGCTGCTAAATGGTTCCAGAGTCCAACTGCTCCCTGCCCGAATGGAGTGAGTAAAACCCTCATCTTAGAATGTAAAATCTTTTCTCTATCCCTACTGGCTCGGGGTAAACTCTCGGCGGCTCGCGCGCAAATGATTGACCTTGAACTAGTTACACTTACAATTTCCGGGCAAAAAACGGCCTTTGCCGTGCACATTTTTGCTGTGGGGTAGTAGACTTAGGCGTGTGGCCTCTGGCTCTCCAGAGGTATCCATTTTTCGCAAGACGGAAACTTTCAAGCCCGAAGGGGTGTTCCAACATTGGTCGAGTAGACGCGGTCATGGGATATTCTGCATCTCAACAGACTCTCTTCTCTTTGCTCCCGAAGACGAGAACTCCTTGGACGGAGTTCGTTTTCAGCACTGGAACACAGGCCTGCCTAATTGCGTTTCTGTTGTGGTTGCGCCTGCTGCATCCCGCAATTCTCGCCGCTCCCGAGCACACTTTCCGTTCGATTCAGCTGGTGAGCACGCCAGTGCCGGTCAATCATCAGCCACAGCCGTTACGGCAGCTGCCAAAGCCCGTCTTCGTCGCGAATCTTGATCCACCGGCCAATGCCCTGCGTCTTCCCGCGCCACAGCCGAAAGCAGCGAAAGTGGAAGACGCTACCGCTCCCACGGTCAGCGTCGCGCCGAAGAAATTAGATCCGCTCCCTCTGAACTCAGCGCCGGTGATTCCTAAAGTTGTGAGGACGAATACATTTTCCACCGGCAGCTCCGCTGCGCCCACCCTCGCGCGCGCACCATCACGAGTGCAGACTGGAGGCTTCGGCGATCCGAATGGAATTCCCGCCAAGGCCAATCAAGGAAAGGCCGTCAACATCGCAGCGATGGGATCCTTTGACCTACCATCCGGTGGAGGCTATGGCAACGGTAGCGGAGGAACCAAAGGGGTGCCCGGCGTGGTCGCTAGTGCCGGCTTTGGCGGTGGCACGGCCATTGGCGATAGTCGGCGGCACAATTCGGTATCGCAGAGTACGGTCCAACAAGGTGGCTTCGGCGACGCCGATGTTCCCGCTCCCCCCACCGCGCACTCTCACTCGGCAGAGGCTGCGGCTGGTCCCGCAGTGCCTGCGGAAATCATTTTCAAGCCAACACCGGTCTATACTCAGGAAGCTCGCAGTCTGCGGATTGAAGGCGAGGTTCTCCTGGAGGTAGTTCTGGAGGCGTCGGGTAGTATGCGGGTAGTGCGCGTTGTGCGCGGACTGGGCCACGGCCTGGACGACAACGCCGTCAAGGCAGCCGAACAGATTCGCTTTAAGCCGGCGACGAGGGATGGCCAACCATCCGATTCCACCGTCGTCTTGCACATTATTTTTCAGTTGGCATAACTTGCTCCCCCAGAAGGTTTTTATGCGTATTTTGCAGGTAGGTCTTCTTTCGTTGTGGTTGATGTTGGTGTCTTGTCTCCCGGCACTTTCTCAGGACTCCTCGTCCTCCTCGTCTCAAGGCGCCGCTAATGACACAACCGGACAAAGCGGGGGAACACTTTCCGCACCGGCTCCCGCGTCTTTCAATGAAGTGATGGACCGCGTGATCCAGAAAGAGCATTTCTTCCTGGCACAAATGCGCCACATGCGTCCCATGGTCGAGACCTATCTTCAGGATCTCAAGACCGACAGCAACGGAAATGCCATACCCGTCAAAGACCAGTATTTTCTCGGCCGTCTCGACATGAGCGACGGTCCCGAAGACACCTCATTCGTGGGACAGGCTGGCTTCGGCCGCCGCATGCTCAACCGGCTCACGGGTCTCTACGCGATGCAATTCCTCCCTCTCGGTTTCGCGCAGATGGTCGTCCTCGATACCGATTTCCAAAAGAAGTATTACGATTTCACCTTTGTCCGCCGCGAGTTTCTTGGAGAGGTACGCTGCCTCGTGATCGATGTTCAACCCAGGGAAAATGCGCCACCGGGACGATTCCTGGGACGCATCTGGGTTGAGGACCAGGATTACAATGTCGTCCGTTTCAATGGAACTTACTTCCCTCACCCGAAGAACGGCTACTACCTGCACTTCGACAGTTGGCGCCTGAACATGCGCTCCGGGGCGTGGTTGCCCGCTTACATTTACAGCGAAGAGTCGGACATGAAGACGTCTATCGGCCGGCCTTTGCGCTTCCGGGCGCAAACCCGTCTTTGGGGATATGACTTAAAAGGCTTAAACAAGAATGCGGAGTTTACCCAAATTTTGGTGGACTCTCCACAGTCGGTAAAAGATCAGAGCGACGCCGCCGCAGATGCGACTCCCGTAGTCGCCCAGCGGATGTGGGAACGGCAGGCTGAAGACAATGCTGTGGAGCGTCTTCAGAAAATCGGCTTGCTCGCCCCTTCTGGCGAAGTGGATAAAATCCTGATGACCGTGGTCAACAATCTGTTAGTGACCAATAACATCGATCTGCAGTCGGACGTCCGCTGCCGCGTCCTGCTCACTTCTCCTCTGGAGTCGTTCACTATTGGGCACACGATCGTCGTTAGCCGTGGCCTGCTGGATGTACTCCCGGACGAGGCCTCGCTGGCTATGGTCTTGGCCCATGAACTCAGCCACATTGTTCTGGGACATCAGTTCGATACCAAGCTGGCCTTCAACGACCGCTTGTTTTTTCCTGATGAAGATTCGTTTCAGCGCCTCGATTTCAAACGCCGGTCCAGCGACGAAGACGCCGCGGATGCCAAGGCTTTGGAATTGCTGAAGAATTCTCCCTACAAAGACAAACTGGGGAGTGCGGGGTTGTTCTTGAAGGCGTTGCAACAAAGCGCGCCCGAATTGCCCAACCTGATTCGCCCGCACTTGGGCAACAGCATGGCGAGCAACAAGAGCATTCGGATGTCGGTCCTATTGGCTTCCGCCCCGGAGCTGGAACCGCAACGCACCGATCAGATCGCGGCGCTTCCTCTCGGCGGGCGCATCAAGCTTGATCCCTGGACAGATCAAGTGGAGCTGGCGAAAGCAAAACCGGTCGCCCTGGCCTCGGCTCGGGAGAAGATGCCTTTCGAAATCACGCCATTCTTCCCCTACCTCACCCGATACCCAACTCCCGGCAGCGAGAAGGTTGCGCTGACCGCGCCAGCCCAGAAGTGAAGGGCGCGGCCAATGACATTGTTGCTTTGAACTTGTGGCGAAGATCGAGTAACGCGCCGGGCGGCGCGCTCGAGGACACATATCAGTCCAATTTGCGACTATTGGATGGAGCTGCCAACCTGCGAGAATACATTGTTAGCGTTCGAGCCGATGAGCCGGATCGTGCCGACCACGATCACCAGAATTACAGCCAGCATCACTGCGTATTCCGCGATATCCTGACCACTCTCATCTTTATAAAGATTTTGCCAAACGTTTTGTAGGATAGCCACGGGCTCCGTCTCCTTAAAGTCTTGCGTATCCATCCCTCTTCCTCAACCGGGGGGGGAATCACATAACATTGAAAGCTTTTCGACCGGGTCAGTTCCTGTCCGGAGGCTGGTCTTAACTCAAATGATAGGTTCCGAGACGCAGCGCGCCAATGGCCCGTAAGTGCCATGCGCTACAGGCCCATTAGAATCTCCTAAATCCTTCTCACGCAATGCTTTTCAAGGGGAGCGACTGATTGACGGCAAACAGCGCTAACTCCAACCGGGTGGATACGCCCAATTTGTCGAAAATGTTGCTCAGATGGTGTTTGACCGTGTCTTCGCTGATCTTGAAGTATTCTGCGATCTCCTTGTTCGAATATCCAGCCACAACCGCAGCCACGATTTCCAACTCGCGCGGGGTAAGCCCAAATTTCTTCTGCCGCGCTTCGTCACTGGACGACTGAACCAGCGTCCGCAAGTATTGCACCAGGTTTGAGACGCTCTCCCGCCCCACCCAGTACTCGCCTGACATGACGGTCTGGATCGCCTTCAGCAGCAGTTGCGTCGCGGAGTCTTTCAGCACCACTCCCCGCGCGCCCAACTGCAAAGCCTCCACGATCTGACTCTTTTCCGCCGCAGCCGTCAGCAGAATCACACGCACGGGCGTCGAGTTCACTCCCAACCCCAAGTCTCGCAAGGCTTCGAGTCCCGGGTGCTTCGGCATAGCGAGATCCAATAATAGGATGTCAGGCTTCAACTGCCGCGCCAGTTTCACCGCTTCGGCGCCGTCCGAGGCCTCCCCCAATACTTTCAAGTTCGGTTCCGCTTCTAGCAGCCGGCGCAGACCATCGCGGAATATCGGATGGTCGTCGGCAATCACAATGCGAACCTGCTGTGGCTTTTTAAAATTCATCAGAAACTTCTCCACTCCTCGGAACTTTAATTTCCAGGCGTGTTCCTGTACCGGGATTTGATTCTACAGTGAGTGAGCTCGCAATTAAACGCACCCGTTCTTTAATAATCATCGGCCCCTTGCCCATCTGCTCCAACTCCTCTTGTGAGAACCGCCCAGAAAAGCTAAAGCCTTTACCGTCATCCTCCATCGTTAGGCTCCACTGGGTGGGACTGGAACCCAGCCGCACCAGAGCATGACGGGCCCCGCTGTGCTTGCGCACATTGACCAGGCCCTCCTGAACGATCCGTAAGAGTTCCCGGCAAATCTTGTCCGGCATCTCCAGCTTCTCAATGTCAGTCACAAAACGGGCGGAAATTCCTGTCTCCCTTTCAAACCGCTCTACTGAGTCGGTCACCACGCTCAAAAACCTTCGCGAATCCACATCGATGGACTTCATCTGCTGCATCAGCTCGCGCAGCTTTAGAACCTCCTCGCGCAGCAAGCCTTGAATGCGGCCCAACTCGCCGCTCACCACTTCCGGAGTAGTCTCAGCCTGACGCTTAAGAACATCCACCTGCATCTCCACGGCGATCAGCGACTGCACTGCTCCATCATGTAATTCTCTGGCGAAGCGCGCGCGCTCCGCCGCCCCTGCCCTTCGCCGCAGCCGGTGCAGCAGATAAACGTTATAAACAGCCGGCCCCACCTGGCGGAGCACATCTAGCAGGAAGCGCAGCTCTTCTTGCGTGTCCCCCTTCCATGAAGGTTCAAACACGAAGACTCGTCCCCGCCATTCGCCTCCGAAGACGAAAGAAATTGCAATCAGAGACCGAAAGGGCTGCCGCTCCTTCAGTTCGACCAGAGCCTCTGTTTGCGGCGCCGGCACTTGGTTACCCTCGCCATCCAGGGCAACCACAGACCAGCGTTGGCCTTCGTTGGTCGCATAACAAACCTCACCGGGGAAATCTTCCAAGTAAATTTTCGCGTCTCGCGGACGCGAGTCCAACCACTTGAATTCGGAGAGCTCCCCGTTGACATTGCGCAACTCGGCCAGAAATCTTCTCTGGCTGTGGATCTCCTGCGCGGCAATCACCAGCTGCGCCGCGCCGTACATGCTGACGATTTCACGGCTGATCTGCTGCAGGGTCCCCGTCAGCCCTGCGTCCACCCGCACCTTCGCCAGCATGCGGGTTACCCAGGCTTTTTCCGCTCGCAGGTGCTTTTGCTGCTCCGTCAGGTAACCCAGCAATAATCCCATCACCAGCAAGTAAACCGAAAGCATGAACAGGCGCTTCGGCTCGAACTCTGTCGTATTCAGCCTGAGGCCTGAAAAAATATGCCAGGGTAACCTTCCCTCGTGCGTTGACCACACGTGAAACACCACGAGGCTCTCTGCCCACAGCAATGCTACTTCCGCCGCAGCCGTGCTCAGCGTCTCCCACAGGCCCCACCGGTAAGCCGCTGCGGTCAGCACGAAAACAAAAAACAGGATGAACGGGCTTCTCGGACCGTCCCCGAATACCGAAATGAAGGCTGGCCACACAATGTCGGCCGCATGCACCAGAATACGAAAAGATGCCGTCGATGCTTTTCGTCTCCGCAGCAGCATCAGTACCAGGATGCTGTTCCCCATGTAGAACCCCAGCAGACCGTAGGCCGCGGGAGAATTACCCAACTGCGTCGGATCCATGCGGATCGCCACTAGAGCCGAAACAGCCAGAAATACCCGTGCCGTCGCCAGCCAGCGCTCCGTCCGGCGAACCTCGCTGGGGTCAGCCGCAGCCTGTGGTCGACCGATAAAACGGTGGTTCGCGTCAGTACGCAATCGGTTCACTTTCCGCTAGAGGCAGACCTGTCAGTCTATTGGAATTGTCTCGCATATTATGGATAAGAAAGATCGGGAGCAAGCAAAACTTTATGCGGGTCATTGCTCAAGCACCCTCAACACCCGTTCCGCGACCTCCCGTCGTAACGACCCGATGGATTACTTCAGTAACCAAAGCTTCCTCGAACCCCAGTCTAAAATGACAGCGAGGATATTCGTCCTGCGCGCATATTCCAAGCTTTGGACCATCTTAGTTGCCGCCTGCATGGCGAGTCTGGTTCTAGCTGCGCTTATCCTGCCTCGGTCGTTTCGTCTCACTGCCTTCAGCGATTGGATTCAGTGCCTCCTGCTGCTTTCCGGGACTCTGTCTCTGATCCCGAACGCGGTGCGGTCGCGAGGGCGATTGCGCGTGTTCTGGGCGCTGTTGGCCACCGGCATTGCTTTCTGGTTTTCCTACCAGTTGATCTGGACCTACTACGAAGTTTGGCTTCGTCGGGATGTACCAGACCTGTGCGCCGCTGACATCATCCTTTTTCTTCACATTGTCCCGTTGATGGCCGCTCTGGCGCTGCGCCCGCATGCCCCGCAGGACGAGTATTCGGCAAGTCTGCGGCGCCTCGATTTTGCTTTGATGATGTTTTGGTGGATGTATCTTTACGTCTTCGCTGTCATGGCCTGGCAGTACGTCGCCGCCGATGTTACCGCTTACGATAGCAATCTTAATCTGTTGTATCTGATCGAGAAACTTGCATTCCTCAGTGCGTTGTTTGTGGCCTGGCTGAACAGCAAGGGCAACTGGAAAATTCTGTATGCCAATCTGTTTGGTGCAAGTTTAACCTATTCCACAGGCTCCTACATCGCCAACTGGGCCATCAGCAAGCACGCCTATTACAGCGGGAGCCTCTACGATATTCCCCTGGCGGCCTCCATGACTTGGATCACCGTCATTGCCCTATGGTCGCGGGAAGACGAGCCTCAACCCAATTCCCAATCCAGTTCTACCTCTCATGGCATCTGGCTAGCCAGGGTGTGCATGATCGCGGTCTTTTCTCTTCCGCTGTTTGCTGCCTGGGTCTTATTGGAACCAGCCGTCCCTCCCCGCATCCGTTCGTTCCGGCTTGTCCTCACTCTTGGCGCCGCACTTTTCATGGGCATCATGGTTTTTGTGCGCCAGCGTTTGCTGGATCGCGAACTGCTCCGACTTCTCACGCAGTCGCGAGAGTCCCTAGCCAACCTGAAGCGTCTGCAAGCGCAGATCATGGAGTCCGAAAAACTGGCCTCGATCGGCCAACTGGTGGGCGGTGCGGCCCACGAACTGAACAACCCCATCGCCGCCATGCTGGGTTATTCCGATTTGCTCGTGAACACTTCTCTCAACCCGGAGCAGCAGGAAATGGCCGCAAAAATCGGACAGCATATTCGCCGTACCAAATCGCTTGTGGCCAGCTTGCTAAGTTTTGCCAAACAAGGCCCTGCCTCGATGGCGCCCGTGGACCTCAGGACGGTGCTGCGGACCGCCGTCAAAGTCACGGAACCCGTGTGGCAAACTCTCAAAATCGAAGTGCTCACAGAAATGCCGGCTAAATTGCCGGCCGTCATGGCAGATTCCAACCAGTTGCTACAGATTTGCGTGCAAATCCTCAATAATGCGCTGCATGCCGCGAATCAGTGTGGCCGTCGCACGCTAACCGTTGCCGCGAAGCATAGTGAAGGCCTCGTCATCGTCAACATCTTCGACACCAGCCTGACCGCCGATCTGGACACCAGCTTGGACCAGGCCGCCGAAAGCGACACTTCTGATTTCGGTTCGCTCCAGCCTCTATCGGACATGGGCCTAAGCGCATGTCAGGGCATCCTGCGGCAGCATCGTGGAAAGATTTCCTGGCAGAACAACCCCGAAGCAGGCATCACAATCCGCGTCGAACTCCCGGTCATCCCTTCGGCGTCGGAGAAACCACCTGCAGCTGGGGTACCGATAATGTGGCATCCTCAACCGTTCGCTTAAGCTGGCCGCAAGCCGCGTAAATATCTCGCCCCCGCGGGCGCCGCACAAACGCCGGAATTCCTGCTTCCCGCAGAATCTTTTG
>Ga0208819_1001037_pt1 | contig 15680 bp, 13 predicted proteins | sample June2015DPH_11_1_3_FD_184707 | JGI IMG/M metagenome (GOLD analysis project Ga0208819, IMG submission 184707) | Peatland microbial communities from SPRUCE experiment site at the Marcell Experimental Forest, Minnesota, USA - June2015DPH_11_150... | ecosystem: Environmental > Terrestrial > Soil >...
GCAAGTGTCGCCGGCAGCAGAAGTCCGGCGTCGGCGACCAGACCCGTCCCGTCGAACGCCACGCCGAGTCGCTTCAGGCTGTGGGATGATCGCATCTATCAGGTGCTCCTCTACTGAGCCGGCTGGGCGGTTCGCAACGCCAGTTTCTCAGTTCAGAAGGGCACCTGATTCGTCCTCAGCGCACTCTGCCGCACCCGCGGCTCGGTGGATCCGGGTTAAACGCCAGCGCCCCGGACGAGCCGGGGCGCTGGGTCCCTGAACCGGAGTATCAGGCGGTAACCGGTCCAAACGGGAGGGCGAAGTTCGTGTCGGGGTCGAAGAGCTGGATCTTGTCGAGCGGGATCCGGAGCTCGAGCACGTCGCCCGGGCGGACCCGATAGGACGAGTCGACGAGAGCCACGATGTCGCGGCCTGCGCCGGACGCGTGGATCAGCTCCTCGTTGCCGAGGTACTCGACGACTTCGGCCTTGGCGTTGACGGTGGCCGTGGCGCCGGTTACCGGGCCCAGAACGAGGTGCTCGGGGCGGAAGCCGAAGATCAGCTGCCGACCGGCGCCGCCGACCAACTCGCGGAACTGCGGCGGAAGCGGAACGGTGACGTTGGCGCCCTGAAGCGTTACGCCGTCGCCGTTGCCGGAGACTTCGACGGTTGCGAAGTTCATTGCCGGGCTGCCGATGAAGCCGGCCACGAAGCGGTTGATCGGCCGATCGTAGAGCTCCTGCGGCGAGCCGACCTGCTGCAGGCGACCCTCGTTCATGACCGCGATGCGAGAGCCCATCGTCATGGCCTCGATCTGGTCGTGGGTCACGTACACGAACGTCGTGTTGAGGCGCTGATGCAGGCGAAGGATGTTGGCGCGAGTCTCGACGCGCAGCTTGGCGTCGAGGTTGGAGAGCGGCTCGTCCATGAGGAAGACCGCCGGCTCGCGTACGATGGCTCGCCCGAGGGCGACACGCTGGCGCTGGCCGCCGGAGAGCTCGCGCGGCTTCCGGTCGAGGTAGCGGGTCAGGTCGAGGATGGCCGCGGCTTCCTTGACGCGGGCGTCGATCTGGACCTTGGGGACGTGGCGGAGCTTGAGGCCGAACGCCAGGTTGTCCCGGATGGTCATGTGCGGATAGAGCGCGTAGCTCTGGAAGACCATCGCGATGTCGCGATCCTTCGGCGGGACATCGTTGATGATCTTCTCGCCGATTCGCAGCGTCCCGTCGGTGATCTCTTCCAGGCCGGCGATCATTCGCAGGCTGGTGGTCTTGCCGCAGCCGGAAGGCCCGACGAGGACCATGAACTCCGCGTCGCGGATGTCGAGGTTGAGGTCGTCAACGGCGACGACGTCGCCGTACCTCTTGGTAACGTTCTCGAAAGTGACAGTTGCCATTCGGCAAGGCTCCATGGTTCGGTGGGCCGATGTCGGGGGATGCTAGCAGCCCGGTTTAGGGACGCCACTCCTCGTACGGGTCGTTCTCAACTAAACGTTTAGGAGCTGCCGGCGGTGGAGCCTCTGCCGCACCGCGGCGGGCCCGTCGAGGCTTTCAGATTGAATTCAGATCGGGGTCGTACAACTCCAGCCAGGGTGGAGCACGATATGACCCTCAATGGAGCGCAGAGATGAGCGCATACGACCCGAATGAACCGTGTCAGACTCGCGCCGAGCCCGAACGTCCGATGAACGCCGATTGGTCGCGGCCGGCCGAGACCGGGCCGCTGTGGCAGCCCGAAGCCCTCGTAGACGAATCGTCCGAACCGGCCGGCGGCCCGGCCTCCGCAGCCCCGAACGTGCCACTGCCACCGTACTCGGATCCGGGGCAGCCCGACGCCGCGTCCCCGCTCGCTCAGCCCTTGCCCTGGTCGGTGCCGACCGGCATGTGGACACCGCCGCCCGCGCCCCCAATTGCGCCACCGGCCGCTGCGCCCTACGGGGGCGCGCCCGGATACTTCACGTCCGGTTTCGAGGCCCCGCAACCGCCGGCTCCGCCTGAGGCTGGAGAGCCTTACTACTACTGGGCTCCGCCCGGAGGGGTTCCTCCGACGTCCGGTGGACCAAAGCAGCAGAGCCCGCTCCGTCGGCTTGGGCCGCTCGTGGTCGCCGTGGCGCTGCTGTCCGGCTCACTGTCTGCGGTTGGGACATACGTGGCCGTCACCCTGGCGTCGTCATCCGGGCCCGCAGCGGCGACGGCGACGAGCCAGCCCGGAAGCGCCCAGACGATCAGCCTCACGCAATCCGACGCGATAATCCGAGTCGCGAGCCTGGTCAAACCGTCCGTCGTGACGATCGTGTCAAGCGATGCGTCTGGGGTCAGCCCCTTCTCGGTGCCGTCGACGGGCGCCGGGTCAGGCTTCATCGTGAGCTCGAACGGCCTGATCCTTACCAACAATCATGTCGTCACCGGCGCCTCCTCGCTGACGGTGACTCTCGACGACACGCGTCAGATGCCGGCCACAGTCGTCACCACAGACGCCACGCATGACCTGGCCCTGATCAAGATCGATGCCACAGGCCTGACGCCGGTCACCCTTGGCGATTCGGCCGGCGTCCAGGTCGGCCAGTTGGCGATCGCCATCGGCAGTCCACTGGGTACCTTCACCGATTCGGTGACGCAGGGGATCGTCTCCGGGGTCAATCGCAGCATCACCGTCGGCGATCAGGCGACGCGAACGCAGGAAGACCTCTCGGGGCTCATCCAGACCGACGCGGCGATCAATCCGGGTAACAGCGGCGGACCGCTGCTCGATGCCAGCGGCACCGTAGTGGGCATCATTACCGCCACCGCCAGCAACGCTCAGGACATGGGCTTTGCGATCCCGATCAACCAGGCCAAGCAGATGATCGCCCAGGCGACCAAGTAGCCTCTGACGCGGCCGCTGCCGCCGACCCACATGGGCGGTGTCCGGAACCCGGACCGAGCATCCGGGCCCACCTGTCCTCGGCGGCCTGAGACTCGGCCTCTTCAGGGTAGTTTCAGGCCGGCGGCACATACATCTCCCGGGCGTCCCGACGTTTCGGCTCGCGCTACTCGGACTCTGGCGGACACGAGAGGCATGGATGAATGAAGCTCAAACTGGCTGCCATCGCGCTGATACTCGTCGGCGTCGGAGCCGTCGTCCTGGTCATGGTCGGACCCACCTTCGGCGCATCGTCGAGCAGTAAGTACATCACCTCGACGGTGTCGACCGGGACGGTGAGCGCCCAGTCGGTGGCCACGGGCACGATCGCCGCGAGCACGGTATACGGGCTCAAGTTCGGGGTGACCCCGGACATCGTTAGCTCCGCGAGCACGACCTCGGGAGCGGGCGGCTCGACGAGCTCGAGCAGCAACTCGGCGAGCGTCACCTGGCCGGTCCTGACCGTCACCGCAACGGTCGGCCAGACGGTCACTAAGGGGACGACCCTCGCGACCGCGGACACGACCGCGGCCCAGCTCCAGCTCGCCTCGGCCCAGGCGACCCTCGCCTCGGCCCGGTCCAAGCTCGCGACCGACCAGGGCGGACCCGATGCCATCACCCTCGCCCAGGCCAAGAACAGCTTGAGCCAGTCATACAACAGCTACCAGCAGGCGCTCGCGAGCCGCACCAACACGGCTGCGCAGAACGCTCTCAAGCTCTCTCAGGCCCAGGCCGCGGTGAGCTCGGCCCAGAGCCAGCTCGCAGCCGATCAGGCCGCTAGCGCGCCGCAGGCGACCCTCGATAAGGACAACGCCGCTATCGCGACCGCGCAGGCCAACCTCGCCTCGACGCAGCTATCGGTCAACCAGTCCAACCAGCAGGCGGCCCAGCAGGTCACCAACGCCTCGTTGAGCTATCAGGCGGCGCAGCTGCAGTATCAGGCCAAGGTCGCGCCCGCCGCCACGGCCACCATCCAGGCCGACCAGGCCACGGTCGCCTCCGCCCAGGCGACGGTCAACGCCGACCAGGCCGCGGTCACGGGCGCCACCCTCGTGGCTCCCGCGGACGGTCTCATCATCGCGGTCAACCTGCTGCCGGGCGTCAACGCCCCGAGCGGCTACGCCATCGAGGAGTCGGTCGGGCCGATGGTGGCCAATGCGAGCTTCGCCGAGTCCGACATCTCTAACCTCAAGGTCGGCCAGAGCGCCACCGTGTCGGTCACAGGGGCCGGCGTCTCGGTGCCGGGCACCCTGACCCAGATCGTGCCGGTGGCGTCGTCCTCCTCCTCGGGCGGCATCAGCGCGAGCAGCGTGGCCACCTACGCGGTCACGGTCACCCTCACGAGCCCGCCGGCGACGGTTCTCGCGGGCATGAGCGCGACGGTCACCGTCACGACGGCCTCGGTCGACAACGCCCTGCGCGTTCCGGCCACGGCCCTCGAGGGCTCGTCGAGCACCGGCTACGCCGTCCTCGTGGTCAACGCCGATGGCAGCACCTCGACCGTAACCGTACAGGTCGGTCTCGTGACCACGTCGATGGCCCAGATCACGAGCGGCCTCAACGCCGGCGAGACCGTTGTCACGGGGACATCCTCCTCCAAGAGTGGAACGACCACGACCTCCAGCGGTCTCAACGTCAATTCGCTAACCGGCGGCAACGCCGGCGGCCCTGGGTTCGGGCCGTGACCGCCGTCGCGACTCAACCGATCATCGAGCTCGAGGACGTCACCCGCATATACGATCTGGGCAAGGTCCAGGTCCCGGCGCTGGCGGGCGTCAACCTGCAGGTCGCGGGCGGCGAGTTCCTCGCGATCATCGGGCCGTCGGGTTCGGGCAAGTCGACGATGATGAACATCCTCGGCTGTCTAGATCGCCCGACCTCGGGGCGCTACGTGCTCGACGGCCAGCCGGTCGACGAGCTCGACGACGACGCCCTCGCGGCGGTGCGCAGCCGCTCGATCGGCTTCGTCTTCCAGAGCTATAACCTGCTGCCGCGCACGAGCGCCCTCGAGAACGTGGCGACGCCGCTGATGTACCAGGGCATCGGGCGCAAGGAGCGGCTGCGCCGGGCGGGGGCCGCGCTCGAGCGCCTGGGCCTCGCCGATCGCCTCGGCCACATACCCTCGGAGCTCTCGGGCGGCCAGCAGCAGCGCGTCGGCATCGCCCGCGCCCTCGTCACCGAGCCGGCGTTGATCCTCGCCGACGAGCCGACGGGCAACCTCGATAGCCACTCGGGGGCCGAGGTCCTCGATCTGTTCCGCGATCTCCACGCCCTCGGGCGGACCATCGTCCTTATCACTCACGACATCGACGTGGCCGCGGCGGCCGACCGGGCGGTCCACCTGCGCGATGGCCTGCTCGCCGAGGCGGCGCTCGCATGAAGCTCGCCGACCTGCTCAGCCTCGCGCTCTCGCGTCTCGGGACGGGCAAGCTGCGGACCGCGCTCACGATGCTCGGCGTCATCATCGGCGTGGCCTCGGTGGTGGCGCTCGTGAGCGTCGCCCAGGGCGCGACCAAGGGCATCAGCGACCAGCTCCAGTCGCTCGGCACGAACCTCGTGACCGTCAGCCCGGGCCTTTCGAGGACCGGGGCGACGCGCGGCGCGATCGGCTCGGCCACGACCCTCACGCTCGACGATGCGGACGCGCTCGCGACGCTCGACGGCGTCGCGGCGATCGCTCCCGAGATCACCACGAACAAGCTCATCCTCGCGGGTTCTCTCAACGAGACGGCCTCGGTGGTCGGCACGACGCCGGGCTATCTCTCGGTCTTCGCCTATCGGATGTGGGTCGGCTCGTTCCTCAGTCAGGCCTCGGTCGATCACAACCTGCGGGTCGCCGTCATCGGGGCCACGACCGCGGACAACCTCGGCCTTGGCGAGACCTCGGTCGGCTCGACGATCCACATCGGCGGCCTGCCCTTCGAGCTCATCGGGATCCTGCAACCGAAGGGCGGAACCTCGAGCGAAGACGATCGAGTCCTGATCCCGCTCTCGACCGCGCGCGAGTTCTACACCACTACCGCGAGCGTCTCGGCCATCGGCCTCTCCGCGTCGAGCCAGGACGCCATTGACGCGGTCGTGGCCGAGATCACCGCCACGCTCGATGCGCGTCACGGCATAACGAGCACCGGCACCGCCGACTTCACCATCGCGACCCAGTCCCAGCTGCTCGGCACGGTCAGCTCGGTCAGCGACGTGCTGACGCTGCTGCTCGCGGGCATCGCCTCGATCTCGCTGCTCGTGGGCGGCATCGGGATCATGAACATCATGCTCGTCTCGGTCCGCGAGCGGACGCGTGAGATCGGCATCCGCAAGGCCATCGGCGCGCGGGGCCGCGACATCCTCAGCCAGTTCCTCGTGGAGGCCCTCGCGCTCTCTCTCGCGGGCGGCGTCATCGGCATCGGTGTCGGGGTCGTGGCCTCGTTCGCGATCGGCACCTATGCCGGCTGGGGCTTCGTCTTTAGCCCGGTGACCGTCCTCGTCGCCGTCGCCTTCAGCCTCGTCGTCGGGATCGTCTTCGGCGTCTGGCCCGCGAGTCAGGCCGCTCGTCTCGATCCCGTCGTTGCTCTTCGGTATGAATAGGACTCAACGAATGAAAGGGGAGAACGAATGACGGAATCCGATCCGGCTAGCGCCGAGGCCTCGTCGCCGCCGAAGTCATCCGGCCGACCGCCAAAACAGGATCGCAAGACCACGATCTTGCTCCTGGTAGCTGCTCTCGTCGCAGTGGGCGGAATCGGCTTTGCTCTCGGCCACGTGACTGCCCCAGGCTCCACGGTGGCAGCGAGGTCCAGCGGCGGTCCTGGTGGCAATGGCGGGTTCGGCCAGGGCGGCGTCCCGTCTCTGGCTCCCGGCCAGACTCTCAACCCGGGCCAGTTCGGCGGTGCGCCCGATGCCGGTGCTGGCATTGCCGGCAGCGCGGTCGGTGGCGTCAGTGGAACCGTGCAGTCGATCAGCGGCAACACGATCACGATCCAGGAGGCGAACGGGACGTCGGTCACCATCGATCTCTCCGGCACTACCACGTACCACGGCGAGACCACCGCCAGCTCTAGCGACGTCAAGGTCGGTACGAGCGTGACCGTCCAGATCGATACGAGCGCTCTGGCGAGTCAATCCCCCAACCCAAGCGCATCGACCGGCCGTACTCTGACCGCCAAAGACGTGCTCATAACCCAGCCGTAGGTGCACTGAGCACCTGCCCGCTTCGGACTCGGCCGGCGGTTCCGCGGCCAACCTACCTTGCGGCCTCCTGCGATGTCCCTGCTGCGGCCCGCTCCAACCCGAACGCCAGCACCGACAGGCCGAGTTGATACGCGTCGTCGACCTCGCCCCCGAGATGGAACGCACCCGCCGACTCCATGCTCGTGAATCCGTAGGCGAAGGCGGTCAACACGCGGGCGGCCGCGAGTGCTTTCGTGGGTCCTACCATGGCCTCGGCCACTCGCAGGACCGGGCGCACGGCCTCGGCCTGGGACTCGAGGGTCGGCGTCGCGCCGGCGGCGACGTCGGCGAAGAGGAGAGCGGCCGCCCGCGGCGTCGCCAGGGCGAAGGAGCGATACGCCGCGGCTAGGGCGTGCAACTGCGCCGTCGGATCCTCGTCGGACCGCTCGACCACGTCCGTCAGGATCCGCCCAAGGTCGAGCGCCGTATCCGTCATGACCGCGGCAAGGAGATCGCTCCGATCGCCGAAGTGCTTGTACAGCGAGGGAGGCCTAATCCCCACCCGCTGGGCGACGCCAGCCATCGAAACCGCCTCGAGGCCGCCGTCCTCGAGTAACTCCCGGGCCGCCGTGACGATGGCGGCGCCTGAGGTCCGGGCGCGCGCCGGGCTCATCGCCCGCCTCGTCCGATCCGCCCGAGGTGCGTGTCGGCAAACGCCGTGGAGTACTTGAGACCGTAGCCGGCGGCCCGATCGATCCCGGTGTGGGTGACCAGGATCGCCCCGACGAGCGCTATCGCCGGCGATCCGAGCCACCATGCTGGCGCCAGGACGGCGAGGCCGGCCGCCCAGTTATGGGCGAGGTTGTAGACCAGTGCGCCCAGGCGAGGGCCGGCGATGTACCCGACCGTCGAGACATCGACTGCGAGCAGCAACGGGACGAGCCAGATGGGCGCCCCGCCGAGATGAAGGTAGAGCGCCGCTCCCGCCGCGAATACAGCGACGCCCTCCGCCCGAAGCCACATCCGCGGCGCGCCCACCACCGCACCTGGGCTGACCCCTGGTCCGGTTGTCATCTGCGTAATGGCCGTGCCTGCCGACATCGCCGTGTCTCCTTGTCCAGTTTCGCGGCGGTCGGTTGTCCCAGCCGCTCAAGGCTACGGTACTTCGCCTTGATGGCTACTGTCAATAGCCTATACCGTGCCACGAGGACTTCCAGACGACGCCACCACTGGCCGTCGGTTGGCGGTACTAGACTTCGCGGCAAGCCGCAGCCGAGCGGCGGCTCTACAGATCTCGTTTGCCGTGACCGCTCATTCGGGTGGGTAGAGCTGGCGACGTCCGGCCCTTGCGTGGGCCGCCCACGAGGTCGATTCTCGAACATCGGATGCGCAGCGATGCCGCGGGGCCTGAGGCGCTCGAAGGGAAAACCTCCCGTCGCGCGACCCGCCTTCCGTGCGGAAGCCCCCAGATATGTGGGAGGGATCGTCGGAATCACGCGCAGCATGACGAAACGTGAATGGACGCAACGCGAGACCTCGCGGCTCGAGTTGGCCGTCGAGCGGGCGGCCGACGGCGTCCTAGTGCTGGACGCAACGAACCGGGTGGTCCTTGCCAATCCGAGCATCTGCGCCATGCTCGGCTACGGCCACGACGAGATCGTTGGGCTGGACATACTTGAGACGTATCTGCCCGAGGACAGGCGGCGGGCTCCGAGCGTCTGGTCAGGCTCCGCTCCGCTGCAGGGACGGAGCGTTTCGAGCGGCTCATGCGTTGCAGAGACGGGCGCGCCATCCCAGTCGAGGTCCTGGTGAGCACACTGCCGGACGGTGAGCTGCAAGCCATCGTCCGCGACATACGCGACCGGTGGAAGGCGGAGGAGGAGCTGCACCGGCTGAACCGAGAACTGCGAGCGATCAGCAGCTGCAACGAGATCCTGATGCGGGCAGAGGACGAGCAGACCCTGCTCAACGACGTCTGCCGCGTCGTGTGCGACCAGGCCGGCTACCACATGGCCTGGGTGGGTTATGCCGAGGACGATGACGCCAAGACCGTGCGTCCCGCGGCTTGGGCTGGCGTGGGCGAAGGGTATTTCGCCACCGCGAGCATCACCTGGGCCGACACGGAGCCAGGCCACGGTCCCACCGGAACGGCCATACGGAGCGGACGGACCACCTGGGTGCAGGACGTCACCACCGACCCCCAGGCGGCTACCTGGCGAGAGGGTGCTCTGCAGGCCGGCTGCCGTTCGAAGATCGCCCTGCCGCTGAAGGATAACGAGGCCCGCACGTTCGGCTCTCTCACAATTTGCTCAACCGAGCCGAACGCGTTTACCCCGAACGAAACCCGGCTGCTCGAAGAACTGTCAGGCAACCTGGCGTTCGGCATCATGGCCTTGCGAACCCGTGTCGAACGGGATCGAGTGGAGGAAGCGCTCCGGGAAAGCGGGCAAAGGTACCGAGAGGTATTCGACAATGTCACGGATTCGATCTTCGTGTTCGATGTCGTGGAGGATGGCCGCTTCCGTTTCGTCGGCGTCAACGCCACATCCACCAAACTCTCTGGTGTCTCCGACTCGGCGGCCTCCGGCAAGCTCCTTGAAGAAGTAGTGCGGCCAGAGGTGGTCGCCACCTCGCTTCCGCTATTTCGACGGTGCATCGAGACAGGCGAAGTGCTCCGCTACGAAGAAGAGTATCCGCGTCCCACGGGCGGGAAGTCGTACCTCTCCAAAACTCTGATCCCCGTGCGCGATGCCACCGGCTCAGTCTGTCGACTTATCGCGGTCACCGGCGATGTCACGGAGCGCAAGCTGGCTGAAGATGCGCTCTTCGATGCCCAGCAAGTATTCCGCACCCTGGTCGAGAACTCGCCCGACATCATCGCCCGCTACGACCGCGATTTCCGGCGCACATACGTCAATCCGATGTACCTCAAAGTGGCTGAGATTCCCGAACCGGAATTACTCGCCACCGCACCAGAACAACGTTCGCCATTACCTGCAGACAGCGCGGCCGTGCTGCAGGACTTGCTCCGCAGAGTGCTCGAAAGCGGCATTCCCGAGGCCGTCGACGTCATATGGCCAAAGTCCGACAGCGTCGACCACTGGTACAACATCTACGCCTTTCCGGAGTTCGACCGCGAAGGACTAGTCGTGAGCGTGATGACGATCTCCCGCGACATCACCCAGCACAAGCGCACGGAGGAGGGGCTGCGGGCGAGCGAGGAGCGGTACCGCTCGGTTGTGAGCGCGATGTCCGAGGGGATCGTGTTCCAGGGTACGAACGGTGCCATCGAGGCGTGCAATGCCAGCGCCGAGACGATTATGGGTCTGACACGGGACCAGATGATGGGTCGGACATCGGTCGACCTGGATTGGTGGGCCATCCACGAGGACGGATCTCCGTTCCCGGGGGAATCGCATCCCGCGATGGTCACGCTGCGCACGGGTGAACCGTGCCTGGGAGTGATCATGGGTTTGCATAAGCCCGGCGGGACGCTCACCTGGATCTCGATCAATTCCTATCCGCTGTTGCACTCGGGTGACACGAAGCCCTACGCGGTGGTGACCTCGTTCTCGGATATCACAGAGCGCAAACGGGCGGAGCACCATCTTCAACGGGAGATCGATCGCGAGCGGATGCTGCTCGAGCTTTACGATCGCGCCCAACTGTTGTCAGACCGCGAGCTATACGACTACGCCCTCGACCAGGCCGTAAGCCTTACATACAGCTCGATCGGCTTCTTTCATCGCGTCTCGGACGACCAGTCGTCGGTGATCTTGACGACCTGGAATGCGGAGGCGCTCAAAGGCTGCACGGCAGACTACGAGGCGGTCTATCCGCTCGGAGACGCCGGCAATTGGGTCGACTGCGTTCGTCTGAAGCGGCCCGTCGTGTACAACGACTACGCCGCCTCTCCCAACAAACGAGGGCTCCCCGAGGGCCACTTCCCGGTGGCGAGATTCATGAGCGTTCCCGTGCTGGAAGGCGACAAGGTGAGGTTCATCTTTGGGGTCGGGAACAAGATGGAGCCGTACGAGGACGGAGACGTGGTCCAACTCCAGCTCGTCGCGGCCGAACTGGAGAAGATCCTGGAACGGCGGCAGGCCGAGGAGGCACTGCGGGCGAGCGAGGAACGCTACCGCCGATTCGTCGAGGACGACGTCGCGGGCGCCTTCGTGTCGACGCCCGATGGGCGCCTGTTGGCCTGCAACCCGGCGTTCGCGCGGATGATCGGGTCCGCCTCGGCCGAGGAGGCGCTGGCAACGAACGTCGTCGATCTCTACCAGGATCTCGCGGCGCGCGAGACAGTCCTCGCGGAGATACGGGCCCGGGGGCGGATCGATCAGCACGAGATCACGTGGCGGCGGATGGACGGATCGCCGCTGGCGGTCGTGGAGACGGCGATCGGCGACTTCGATGAGGATGGACAGCTCACCAGAATCCGCGGCTACCTCATCGACGTGACCGATCGGCGCCGACTCGAAGAACAGCTCCGGCAGGCTCAGAAGATGGAGGCTATCGGGCGGCTCGCCGGCGGGGTCGCACATGACTTCAACAACCTGCTGACCGCGATCAGTGGCTATGCCGACATCCTGGCCACAGAGATGGACGCCGATGATGCGCGACGCGCCGACGTTGCGGAGATCCGGAATGCTGCCACCCGGGCAGCCACGCTCACGCGGCAGCTCCTCGCCTTCAGTCGCCGCTCAGTCCTCCAGCCTGCGGTGATCGACATGAACGCGGTCGTCGACGGCATCGCCCCGATGCTCCGGCGGCTCGTGGGCGAACAGATCGAGCTTCGGACCGTCGAGGCGCCGGATCTGGGCAACGTCCGAGCCGATCCGGCGCAGATCGAGCAGGTGCTCCTCAACCTCGCCGTGAACGCGCGGGATGCGATGCCCGGAGGCGGAACGCTCACCATCGAAACGGCAAACGCGAAGCTCGACGACGAGTACGTACGGACCCACACCTTCGTCTCCGTCGGTTCGTACGTCCTGCTTGCGGTCAGCGACACCGGCGTCGGAATGGACGCTGCCACCATGGCCCACCTGTTCGAACCGTTCTTCACGACCAAGCCCGTGGGGGAGGGAACAGGGCTGGGCCTGGCCACCGTCTACGGAATCGTTGCGCAGTCGGGCGGTCACGTGGCCGCGTACAGCGAGCCGGGCAAGGGATCGACGTTCAAGGTCTTCCTGCCGAGGGTCCCAGCGCCGGTCGAGGCGCAAGCCGCCGCCGTTGCTGGACCGCCTCGGGGCGGCAGCGAGACAATTCTCCTCGTCGAGGACGCGGAGGCAGTCCGCTCGTTCACCAACCGAATCCTCGTCGACCTCGGGTACACCGTGTCCGCCGCCGGATCCGGCGCCGAGGCGCTCGAGTTCGCCGCCCAACAGCCGCGACCGATCGACCTTCTCGTCACCGACGTGATGCTCCCTGGCATGAATGGCCGCGAGGTCTCAGAGCGACTCACGGCCCTATGGCCGTCGCTGCGGACTCTCTTCATCTCGGGCTACACCCAGGACTCGATCGTTCACCGGGGAGAACTCGACATGGGTGTGGCGTTCCTTGGCAAGCCCTTCACGCCGGACGCGCTTGGCCACGCGGTTCGTGAGGTGCTCGAAGCTCAGACAGGCGTCGGCGACAGTCCGGGCCGGTGATCGTGAGCTGAGGACCCGACGGGCGCTCATGGTGCGGTTTCCCCGCCGGGATCCACGCCGGTGGATTTCGGGAGACCCGGCTCTTGCCATCGTGGAGCCGCCGGGCGGATATTGGGCCCGCTGGATCCGGCTGCCAAGAGCGGCCGGGGAGGTGAGCCGATGATCGGCTACTGGCACGCCATTTCACCAGACCGACACGTCCAGGCCGGAGTCGCGATGGGGGCACACCTGGGCGGACACGAGTTGATTGTCGAACGCTCTTGCGAGGGCTGCTGGCGCTGGGCGGTAATGAACTGCCTGGGTCACGAGATCGAAGGTGGCACGGCACCCGACGAGCGCACGGCCGAAGAGATGGCTGAGGACGCCGCATTCCACATTCATCCGCCGACGGTCGGCGACTGGGTCAGGCGCTTGATCTAGCCCGGTTGGGCTGAGAAGCGGCAGGCCGGGTCTACCGGCGGGTCGCCGATTTGACGATCGCGTGGTCGCTGGCCCGATCAGGCCGGCTCGTCCCCCTCATGCCGGTTTGACTCGACGACGGTCGTCGGCGTGTTGTGGACGGTCGTTGTCGCGGGGATCGTGCCGAGGCGCCCGGCTTGATAGTCGGCGAAGGCCTGGATGACCTCCTGTCGCGTGTTCATCACGAACGGTCCCATCCAGGCCACGGGCTCGCCGATGGGTCGACCGCCCAGAATGAGGACATCGAGGTTCGGACTGCGGCTTTCCTGGATCTGCAGGGCGGCTAGTGTGAGGGCGTTGCCGCGTCCGAAGACGGCGAGCTGGCCGGTTCCGATCGGCCGGCCCTCCGCGCCCACGGTGCCGCGTCCGGCCATGGCGTAGACGAGAGCGTTGTAATCGGCGCGCCAGGCGAGCGACAGGCGCGCACCCGGGCTAAGCGTCGCATGGACGAGCGTCATTGGCGTGTAGGTCGAGCCAGGCCCTTTGTGCCCCGCGACCTCGCCGGCGATGATCCGGACCAGCGCGCCGCCGTCGGGAGAGGAGGCGACGGCCACTTCCCGAGCCCGCAGGTCCTGGTATCGCGGGGGAGCCCACTTTTGTGCACGCGGCAGGTTCACCCAGAGCTGGAATCCGTGGAACAGCCCACCGCTCACGACGAGCGACTCCGGCGGCTTCTCGATGTGAAGAATGCCGGCGCCAGCGGTCATCCACTGCGTGTCGCCGTTTGTGATGACACCCCCGCCGCCGTTCGAGTCGCTGTGCTCGAACGTGCCGTCGATCATGTAGGTCACCGTCTCGAAGCCTCGGTGCGGGTGCCACGGCGTGCCCTTGGGCTCGCCCGGCGCGTACTCGACCTCGCCCATCTGGTCGAGGTGGACGAATGGGTCGAGGTCGCCCAGGTCGACCCCTGCGAAGGCCCGCCGGACAGGAAAGCCCTCGCCCTCGAGCCCATGCGGCGCGGTCGTGAGGCTGCGCACAGGACGCATGCGGGCGACGGTCGGGTCGGGCTCCGGGATGCGGGGCAGGACGGTGATGTCTGGAACGGTGATCGCGGGCACGGGCTCGATCCTCAATCGCCTACTGTCGAGCACGTCAGGACGCTCGACTGGACGATGATGGCGTTTCGCGGCCGACGCGCCGAGCCGCCGGTTCATGGCGGCCCGCCTGGTGGTGCTGGTTTGCGCCTCTGGTCGCACGTCGACCCGCGACTCGGGCACGAGTGCGGTCGGCGCCACAATCACCCCATGCAGATCGGTACCCAGACCGTTGCCACACATGCACCCGGGTGAGCATCACCAGACGCGAGGCTCGGTACTCGAGGTCCTCGCCGTTGCCCTCAAGCTGGGTCCTGACTTCGTTCGGCGGGCCGATCGCGTCGGCATGATCGGACAGGAGCCTACTGGGCCTCGCGTATGTGCCACGAACCACGACATCGGTCCGAAGCGCGGCCGAGACCAGACTTCGAGACTGTGTCGCTACTTCTCGGAGGCAGTCGAGCCTATGTGCTCGGAGCGGACGGGCCTGCCGATGGCGCTACGCCAGGGAACCCCCGCCCGCCGAAACCGCGACCGCCGAACCCGCGCCCCCCAAACCCGCCGAAACCGGGCTGGTCGTTCGGGGCGGCCTGGACCACCGTGGCGCTGAGCGAGCCATCGGAATTGAGGGTGCCGGAGGCCGAGATCCGGTCGCCGACGGCGACGTTGGCCAGCGTCGGCGAGGCCACGCCGCGCACGGAGTACTTCGTCGTCGACGAGACGTTCACCGTGACCGTCTTGCCGCCTGTCGTCGTGACCACGATCGTCGTCGCGGTCTTGCTAGCGACGGTCCCGTTGACCGACGACGGGGCGATCGTCACTGCGGTAGCCGTGAAGTTGCCGGCCGAATCGACCATGCCCTGCGCGGAGATTCGAACGCCCACGACGAGCGCGCGCTTTGTGACCGCCGCCCCGGCCTCGGAGTAGGTCGTGGAGCCGGTGAGCGTAAGGGCCTTGGACGAGCCGTCGAACTGGGTAATCGTCACCGAGCCGGCGCCGACTGCAGTGACCGTGCCCGATGCAGTGGGCAAGACGACCGTGATCGTGGTGATCTTGTATGTGCCGTCGGCCTGGCGGCCCTCACGGAAGTTGATCTGGTCGCCGACCTTCAGGTCCGTGACAGCGATCGTCTTCCCGCTCTTCGTGATCGTGGCGCCGGTGGCGTCGATAGTGCGGGTCCAGCCGTCGGTCGTCTGCAGGGACAGCTTGCTGCCGTCGATCTTCGTGATCGTGATCGCCTCTCCGCCCGCTGCACCGCGGAGAGTGCTCGGGCTAAACCAGCCGGGTCCGAGCTCTGGATGGCCCGGGATCGTCGATCCCTGCGCGGCCTGAGCCGCCGGCGCGCCTTTGGAGGCGACGCCCAGGGCAAATGCGACGGAGGTAACGCCGGCGAGTATGAGCGCCCCGATTGGGACGAGGAGGAGCCATCGCGAAAGCGACGTTTTCATTTGGAACACCTCTCGATCCCGCCCGCGTGTCGAGCGGGAAG
>Ga0208819_1001062_pt1 | contig 15473 bp, 18 predicted proteins | sample June2015DPH_11_1_3_FD_184707 | JGI IMG/M metagenome (GOLD analysis project Ga0208819, IMG submission 184707) | Peatland microbial communities from SPRUCE experiment site at the Marcell Experimental Forest, Minnesota, USA - June2015DPH_11_150... | ecosystem: Environmental > Terrestrial > Soil >...
CACTTTCATCATGCCCCAATCAACAAATTTCGAAACAACCCGCTGCGCCGTAGGCCAAGAGACGCCTACCTCTTCGGCTAACTCAGTTACATTGAATTCCATGCCGTTTAATGGGAGAAGGAACTCTATTGTGCGAAGCTCGCAGCTGTTCCCTAAAATTCCCTCAAATGGTTTTTCCATAAAGGCCACTTCCAATGAAATATGTGACGTGTCAGTATAAGAGTATATAAGATTTTTCAATCAACTATAAATTTTTTTTTATAGTGGCCGGAGTCTTCCTTTTGTAACATTGTATCCGTGCCTACCCAATACTTTTGCTGTCTCACGCATGTTAGCTATATAATATTTAACTGGACTTTTTCCTATAGCCGCTAAATAGCCTTCATTTCGGAGCAGCTTAACATAAAAACTATCATTTGTGTTGAACTTTCGTCTGAATAGTCGCGTCAACTTATCAGAATGGAACCCTGAACTGGATTTAAAACAGCGTCTGCTATAAAGAAGGTTAAGGATAAAAAGTTCTTCGTCGCTAAGACCACAAACCATCGTGTGCTCCTCTTTCAATTCAATGTAGAGATCGTCGACATACTTCTTCATTTCGAAAAACTCGCAGTTTTCTCCGCTTCTTCTCAGCCAATAGACTGCCGCTGATAAAGAGTTATATCAACATTTTATAGAAAGTCCAGACCACTTCCGCACCGCTCTTCGTCAATCATTATTCAAGCCACGTTTTACTATTCTATCCATGCACAACGGTTGCGCAGAAGTCGACGAACTCATACTAGAACTAGCGGACTACAAGAACGATTTCGCTGACATCTTATCACTCCTGTGGCGGGCATACGCGAGGACGAAGCGAAAGCCTTCTCCTGTTTATCAAAGACCAAAATAATGTTTAGAAGGTAGATTGAAGAACAGAACCTGCGGCCCCTCCTCCAGCTCCCGAAGGTTTTCTCTGAAGGTGAACTCTGTGTAATATTACATTTAGTATTGATCGGCAAAACGCCACCATACCAACGTGCCGATTAATCCTAAAATACTGGTTAAGAAAAGAATAATATAGCTTACATTTCCTAATTGTGCAGTTTCAACTCCAATCGTGGTTGTGTATAATATTGGAATCGCCCAAGGAAAGTAAGGGTCAAGACCCACTAAACCAACAAATTGAGCGATAATAAGCGTAAAAATGGCAAAACCAATAGGGGGCAAATATCCGCGGCCATAGCTGGCAAAAAATGCTATGGGAGTGCACAGCAGAATCGTAAGCAGAGAAGTTACCATAAATGTGTAACTACTCTGGAGAGCAAGTGCACCCGACCAACCAGGAAGTTGGATCATTCCTCCGACTATGATCCCAAAAGAAAATACAATGAATGAGAGCAAAACACACCACATTGCCACCACGATAAACTTCGATACAACAATGGATGATCTTGAGACAGGCAGTGCAAGTAAATCTTTTACCGTGCGGTCAGAATATTCCCGGCCAAAAACCCAGCTTGTTACCAATGCAAATCCCAATAAACCCGCCCCGGCAATGATTTGAGTGAGTAATCCAAAATACGCCTGCCAATCCGTATTTTCAAATCGTAACATGGCTGACTTCGTGCCTATCAAACCCAATTTGCCGGCCAATTCCGGATTTTTTACAACAAACATGAGCAAGCCTATCATAAGAGGTAAGAAAAAAGCAGCCAGAATGGTTATCCAGAGCATTTTTGACCGGTAACTTTTCAGGCTTTCAGCCCAGATAGCCGGAAAAATACTTTTCATATATGTGCTCCAATTGTTCGCAAAAAAAACGACTCGAGGTCTTCCTCTTCAACTTTCAGCAACGTTGGCGGCAATCCGGCACGGACCAAAATACTTGCAATATGTTCAGGATGCTCTATTGCTTCCTTCCCGCTTACTTCCAGGTTGCCTTTTTCAGACAGGTTTGCTGAATACCCATCGTTCATAAGCTTTGATCGTACTGCCTCGTTATCGCGGGTGCTGACGACAAGTCGCTTTAAAAGAAGACGTTCCAACTGATGTGCGTGTATTTCCTGCACCAGGCGTCCTTCATGGATAATTCCTATCCGGGTGACAAATTTTGCGACCTCCCCTAAAATATGGCTGGAAATAAATATGGTCACTCCGTAATTCGAGGTAAGATCGCGAAACAATTCCCGCATCTCGACAATACCGGCGGGATCCAACCCGTTAGCAGGCTCGTCCAGAATTAAAATTTCTGGATTGTGTAAAAGTGCTTTTGCCAGGCCAAGCCGTTGTGCGTTCCCTAAAGACAGATTTCCTGCCTTTATGTCACGGTAAGAAGTCAGCCGCAGTTTGTCAATTACCGCCTCAACCGGTGTTTTATCCGGTATCCGACGCAAGCGGCGCATAACTTCAAGGTTTTCCCAAACGGTAAGCTCAGGATACGAAGAGGGCGTTTCTACAAGATACCCGACTTTTTCCCACACGTCACAACAATCAGTGTCAACCTTCCTTCCCAATAAAAAAGCTGAACCGGCAGTGGGACGGATCATCCCTAAGAGCAGACGAATCGTGGTCGTTTTACCGGCACCATTGAGTCCTAAAAAACCGTAAATTTCCCCTTTCCTGACTTGCAGGGAAACATCATCTACGGCGCGAAGATTGCCGTAATGTTTGCTTAAATTTTCTGTCCGAATAACATCTTCCACAATTTGTCACAACACAATTTCGAATTCACTCTTTTTTCACGTGGCCTTCAATCCCAAGCAAAACGGCATCGACGGTCAGCTCGGACAGTTCGTCAAGCGTGAGTGTCGCTGGCATCACCGTCATCGTTGGCATCAATGTCGAGGCGAGCGCGTGATACAGGAAGGGCCCGTAGATTAGTCCCATGATGATCTTAGCATCAAGGTCTTGGCGGAGTTCTCCCCGAGCTTGAGCTCGCCTGATGAGCTGCTCAAAGTGCTTCACGCGCTGCGCGCCTTGGCTAAACGCTGCACGAAAAAGCTCCGGATGCGCGAAGATCTCTCCGGCAACCCGAAAGAGCAGTTTGACGTGCAGCGGATTTGTCGCACCTGTGTGCGCGCTCAGCTCTTCGCGCAATAGGGTCACCACGTCCGCACGAAAATCACCTGTAGCAGCAACCGGCGGAGGTTCGGTATGCAACTCATTCAACGCATCCACAACGAGTGCCTCCTTTGACGGCCAGCGCCGGTAGATCGTTTTTTTACCAACGCCAGCGCGAGTCGCCACCGCTTCGAGGCTCATGCCTTCGAATCCCTTCTCATTGAGCAGTTCAAGCGCTGCTGCTATGATTGCCTGATGAGCTTTAACACTGCGTGGACGGCCCACAGGCCGCTTTTCTGGCTGTTCTTGAAGAGTCATGTGTTTGAGGTTACCTCCGTGGTATCTCTTGCGGCCTCGCTGTGCAATATCACACTATTTTAGTAACGACCCTGTATCGTATTTAATATATAAACATAACGATGGTTGGTGAATAGAGCATTTATCCATACCCTACATACAACAAGCGACGCGCATGGGCTGCTGAGTGAAGAACCTTCAACAACCTTCGCCTGGTTTAGGCGATTACTTCTTCGTTGTATCGCTTATCGATGGGAACTCCTTTACCCGTATATCCATCGTTGTGGTCATCGAATCGGTGCTGTTGTGAATATCATAGCGCAATCGAATCGTATTTGAGTCCTCCTGCGTCTGCTGCCACGAATTGAGCTGCAGGTCGGTGACGGAGGATAAACTGTCGTGTATGGAGTTCACATATGTCTGCACGTGAGATTGTGATGTGCCAGGGAGGGTACAGCCTGCACTACTTGCTAAGAGCAGCAATAGGGTAACGGTGACAAGCACGACGAGGCGGTTATCGAACATAATCCCCCACGCCCCAAGCGTCGTTTTAGACGTTTTTAGACGCCGATGGATGTGACACGATAAAGAATAAGGGTTTTGGTGTGGGGTGTGATTCTCTTCTCTTTATTCAGCGCGTTGATTTTGATGATTTGAGAAAAAGGTAAGCGTATCGTGATGCCATCATATCATCATCTAAGTCGCTTTATGCCGGCCGCCAGTCGCTGCTATGCTGCAACCACGTCTGAAATTCACGCCAGTTTAGAGCTTCTAAAACATTTTTTTGTCTCTTCAGGTGGCTTCTTAACTTAGAAATCTGATCCACATCGTTGGAAACATAAATGTCAGCTTTTGAAAGCGCGGTGCTCACAATCAGGGCGTCACGAGACGGATTTTTTGCCCTTTTGTTTGTTCTAATGCTTTGGATAACTTTTTCAGCATCAGATGAAGCAATCGTACTGTGATCTATTCGGGAAACACCGACGACGCCACCTTCAGTAGGAACGAGAACAGGTCTTATTTTTAGAATCGTTAGCAAAAGCCGAATCATTTTGTCACGGTTTTTGTCAGCTAAATCCGCGATTTCATCTACCTGAATATGAGTAATCAGAACGGAAATATCGCCCAAGTCGCGCTTCTGATAAACTTGGTTAGAGATAATCGCATCGCTCAGCAAACAATCCCAACAACGTTCTGATCTTACCGTCTTTTTCTTTTTCCACTTCACTCAGCCTTGTCCGTTGGAGCTCTTCGTGACCCGCAAATTGAAAGAAGCGACGTTCAGACTTAGTGATCGATCTAAAAGTGCCCCGCTGGAAGTCGCAGTGTAAAAAAATATGTCACGCGCATTTAAAAACTCCCAATTCAGAATAAAATCAGATGGTTCACAGGGTGGTCACAAATCTGGATGATCTCTTGGTCATTAGCTCTGCTGTTATAGGCGCCGCGCAAAGCACAGTCGTATGGCTAGCCCCCCAGTCCGTCATGGCTCTTTTCGTCCGGTACGGCATCTTTGAGAGCGCCAAGACGTTTATGGAGCGAGGAGGGTTCGTGCGAGGCATTACCTTCGTCGCGGATCCGTACGTCGAAACCGTACTAGAACTCGTACGAGCGGGCGCCGATATTCGTTTTATACATGAAAATCCACGTCAGTTTATGCTCTTAGGGGACGATAAGGAAAGCGTCAGCTCGGTTTCCATTGAGCCTGAGCATCTTTCCATCGAAAGCCCCATCACGGCATTCTGGACGAGCGACCCGAACTACGCTCAATGGCTTCTGTCTGCTTTCGAAGCAGAGTGGACGTTAAGCGTGAAACCTTAGCACGATATGTTAGAATTTTAAATGGATCTCAGAAGAAGCTGCAAAGAAAAACGAACAAAGCAAGTTTTTGTTATCTAGGGAGGTTAGAAAATGAGTGAGTTTGAGGATGTAACGATTAAGAGCGTGGGATTCGCCGGCCAAGAGGGTTATCCCTGGTACCCGGTATCTGTTACACTCTCGCGCATACCGGACAAGAGATGGGAAAACTGTTTTGACGAGATTTTCCAACAAAGAATGGAGCAGATCTCAGATAATATGGTGAGGGCTTTAGACCTAAAAAAGGACGAATTAGAACTAGCTGAAGATACGGTTTCTTCTATAGAACCCTTATATGAGCTACGCGGTGACGTGCTTACATTTCGGTGGGTTTACGGTCGTGACAGCAAGGATGGTATGAAAGCGCGCCTTGGCTCGGAAGAATTAGAGAGATGTTTGCTTTGCTGCGCCTCACTCACTTCCTGCCAACATATATTCCGTACCCCAAGTATGCGAACAGGCTCTTAATGATCGCGTAGGTGGGCGTGATTTCTTTTGCGTATTTCCTGAACGCTGGACTTTTGATATACAGAGAGGAGAACCTACCCCACCCTCTTATGAGGTCTTTGACACCTAATCCCCTTACCTCGTTAATCAACTGGCGCAGCGCGGTAAGGGTATAAGGTCTCGCTACGATGTCCGTCAATCCAGTGTTATCCATCAATTCCCTCCACTCATCAGACGTGAGAAACGTCGCTTTTGCCATTGTGCGATCAATGAATGCAACCAACTCTGTTGGAGGCGGAGTCCTTATCCAGGTGCCCTCATTAAGACCGACGTATCCTCCTGGCTTCGCTACTCGCACATACTCGCGCACCGCCTTCTGCGGATCGTCGAGAAATGCTGTGACGGACTCACAAATGACGACGTCGAATAGGCCGTCCGCGAACGGTAAGAGTTGTGCGTCCGCTGTTCTGAATTCAAGTCTGTCAGCCACGCCCTCTCTACTGGCCCTTTTTCGGGACACATCAATCATCTGTTCAGAAAGGTCTACACCAGCCACCCGACAGCTATACCTTTTTGCCAGATAGCATGCAGTCAGTCCGATGCCGCATCCGACTTCCAAGACGTATGTGTCTTTGTTGATGTGGCAAACTTCAGCAAGCTCTTCTGTGGCGTTTAAACCTCCAAAATGTCTTGTGGCACCCCAATAAGCCTGCACCCCAAAATAGGAGAATTCTGGTAGTGAAATCTCGCCTGCTGCCTTATCGACGAAGATGTACATCTTGAAGCACTCGATTCACGGGCACTTAACGTTTTTGTCATTGGAATAAATGACAAAAGATTGGTGCGAACACTCCCACACTGCCCTTCGTCAATAATTATACCCTCCGCGTTTTATTACACTGTGTTATGCACAATGATTGCTCAGAAGCCGATGAGCTCCTACTAGAACTAGCGGACTACAAGAATGACTACGCGGATATGGCCGCCGAAAAGCTTTGACGGAAGTGCTCTACCAGCTGGGAGGCCTACCAATACCTACAAGACCGTGCGCACGAAGCTTGGATTCCGGACTATGCACGTCAGCAGTTGCGACGAATTATCAAACGGATACAGGTGCGATTGCTCAAGCAGCGCGAATATGGCTGGGCGTATGAGCAACCGTGAACGCGTGAGTCGGTGCGTGTAATGATTTCCGTTCTAGAGATTGCGTTAAAAGTGCAGACAGTGTGACTTGAGCGGTTTGAGTGTTGGTCTCTCCGTGATCTCGATCACGCCTTAACTCTCAAACTAACTTCATCATTTCATTTTTTTTGGCGTATCGATCAAATATATGGTTCAATTTTTTTTCGAAGCATAAGTGGTATCTGTCATTCGCATATTTCGCCATCATAAATAGACTTTGAAATACTATAGCAGGCAAAAATCGGATATCCACCATATTCTCATTCATCAACGAGCCCAGAGGGCTGGTTCCGCCTATACCAGACGGACTCCAATGAGTAATTCTAGAAAAATCACCGTAGGCAATTGCGTGTAGCTTTTTGCATCCTTTGAGTAATTCCGACCGTTCTTTGCTATCTAATGCGTGATAATACTTAACTGAACGAATCAATTCATCGCAAAATGAATTAGCTAGTCTAGGGATCGCGCTATGGTCATACCAATTCTGCCTAGAGTCGTCAAAATCAAAGTTTCCTTCAGCCTTTTTGATGTCTTGAGCGCTATACCGTTGAATCAGCCACTGACGCGCAACTGTCGGAGCTGTCGCATCATCGTTTATTTTTTCTATTCGCAGCTGTCTGCGGTAGTTCTCGTAAATAGTGTATAAACGCCATCTTTCGGCTATTTTTGAACTATCTTTCATAAACGCTCGAAAACCCCACATTCCCTCAAGCGCAGATCGGACGAGAAGCGCCGCATCTGCAAAGCGGTCTATTTTTGATCCGAAGACCTTGCCGTCAATTTTTGCGGCTCCTTTCGAGACTAATATAACACTTGCTGCAATCTCTTCCATTCGTGTTAGGAAACAATAAACGAAAATATCTTCTTCATCCTCTTCGCGATCGCTTGCTTTGATTTTATCGTGCAAGGCGCTCTCGATCCTAAGCGCAGATTCAATAAGTTCCAAAACTGAGCTCAACAATTCATTAAATCCTGCTGTTGCTATTTCAGCTCCGTTTGGATTTTCCATAATCTATTGACCCTAATGCTTTCTGCCTTATTTTATCCAATATCTTTGGCCTGTATCCGCATCTGTTACGTCAGGATCACCAATTTCTCGCTTACGGACGATCAGTCTGCGCTCGTTGCCTGCTCTGTCCTTTATGTTCGAAAAGTGAAATTCATCTTTGCTAACGCGTTCAAATTTGACGTCGTTAAAATCATCATTCGGTAACGTTTTTTGGGCGTATGCTATAAGCTCCATTACGAATTTTGGATAATGTTGCATTTTTTCACCAATCATTATAAGTCGGGCAAGGTCCAGAAATTCCAAATATTCGGCTCAATCCCACGGCTCGTTTTTCCATCTTTCAAAATCTTCTTGATCTTGCTCTCTTTGACGTTCATCTGCTCGTTCTCTGGCTCGCTTTTGCTCTTCCTGCTTGACAAGTTTGCTGCAATACTGATTCGCGACTTCGACTAGATCTGCCACTCTTTTTTGGCACTCTCCCTTTATTGTGGCCTTGTTTTGGGTGCATCTGTAGTAGGCCCTGTCGCCCACAACCTTCGCAGCTGCCTGCGAATCGGCCCGTGATACGAAGTAGTTTATCCATTCGTCAGTAGGCGCGCCAGATAGGGCAAACGGAACCAGTACCGCGTTCCGCGCTTCCGGGATCCGTTCAATATTCCCCGTATCAATACTCAGAATCTCGATCTTTCTAAACGCCATATTCATCGCCTTTGTTTTTTGAAACTGTTTGATGATGCACTGTTGGGAATAAATGTTACTGTAACTGGTGTGTGTTACAGTAGTGCTGTCGCACGTAGTGCTGTCGCACGCTACCTAGAAGAAATTGGACCCGACGTCATCCAAGGCACTTTTCATGCCATAACTCCATACTTATTTGCATCAGGTCAGAAAAGGAGCTCCATAAATCCTTTAAATCGAAAAGAAATCCTTAGCTATGCGTTAAGAGAGGGAAAAAGAGAAGCGACCGGGGGGGTTAGCCTGATCACAACAAGGCACAAGAAAGGTTAACTGGTATCAACAACATTCACTGGTTAAGAGACCTAAAGTGTGGAGGTATGGCGAAAACCGTGACAGGCATCCACACCCCCACTACTAAAAACTAGGTACAGTAGTAGCTGTCCACGCAGGTATATAACAATTCTGCCGGATAGCGGGTTTGTGTTCTCCACACTTATTGGCTCTTTTTTGAATTGAGATGGAGAACACAAATGAAAAAATCAGATTATGAAAAAGGTTCACCGCTGAGGCGAAAGATGCTCGACGCCAACGATACAGACGACGGTGACGCAACCAAGCGCAGCATAAGTGTGAACGAAATAGCAGATATCGAAGAGCATCTTAGCAAAGAGAAGGGCATGGAGACTGTTGATGAGCTAATCGAGTACCTCAAAGAGATCGATCCGAACGACATCGATCCCGAACTTAAAAAACTTGGCATTAAGTCTGCAGTCGACCGAGACCAGATGATACGGGCCGAAGAGTCACTAAAGGCCGCCGGTCCGATTTTCGCGAACATTCAAGCCATTGCAGCTGCCGGAGAGATTGGCAGGCTTATGAGCAATCCTGTCACTCAGGCTAATGCTCAGACAGCTGCCGCTTTGGGCGCGATTATGAAGAACACTGCGGCCGTTACGGCTGCCGGAGAGATTGGCAGGCTTATGAGCAATCCTGTCACTCAGGCTAATGCTCAGACAGCTGCCGCTTTGGGCGCGATTATGAAGAACACTGCGGCCGTTACGGCTGCCGGAGAGATTGGCAGGCTTATGAGCAATCCTGTCACTCAGGCTAATGCTCGGATAGCTGAAGAGATGCAACGCTACAAAACGGAAGTAGCGAAATTCAGTAGCACCATTCAGGACATTGCTCGGATCAGAAGTGCCATTCCTGACAGCGTGCGCTGGAACGTCTCGGCGGCTATAGATCAAGTGAAAAATAATTCAGCCATTTCTGAAAAGTCGCTATCAAAAGATGCGAGTCGCAGCCGCTCGCTTGTGCCTAATTTTGACTATAAACTCCCCGAGTTGCCTGAGCTCAGACCGGTTATAGACCTCCCAAAGATGGTTGAAGACCAATGGGAAAGGCATAATCAGTTGCTCCATTCACAGAACCGACTGTTAGAATTGCAGAGAGACACATACAAGATATTGGCCGACGATGCGAAAACGAATCAAGAATCCCTCGAAGAACAAAAGCGCATAACAAGATTGACGTGGGCCGTGCTCAGCGCTGGAGTGGTTACGACGTTTGGCATCCCATTATCTGTGATATCTCAGAATTGGTCTTTGATTTCTGATCCGAGAGTGATTATCGCAATGTTGATGCTTGTGCTTGTCTGGGTGATTGTGATTGTATACATAAAGAATGGTAGCCTTCTCCCCAAAAAAGCAAAGGTAGACGAACGTGAAGCGGGAGAACAAACAGCAAATTAGAGAGCTTTAATATTTCCGTGACAATATTTGATATACCTGCCAATTTAATTTCAGAGATAATTACACTGCTAATCGCAGCGTATGGTGCAGTGTTATCGACGTACCTTTTGTTTTTTAGAATAAAGCCAAAACTGAAAGTCACATTGAGCCCCTCTATCCCATTTTACGGACCGCGTGTTGGTCCATTATCATTCACTATCAAGGCAGTCAATGTACGAAGTTCTCCCATTACCATTACTGGCGCATACGTTCTGTTGCCGAAAAAACACGTTCGCTCCGAGCAAATCAAAGCTACTGTTGACAATTATGGCGGTGTCAGTTTCCCAAACGTATTAGAACCAGGGAGAAGCTGCGAGGTCACCTTTGGACAAAAATCGCTTGCTCAAGGTTTGACAGATAAGAATAGCAGAATTCACTTCTCCCTGCAAGAGAATCCGACAGAAGAAGCACTATATACCGGTAAAATAAAAATCAGAGGGGGCTTCCAAAGCGCTGCAGACAAAATATACAGAAGCAAAAAGATCACATTTGATATTGATATGGCGCTTCGCAGCGACGGATAGGCATACCACTACCTAAACAATCTTTTTTTCGTCTAGCGGCTTTGCGAAGCTGCGCTGGCCGTGATGAACGAGGTCCTCAACGCGAACATCGAGGCCGCCATGCGCGGCCGCTGTATCGCGCAACTGGTTCAAACTTCTATTAAACTGTTAGAAGTCAGCGATATCGAGGCAAGGCTGTCAGCGTTGGAAACGCTTGTGGGAGGTTAAAAGCACGACACAAAAGAAGCGACTTAAGAAAATCGAGCGTTCGGTGAACCCACCGGACCCAAGCTACATTATGGCGTTCCGAGATGATGCCGGCATACTGAGAGACGCAGAAGGTAACATTATCACCGGCCAGCTGTCCGGAACGGTAATCATTTTCGATGTAGATCTACGCGATCTTTGAAACCTGCTGAGGGCTCCTCCGGTGCATCTAGATGGCGATGGCGTCTGCAACTTTTTAGAAGGGTCAGGTTTGGCTCTAACCTTATTAGTCAGTTGGGCGGCCTAAGCACGGCGATCACTGGAGCGATGATGACCGGCGTTTCAACGTTCGGGTCACTTATCGTCAGCGGCATCAACTATGCAGCTGGAGATATTGCGAGTGCCGTCGAATCGGCGTTCGCCGGGGTGCATTGGACGTTTACGACCCTCCGTCAATCGGTCACGATCTTTCTGCAAAGCGGCGGCATTATCGGTTCGAGAGACTATAAAGGCCCATATCGAAAGAACGAGACTAGGCCCTAGCTGTTCGCTGTGTTTGGATCCAAGCTGATATGGTGACGGACTTTTCGATCGTCTATCCGTTACCTCAGACACGGCAATGAGAAAGCACCTGAGAATCTTACTACGTAGAACCCTTGGACGGATTTATGTTGGATCTGAGTCTTGACGGAATTGCATAAAGCAGAAAGAAAAAAAACAGAATCAGCAAGTGCGATCACAAAAAGCCTTCTTAGCCGAAATACAAAAGAGTTCTCTAAACTAGGTCTATACTGGAATTCAAGGAAAAGCCCAAAAACAAACTATATATTAATAGAATGGAGAGAATCGGGGTCGGAAAATGGTAGAAATAGCTTATTTGAGTCTACTAGTGTCAATAGCTGCGATTATTGTTGGGCCATTGTTGGCGTATTTTTTTAGTCTTAGGATGTGGAAAAAAGAACAAGCCGCCCGGGCAAAGGAGCGGGCCGAAGTAGAAGAAGAGCGGATAAACCAACTAAGGAGGGCTATTTATGGCGATGTGGTGACCTGGTGCGAGAAGATAAAAGGAGCTCTTGTACTGCTGGACCTTAGGCTTAGGGCGAGTGACATAGACTTTTTTCGATCAACCAACAAATTAGATATCAGTCTCATCAGATCTGAGCTTTATGACTCTCTTAAAACAGAAGCTAACAGGGTACTACCTGCCACAGAAGCAGCAAGACTCGAGGTGGCATATTTCCAATTGAAAAGCATCACAAATGCGTTAAGTGACATTAACCTAAGGTCTTTTGATAATGTCGAAGATGCTAAACGGCAGTGGAAAGAACTAAGAGGGTCATCTCTGCATAGTTGTAGCAGCTATATTAACCAAGCATTCGAAGATGCTGAGCTCATTTTAAACAAGTTAGATGGCGGAGAAATCCTTAAAAACTGGCGAGACACGCGGCGGAAAATTGAAGAGCGGCGGAAAAGGCGCGCGGAACGTAATCGGCTAACTATCGATAAGTAGACAGCAAGTATTATTGCTCGCACTTTCATCCGTTTATTTTTTCTCTTTTGCTCTCCCTTTTTTTGACTCTTTAACTTAACTCATTGTCCTTTTTTAGGATTATTAATCCAAAGATCACTTCTACAATACTCTTCGTCTATCCTTATCTTTACAAGCACATCCACTTTCATCACAAATGAACAACGATTGCGTCGAAGTCGAAGAGCTTTTACTGGAACTTGCGGCTGTAAGAACGATTACGCGGACTTGGCATCCGAAAAGCTTTTACGGAAGTCTCAACCAGTTGGGAAGCCTACCTATCGCTGCAAGACCGCGTGCACGATGCGTGGCTTCCGGACTATGCTCGGCAACAACTCCGACGAATAATCAAAAAGATACAAGTGCGATTGCACCAGAGTCGTGAATACAGCTGGGCATATGACTAATATTGAGTGTGAAGCACTTTGCGTGCCGTAACTCCATATGTTTTGCGTTGGCTCAAAAACGGAGTTCAATAATCAAAGGAAATCGATAAAAGAAATAACAAGCACAGAACTACGGAAAGGCTTAAAGGAGCACGCTGTAAAAAGGACGGTCGCGGCGTTAACGCCACCATGTTAAGGTTGCAGGGCAAGTTTCGCTATGAGTTGATTAAAACAAGGCAGCGCGCTTGGGTCGTCGTGAGGCGCCATTCTTGCTACGCACGTGCTGCAGCACAACAATAGCCGTAGGATCCTGACTTTGGCCGATATCCAGGCCAACATACACCCTTGCACTTTGTTCTTTTATGTCCATCTGTTCGCTCCGTGTTTTTTCTCTGTTTCTTTCAGCGCGTCCTAAATGTTCAAGCTTCCATCAGGCGCGAACAGCGGCTTAATGTGCAAATGACGAAGGGGAATAAATAAGTCAGAATTTTTGTTCCGTGGGCTCGCGTGAAGTCACCACTCGCAATAATGAGGTTATGATGCCGTTCGTCCCTGTGCACGTAAGCGTTGTTCGCAAACTCTTTGCTGTAAGTTGTGATGTACTCTTCTGAAAATCGAATTCAATCGAATCTTGGGGTTCGATGGGAACTGCCCACTCATAATTGCTACAAACAAAATGGATTAGCCAGCTAACGAATTTCTCCGCTTAATATTTTATAAAATCGGCAGCACGGGCTTTTTGATGAGTTAAATTTAAGCCTTGAATGCAAAAAATTTCTATAAGAGGGGGCGCCGTATGGGGCTAAATCTTCTAGGACACCCCGCACTGCGCATACTAAGAGCACAGAAATCAACCAACGCTTAGCGTTACAAAGATTTCTTTCTCTTTTTGCGCTCGCGCCTGCCTTTGTAACTACGAAGGAGATGATACGAAGAATGCCCTATAAAGACGAAACCAGGCGTCGTGAGTACGATAAGGGATACAAACGGAAGCGCCGCTCTGAAGGTTGGACAAAAAAAGGGTTGGACAATCGTCTAACCGAAGTCGAAATTGCGACAGCAGAGGACCTTCGTGACCTGCTCGACGAGGTCATCACCGAGACGCGCGAAGCCGACTGTGCCTCGCTGGATCTTGAGACGAAGCTGAGGATCAAGCTGCGAGCCGTGGAGATCGGCCTGCGGGTCATCGAGATCACCAATCACGAGCGACGGATTGCCGCGCTCGAAGAGAGGGGCAATGAGCCAGCACCGATCGCGAATTAGCCGACTGGAACGGCGTCGCGCGTATCACGTGAGGGACAAAGCCACAACCCAAACGCAAATCCCCGACGATCCCGTCGCGTTCGCGAGGCTGCTGGGTATCGACCCTGATCCGTGGCAGCGCGACCTTCTGATGTCACCAGACAAGTACATCATCCTCAACTGCGCCCGGCAGTCCGGGAAGTCGACCATCGTCGCCGTTCTCGCACTCTACCACGCCCTCACGCACGCCGGGTCGCTGATCCTCGTCCTCTCCCCCTCACAGCGGCAGTCTGGAGAGCTTCTCAAAAAGATTATCGACTTCTATCGCGAGCTCAGCAGGCCGGGCAGCAGCCACGCCGATTCGGCAACGGCACTGCGGTTCAGGAACGGAAGTCGCATCGTCGCGTTGCCGGGCTCAGAGTCGACGACCCGTGGCTTCAGCAGCCCGTCGCTCGTGCTCCTTGACGAGGCCGCACAGGTCTCAGACGAGCTCTATTACTCGGTGCGGCCCATGCTCGCCGTCTCTCAAGGGAGGCTTATTATGTTGAGCACTCCACACGGCAGGCGCGGCATATTCTGGCGTGCGTGGGACGGAGAGCCGAACTGGCTCAGGGTCAGGGTGACGGCCGACCAGTGCCCGCGCATCTCAAAGGAGTTTCTCGAACAAGAGCGGCGCGCCATCGGCGAGTGGTGGTTCGCCCAGGAGTACTGCTGCGAGTTCATGCAGAATGAGGCGGCCGTATTTAACGAGGGGTGGGTGCAGTACTATGACGTGAATCGCCGTCCTGTGATGGATACCATAGTTCAGTCGTGGGACACCGCGCAGACGAAGAGCGCGAGCTCAGATTACGTCGTCGGGCAGGTCTGGGGGCGCAAAGGCGCCGACTTCTATTTGCTCGATCAGGTGCGCGGTAGATTCGATTTTGACGAAACCCTACAGGCGATACGGGCCCTTGCATCGAAATGGCCCGAATCGACGGCGAAGCTCGTGGAAGCGCAGACCCTCGGCGTCGCCCTCTGCTCACACCTCAAACACGAGATCCCGGGCCTTATCCCGCTCACCGTGAAGGACTCAAAAGAGCTTCGGGCGCGCAACTGCGTGCCGCTTTGGCATTCTGGCAACGTGTATCTGCCCCGGCCCGACTACGGCGCCTACGAGTGGGTGCGCGAATACGTGCACGAGCTTCTCACCTTCCCCAGCGGCGCACACGATGATCAGGTCGATGCGACGACGTTAGCGCTCAATCAGCTGCGAGGAGCGCTTTTTCCCGAATCAAAAGCGTGCATCGTCGAAAGCAATGATAC
>Ga0208819_1001065_pt1 | contig 15444 bp, 10 predicted proteins | sample June2015DPH_11_1_3_FD_184707 | JGI IMG/M metagenome (GOLD analysis project Ga0208819, IMG submission 184707) | Peatland microbial communities from SPRUCE experiment site at the Marcell Experimental Forest, Minnesota, USA - June2015DPH_11_150... | ecosystem: Environmental > Terrestrial > Soil >...
GGGGAGGACGGGCTGGCGAGTGGCCGTGTTCAGCTTGGGAGGCCAGGCGGCGCTGGAGATCAAGAACAATGATGAGGTTGCGGTGCCGATCATCACACGGGCACTGGACCTTGGCGTGAACTATATTGACACCTCCTCGATTTATGGAGGACCCGAGCGCTGGAGCGAACGCTACGTTGGCCAGGTCATGAAGAAACGGCGCGCGGAGGCATTTCTGGCCAGCAAGACCAAGGAGCGCACTCGCGATGGGTCGCTGCGCATGCTCGAGGAATCGCTCAAACTGCTCCAGACCGACCATCTGGACTTGTGGCAGCTTCACGACGTCGGCACCATGGGCGAGGTCAGCCAAATCTTCGGCAAGGGCGGCGCAATGGAAGCGCTCACCGAGGCGCGGGAACAAAAGATGGTGCGCTTTCTGGGCCTCACCGGCCATTTTCGTCCAGAACCGCTGATGGAGGCCATGCGCCGGTTTCCGTTCGATTGCATCCTGATGGCTTTGAGCGCGGCCGACCCGCACCACTTCAGCTTCCAGGAACAACTCTTGCCCATGGCCGTCGAGAGACAGATGGGCATCATCGGGATGAAAATACCGGGGCGCGGGCGGCTTCTCTCTTCCTGGACGCCGCCGCCGCTCGAGGAACAGAAGCATTCCTGGGAAGGCATGGTGATTGCCACCAGCCCGGGCACGCTGCAAATGCGCGAAGCGCTGTACTACACGCTTTCGCATCCTGTGTCCACGGTGATTATCGGGTGTGACTCGATCGCGCAGCTCGAGGAAAACGTGAAACTGGCCCGCGAGTTTACGCCCCTCAGCCAAAAACAGATGGCCGCGCTTGAGGACAAGGCTGAGCCGGTGTCAAAGCAGGCGCTCTTCTTCCGGTTTTACGACCACGCGTAGAGTGGGTTCGGCGCCGCCGGAAATAGAGGCTCCATATCCTCAGGGCAAGAAAGCGGCCCGCCTGTAGGCGGCCGTCAGAGGGGCATCCCCGCGTTTTGCACGGGTTCTCCCGGGTTGTTGCCCGGAATTAACCGCTGAAATCTGTCGCGCGACTAATTCAGGCGGCTCAGCTTCTCTCTTGCGGCCCGTGCAGGCCTATCCGTCCGTTGATCCCAGGAGGCGCGTGGCTGGCGCCGGTACACCTCTGACAAGTTTGCGGATGGATTTACGATTCGCTGAGGGATCCAGTGCCAGGAGGGCTCAATCCGCGCCAAGAATCGGAGTGCGGGACTGGACTCTTCCGTGTCACTCCCACGAAAGCAGGGACGGGATCACATTTCCAGTAGGCCGACAGCCAAGCGGCTGCGCCCGTGGCTTCTTTCCATGATTGCGAAGGCATAGCCTGTTGGCATAGTTGAATCCCGTGCGAAAAGGGTTCTCGGCGAACTCCACCAGCTTGGCAACGGCTTCGTCCACTGTTTCCAGCTTGCTCAATTGAAACATCCGAGTGACTTACATTTGGCCGAACATCTTGGTTCTCCTCTTTGAGATGTTTAATGCTCTGCGCATGGCCCGTTTCCCGGAATCACTGTGGGCCAAGTAGCACAAAGTGGCGGAGAAGTAAGGTCGAGAAGAGGATCAACCAATAAACCATCAGGAGAAATCCTTCGCCGCAAATGCAGAGGGTTGCGGAAACCCGACAGTAACATTGCATTCAGAGGTGCTCAATCGTATGCTAAGCGTTGGTTCAAATTGAAAGCGGAAGTCTTGGTTAACGGAAAAAGAACAATGACCACAAAGAGAAGTACTTCGCTCGCGGGGTTTCTCTTGTCAGCGTTCGCAACCACTTCCCTTTTCATGACGGTGCCTGCAGGGGCGCAGCAACGGCAGGCACTGCCGACGCAGTTATCGGCGCCTGCGGGGGCGCGAGCAGTAGGCCGACTTCCCGGCTCGGGGCGTTTGAGCCTGGCACTAACGCTGCGGCTGCGCAACCAGCAGGAACTCCAGAGCCTGCTGCGCGAGCTCTACGACCCAGCCAGTCCCAATTACCGTCAATTCTTGACGGTGCAGCAGTTCACAGAGCAATTTGGGCCTACGATAGACGACTATGAGAACGTCACTGGTTTCGCCGAATCTCACGGTTTGACGGTGACCCACACGGCTCCCAATCGCTTGGTGCTGGATGTAAGCGGTACGGTTGCCGACATCGAGCGGGCCTTTCAGGTGACCATGCAGGTTTATCAACATCCGACGGAACCGCGCACGTATTACGCTCCCAATGAGGAACCCTCCGTGGACCCGAGCGTTCCCGTGCAGGGCGTCTCCGGCCTCAACAACTTTTCACCGCCTCATCCCATAAGCCTCAGGCGAGTTCAAGTGGGAGAAACGGACACCAGCAACTTTACCGGCTCAGGGCCAGGTGGTTTTTTTCTCGGGAGTGATATCAGGGCGGCCTACATGCCCGGCGTCACGCTCGACGGGACCGGCCAGGCAGTCGGGCTATTCGGCGCCCCTTACAACCTCAGCGACGTCCAAGCCTACTTCAGCACGATCGATCAGCCGCTGAACGTCCCCATCGTCAACGTCCTGCTGGATGGGGTCAGCGGAATTTGTGGGGCGTGCGATGATACCGAACCCGCCATCGATATCGAACAGGCGATCTCCATGGCCCCCAACCTGTCCGCAGTGATCGTTTACGAAAGCAACCTCCAGGTTGCTGGGGGCGATGTGGATATTCTTAACCGGATGGCGACGGACAATATCGCCAAGCAACTGAGCACCTCCTTTGGGTGGCTTCCTGCAGACCCCTCGTCGGACGAACCGATATTCAAGGAATTCGCGGTGCAGGGGCAGAATCTGTTTGTCGCTTCCGGCGACAGCGGCGCATATAACGCTCCTAGCTGTAGCGACAATGGGTACTGTAGTTGGTACCCGGCAGATGATCCTTACATCACGGCTGTCGGCGGAACGGACTTGACGACCAGCGGCCCAGGCGGCACCTGGCAATCGGAAACAACCTGGGTTCATAGCGCAGGCGGGTTTAGTACCAACGGCATCTCCATTCCCAGCTATCAGGTGCCAGTCATCAACTCGTTGAACCAGGGCTCGACGACCTTGCGCAACATACCGGATGTTGCTGCGGAAGCGAATCCGGACAATTACTACTGTGCCAACGGCGGATGCCCCCACAATTATGTGATTGGCGGAACCAGCGTTGCGGCGCCGCGCTGGGCCGGGTTTCTGGCCCTAGCGAGTCAGCAGGCCAACGGAACCCCAATCGGTTTCTTGAACCCGACCATCTACGGGATCGGCCAGGGACCCGAGTACGGAAACGACTTCCACGACATCACCGAGGGCAACAACTTCAATAGCGGGAGCCCGGACCTGTTCTCAGCCGTTACCGGCTACGACTTGGTGACCGGCTGGGGCACGCCGAACGGGCAAAGCCTGCTCACGGCTCTCAGTGGGGTCCCAACGGGCCCAAACTTTGCGCTCGCGCCGTCGCCGAGGTCGCTAACCGTCACGCGGGGCAATGGCGGAACCAGCACGATCACGGTCAGCGCAGTGAACGGCTTCAGCGGCACCGTTAATTTCACGGTGACAGCCCTCGGCCAGCCGGCAGGTGTGACGGCCAGCCTCAATCCGACGTCGGTCGCTGGATCAGGCGCTTCGACATTGACCGTTTCCACGACCTCCTCCACTCCGGTCGCAAACTTCCCGATCGTCGTCACCGGCACCAGCGGAACCTTGACTCAAACGGCGTACGTAACGTTGACGGTGAGCTTGAGCGGGACGGCGCCCGTGGTGAGCTTGTCCGCCCCTGGTTTAAGTTTCGGCAGTCAGCCCGTGAGCACGACGAGCCCAGCCCGGGCGGAGACCGTCACCAACACCGGCACGGCCAACCTCAGCATCTCGACGGCCACGATTGGCGGCGCGAACGCCAGCGACTTTGCCAAGAGCGCCGACACCTGCACGGGAGCCACGGTGATCCCCAATGGTACATGCACGGTCAGCGTGAGGTTCACGCCGTCCGCGACTGGGAGCCGTAGCGCCTCACTGAGTTTTACCGATAACGCCAGCGGCAGTCCGCAGACGGCGGCCCTGAGCGGCAGCGGGGTGGCGTCGCCTCCCACGCTGTCGCCCACCAGTCTGAGCTTTGCGGCTCAGCCGGTCAGTACCACCAGCACCGCGCAGGCGGTGACGCTGAGCAATCCGGGGAGCGTGGCGCTGAGCATCACGAGCATCGCGCTGGCGGGGACGAATGCCGGGGACTATGGCCAGAGCAACACCTGCGGCAGTTCGGTGGCGGCGGGGGCGAACTGCGCGATCAACGTAACCTTCACGCCCTCGGCCAGCGGGACAAGGACGGCGAGCCTTACGATCACCGATAACGCTTTGAACAGCCCACAGATACTCAGCCTGAGTGGCACGGGGAGGGCGGCGAGCCTCTCGGCGACGTCCCTCAGCTTCGGCGCACAGCCCGTGGGGAGCAGTTCTCTGAAGACTGTCACGCTCACGAACCTGGGCAGCACCCCGCTGACCATTTCGAGCCTCAGCGTGGTGAGCTTTGCGCCCCTCACTGCCTTAGGCACGAAGGCTGAAGACTTCGCGATTGAATCAAGCTCTTGTACGGCGGGCGGTAGCATAGCCGGGCTAGCGAGCTGCACGATCACCGTGGCGTTCAAACCCACCGCAGCCGGAGTACGGTCCGCTACCCTTGTCATCCGTGACAGCGATCCCGGCAGCCCGCAGACCGTCAGCTTGAGGGGCACGGGGACGGCGGTGCGGCTCTCCGCGACGTCCCTCGGCTTCGGCCCACAGCGCGTGGACACCACCAGCGCCCCAAAAACTGTCACGCTGGCCAACCTGGGCAGCACGCCGCTGGGCATTGCGAGTCTCACCCTAAGGGGCACGGATGCGGGAGACTTCGCAATTCAATCCAGCTCTACCTGTGTGGCTGGGAGTAGCGTAGCGGGTGGAGGGAGCTGCACGATCAACCTGGCGTTCAAACCCAGCGCAGCGGGAGCGCGGTCCGCCACCCTTGTCATCAGCGACAGTGACCCCAGCAGCCCGCAGACCGTCGGCTTGAGCGGCACGGGCAGGTGACTTGGGCTCTCCAGGGCGTCGCTCGGCTTCGGCGCAGAGCCCGAGGTCACTACGAGCCCACCGAACACCCTCGCGATGACGAACCTGGGCAACGCGACGTGCTGCTGTCAGGAACTCGTTGCGAAGCTGATTGAATCCCGAACTTGCAGCCGACCCGTTGCCATTGTTGGGCGCAGGCGAAGAGGGAGCCCCACAGGCACGTGGTTTGGCAAACCCGTTCCCGCCAGAAACGCTGGTGCCGTTCCGAGGGGGCGGAGTCCCACCTGGCGAGTTCGCCGGAGTGCTGCCAGGAGTTGTATCCGTAGGAGAAGCGGCTTCGGTGGATTCGGTTCCAGAAGAGCCATTCAGCGACGTTGGATAAAACTCAGCCGCGACCTCCGGCGCCTGCTCTTGCTCGTCCTCCACCACCTCCAAGACCTTGCCACCCGACCCGAGCAGCTTTCGAGTTTCCGCGAACAGCCGTGCGTTCTCCGTCAGGTTGGCGATAAGTTTCCGCATGTCGTCCCCTTCAACCTCTAGACTCAGCGCCTAGATGGATGAAGTCTTCTTCCTCTTTTCCTTGCGGTCGAAGTACGTGGCCTCCTCCGGGCGAACCGTCAGCTTGGCCGTGATCCCGGCCAAGCGGCCACCCGCGAAAGTCTGGATCTCCTGCAAGGCAGAGTGAATCTGCCGAATGGACCGGTAAGAGCAGGTGTGGATGCGGCAGACACTCCCCAGGCGAGTGGAGTCAGAGAGGGTCTTGAGGAACTCCGGCGCCTTGAGGTGAATATCGGGTTTCTCGGCCAGAACAGAGTCGTCCTTCAGGCGGACAACCAGATGCCGGTTCTTCTCGAAGGCTTGCCGGAAGGCACAGCGTCCCTTGAGGACACCGTTTGCAATGTTCACCTCGAAGGATTCCGTGTGTGGGTCAACTCCTTCGGCAACGAAGTCATAGTGGAAGCCTGCTTTCTCGGCATCGTGTTCGTGAACATTGATCTTCCCAAGCTGGCGGCTTCCACCAACCTTGGTGACCCCCGTGCCTATAGCTGCTGGGGCGTACCCAGAGATTCCTTCGCCCTGCCGAGAGCAATTCCAAACAGCAGCCTTGCACCTTCATGAACGAGTGTTTCTCCCACGCTGAGAGCCAGGTTCGCCAGACGATTCATCTTTGACCTCGATGGGGGTAGTAAGTGGAAATCTGCGCCGCTTGAGTAGGCGTACCACGACGAGGAAGAATTGATTGGAAAGAAAAGAGCGATCCCGCAACGCGGGACGACACACCGCGAGAACACAGCAGCGTCGGCGGGATCACCAGTCAATCCGCAGGCCTCAAAGACGGAGGTTTGCGCTACGCTTGCTCTCCTTTTGGGGTCTGTGATGTTTTTGGCTGAGTGTGCAAAATAGAACAGCGCCCAGTGCTGCGACATTGGTACTATTCTCGCTGGGTACCATCAACTGCGGTAACAGCATGTTGCGTTGAGCAACATCACAAAGGAGAATCAAATGAAGATGAAGATATTGCTAGGTATAGTTGTAATCTCGCTCATGTTACTTTTTGGCGGTTGCACACAAACCACAACCCCACCGCAAGGACAACCTGGAGCGCAGGGCCAGGCTGGACAAACGGGCCAGACGGGACAAACGGGCCAGACCGGGCAGCCGGGCGAGGCAGGGCAGGCCGGACAAGCGGGCCAGACCGGGCAGCCGGGCGAGGCCGGACAACCGGGCCAAGCCGGACAACCGGGCCAAGCCGGACAACCGGGCCAAGCCGGACAAACGGGCCAGACCGGCGAGCAGGGCAAGGCCGCACCATGTCCGGCCGGACAGCATCGCTATACTAACCCCGATACAGGAAAAGTGAGTTGCGTGTTGGACTAAGCAGCATCGAGCTATTCATCGTGAGAGAGATGAAACGATTAATAAAAACGCCATCTCTCTCTAGTGAATATTTCAAAGCGCTTCTTGCTGGAGTCAAAGCGGAGCGCGAACTGGCGTAGCTCACGGTGTTTTTTATGTATTAGCGCGGACCCCCCGTTCCTGGGGTCCGCGGTTCTCCTTTAGGAATAGCGCCAGACCTCCGTCTTGGAGGCCTGCAGTTCTTCCTCATATTCGTGTTTTCGAATCCAAGGGCAAACTGGCAATCGTTAACCCGCGGCGGCGCATGGGTTGCGCCGCGCTTATGCCGGAGTCCTCGTTCACGCTGAACCATTGCCAGGCCGTGGACTCTGGGCGCCGACGGATAGCTGTACTCATCGGTTCCTTAGACAGCCTTCGCCGGCTTGTTTCTCTCATGCTTGTCCATCCGGGCCACGACCTGGCCGCTCAGCAGGTCCACGGCGAACACACCCAGCACGGCGACACCTTCAAAGACCACTCCAGCCAGATGAGTGATGGCCAAGATGGAAGTGAAGGCCGCGCTGACCTGCATGATCTTGTTCCTAAACGGACTAGTGAGCCAGATGACCACCTACATGAGAAGCAGAGCTGGAGCGAACCCTGCCATGTGCTCGGCTCCGCCTCCATGGACCCGCTACATCAGCCTGCCGAAACGCTGGCGGGCCGAAGGGGACTCGATGTCTCTTGACAAACCGGGGGAGATAGGCTAGCATACTAAGCGAATCGTGCAGGAGTCAGGAGGCTGAAGGGCAGGTTCCAGGTGCATTGCTGAACTCAGAATCCTGATTTATGAATTGTTCCGCTCCACATTGGCGCCGGCTGCCGCCTACGGCGTTCGAGAGGAGGTGGAGCTGGCGGGACTCTTCCCACGCACAGCAGCCTGGGACAGGATGTCTCCTCCACAGGAAAAGAGGAAACAGTAGTAACTTCAAAAATGAACGAACTGAGCGGGGATGTTATTGAAAACAAAGGACCGGGGTCGGCTACCGCCGAGAGAAGCTGTAATGTTATAGAAAACAAAGGTAGTTACGAGTCGAAAGCGGGAATATTGTTGAAAAGAAAGGTAGTTAGTTGCCGGTAGGTGGTAGGCGGTATGAGGTATCTGGTAGGTGGGGCCTCGAGATCACTAAACCGGCAGCTTGACGCTCCGCGCCCCACCACAGAACGCGCAGGAGGGTGGAAGAGGAACCACGCTGGTGAGTTCAACTTCCGAACTCAGGTATTCTCGTCGAACCGGCTCCTCCTGAAGGAGGTCCGTACTGAGATACTTCTTGTTGTCATCGGCAAACACGGTCACAACAACTGCATCCCCACCCAAGGACTCCTGCACTTGCAATGCAGCCGGAAGGTTGCACCCGGAAGAGATACCCACGCCCAGCGCGAGGCTCTTCGCCAGCTTTTGTGCCATCAGAATCGACCTTGAGAGAGGCGTGGAAGGAGATCTGAAAACTCGACTGGACCTTGCATGCAGAGGCGGCCGGATGTACGTTACCGGTTGGCCGGAAAATGGAAACGGAAATTCCGGCCAAAGCAGTATCCAGGGGAGTAGAATTAAACGCAATGCGAAGGGAGGAATCTCAGTTGGCCCGGCTGTTGAGACTCACACCCCGCTGCACGAGCCGGAACAAGTTGAAGGTTGATTGGGGGCGACACTCCGCTTTCGGGGTGGGAGTTGCGTTCTTCCTGGCGGCCGGACTGGGGGTTATCCGCGCCCCGGTCCGGGCACAAGCTCCGCAAAAACCGGAATCTCCAGAGATGAAGAGCGACGAAACGGAACCCACCTTCACGGTTCAAGCAAGACGGAACGAGGTGCTGGTGCGCGTGGTGGTGCGCGATAAGAATGGCGAGGCCGTGGGCAACCTCACCCAAGACGACTTCCGGCTGTACGACGACGGCAAGCCGCAGGCGCTCACCCTCTTCTCGCTGGAACACGGCGCGGTCGCAACCGATCGTGGGGTTACCAAAGCGGCAGCTATTCCCGGCCGAGAGCCGGCTCTACAGCCGCCTCCACCCATTGCGCAGCGCTACGTGGCCTTCTACTTCGACGACGTCGTCATGGCCTTCGAGGACGTGGTCCGCACCCGCGACGCCACCGAGCGCTATCTCAAGTCCTCGTTGCAGGCCACGGACCGGGCCGGCATCTTCACTTCGTCGGGTGTGGGCAACCTCGAGTTCACCGACGACCGTGACAAGCTGCACGAGGCGCTGGCGCGTCTCAAGCCGCAGCCCATCACCACCCGTCCGGAGCTCGACTGCCCGCCGCTCAGCCCCTACGAAGCTTACCTGATTGCCGAACTGCGCGATCAGCACGAGCTCGACATCGCCACCCTGGAGGTCATCCAATGCGCCTGCGGTGGCGACCCCAGTCACTGCCTGGGCCCACAGCGGCAGGCGGAGACAGAGGCCAGGGTGGTCTGGAACGACAACGAGTTGCAGGCCAGGCAGTCTCTCCGCGCGCTCACAAGCCTGGCGCGGCGGCTCGGCGCGTTGCCTGGCCAGCGGAGCATTCTCTGGGTGTCGCCCGGATTCCTGGCCCTTACCCTGAACCAAGAGTTGGGGCAGCTTACGGAGCGCGCGCTACGCAACCGCGTAGTGATCAACGCACTGGACGCGCGTGGGCTCTATGCCATCGTGCCCGGAGGTGACGCCACCCAATCGAGTGCCCTGCCGCTTTCTCCACTCCCCAACTTTCCCAACAGCGGACCGGCGGCGTCGGCGAGATTGGTGAGCATTCAGAGCACGGGCCAGTCCATGAACACCGACGTGATGGCGGAGCTCGCCCGAGACACGGGCGGCATCTTCTTCCACAACAGCAACGACTACGATGCCGGTTTCCGCAAGGCAGGGGGGCTACCCGAGTTCTCCTATCTCTTGACATTCTCGCCCCCAGAACTGAAATACAATGGGAAATACCATAAGCTGAAAGTCGAGTTGATGGATCACCCCAATTACAGCGTCCAGGCGCGCAGGGGCTACTTTGCGCCGAACCGAGCCGTCGAGGCCTCCCGGCGCGCGGATGAGGAAATCGAGGACGCCGTGTTCGCGCAGGAAGAAATGCGCGAATTGCGCGTGGGTGTGCAAACACAATTCTTCAAGGTGAATGAGCAAATCGCCCGGCTCTCGGTGGTGGCGCGAATAGATTTGGAGTCCCTGCGTCTGCGCAAAGAGAATGACCGCAATCTGGGTGATCTGAAAATTGTCTGTGCGGCATTCGACCGTGATGGCAACCTCGTGGCCGCCAAGCAGCGGCATCTTGAGCTGCGCCTCCGCGACGCGACCCTTGCCCGGTTGCTCCCCAGCGGCCTCAACATCAAGACCAGCCTTGACCTCAAAGCGGGCACGTATTTGCTCCGCGTTGTGGTGCACGAAGCCGGATCCGACCGACTCTCTGCCTTGAACCAAACTGTCGAGATTCCCTATTGAGCCCTCGGTCTGGTAGTGGGTCAATTTGATGTAGAGGCGGCTTTACGCCGCCATTTGGCGATCCCGCCTTGCGGGATCGCCGCTACTTGCCGCCGAGGCAGGGATCCGCTGTTCCTCAGGCTGGCACAACAAGATTAGCGCCTGAAGATTGACTCGGAGGTCGGGCGAAGGGGGAGCCGGAGCCGGCGCTCACCTCCACGTCGTACGGTCGGCATGCCGGCAGAAACAGTTGGCGCTGCGTGGTCCCAGCGCGGCCTCAGCGCGTGAGTTCGACGGCGTGTTTTCCTGCGGCCACTTCAAAAGTGGCGCGGCCATCCCTGACGCTGACTTGACCTCTGAGAAAACCGTCAACGCGGAGTTTCAGTATGCCGGACTCGAATTCAGCCGTGGTCACCTTGGCGCTCTCGCTTGTGTCGATCCTGAAGGAGAGACGGGAGGGCGCGACTTCGTAGTTCCGTACCACGAGGCCCGCATCCGCCTCGAACCGACTCTTGCCGTCACGCACAAGCTCGGTGAGCCGAGGACCGATCGTGATATCGTAGCTGTGGTTTTCCCAGACAGCTCCCCGAAACGTCCCCTCTGACGACAGGCTGAGCGCTCCAAAACGCAGCCCCTCCCAGGGGTTATCGTCGATATACTGTTCCAGGGCAACGAGGCAGAGCAAAGCACCCCACGTGTAATGCGTGTCGCCGCCCGCGTTGCCGCCCCAGGCGTGATACTGCTCGTTATCGTGCTGATTGGACTTCCAGTCGTCCATGAAGAGCGCGTAGTTCTTTCCGGCATAGTCGAGCGCCACTTTGTCGAATTCATAGCGGTCGAGGCCCTCGTAAAGCATGTAGTTGGTTGGCCCCCAGATATCCCCCCGCCAATAGAACTGGTCTTTGAACGCCGGATCATCCCGTGCAATCGTCGGCGCGACGTAAGTGCCCCAGAATTCCTTGGGATTCAGCAGGTGCTCCTTCACCATCCGCTCCGCCTGGTCGGGTTTGGCGAGACCCGCAAACATGGGGTAAAAGTTCGTGGGCGACAGACGCTTCGAAAACCGCCCATCCCAGAAGCGGTTCTCGAAGATGCCGTCCGAGTCGTTCCACAATTTCTCGCGAACGAGTTGTTTCATGTGCTCGTATTCCTTGGCAAAACGCTCGTTATCCTCTCTATTGCCGAGCACCTCAGCGATCTTCGCGAGGCATTCCGCGTCAAGCGCATAAAGCGAATTCAGCCCCACGTCGTCGAGATTCATCGTGTGCGTCTTCGGATCGTAAGCCGCTTCGTCGTACATGGGGCTGTCGTCCATGCCGCTTTCCCACTTGGCGGCTTGAAAGAAGCCACGTCCACCTACAGCGGGAGTGGAGCCCCGGTCGCTGCCCCACTCGAGTAGCCCGTCTCCATTGCCGTCGCGCCAGCCCTGGCCGTCTCCACGGTCGTGAAACCACCACTCGTGCCACTTCACAAGCCTCGGATAAGCCCAGGCCAGGGTGTCGCGGTCCTTAAACTTCTCGTATTCCTTCCACACGGCAAACGATCCGACGGGCGGCTGGGCCCTGTCTGGAGTCGTGCCCGAACCGCCGGCGATGTTTGGCACGACGCCGGTCTCGCTCTGGGCGAGTAGTATCGCCTTGATTCCGGCAACGGTCTGGGCTTGGTCTTCAAGGCCCGTCAGCAAAGACCCGAAGAAACAGTCCCACTCCCCCACCACCCAGCCCCCAAAATTGACTGCCCAGTGGCGACTGATACTTGGGAAAATGAGGCCGTGCGAGGGAGCATAAAGCGTGTTCCAAAACATGGAATTTCCGATGGCCTCCGCCGCTCCCTCGAACAAGCCCGTCACCCTGGGCCTACGGCTGGCGTATTCCTCCGACTTCTGCTTGAGGATCGCATCAATCTTGCCGGCTTCGAGCAGGCTCTGAGCGCGCTTCACCAGGTTGTCCTGACTCCAGCCCAACGTGGCGACGAAATGAGCTGACTCAGCAGCTCCAGTGGCAAATTCGAGCCCGGCCGTGGCAGACCCAGAGTCGTTTTCAATCCCAGAAACCAGCCGGCCAGAGCCGTTCATATTGTCTCGCAACTGCCGGAGAGAAGGGTAAACTCCACTGCCGATGGTAGGCCGGTCAACCATGACGACAAACCGTGCGGAAGCGTCGAACACATCATCGAAGAAGCGCTCTCCCACCACCGCCTGCTTCGAAGGATCGAGGGTGTACAAGCCTTGGCTTCCCCCTTGCAGCCCGTCAGTGAAATAGGTCTCGAGCACCAACTGAAGGTTCTGGGCGGCGGTGAACCGCCCGACTACCGTGCTCTCGTCAATCCGCGACCATTCCAACGTAACCGGAGCCTCACGCGGAAGATTCTTCCACGACATTCGGCAGTAAGAACCGTCGGGGGCGTGTGGGCCCACCTCCGATACGGCGTTGAAAATTTCGTTGCCGTCCAGAAACGTTTCGCTCCGCGAGCCGGCGCGCAGCGCGAAGTTCAACGGTTGCTGACGGGCGCGAGCCAGGAAGACGAGGCCATTCCACGCCTCGGGATCAAAGGCTCCAACCGCGACGCTGTCAAACTTGAGTTGTGATTGCCCGGCCAGGTTCGGGAGTGCGGTGAGGACCACAGTCGCAAGGACCGTCACCAACCAGAAGCAACCCGAAGCCCGGCGCCTGATCGCCTGCCTTCCCTTGGCACTTCCCGCACGCTCAGCGCTGATTCGTCGTCGGTACGACATAGGGTTTACCCCCCCCTACTATTTCGAAATCCCCGTGATATCGAATTTCTGCTTTCCAGCCTTGATCATGAACGTTCTCTGAGCACCCTGAAAGTACGCCTGGAGTTCAAATGGCGAGTCCGACTGAACATGGATGATCTCTCCCTTTGATCCATTTGTTGCGGGTCCCGCAATCAAAGATACAACGTGCCCGTTGAAGCGGAAGCGCTTGCAACCGCGCCGGCCCCCTGGTTCGATTCGCCAGACCAGCCTGTTGTGAGCCGCATCAGGTCGGAGTCCGATGGCATACTCCAGAAGGTACATGATCGGTCCAATTCCACTCCAACCCACGAAATCGGACTTTGCGGGTTTACCTTGCTGGGCGTGATCCGGCGAGTAGTTCTCCCATATCGTTCCCGTTTCCTCATAAACATGGGCGACAAGCTCCAGGTGATTCAAGGCAATTCCGCGAGCCAGGTCGGAATAGCCATACTTCTCCAAGCCCTGAATGATCATGGTAACCGTCGGCGCCCAAACGGATCCCCGCCAGTATCCGCCCAGAGGCTCGTACCCAGCTTGGTTAGCCGCCAAGGTGGGCACAAGATTGGGTCGTCCAAAAGTCTCGGGATTCTTCAGTTCCGTAACCAAATCCGCCGCTTGGCCAGAGGAAGCAACCCCGGCGAGCAGCGTCCAATACGCGGCGATCGTCATCACGGGAGCACGCTTGCCGTCCAGCATCAAGTCGAAGTAGAACTTCCGCTTCTCGTCCCACATCGCCTGGTTGATAGCCGAGGCCAGTTGATCAGCTTCTGCCGAGTACTCATGCGCCTCGGTGTCCTTGCCAAGGATCAGTGCGATCTCGCTCAGTTGCCGCGCGAAGAGCACCATTTCTGAGGAGATATCAATTCCCGTGCCGCCATTCTTCAGATAAGCATTACGCGGAGAGTTGTCCATGCTTGCCCAATCCGTGACATAGAGCCCGTTCCCTTGCCTCAGGTAGAGCTGAAGCGCCGCATAATAGTGGACCAGCGGTTGCCAAACCTTCCCCAAACGGTCCTTATCCCCCGTGATCCTGTAGTGTTCCAGTTCCGCCCATGCCAGTATGGGGTGATCCAGCGCATCGAGCGTCAACTTCGGATTGGGAGAAGGGATGGTCCGGCCCGTGTAAACGACTGGCGCGTTTCGAGCACCCCCAACCGGTTCATCGTAACCAGGCCAGCCCCATCGGCTAATAAGCGGTTTGTCCTCATGGTTTACCCAATAGTCGAAATCGGTCCCTGTTTTCCTCACGATCTCACGGCAAATCTCGCCATCCTCATGCTGCTTCGCGTAGAAGTTGTCGAGGGACGAGATGCCGGGTACGAGAGGATACGCATAGTTGCAGAACATGGTCATGAAGCAGCTATCCCAAAGGAATATGTTCTGGTTAAAAGCCGCGTCGATGAACTGGGAGACGAACCCGCTCTGCGGGGCCGGTTCGTTGAAGTTGTGAAACGCCAACTCCCAGGCTTTCCAGTAGAGCCGCACCAGCACAGGGTTGTCATCATAGATCGGCGAAGGCAACCGGGCTCGCAACTTTGCGAACTTCGGGAGGGGTTTGGCTTCGTACGCCTTCTTGGCAAAATACATTCCAGTCCCCTCCTTTGCGGCGTCTGTCTCTGCGGAGAAGAGAACCCCCGGCTGCCAGGCGGCCATCGCTAGTGCCAGGATCACTATTCGCAGCCCGAAATGAATGTTAGCAGTTTCCATGCATCGCTCCCATTTGCGCTATTCTGCCGAGCTCGTTGTACCAGTTCAGGTCTTCATTCTAAGCCAGAAGTGTTGGTAGATGTATCATGCTTGAGGAATTCCCAATCGAAGGTAGTGGGTCAATTTGATGCTGTAGCGGCGATCCCGCAAGGCGGGATCGCCAAATGGCGGCGTAAAGCCGCCTCTACATCAAATTGACCCACTACCCAATCGAAAAGGCAGTTGACACGCAATCCTCGGATGGACTTGAGGCTAGTGAAGACGGGCAATTACTGTTCGCCACGAATGGCCCGGTGGAGATCCGACACGTGGAGTTTGTGGGCGACCAGGTGCGGTTTGAGGTGCGCGCCGGTAGGCCCGTGAAGATCCGCGTCCGCAACAATCCAGCGAGAGATTTTCCGGCTGGTCTGACAAAGGTATGAGGTTTGCCGGATACGGCGCCAACTGAAGGGGATAGCAGCTTCGCTCGTCCTGCTTATCGCCTGAACTTCGCCACACCTGATGTTCTGGGAGGCTGTTCCCATCACCCCGGTCGCGGCTACTCAACCCGGATGTTCCCCGAGACGGTGCTTACATCCAGCATGAAGCCGCCGTCGCCGACTTTGCCTTCCAGCTCATGCTTGCCGAAGGCGCCCTGCACGGTCATCTCGCGCGCGGTGTG
>Ga0208819_1001078_pt1 | contig 15316 bp, 18 predicted proteins | sample June2015DPH_11_1_3_FD_184707 | JGI IMG/M metagenome (GOLD analysis project Ga0208819, IMG submission 184707) | Peatland microbial communities from SPRUCE experiment site at the Marcell Experimental Forest, Minnesota, USA - June2015DPH_11_150... | ecosystem: Environmental > Terrestrial > Soil >...
CTTTTTTTTGCCCTCCATAAAGTTTAACGGACCTAAGGTATCTAACTGACGCCATTGCTCTTGACTTTGTGCTAATACTGTGCTAATACGAAGAAAAAGGGGAAACCGATGGCCCCCATATCCCTGTTTGAGGAACTTCCGCCTGAAGATCTTGAGAATGTACCGCTATTGCTGGATCGCACCTATGAGCGCCTGCACGCGGATATCGAGCGACTGGCGATGCAGGTCAAAGGGCGCATCTCCAACCAGGAGGGGCACCTGGCGAATCTGAATGGCCGCATGGAGCATCAGGAGGATTGCCCTTGCCAGGTCCACCGGGAAGCGGCGCACGTCTGCCCTATAGCGGCAATCGGCAAGGAACTCAACAAGATACATCGGCGGCTGGCCTGGTACGCGGGCGGTCTCGCCGCGGCCATGACTCTATTATACCTCCTGTTAAATATCTTCCGGATATTTAAATGCGCTAATTAATATTCGGGTAAATGGAGAATCGCCGCATGGACCATAACCTGGAACTTCTGAAAAAGGGGCGCCTGGCCGAAAAGCGGGAGCGCTTCCTCAAGCTCCTGATCCGCATCGACCGGATTATCCAGTCGATACAGCTCAACACCTTCCGCATCCATGACGAGGACCTGGATTCCATCAAGGAGGAGCATGTGCTGGCGGCTGCGCAGGAGTTGCGGGAGATGGTGAAAGAGGCCCGGAAGCTCAAGGCCGAGCTGGAGGATTAGAGGTGAGCAAAAAGGGCCTCTATTTCGACGCGGCGGAATGGTTTTACATCCGCGCCAACAAAACCCCGGAAGAGATCAGCAAGATCTTGCCGGTGTGCGCCAACACCATTTACCAGTGGTCGGCGGACGGCCACTGGGCCGTCAAGCGCCAGGCGGCCCTCGGCAGCCCCCGGGGCATCGCCGACAAGCTGCGGCGGCTGGCGGAGCAAAAGGTCGCCGACCTGGAAGTGGAGACCCTGGACGCCGCCGCCTGCGACGGCCTCTATAAATTGCTCAGCGCCATCCAGAAAATGGAGCAACTGGAGGATATGCGGGTGCTGGGCATCGCAGTCATGGATAATTTCACCCGCTTTTTGAAGATCCAGGCGGACCCCGAGGTAGTTATGCTGGTGGGTAAATGGGTCCGCGCCTGGTTCCAATCCCTGGAATAAGGACGTAGGGGCGGGTTTTACCCGCCCTGGGCGGCTGGAAGCCGCCCCTACAATAAATCCCGGAAATGGGAAACGATCAACTCTAATCGGAGGGAAAGGAAATGAAGTTGAATCGGAGGCAAGGAATTTTGGCGATAGTTTTGGTATTGGGCTTGCTGCTCACCGGCTGCGCCACGGTCGAAAACTTTCTGTGCACTAACCGGGTGACCATCGAGAACGATATCAGCGCGGCCCAGGCGGTCATCGCCTCGGTGGAGGCCGAATACGGCGTGGTGATCCCGCCCGAGGCTCAACTCATCATCGCCGCGGCCAACGCGGTGATCGCCGCCGGGGAAAATATCCTCAACAATAAAATCTGTCCCACCGACGCGGATGTGACGACGGTGCAAAACGCCACGGCCGCTTTGAAAAAGGCGAAGATTAAGGCGGGGTGGGCGCCTTAATCAGTGAGCAGTGAGCAGTGAGCAGTAGGGGCGGCTTCTAGCCGCCCTCGATAGGGAGGTTCTGATGGACTATCCAACGACCCAGGAAATTACAGATCAGGTCAATGTCATCATTGACAACATACCGGGCCTGATTCCGAGCGATTTTGCAGATGGCCTAAAAACCTTTTTCCAGATGATGATTTCCATCGTGACCCGGTTAGAGGCCCTGGAAGCGAAGCAACGCAGCAAAACGTAGGGCGGGAAAGCGAAGCGCATCCCGCCTTTAAGGTGATGCCGATGCCAAATGGCGATTCCCAGTGTCCCGGTTACAAAGGCTGGTTTCTTAGCCGCGGGGAGTGCGTTTACTGCAAAAAGGAGCGGGAGCCCATAAGCTTCGACGAAAACCCTTTTGGGTTTTTAGTGGACTATGTTTGCACCCTTAAACCTCAAGGCCAGATAGATGTTTCTTGTCCGACAAAGGGAGCGAAGCCATGAGCAACCTGCCAGTAGGACGGTTGAATCGGAAATACGGATACACGGGACCGCAACTGACCGGCATCAGTACAACCCCCTTTAAGCGGGTGCGGCCTAAAATGACGCTGGCCCAGGCCCCCCGGGTGAAATACAACATTTGCCCCCCGGTGCGGGACCAGGGGCAGATCGGCGATTGCGTCGAGTTCGCCTGGACCTATTTGAAAAGCGCCAACCTGATCGTGGCGGGAAAACTCCCGGTCCAGGTGTTCTCGCCCCTGGAGCTCTACTACGACTACCGCGACAAGGTGCTTCACGATGTGGCCGACGATGCCGGCTCCGGCGTCATGGCTGTGGGGACGCTGCTGACGCGGGACGGAGTATGCGCCGAAGACCTCTGGCCTTACAACCCGGCTAACTTTGCGGTGAAGCCTTCGCCCCTGGCCTATGCGGATGCTCCGGAAAATAAACTGGCCTCGGTCCATCCCCTGAAAACCCTGGAGGATATGATCCTCTGCCTGGCGGACGGCTACGGCTTCGTGGCCGGGATCTCGGTCTTCCAGAGCTTCGAAGATGCCTGGCAAAAGGACGGCATTATCCCAATGCCGGGAGGCGCATCGGATAAGTTTCTGGGCGGCCACGGGGTCTTTGTCGGGGGGGGCTATGACCAGGACCGGCGAATCTTCATCGTGGAGAATTCCTGGGGCCTCTCGGGAGGGCTGGCGAACCAGAAGGGGTTCTTTTCATTACCTTTTGACTTCCTGACCGATCCTGATTTTGTCTTGGAGGTCGGTACCGGGCGCTAATGTAGGGGCGGCAGCTACGAAAAAGCCGCCCGGGCGGGTAGAACCCGCCCCTACAGGAGGCTCTATGAATATCTGGCAAAAAATCTGGGCCGATCCCAAGACCACCATCCCCGGGATCATCGCCGGCGTCCTCGGCGCCATGGTGGCCTTCGGGATCATCACCCCGGCTGAGTCGAGCCCCCTGCAAACGGCCTTGACCGCCATTTTCGGCGGCATCGTCGCCCTGCTGGGGATCTTTAGCAACTGGCCGGCGTAGGGGCGGCAGCTACGAAAAAGCCGCCCGGGGCGGGTAGAACCCGCCCCTACAAAGGCGGGATGCGCTGCGCTTTCCCGCCCTACATGGAAATAAGATGGCGGAATTGACCCTCAAAAAGAAGCTGACGAAGAAGGAATTCCAGGAAAGGTACCAGCAAATCCTGGGGCGCCTCTATTATGAGGCCACCGCGTTTGCGGATACGAGCGAGGCCGCCAAGAAGGCGCGGCGCGCCGGGGCCCTGGCCGATCCTTTCGTCTTCTTCACCACCTATCTGCCCCATTATTTTACCAATGATTTTGCCCCTTTTCACCGGGAGCTGGTGGAGCTGCTCTCCCGCCGCCCCGGCGAAAATGTAGGGGCGGCTGTAGGGGCGGCTTCTAGCCGCCCTGGGCGGGTAGAACCCGCCCCTACACGCCCTGGGCGGGTAGAACCCGCCCCTACAACGGGAACCGCTGTCGTGACTCCCGTCGCCGTGGCCGCGCCCCGGGAGTTCGCCAAGACCACCATCACCTCCTTCGGCTACGTGCTCCACCAGATCTGCCACGGCCGGCGCCACTTCATCATCATCGCCTCCGACACCGAGGACCTGGCCAGCGACCTCACCGGCTATATCTATCTGGAACTGCTCTACAATGAGAGGATTAAATGCGATTTCGGGGAGCTGGTGCGGAACAACTGGGCGGTGGATGATTTTGTCACCCTGAACGACGTCCGGCTCAAGGCCCGGGGCCGGGGCCAGCGCCTGCGCGGCCTCAAGCACAAGCAGCACCGCCCCGACCTGATCATCCTGGACGACGTGGAGAACGACCAGCAGGCCCGCTCGCCGGACCTGGTGCGCAAATTGCTCTCCTGGATCACCGGCGCCATCTATCCCTCCATCGACGCCGGCGGCAACCTCTTCTGGATCGGCACCATCTTGGCCCGCAAGAGCGCGCTCTACACCGCCATCCATTCCGAGGAGGAGCCCTGGAAGCACTGGACCAGGCGCATTTACCGCGCCCTCAATGAAGCAAGCAGTGAGCAGGAAGCAGCAGTAAGCAGTAACTGCTCACAGCTCACTGCTCACGGCTCACTTGCCTCTCTGTGGCCGGCGCGCCACCCGGTGGCCACGCTCCTGGAGCAAAAACGCCTCATGGGGTCGCTGGCCTTCAACCGGGAGAAGCAGAATAACCCCCTGGATGAAGAAGGGGTCTTCCAGGAGGCCTGGTTCCGGTTCTATTACCCCGCGGACCTCACCGGCAAGGACCTGATCGTGGCCGGCTATTTCGACCCGGCCCTGGCCATCGGCGCCAGCGCCGACTACAAGGCGATTATCACCGTGGGCCTGGACCGGAAAGAGATGATCTTCTACGTCCTGGACGCCTACATCCGCCGGGGCAGTCTCGACGAGGCCCTGCGCGCCGCCTTCATCCGCCACGAGCAATGGTATTACTGGCGCTTCGGGGTGGAGGATGTTCTTTTCCAGAGGCTGCTGATCAACGAATTTCAACGGCTGGAAAAGGAGAGGAAGGTAATCCTGCCACTCCAGCCGGTAGCCGTCAAGCTCTCCAAAGAGGTCCGGATCTCCCGGCTGAGCCCTTTAGTGGAGCGGGGGCAGATCCGCTTTTGTAAGGGACAGGGCAACCAGGATTTGCTCCTGGAGCAGCTCCTCTATTTCCCGGCCAGCACGGTGCACGACGACGGCCCCGACGCCCTGGAAGGCGCGGTGGGGCTCCTGGAGGGCGCCCCCGGCATGGGAATCTTCGATTATTACAAAGGGGAATTCGACAACATGGCGGCTGAAGAAAGGCGGTTGCACGGCTGAGAATATTAAGGAGGGGTAAAAGGGTATAAGAGTAAGGGGGTAAGAGGGTAAAAGGGTAAAGGGATAAAAGGTTTTGCTTTTCCTTTTCCCCATTTCCCCTCTTCCCCTTTTCCCCCAGAAGCATTTTCCCTCTTCCCCTTTTCCCCCTTGGTTAATGGTCACTGATCACTGGTAACTGGTAACTAAACAATGGCAGCCGACCCTAAACACATACCCCTGACCCCGGAGATCATCAGCGCCGCCCAATGGGCCGCGGGGCGCCGTTTCACGCCCACCGGCACGGGCAGCGCGCCGGGGCAGCCGGACCCGAGCAAAGACTTCTTCGGTCCCGGCTGGCCGCTGCCCCCTCTGGCGCCGCCTGAAGCCGCGGGCCGCCAGTTCGACTACCCGGTGGGCTACAACCTGCTGGTCACCCCCCGGGGCGACCTGCCGATTTCCTTCCTGGACCTTAGGAACCTGGCCCAAAACTGCGACCTGGTGCGCCTGGTGATCGAAACCCGCAAGGATCAGATCGCCAAGATGAACTGGTCCTTCTCCCCCCTGGACCCCAGCGGCGCCAAGCTGAAAGCCAAAAAGGACGCCTCGGCCGAATCCCTGCGCCAGGCCAAAGAGGCCACCGCCCTGATGAAGCGCCCCGACAGGATGCACTCCTTCAACGCCTGGATGCGGATGCTCCTGGAAGACATGCTGGTGATCGACGCGGCCACCATCTACCCGAGGCGGACCAAAGGCGGCGGCCTCTATAGCCTGGAGGTGGTGGACGGCGCCACCATCCGCCCGGTCATCGACGAATGGGGGCGCAGCCCGCTGCCCCCGGACCCGGCCTACCAGCAGATCATCAAGGGCCTGCCGGCCACCGACTACACCCGGGAGGAGCTGCTCTATTACCCCCGCAACCTTTTATCCTGGCGCCTCTACGGTTTCTCGCCGGTGGAGCAGGTAATCATCATCACCAACATCATCCTGCGGCGCCAGATGCACCTCCTGCAATTCTACACCGAAGGCAACCTGCCCGACGCCCTTTTAGAAGTGCCGGAAAACTGGTCCACCGCCCAGATCGCCGAGTTCCAGCAATACTGGGATGCCCTGCACGCGGGCAATACCGCCCAGCGGCGCCGGGGCAAATGGGTGCCCCACGGCATGACCCCGCACCTGATGAAGGAGGGGGACCTGAGCTCCCCCATTGATGAATGGTTCGCCCGGGTGGTGTGCTACGCCTTCTCGGTGTCGGCTCAACCGTTCGTCTCGAAGATGAACCGGGCCACCGCGACGACCGCCCAGGAGGCGGCGCTCTCCGAGGGCCTGGCGCCCCTGATGGAATGGATGGCGGACTTCATCAACTACGCCCTGCAGGGGAACGGCTTCGACCAGGTGGAGTTCGGCTGGGAGGAGGACAGCGCCATCGACCCCGCAGTGCAGGCCAAGGTCGACGACCTGGACGTGCGCAACGGCATCCGGCTCCGGAGCGAGATCCGGGAATCCCGGGGCCTGGAGGACGACGGCACGCCGGATTTCATCATGACCACCCAGGGCCCGGTGCTGGTGAGCGAGATTGGTAAGGAGCCGGAGCCGGCACCTGAGCCGGATGGCCAAAAAAAGCCCGATGGAGGGAAAGGGGGAGGTGAAGGGCCAGACACCCCCGGGGCGGCGGAGGGGAGCTCTTCGCCAGGGTCGTCCGCCGAGACGCCGCCCCAAAAACTGGCCAAGCAAAGCGTAGGGCGGGAAAGCGCAGCGCATCCCGCCTTTAACAAGGCCGTTAAAAAAAAAAGGAAAACCGTGATCAAGCCCATTGACCGCGAGCGGCCGGAGATCGTCGAGATCCGGGACGCCCTCAAAAAGCTGATGGCCAAGGCCCTGAAGGCCGACGCCCAGAGCGCCGCGGCGCAGCTCGGGAAGGGGCTGGGGCTCAAAAAGGCTGTAGGGGCGGCTGTAGGGGCGGCTTCCAGCCGCCCGGGGCGGGTAGAACCCGCCCCTACAGGCCCGGGGGCGGGTAGAAGCCGCCCCTACGCCAAGGCCGCGGATGATGAGGCAAAAATTAACAAGCTCCTGGCCGAAATGGAGCTGACCGGCATCGAGGCCACCCGGGAGCAAGTGGCGGCCCTCCTGGCCAAGGCGGCCCAGCAGGGCGGCTACGCCGCCTTCGTCCAGATCGATTACGAGGCCCCGGTCGGGATCACCGACCTGGTCAACACCCAGGCGGTGACCTGGGCCCAGGAGCACGCCGCGGACCTGATCACCAAGCTGGAGGACGACACCCGGGACATGATCCGGTCAGCCGTGGTCCAGGCGCAGGAAGAGGGTTGGAGCACCAAAAAGCTAGCCGACGCCCTCCAGGAAAACCACGGCTTTTCCGACGCCCGGGCCGAGATGATCGCCCGCACCGAGACCATCCGGGCCGATTGCCAGGGCAACCTGGCGGCCTATAAAAACTCGGCCCTGGTGAGCGGGAAGTCGTGGCTCCTCGGATCGGAACACCCGGCCGATGATGAGTGCGACGACAACGCCGCCGAAGGCGTTATTCCCCTGGATCAGGATTTTTCCTCGGGCGACGAGGCGCCCCCGGCGCACCCTAATTGCACGTGCGATTTTTTGCCCGAGGGGATTGAAGGAGTAGATTAATCGTAGGGGCGGCAGCTACAAAAAAGCCGCCCGGGGCGGGTAGAACCCGCCCCTACAAGGAATCCGTGATGAATAAAGAATATCCAAGCCCTGAGCCGGGACCCACCCCGCCCCCTGCGGACCTCAAAATCGAGGCGGTGGTCACCTGCGTCCATTACGGCGATTACCTGGCCTGGACGCTGCCGGCCAATAAGCAGCAATTCAACCGCATGGTGGTGATCACGCGGCCCGACGATAAGCTTACGCAACTCATCTGCGCCTATTACCATGTGGAATGCTATCCCACCTACGATTGGCACCGCAATGACGACGCCTTCAACAAGGCCAAGGGCATCAATTACGGCCTGTCGCTTTTACAAAAAGACGGCTGGGTGGCGCACCTGGACGCCGATATCTACCTGCCGCCCCGGACCCGGAGCATCTTGCAGCGCATTTCCCTAAACCCGGCGTGCCTTTACGGCATCGACCGCATGGAGTGCAAAAGTTTTACCGATTGGATCAAGTTTCTGGGCGCGCCGCCGCTCCAGCACGAATGGGAGATCTTCGTCCATCCCCGGCCCTTTCCCCTGGCAGTCCGCATTGCCAAACTGGACTGGGACGGCTACGTGCCCATCGGCTATTTTCAATTATGGAATCCCAGGGGCTCGGGGGTGGCTCATTATCCCGAGTACCATACCACCGCGGCCCGGAGCGATATGCTGTTTGCCTATCAGTGGCCCAGGAATAAACGCCACCTGATTCCGGAAATCATCGCCATCCATCTCGAAAGCGAGTGCGTGGAAATGGGGGCCAACTGGGAGGGCAGGCAGACAAAGCCCTTCGGACTGTAGGGGCGGGTTTTACCCGCCCTGGGCGGCTTTTTCGTAGCTGCCGCCCCTACCATCAAAATCAAAGGAGAAAACCCATGAAAAGATTAGTCTCGTTAGCTCTCTGTTTAGCCTTGTTGCTGGCGGGTTCGCTGGCGAACGCCCAAACCGCCACCATCGTCATGAAGGCCCCGGCCGGAGTATCGCAGTTCATCGATAAGAACGGGACTCCGAATTACCCGGACGCCCAGGGGCACGTCAACGCCCCGGTTGCCCTCATAGACAACTACCTGGCGGCCGGCTTCGTCTACTACGACATTTACATGCTGAAGAAGGCGGCCAATACCGACATGATCTTCGTGGTCACGCCGGCCACCTTGACCACGCCTCACGCCTCCGAGGCCAACCGCACGGTCACCATCACCCTGCAAAGCGCCTCCGGCGAGATCCACACCTGGTTCAACGAGGCCATCACCAGCGGCGTCTCCATCGCCCACGCCAATAATTCGGGCACCGTCACGGCCACGATTCCCAGCACCACGTTGACCTTCGTGAACGGCGTGGCGAGCGTGACCATCACCCTCGGGGGCAGCCCCGCGGCCACTGACACCGACACCCTGACCGTCACCGCGGCGACGATCCTTGGGTTCTCCGTGGCCACCCATACCAGCGTGGAGACGTTTAGTTAAGCAAAGGCAAGTGAGCAGTGAGCAGTGAGCAGTGAGCAGTCGTAGGGGCGGCTTCTAGCCGCCCGCAGGAGGAAGGTATGAAGAAGCTGATCATTATCGCCCTGATCGCCGCGGTGTGCTTGATGGGCTGCCCTCCGGTTCCCATTTCCAAGGCAATGGCGGCGTCGGCCCCGATGCTGGTCCCCTTCGAGATGATGCCGGATGCCCTGGGCCATACCACCACCCAGGTGATCCCCGCCGGCCGGTTCACGCCCAACTATGCCCTGACGGCGAATGTGGCCAAGACCATCACCGTGCCGGCCGGCGCTAATTGGGTGGTCTTATCGGCCCAGGCCAACCTCTGGGTGAACTTTAACGGCGGCGCGGCCGTGGTCCCCTCCGTTGATGTGCTGGACGGTTCCGGGAGCTATTACAATCCGCCCCCGGTGTATATCGGGCCGATCAGCGCCGGAGGGGTCATCCTCTGTCCGGCCCTGACCACGATCAGCGTCATATCCGACACCACCTGGGTCCTGACGGCCATGTGGTTCAGGTAGAGGCTGTAGGGGCGGGTTCTACCCGCCCAGGGCGGCTGGAAGCCGCCCCTACAACAGCAAAGCGTAGGGCGGGAAAGCGCAGCGCATCCCGCCTTTTCGGGAGGATAAGATGAAGGCTAAATATGCCGTCCTATTAATCTGCCTGGCATTATTAGTTGGCGGCTGCGCCGCCACCGGCCCGTATAATCCGGGAGGGCTGCTGGGGGCCTCGCCCTATAACCCGCCGATTCCGCCTCTGAATGCGGAGCCGGCCATCACCGCCGGGACTTCCCTGCAATATTGGCGCGGCGACAAGACCTGGCAGACGCTCAACCCCGCGGCCGCGGGCGCCGAGCCCGCCATAACTGCCGGAACCAGCCTTCAATATTGGCGGGGAGACAAGACCTGGCAGACGCTTAATTCCGCGGCGGTTGGCAGTCTGCCGATCACCGGGGGCACCTTAACCGGCGATCTGGCCCTTTCCCCAGGTAATCTGACCTTCACCCCGCTAACCCCTCCTACTGCCCCGACCCTGGCGGCTGGGGCCGCAGGTTCAGTAACCAATGGGACCCACTATGTAGCGATAACCTTCCTCACCGAATCCGGTGAGACGGTGGTGGGCACCCCCTCGGCCCAGATTACCATAACCGGCAATGACCGAATCAGCGTGTCGGCCATTCCCACCGGCCCTGCGGGGACTACCGGGCGCAATATTTACATGACCAAGAACGGAATAGCGAACACAGGCCCCTATTACCTGGTGAGCAATGGCGGACCTACTATCAACGATAATACCACAGCTACGGCCACCATCAATGTGGCCGATACCACGCTGGGGACCGGAAATTATGTGGCGGCTGCGGCTATGAATACCACGGCTGGGATAATTACAGGAGCAACCCTTACTCAATCTCAAATATCCGGCCTGACCACATCGAGTAGTCCCACTTTTGCGGCGGTGAATGTGGGTAATGGCTCGCAAGCTGCTCCTACCCTCCATATGGGAAGCACCCTTTGTGGTTTTTACACTGATGGTAATGACATTTATGTAAATCTTAATGATAGCACTTATTTCACTCTTGGCCACGGGGGGATAAGGATTGCCTGTGGTAACAAAACTTGGATTCAAGATGGTAACGCAGGACAATTAAGGATTGGCACTACATCGGGGGCTATCGATGGTTACATTTCCGCCGCACATGCTGACCTATCAGCCTTCTTAAACCTAACTCCCCAGACTGGCGCACCAGCTACTCCAGCTACGGGAACGATTGCCATTGCAGACCGGGCCAACTGGGACCCGCTATCTAAAGCGAGCGGGGGCCCTTATCCGGTTTGGTACAACGGCTCTGCCTGGGTAAGCGTGGCGGGGCAGTAAACGAAAAACGGAAATCCATCTCTGGAGGTTATATGCAAAAAATCATGTTCGCCCAATTCGTCAAGGTCAATGAAGCCACCGGGGAGTTCACCGGGATCGCCGCGGAGGAGATCCCCGACCAGGCCGGGGAGATCTTCGACTACGAGGCCAGTAAGCCTTTAATCAAAGCCTGGTCCGACGATTCCTTCACGCATAGCGGCGGCAAATCCCGGGGCAACCTCCGGGCCATGCACGACCCCAAACGGGCCGCGGGCCTGCTCACCGCCATCGTCTTCAACGACGAGGCCAAGCGCGTCGAGGTCAGCGGCCAGGTGGTGGACACGGAGGAGCTGGCGAAGCTAAGCAAAGGCGTCTATACTGGGCTGTCCTTCGGCGGCTCCTACGCCTGGCGCAAGCAGGAAGGCATCCACGTGCGCTATGCCGCCAAACCCGTGGAGCTGTCCCTGGCCGACAAGCCCTGTGTCCCCACCGCCCGCTTCACCCTGGTGAAGGCCGACGGCTCCGAGGTGCAGGCGGAGTTTGCAAGTAGTGGCACAGGCGTCTCGCCTGTGCAGAAGGTGGCCGCCCGCTCCGACACCAACCCCGAGGAAGGCGAGAAGAAATACGGGGACGTCAAGTTCGCCGACGAGAAGAACAAGAAATATCCCATCGACACCGAGAAGCACATCCGGGCGGCCTGGAACTACATCAACAAGGCCAAAAACGCCGCCAAGTATGACGCCGCGGACCTGAAGACCATCAAGGGCAAGATCGTCGCGGCCTGGAAGGAGAAGATCGACAAGGAAGGCCCCCCAGCGCCGCCGAGAAAACCGTAGGGGCGGCTTCTAGCCGCCCTGGGCGGGTAGAACCCGCCCCTACAAGCCCGGGCGGCGATACGCCGCCCCTACAAAAGAAGACCGTAGGACGGGAAAGCGTAGGGCGGGAAAGCGAAGCGCATCCCGCCATTCCCGCCATTCCCGCCATGCAAAAGGGCCTCTACCAGGTGAGCTGGTTCGCACAACTGCTGGAATCCCTCACCGACCTCGCCGCCGGCCTCGATTGGGAGGCGGCCGCCGAGATGGACGACTCCCCGCTCCCCGGGCAGTTCAAGGAGTGGCTGGCCTCCGGGTGCGAGATCCTCAAGAGCCTGGCTGCCGAGGAGCTGGACGAGCTGCTGAGCGACCTGAGCAAGGCGGCCGTAGGGGCCGGCTCTGCCGGCCCGGGCGGCGAGACGCCGCCCCTACAAAAAGCCGGCGCCCGTCATTCCGCCGCGGACCAGGAGCGGGTCCAGCAGATCCACGACCACGCCGCCGCCCTGGGGGCCGACTGCCCCGCGGAGAAGGTTATCGGCGTGGATCGGCGTGTATCGGTGGCTAATGAGGAATTAGCCAAGGCCGTGGCGGACCTGGATATGGCCAAGACCGATCTGGCCAAGGTCACCGGCGAAAATGAGGCCCTGGCCGCGGAAGTGGAAAAGCTCAGGGCCGAGCCGGCCCCGGCCAAGGGCGCCCTCAAGGCGGTCCCCAAGGAAGGGGATACCCTGAATAAGGCCACTGAGACCGAGGAGCCGAAGGACGCCCTGGGCGAGATTGTGGCGGCCCGGCAGAGGCCGTTTTTAATCAAGTAGGGGCGGCAGCTACGAAAAAGCCGCCCAGGGCGGGTAGAACCCGCCCCTACAACCGAAAACCGATCCCATAGGAGGCTATAATGAACCCCACTGCTGAAACCATCGAACTTCTGAAAAGCTCCAAGGTCCTGAGCGCTGCCGAGCTGGCCAAGGCCGGCATCAGCATCGCCGAAGGCCTGGTGGCCTACGACCTGGAACCCGCGGCCAAAAAACTCTATCCCTTGATCACCCCGCTCCGGAACACCATCACCCGGGTCGGCGGCGGCGTGGGCACCGCGGTCCACTGGCTGTCGGTCATCGGCATCAACATCGGCCACCTCTCCCCGGGCGTCGCTGAAGGGAAGCGCGGGGGCGCGGTGGCCCTGAGAACCGCGCCCCAGGTGGCGGCCTACAAGACCCTGGGCCACGAATCCTTCGTAACCTTCGAGGCCGAAGAGGCGAGCCTCCCCGGCACCGACAACCGGGCCTTGGCCATCCTCACCACCCTGCAGTCCCTGATGCAGTCCGAGGAGATGGTGTTATTGGGCGGCAACGGTGACCTGGCCCTGGGGCCCACCCCCACGCCCAATCCCCTGGTGGAGATCCTCACCGGAGGGACCCTGGCCGCCGGCGCCGCCTATTCGGTGGTCTGCGTGGCCCTCACCCTGGAAGGCTTTCTGGCCGCCAGCGTGGCCGGGGGCATCCCGGTCACCATCGAGCGCACCAACGCCGACGGCACCATCGACGCCTACGGCGGCGGCGCCGCCCAGGTGAGCGCCCCGGTCAGCATCACCATGACCGCCGACGGCAACCCCACCCACGGCATGAAGACCAGCGTGGCGCCGGTCAACGGCGCGGTAGCCTACGCCTGGTTCTGGGGACCCACCGCCGGGCCTCTGCTCCTGGGGGCCATCACCACCATCAACAGCGTCATCATCCTGAACCCGGCCCAGGGGACCCAGAGCGCCGCCACCCTCCCGGCCGCCGACAACAGCGTCAACGCCATGCTGTTCGACGGTCTGCTCTACCAGATCTGCACCCCCGGGTCCGGCGCCTACGTCTACGTGATGCCCACCGGCGCCGCGGGCGTCGGTTCGCCCCTGACCTCCGACGGGGCCGGCGGCATCAACGAGATCAACGTGGCCCTCGAGGCCTTCTGGAATAACTACCGCCTGAGCCCGGACATCATGTACGTCAACGCCCAGGAGCTGGTGAACATCACCGCCAAGGTGATCGCCGGGGGCGGCATCCCCCTGTTCCGCTTCAACGTGGACGCCCGGGCCGCCGGGGTGGCCGACGTCACCCTGACCGCGGGGTCGGTGATCGGCACCTATCTCAACAAGTTCACGATGGCCGGGGGCCAGATGGTGCGGGTGATGCTCCACCCCAACCTGCCGCCGGGCACCATCCTCTTCCGGTGCGAGCGGATTCCCTACCCGCTCACCGACGTCACCAACATCATCCAGGTGAAGACGCGGCGGGAATACTACCAGATCGAATGGCCGCTGCGGACCCGGAAATGGGAGAGCGGGGTCTATTACTCCGGCGTGCTCCAGAACTACTTCCCGCCGGCCTTCGGGGCGATTTTCAATATCGCCAACGGCTAAAAAGGAGGGGTAAAAGGGTAAAGGGGTAAGAGGGCAAAAGGGTTTTTTTGCTTTTCCTTTTCCCCATTTTCCCTTTTCCCCTTTTCCCCTTAAGGAGAATCCAATGGTGCGATTAAAGGCTGACCCAAACGTGGGCGGCGTGAGCTACGACGGCCAGGAGTATCCCATGGTCAAGGGCTGCATAGAAGTGCCTGACGAGGCGGCCAAGGTGCTGCTCGCCTTGGGCTGCGGGTTTACCCTGGCCTCCCGGCAGCCGGCCCCGGAAGCGCCCGAGGGGGGCGACGGCGAGCCTGACCCGGAAGAGGCTGCCCCCAAAGGCAAAAAGTAGGGGCGGCTTCCAGCCGCCCATGTAGAGGCATAAATGGATCTCACCACCCTGGCGAACGCCAAGCAATGGCTGAATCTGACCGTCGATAGCTCCGACGGCCTGCTGGCGCGCCTGATCACTGCGGCCAGCTTCTTCATCGAGACCTACCTGAGCCGGCGCCTGGGCAGCCAGACCTATGCCGAGATCCGGGACGGCACCGGCGGCCATGTCATGAACTTCAGGGACTACCCGGTGACCGCGGTGGCCGGGGTCACGGTGAACGGCGTTGCCATCCCCCCGGCGCCGGACACCGTGACTCCGGGCTACCGCTTCACCCGGACCCAGATCATCTTGCAGGGCCATCGCTTCACCTTGGGCTATGGCAACGTCAGCCTGATTTACACCGCGGGCTATGAGACCGCCCCCCTTGATCTGGAGCAGGCGTGCATCGAACTGGTGGCCTTCCGTTTCAAGGAGCGGGGCCACATCGGCGAGCAGACCGCCAGCTTTCAGGGCCAAACCACCAGCTTCACGGTTGCCGATCTGCCGGTTTCGGTGAAGACCATCCTGGACCGCCACCGCCGCGTGGTCCCGGTGTAGCAGTGAGCAGTGAGCAGTTGTAGGGGCGGGGTCTCCCCGCCCAGGGCGGCAGAACGCCGCCCCTACAAAAGCGGGGTTTGTAATGATCACCGCGCAAATCATCGGGGCCGAAGCCGTCATCGCCAAGCTGGGGGCAGTCCCGGACCGGGTCGTCACCCTGGTGCGCGCCGCGGTGGAGGGCCAGGCCATCGCCCTGACCGCCTACATCAAGGGAAGCAAGCTCTCCGGCCAGATGCTCCGCAACATCAGCGGCCACCTCCGGGCCAGCATCCATTACGAGATGCAG
>Ga0208819_1001083_pt1 | contig 15255 bp, 11 predicted proteins | sample June2015DPH_11_1_3_FD_184707 | JGI IMG/M metagenome (GOLD analysis project Ga0208819, IMG submission 184707) | Peatland microbial communities from SPRUCE experiment site at the Marcell Experimental Forest, Minnesota, USA - June2015DPH_11_150... | ecosystem: Environmental > Terrestrial > Soil >...
TCCCCAGGGGAGAGGGCAAAGCCCGTTCGTCCCCGCCTACCACATACCACCTACGGTTCTTCACGTTCTTCCCCACCTACCACCTGCCACATACCGCATACGGTTCTTCACTCATTCCCGATATCGCGATGCGAAACTCTGGTCTTATACCCCTCACCGACCAAAGCGTGACCTACCTTCTCCGCGATGGCGACGGAGCGGTGACGCCCACCCGTGCAACCAATCGCAATGGTAAGGTAGCTCTTGCCTTCCTGCACGTAATGGGGAAGAAGGTAGATAAGCAGATCCATCAAGTGCTTCATGAACTCCCGGCTCTGTGGGAAAGAATCCATATAGCGTTGGACAACCGCGTCTCGCCCCGTTTTGCTCTTCAGCCTCGGGATATAGTTCGGGTTGGGGAGAAAACGCGCGTCGAAAACCAGGTTCGCGTCGGCAGGTACGCCGGAACGAAACCCAAACGAAACCACGGAAACCAGGATGGCTCGGCGTGCCGACAATCCGCCGAATTGCCTCTGGATGAGTTCTCGCAGTTCATGCACGTTCATCCGGGTGGTATCAATTGTGACATTAGCCAGTTGGCGCATGGGCTTCAGCAGTGTGCGTTCCAGCCGGATTCCCTCCCGCACCGGCAACTCGCGTCCCAAGGGGTGAGGGCGGCGCGTCTCCTCGAAGCGGCGGATCAAAGCCTTGTCGGAGGCCTCCAAAAATACCAGTGACAAATTCAAGTTGCTGCTTCTAAGGTTCTGATAGAGGGTGGGGAGTTGGCTGAGCGCCTCGCCTTCGCGAATGTCCACAACCACGGCCGCGCGCTCAATCCGGGCCCCCGGTGGCGGGCACGTTTCCGCAAAGCGGGCGATCAAATCAATTGGCAGGTTGTCCACGCAGTGATAACCGAGGTCCTCGAAGGCCCTGAGAACTGACCCCTTGCCGGACCCGCTCATCCCCGTGATCAGAACGAAATGTTTCCGATGCTTTTTGGCGGCCGCAGCCATAGAAAATCAGTAGGCAGTAGGCAGAAGGCAGCAGGGAGGTGCCATCAACGCGCCGAGCTGTCTGGGCGGGTCTTGCCCCTTCAGCAGGCCGCTGACCCACAGCCCGGCCTTCGGCCGATACCCAAATCCCAGATCTCGGATTCCAGAAACTGTATTGAGCAAGACCCTCGGCGGAAAATCTTTGTGCGCCCCAAACAAATTCGTCGATAGTAGCGCACATCAGGCCTGCATCATTGGCTTTGACTGGTGTTACGGCCCTCTGCCTACCGCCTTCTGCCAACTGCCTACTGCTTACTGCCTACTGTCTTTCTAGGGTTCGGGTTCGATCAATCCCAGATTGCCATCGGGCCGGTGGTAAATGACGTTCACACGTTCGGTTTCGGGATTGCGAAATACCACCGCGCCGGCACGCGAAAGGTCGAGAGCGGCGATCGCTTCTTCGACGGTCATAGGCTTGATCGGAACTCGCTCGGCCTCGATCGTGCGGCGTTCTTCGTGGTCAATGCGCTCCAGGCCCAGAACGTTCAAGACGACCGTGGTGGCAGGCTTGGGACGGCGCTTGCGGGTGCGGTTTCTCTCCAGCAGGCGGACTGCCTGGCGTTCCAGCTTGTCCAGGGCCCCGTTTAGGGAAATCCGGGGGTCGCCCGACTCTTCGACGCCCACCAGGGTGTGATCGCGAAATTTCAGGGTGACTTCTGCGACGCGGCGGTGCTTTTCCGCTGTCAGGATAACGTGCACCTCATAGGCATCGCCCAGAAGGCGGGTTATCTTTCGCAGCCTTCCCTGGGTGTACTGACGCAAGTCGTTGCCGATCTCCATCTGTCGTCCGGTAAAGTCAACGTTCATGAGTGGACCTCCTCGAGACTTGAAGGGAGGAACAAGCGAGCGGCGGAGTTCTTCAAGCTTTTACCCTGCGTTGGTGGGTACTGGGAATCCGCATGTCCTCGCGGTACTTTGCCACTGTCCGGCGGGTTACGCAATAGCCGACCTTCTGCAACTGCTGCGTAATTTGCTCGTCGGTAAGAGGCTTGGCGGGATCCTCTTCCTCGATCATTTTCTTGACAAGGCGCTTGAGGTTGATTAAGGAAGTCGCCGCTCCCGAGGGTCCTTGCACCGCTTCCGAGAAGAAATAGCGCAATTCGTAGACACCTTGCGGGGTGTAAGCATACTTATTCGCGACAGCACGGCTGACGGTGGAAGGGTGAACACCCACTTCCTCTGCAACCTCCTTAATCATCATGGGGCGAAGGTAATCAATTCCCCTGTCCAGGAATTCAGTCTGCCGGCGAATAATCGTCTCACAGACCTTGACGATCGTCTGTTTGCGCTGCTCGATGTTCTTGATGAGTTGAATTGCCGAGGTGAACCGCTCTTTGACGTAATTGCGCACCTCCCGCGTCGTGCTGTCCTCTCCCAGCAGGCGGCGATAATGGTGGCTGAGTCGCAATTGGGGAAGGCCGTCCTCGTTCACGACCACCTGATAACTATCTCCTGATTTCACAAATGCCACGTCGGGTTCGATGAGCCGCGCCTGCGCGTTGTTGTAACGCTGGCCGGGCCGCGGATCCAGCTTGCGGATAAGCTCCACGCAGCGCTCGACGGTTTTAACGGGACGGTCAAGGGCCCGGGCGACCTCCCGGTACTGCTTGTTCTGGAGCTGTTTGAGGTATCCCGAAACGATCTGTTGCGCCAACGTATTGTCAGGGGCAAGCGTGTGCAGTTGGATCAAAAGGCACTCACGCACGTCCCGGGCTGCCACCCCCACCGGATCGAAAACCTGAATCAACCCCAAGGCTTCCTGAACATCTTCCAACGAGTGCCCGCCGGTTTGCGCAATCTCTTCCAGTGGAGCTGTAACGTAGCCGTCTTCATTCAAATTGCCGATGATGGAATCGCCTGCCTCACGGACGGAATCCGAACACACGGAAAGGCTCAATTGCCACTCCAAGTGAGCAGACAAAGAGGTGGGTTGGGAGAGAAAATTCTCGAAAGAAGGTCTCTCGACAACCTCGGATTCAGGAGATCTAAATCCGGGGTCAAGGTAGTCGTCGAAAAACGACCCGAAATCGATCTCCTCAAACGAATCCTGATGGTCGCCGTTTCGGGCCACGTGCTCCGAAGAGGGTGAAGCTTTGTTAGCACTTTCCGTCTTCTTGTCGACTTCATCGATGGTCGGAACGTCCTCCGGGACCTCTTCCAAAACAGGGTTGGCAACCATCTCCCGGTTAATCATCTCCCGCAACTCGAGCTTATTGAGCGCAAGAACGCTGACCATCTGCACAAGGCCCGGCGTCAAAATCTGCTTCTGCGCCACCTTGAGGTTCAGCCCGATTCTTGGAGAGGGTCCACCGCCCATAGGATTCAACAACCCGGGTATAGCGGCTAGGGACTGGCGCTATACAACTACATTGTCAACCGGAAATTGTCGCCCAGGTAAACTCTTTTCACCTCGGCGTCATTGCCCAATTCTTCCGGCGAACCTGCACGGAATATCCTCCCATTATTAATGATGTAGGCCCGATCCGTCACCTGCAAAGTATAGGGCACATTGTGGTCCGTCACCAACACGCCAATACCGGCGCCTTTCAGGCGCACGATGATTTTCTGTATATCCTGAACCGTGAGCGGGTCGATGCCCGAGAACGGTTCGTCCAGAAGAATGAAGGAGGGCGAAATCACCAGAGACCTCGCGATCTCCACACGCCTCCGCTCCCCTCCCGAGAGCATATACCCTTCGCTTCGCCTGACCTGCTGCAAGCCCAGATCCTCGATCAACTCTTCCAGTCGCTCACGACGCTGGTGAGGGGTGAGCGGCAAGGTCTCAAGCACTGCCATGATATTCTCTTCCACCGTAAGTTTTCTAAATATGGAGGGCTCTTGGGGAAGGTAGCTGATTCCGTTTCTCGCCCGAACGTACATCGGAAAGTCCGTGATGTCCACTCCGTCGAGGAGGACCCGGCCTGAATCTGGGCTGGTGAGCCCGACAATGATGTAGAAGGTTGTGGTCTTGCCTGCTCCGTTTGGCCCCAGAAGCCCCACGACCTCTCCCTGAGCAATCCTTAGGCTGATATCATCAACGACTTTACGTCCCTTATACGATTTCGTCAACTCGACTGTGGAGAGAATCTGCATGGTCGCTCATTGCGCGACGCGGTGCTGCGATAAAGAGGGTGACCCCTTACCTCCGTCCACAAGAAGCCTATCATCGTGGACAAACAGTGTCAAACGTTGGCCTGTCGTGAAGCCCTTTTCCACATCATAGATGCTGGGAGGGCCGCCCGTCAGGACGATCTTTCCTGGGCCAGCGGAGTACTCGCCGTGCTCGCCTGTAGCTCGCCTTCCCGGCTGGACGACCACGACGTGCCCTTCAGCCATCGCGCGCTCCACCTCTGACTCTTGATTTGTCCCAAGTTGGGAGAAATAAACGTCCATTTTGTCGGCTTCCATGGTCGTCGCCTCTGTCTGTAACTTCACGTGACCACGGTAGCTCGCTTTGCTGCCCTCGTCGAAATACTCCAGGAAATCGGCACGAACCGTAAAGGGCCGCGTTTCGCGCCGGGGCGTTTCAGAGGATGGCGCCGCCCCCGCCGCATAGGAAGCCGGTTGGAGATGGGAAGTCAGCACCTGAGAGCCGGAGCTCAAGCGTTTCGCCATCCTGTAAACGTCCAGGCTGGACGATTCCACTACGTCCGCGCCCCGCCAGGCACGCACACTCCCCTCGTAGTGCACCAATTGGCTGCGCCGCTGGGCTATCATGCGGTCCGCCAAGACATTTGTGGGGTCGGGAGCTTGACCGTCCGGCATCTTATCTCCAGTTTCCAGGTGAGTACTCTGCACCTTGCCGGTTCCTTCTGCGGTGTCATTGCGAAGGTCAAAGTAGAGACGCTCGCACCTCGCCCTGCTCTCTGCATCCCATACCTGGGGACGCCCTGTCAGAGTCACACCCTGCGCTGCAGTCACGTAAACTGAATCCTGCGCACTGGCATTGCGGTCGGCGTCACGGAACGTGTAATTCCCTGATTGTCTGACCTCCTTCAGGGCGTGCGTTACCTCGTCAAATGTGGCTAATAACTGATCAGCCGTGCTTTCTTGGGCGACACTGCCAGGAGGTGCGTTCCTTGGTGGCTGGAAAACAATATGGGTCGGTTGGCGACCGCGGAGCGTCTCGAGGCTGCCCATCACATCGAAGGCCATCAAGAACTGTCCGGCGGTTATGATGCGCTGGCCCACCTTGGGATCGGGAGGGTCTATTACGAGTCTGCCAGGGCCGACGGTCTGGGCATCCTTAAGACTCTTCCCGTCCGGCCGAAAATTGAACTTCAATTCTGCCGCGGTGAGCGCCTTCTTCTCCGTCGTCGGCCGCTTTGCCTCCGCAACAACTTGGCCCAGGGAAGATGAAGATTCAACCATGAGTTGTACGTTATCCGATGCATCCCCGCTTTGAAGTTTTGCGGGAATGCCGGCTAGGCTGAGTTCGACTCTTTCCGCCACGAGGCGACTGATGCTCCCCTTTTCCTGGGATAGCCCCGCCACATTCCCTTGGGCTGAGAGAACACGCAATGCCCCTGATGCCGGGTCAAAGTCGCCCTGAGCGCGATCAGCCGAGAGTTCGACCAGCCTATCCGCGGAAGATTCCGAAGCCTTAACGCTGCCTTCCATATCCCCCCGAGTGACCCGATTTGCTTCATTCAGAAACACCTTGCCGCTGTCAGCAGAAACTTTGCGCTCCCCTTGCGTTACCCGGATTGGACCCCAAAGCATTATCTGCCTGCTTAGCTTGTCATAGCGAAGGCGGCTGGCTGTAAGCTGCAGGGGGGGATCCGAGGCATGGCCGATGTGTGGTTGTAACTGCACCGCCACGCCTTTCTCAAGCTCCAACGAACCATCCCTCGTTGCGTAAACCATTCCCTGGGAGGTTCCGGTAGCTGGTCCGATGCGAAAGCGCACCTCTTGGTCGCTCACTACCAGCGACCCCTCGTGTCGGTAAGACACCTTCGAAGTCTCCAGATAGACTGTCTGCCTTCCTTTCAAGCCCGCAGTCGGAGCTTTATCAGGTTCGGCATTCAGTTCAATGTGGACAGGCCCGGAGCTGAAGAGGTCTCCATTTTGGCCGTTGTAGTCACATGTTTGGGTGCGCATGATGTCGCGGCGCTTTCCGGTTCGGCCGAACAACTCCACCAACACGTCTTCAAGGACCGTTGTTCCTCCCTGCTTGAAGGACACCGTGCGAGCCGCATGAACGGTGAAAACACGCCGGTCCCCGTCCGAGTGCGTGAATGTGTACCCCGAAAGCTGTTGATGAACATCGATGGGGACACTCTGGGGCAATACCACCGGTTTCTCTTTGTGGGTGGTAGCGACCCAGTAAGCCACACTGATCACCAGAGTAGTGACAGTCAATGCGCCACCCACCACCCAAGTGATCAGGTCCTTGCGCCGAGTTCCTCGTTGTCCTACGCCGGTCATTTCCACAGATCCCAAGAAGAGACTTTGGAGTGCGGCAGCTTGCTGCCGCTTTTCTCCTGCGAGCTTGCTCGCGCCTCACCTGTCAAGTACCGCGCTCCAGGGCACGGCCAGCGAGCTGGCCCGCGGAGTGGGAGAAGGCGGTCCCGCCATGCGGGACCGCACTCCAGAGCGCTTTGCTTGCGGCCTCCTTCCCCCGAGCTTCAACTCCGTATCTCACTAACCACCAGTTGCAGCCTCCTCACATCTTGGAACACATTCTGGTCCAGGGTGAAAGCCATGTCGAGCGATTGTCCGGGGGCGAGTGTGGCGCCTCGCTCAGCCATTCCCCACCCTATGGCGTCAAACGCCCTCGGCCCGCAGGCCACTCTTAGCTTTAGATGCTTTTCCTGTAGGATTCGAGGCCCCAGCAGGAGGCGAAGATCCCGCGCCGCCAGGACGGGGGTGGGATTGCCGCAGCCAAAGGGGGCCAGCGTCTCGAGCGCCTCGAATAGACTCCAATCGATTTCAGCCCCGCTCACCTCGGCGTCCACGCGCAGGACCGGTTCGAGATCATGCGGTTTCAGCACGGCACGGGCGTATCGCTCGAAGCGCGCCTCCAACTCTGCGATTCTGGCCGAGGGCAAGGCAAAACCCGCCGCCATGGCGTGGCCGCCAAAGCGTTCAAACAAGTCCTGCATGTCGCTCAGGGCGTCTAGGAGGTGAAGTGCCCTAATCGAGCGCCCGGACCCTACCCCCAATCCATCCCCCACGCCTATCACCAGCGTGGGGCGGTGGTACCGCTCCACGACACGCTGGGCCACGATCCCAATCACCCCCCGGTGCCATCCTTCGCCAGCCAGCACGAGGGAGTAGCGCTCCCTTTTTTCAGGGTGGCGGTCCATGATCGCTTCAATCTCACGCAAAATCCCCTCTTCAACTCGTTGCCGCTCGCGGTTGAGTTTCTCCAGGCGGCCGGCAATCTCACGCGTCTTCTGCGGATCGGAGCACGTGAGCAGGTCAATCACATCTCGCGCATTCTCCATGCGGCCCGCCGCATTCAGGCGCGGCGCAATGCGGAACCCCACATCCCCTGCTGAAATCTCGCGGCCTTCGAGCCCGGAGACCTCGAGTAGCGCCTGCAAGCCAGCCTGTGAGGGTTGGCGCAATCCCTCCAGGCCGAAGCGCGCAATGACGCGATTCTCCCCGACCAAGGGCACGACATCGGCAATGGTCCCAATCGCCACAACCTTCAAGTAAGACTGTAGAACGCGACCTGAGAGCCTCTCGCCCAGCAAAGCCTGCACCAGCTTGAAGGCTACGCCCACCCCGGCAAGTACCTTTTCAGGATAGCCGCACTCCGAGCGGTGCGGGTTCAGGATGGCGCACGCGGGGGGCAAATGCCCGTCCGGCAGGTGGTGGTCCGTGACGATGCAATCGAGCCCCAATTCGCGCGCCCGCGCCAGCGCTTCGTGCTCCCGGATGCCCGTGTCCACGCTGATCACCACCCGGAAGCCTTTCGCCGCCGCCTCCTCAACCGCCGCCACGCGCATCCCGTATCCATCGCTCATGCGATGTGGGATGAAGGCCTCAACCTGTCCACCAAGTCCCCGCAGCGCGGTCAACAGGATCACCACCGCCATGGTTCCGTCCACGTCGTAGTCACCGTAAATCAGGATCTTCTCTCCCTGCTCCAACGCACGACGCAAGCGCGCCACGGCAGGCTTCATGTCTGCCAGCAAGAAGGGGTCGTGAAGCTGATTAAGAGCAGGATTCAGGAATCGCTGGGCTGACTCGGCATCGGTGACTCCCCGCAGCACCAACAGCCGGGCGATGATATTCGGAACGTTCAATTCGCGGGACAGGCGAGCGACCGCGTCCCCGTCGACAGGGCAGATTTCCCAACGCATGTTGAAAACTCATCCTGACAGAAGATGCAGATGGTTGCAAGTCGCAGAGGTCCCACCACGGCGGGTCAGCTTTCAGCCTTCATGCCGTATCCTTACTTCAGGTCACTGCCTTCTGTCTTCTACTTTCTGATTTCTGCCTTCTGCTTTTCGCTTAGCCCTTTGGGAACAGTTTCCTTCCATGCGGCCCCAACCCGCTGACCCATCGCCGACCACGCGCCGGCTACGAGGCAACACGCAGAGAACCCTCTTGTTCCACGCGGACCAAGAGTTGTAGGACGTGGGGTAAAGAAACTCGCAAGAATGAAGGACCGAAGCGGGGATTTGCACTAAAACAGAGGGTGAATCTTGCGCAGCCCGTGAACCAACCTGGAGTCTTGTAGATAGCAAAGGAGACACGCTTTTAAGGCGGGAATGTTGTTGAAAGGAAAGGGGGTTGAAGGTAATGCGAAAGTCAGGAGGTAGAAGATGAGTTCCAGGCCCCTGACAAGGCAGCGCCCCGACTTGTGGGGGCGGCTCCCCAGAAGCAGAAGGCAGCGAGGAAGGGAGGAAGGAAGCAATTTAAACTTCAATTCAGAATCCAAAGTTCAGAATTCACAATTCAGAATTAGCCTCACCGCGCTTTTCGACGAATGACTAATACGGCCGGATGCCTTCGCCCGCGAGGGCGATGCTGTCGCGGGTGGTTTTCTTGACCAGGTACATGGCCTCGTCAGCCATGCGCAGGATTTCCCTGTGGGTGCGGCCATCGGCGGGGAATCCGGCCACGCCGAAGCTGGCGGTCACCTTGATGTTAAGATTCTCCTCCCGGAAGAAGACCTTCGAATTAAGCAGGTCCTTGAGGCGGCGCAAGACGATCAGAGCGTTTTCTTTGGTGGTCTGGGGCAGGATGATCACGAATTCGTCGCCGCCATAACGAAACGCATAATCAATCAATCGCAGGTTACTCTTGATGAGATCGCCGATCATCCAAAGGAGCTTCGAGCCCACGAGATGGCCATGAACGTCGTTGACCTGCTTGAAGTGATCGAGGTCAAAGAAGATCACGGAGAACTCGTGACCGTAACGGGTGGAGCGGTAGATTTCCGCATCCAGAACGAATCTGAGGTGCCTGGCGTTATAGAGGGCGGTGCAGTCATCTAAAATGGTGAGTTCGTGGATGCGTTGCACGTACCGTGCATTTTCGAGTGCAATGGCTGCGTAGTCGGCGAGGCTCTCTAAAATGGGTATATGCTCGTCCGAAAAACGCTGCTTCCCAAAGCAGTTCACGAGCTCAATAACGCCCAGAACCTGTTCGCGGCCTTTAATAGGGACGCAGAGCACGGAATGGATATTGGACTGGGTGAATTCACCGATTCTGGGGCTGAAGCGAATGTCGCTCTGGACGTCTTCCACTAACACGGACTCTTCATGCTTGGCTACCCATCCTGCGACGCCTTCTCCCAGCTTGAGGCGAACGTCCTTCAGCGTCTCAGCGCCACGTCCCATGGCAATCTCGAAATACAATTCCTGCGCCTTCTCATCCACCATCAACAGGGACCAAGTGTCGGGCTGCAGCAGCTCACTGATCTTCTCCATGATGGTCTGGAGGATTTTCTGCAGGTCGAGGGTAGAAAAAAGGGCCTTGCCGACCTCATGGAAGAGGGAAAGGCGATCGACTTGGCGCTTGAGTTCGGCGACCTCTTCCTGCGGACCCATAGGTATCCCTAGGCTTCCAATCTCGTCTTATGCCACTCTTAGATTATTAGGGCACCCTTATCAAGCTCAATGGTACACAAGTACCGTTCATTCAGCGTCATCTTCTGGTGCGGTTTTCTTGACCCTCCCAAAACAATTGACACCCTTCAAGAGGCCCAATAAGATAAACTAGGTGAAATCTTGGTGAGCCGAAGCGAAGAAACCATTCCGATGGCAGGATTCGGTGAGTATCTACGGCGGGAACGCGAAATGCGAGGCGTATCTCTGGAGGAGATATCTACCGCCACGAAGATCAGCATTCGCTTTCTCCAGGCCATCGAGAACGAGGAACTCTCAAAACTCCCCGGAGGAATTTTCACCCGCAGCTTCGTACGGACCTATGCGCGATACCTGGGTTTGGACGAGGAACGCGTCTTGGCGGATTGCCAGCTTGCAGGCCAGCAGAAGCCAGAAGTTGACATCCGCCGCATCACGGCGAACCGGGCACCGTCGAACGGCGCTGCCTCACGGACTCGGCTCATCGCCCTCCTGATGGCGGGTGTGCTGCTGGCCAGTGGTTATGCGCTTTTCCGTTACTCGCGCCGAGTCATGGAACAGCAAAGCAGCACGCTGATGGTCACTCCGCGGAGCACTACCCCACCCGGCACGAACCCGCCCCCTACCACCGCACCCGTACAACCCTCTACACCGGCCCAGCCGGAAAACAACCCGTCGCTATCGGCTACTTCCGCCTCACCCACCGCCGGCGCCGCAACTGCCCCCGGAACACTTCAGGGCGGTCCGCCTTCTCCGGGTGCCAAGGCGAACCCGCCAAATCAGAGTGTGACCTCTGAGGCCACCAGCGCGGTTGCGGCCCACACTGATTTGGTCCTGCAAGTGGCCGCGGCCGAGCGTGTTTGGGTGGCTGTTGACGCCGATGGGAAGACCGTGCTGCAAAAAGTGCTGAACCCCAACGAGGTTGAAAACCTGAAGGCGCTCGACTCCTTTGATGTCACCGTCGGGAACGCTCAGGGCGTCGTTCTGACTCTGAACGGAGAGACCCTGAAACCCCTGGGACGGCGCGGCGACGTGAAGTCGATTCACCTTACGCGCGACGATCTGAAGAACGCCGCCCCCGAGAGATAGACTATTTCCGAGCGACTGGTCGAGACAATTCGCGGAGGAGCTATCCCTGAAGTGGTGCGCCGCAAAGCGTGCCGCGGCGAACTGCCTGTTTCCTTGCAGGAGAAGATTGAAATCCTCGTGCTCCTCGCCGTCGACAGGGACGAAGAAAGCCGGAATAGCGCTTTTCACACCTTGGAATCCTGGCCCCCGGAGGAACTTCAGCAAGTGCTCTCAAACCCCTCCACTCCCGTCGCAGTGCTGGAATTTGTGGCGTATAACCTTGTGCCCGGCCGCAAGGAATTGGGGGACGCTCTCCTCCGAAACCCAAGCCTGCCCGGCCAGCTTCGTGAGTGGATCGAGGACACTGCGGCCCTTTTCGCAGAGGCTGAATCCAGCCAATCTTCCGAAGCCCCTGCCCCCATTCAGTCCGGCGACGAAGATGGAAATTCAAGCCGTGAGGAGATACCGCAGAAGAGAACAACGGTGCTGCAGAGAATCCGCCGCATGTCCGCTGTCCAGAAGGTCAAGGCCGCTCTCACCGGGAGCCAGGAGGAGCGGATGATCCTGGTCCACGATCCCAACAAAGTGGTGGCGCGCGCCGTTTTGCAATCACCCAAACTCTCGGGCCACGAAGTCGAAAACTTCGCCTCCATGAAGGACGTCAGCGAGGAAGTCCTGCGGCGCATCGTCCTGAGCCGCAAGTTCATGAGGAGCTATGCAGTGGTCCGGGCGCTGGTCAACAACCCTCGAACACCCATCGACGTGGGCCTCCCGCTGCTCCGCCGCATCAACGACGCCGATTTGAAGTGGCTGGTCCTTAATCGGAATGTTGCGGACGTCGTCCGCAATGCGGCCCAGAGAAGAATCAAGCAGAAGGAAGAGGCCAACAAGCCGAAGCTCCTGGGCAAGCATTAACAGCGCGGCACGGCCACAACCAAAGACCGGGTTTTCATTGACCCGCCGCGGCGGGCTGATTGCCCCGCCGTGGCGGGTCGATTGAAAAAGTGGTGTGGCAGCTTCCTCCCCTGTCAGTCAGTCCCGCCGAGCGGGATCAATCGAAGATCGGCAATTCCAACCAACTTCGGCCAAGCGATGATCGCAGACTCATCCACCTTTCTGCGCTAGGGCCGGCATGACGGCGTCGATGAGGCGCGCCAAGTCCTGTGAGGCGGCTTGGCCGGTTTTCAGCACTTCTTCGTGGCTCAGGGGGTTTCGGCTGAGCCCGGCCGCGCGGTTCGTGATTATGGCCACCGCCAGCGCGCGCACGCCCATCTGATGCACGGCGATAACTTCCGGCACGGTGGACATGCCCACAGCGTCGGCGCCAAGTGTTCTTAGGGCGCGGATCTCCGCCGGCGTCTCATAGGTCGGGCCTAGGAGCGAAGCATAAACGCCCTCGAAGCACTTCAGCCGCATGGCGCGGGCGGCCTTCAGGGCGCAGAGCCGTAAACTTGGATCGTAGGCCTGGGTCATGTCCACAAATCTTTCACCCCAGCCTTGGTCATGAAATCCTGCCAGCGGATTTGCTCCTTGAAAGTTGAGATGGTCGGAAAAGACCATCAAACTGCCGGGCGTGGCGCGCCGCGCAATGCCGCCGGCGGCGCACGTGGCGGTGAAAGAGCGAATCCCAGCCAGTGCCATTACCCTCACAGGGAAAACAACCTCCCCGGGGCCATAACCTTCGTAGAGGTGAACGCGCCCGGCAAGGACCGCCACCGGCACCTCCCCCCAGAAACCGAAATGCAACGCGCCGCCGTGACCTGCAACAGAGGGCCGGGGGAATCCCGGAATAGAGGCCAAGGGGATTCTTCGCACCCTACGTAGACCTCGCACGACTTCGCCCAAACCTGAGCCGAGCACGATTCCCACCCGTGGGGCTGCAGGCCATCGAGCCGCGATGTATTTCACAGCTCGCAATGCCTCGGGATAACCCGGAGTCTTTTCAGATTTCATAGCGTTGTCTCGATTCGGCCGGAAGCGGCAGGCACCCACCGCAATCCCGGCCGCCATGAGCGGCTCAACCCAGCCGCAGGCCCGCAATCGCGGCCGCGAGGTAGTTGGCCAGGGTACCGGCGAACATGGTTCGCGGGCCAACTTCTGCGCTGGAAATCACTATTTTCCTGCGAGGCGCGAAATGAAGAGCTCAATGAACCGCTTGGAGTCCGATTCCACAGCGACGTGGACGTTAGGGTGCACTCTCTCGACGCCATCGATGACATAGCGTTCGCCGCGCAAGACCTTGCGGTCGGAGGAATTGTGCCGGCTCGCCACCGTTTCGCCCCGCGTGAACTCACCCCGCGTCTCGACTTCGACCCGCATGTCCTGCGTGGTAATCAGGCTGCGCTCGATCACCGCACCCACGGCCAACGGGTCGTGCATGGGCGTCCCGTCGGCGCCCAACTTGCTCGCCAAGTCGACCATGAAACTCAGTACGCCGACGGCGAAGTCGTTCTCGCGCCCCCGTGTTCTGGCAAGCCGATTCAGGTCAGCCCGTGTGAACAGTGTCTTCTCAGTCACATTGAGGCCCACCATCGTTAGCGGCCAGCCGGCCTCGAACACTCCGCGCGCTGCTTCCGGATCATTGTGGATGTTGGCCTCCGCCGCTGCGGTCGCATTGCCTCCCGAGATTGCACCTCCCATCAGGACGACTTCCTTCACGAGCGGAACGATGGAGGGATCTTTCCGCAGCGCCAAGGCGATGTTCGTCAGCGGCCCCACCGGGACGAGCGTAATTTCGTGAGGGTATTGGTGAATGAGCTTAATGATGAGGTCGGGAGCGAAGCTTGTATCGGCCTGGCAGGCGGGCGCAGGGAGTTCGACATTGCCCAGCCCGTTGGCCCCGTGAAAGAACTCGGCAGTGACCAGTTTCTGGACCAGAGGGTGCGAAGCGCCCCTGGCCACAAGCACGTCGCATCTTCCGGCCAACGAAACGAGCTTGAGCGCGTTCTCGAGACCCTGCTCGACAACCACGTTTCCCGCCACCACCGTGAGGGCTTTTACGTCGAGTTCCGGCGAGTTTAGCGCGAGCAGAATCGCCAACGCATCGTCGGTCCCGGGATCCGTGTCAACAACCACCTTGCGGGCTTCCGGCGCCGCAGTCATTCCTGATACGACCCAGAAGACCAAACACATCACCAACACGGTGAAACGCCACACCCTCTTCATAAGAACCTCCTGAGCAGAGTCACACAGACCGGAGCCTCGGGAGAGAGCACATCAGGAGAATCGCCGTAGGCGCAGGCAAGTAATCTCCGGCGGGCAGCCGAAGCGAAGCGGGACAAGGACTTTGCCGATACCCCGGCTTACGTAGATTTGTGTTCCGTCGAGCCGATTCCAGCCTTCCACAAAGCGCTTGCCCAACTTCGACCGCCCATAAACTGAGCCGACCATGGGAAGGCGAACCTGTCCGCCATGGGTATGGCCCGATAGCATCAGGTCAATCCCGTGCGCCGCTGCCAAGCGTATGCCAAGCGGGTTATGGCAGAGAAGAACTTTGGGGTCGCGCGCAGGGACAGAACGCATAGCGGCGCGAATATCTGCTGCTTCCCACCAAAGATCGTCCACACCCACCACCCACAGGTTGCCGGAACGAGACCGCAAAGCGCAGTGGGAGTTTCGGAGCACGCGGATGCGTTGGGCGCGAAGCGCGCGCGTAATCTCCTCCGGGTCCACCTGAAAATCGTGGTTGCCCAAAATAGCGAACACTCCCAAACGGGCGCGCAGTCTCCCAAGCGCTCTCGCTACCGGCCAGATGTAGGCAGGCGAAAGCGTGACGTAGTCGCCCGTAAGCGCAACCACATCCGGCCGCAAGTGATTGGCCATATGGATGGCGCGTTGGATTTCTTCCAGGGGAGTGAAAAGACTGTGATGAAGGTCGGTCAGTTGCACGATCTTCAGCCCATCGTGGGCAGGGCTAAGGCGGCTCAACCACACCTCGGTTTCCGTAATCTCAGGGTCAGGCGAAAAGGCAGAAGCGACGCGAGGGTTTTCGCGGCCGCTCAGAGAAAGTGTAATCAGCCCCCTGCGCCTGGGGAACCGCCCCGGTCTTAGGAGTCCAGCCAATTTGAACCTCTTGAAATTCTGAATGGCAGCGAATTGGGTCCTTGCCCTCT
>Ga0208819_1001089_pt1 | contig 15229 bp, 11 predicted proteins | sample June2015DPH_11_1_3_FD_184707 | JGI IMG/M metagenome (GOLD analysis project Ga0208819, IMG submission 184707) | Peatland microbial communities from SPRUCE experiment site at the Marcell Experimental Forest, Minnesota, USA - June2015DPH_11_150... | ecosystem: Environmental > Terrestrial > Soil >...
TGTGTCCAATATCGATATTCCAGTATTGCGATATTGTGACTCATCTGGGCATGGACAAGAATTAATGCCAGTTACCATTGGTTTAGAATCGTAGCAGGCGAAAATCCGCCCCGAAGACTTCTTCCTGAAGTCGTTGACTGACAGATTTCGACCATAATGCAAGATTTCATTTGGTAATCGTTATCTGCAATACTGATCTAAAACTTTCCTTCATATCTTGGGGTCCCTTCGGTCTGACATTCAGCCCTGTTTTTTCATATATTCAACTCATCATCAAGTAAGTTTTTATCAAAATCAATTCGAGGGGAATCAAGGAAAGGAAACTTCTTTCAGGTTTGATTGGCTTTTCTCGTTTCCTCAACAGTTGACCAGAGCCGCCTTTCAGATTTTAAGCACATATTCTTGAATACTTAAAACGGTAATAGATTGGTTGGTATTTTTACAAACTGATGACAATTTTCGTCCTATTTTTAGTACAACAATTTACAGAAATTCCGTAATATCAAAAGAATCACCTTTGATTTTGATAAGTTACGAATTGAGTGGCGTAATGGCGAGATAAATGCATGCTCGATGATCATGAAGGATAGCTGAGGAAGTTCATAAATTCAACGAGATCGGGACCTTCAAAATGAAGCGAGGTGTGTACCCGCAAACAGGTTCCAAGTGCGGGTTCGTGCTTAAAACCTGCAAAATTTATTGCCATCTGAAATGAGGCGAAAAGAAGAAATCATGAAAACGTGGAGAATAGTAATTGACGTATTGTTAGTGATACTGGGATTTTTATTGATAGCAGGCCTGGGTTTAGCCAGTGCTGGCGAGGTTTATAAATGGGTGGATAAAAACGGAACAATGATTTTTTCAGAGTTCCCTCCACCAATCGGAATGCAATCGGAAAAGTTGATTCTGGATGAAGCGACCACTGAGCAGGCGAGGGAAATCGAGCAGGTAGATGAAGTTGTAAAGCCTGTAGCGGTAGAAACACCCAAATTGAAGGAGCGAGAATCGGTTAAACGAACGGTGGAACGCAGGCCATCTGGTGCTCAGATGCCAGAAATTACCCCTTCTGCTGGAAGCGTTAGATGTACAGACTCCAAGCTTGTCAGCAAGGGCGATTCACAACAATACGTTATACAACACTGTGGACCTCCGACACAAAAGCAGCAAATTGTGAATGCACTTAACCAGGTGATCGGTGTGCGGCTGATATATACGTATTCTATTCATGGAAACATAAAGACTACGGAGATTAGTTATAGTTATGTTGACGGAAGCATGCATCTTAGCGGAAATTGAAAGCGCATCCACGCTAATGGAGAAGGGCGGCCCCAAGAGTCAGGCACGTTACACAAGCCAACATTACAGTCCCAAGAGTTCGAATAGTAACCTTGCAAAGTCAATCCTAAAAAATAAATCGGTAACGGGAATAAATGAGATTGACGAGTACACAGTGGGGAATTGGGTAAAACAAAATACGGACAGAGTCAATTTTCTCATACCAGAAAGCTTTGGTATCCCGTTGCTGTCTCTGTTGGAAGCTTTTCTGCAATGCCGTCTAAGGCCTTGCTTTGAGGGTTTTGATACACAAAAATGAGAACCGAACAAACGGCTGCACCGGATCGCCGATAAATTCGGCTCCAGGTGAGCTGCAGCGTTATGCGAGAAAAAAATTATGAACAGTAGACAACTTGCACAGAAATGGCCTTTTCCAAGACACAAAGAGTTCAAACAGGAATTGCAGAATGCTTCTGCTGCTTGGTTCAGGGACAGACAATTCCAGACTCACCCCCAAATGCCGTATTGCCTTTCGAAATGGAGCGACTGGGGTAATAATATCATTCTTAAAGAAGTCATGGAATACATTCGGAATTTCAAGGTCGAGTGTGAAAGTCAAGACAGACCGTTTCCTCTTCACAAATACGCCCATCATGGCCTGAGCAGCCAGGCCATGACTTTCAACCTTATTGGGCCTCAAATAACTCGAAATGATTTCTCGTCCCTAATCCAGCTACTTCAACGTAAGGGTGTTTCAGGTGTTTCGCGAATTGATCACGCCTACTTTGAATATGAGGATAGAGAAGTATTTAACGAAGATGCTGGACAACCAACCTCGATAGATATTGCGCTCGAGGATTCTGCCAATAATCCAATCATTTTCATTGAGAGCAAGCTTGCTGAACAGGAATTCGGTGGTTGCTCAGCTTTCTCAAACGGAGACTGCGAAGGCCGGAGTCCGATCGGTCGGGAGGAAAACTGCTATTTGCATTTCATTGGACGACGCTATTGGGAATTGATGACCAAATACGGCATAACGGCAATCCTGAAAAATGAGAGACAATGCATATTTTCGGCTCATTATCAGTTTTTTCGAGAAGTCTTGTTCAGCTTAGAGAAGGGCGGAATCTTCGTCTTGCTAAGCGATGAGCGAAGCCCAGTATTTCATTGTAAGTCTGACGGTGGCCAGAGAGGAATCATGCCTTTTCTGATCGAATGCATTCCTTCACAATTCCGAGACCGCATCGTCTCCATCAGTATCCAAGAGTTGGTCGGACTGCTCAAGAACAATGAAAAACACATGGACTGGATTAGAGACTTTGAAGTCAAATACGGAATGGCATAACCAGGCAATCCAGCCGACTCGTGACACTCGCGGCTGATTTTTGTGTTATACTCGATTTCAATCGCAAATCTTCAGATCATATAGAAAGCCCGTCTTCACTCTTTGTAGGTGAAAGCATTAGCCAAGAGTTTACGACACTGTCTGTCATATTGAATATTGATGAGGACTCTTCAACAGGGATACGCAAACGACAGACAACACCCCAACTTACATTCTACCTTTGGATTCCCCTCAAATATTATCTCCCCCTGCTTTTCACCTAAACACCTTAACACCTCAAAGACTATCCATCATTAAATGAATAGGATTAACCGGTTATGCTTTGGACAGGTGTTTAGGGAGGGGTAAACACGCCCTTTACACCATTAAACACCCTTTTTGTGGATGCTATGCACCTTGGGTATTGGATTGGAGATTTTGTATCGATGATGAAATTTTACTGGAAGTTCCTGCTGAATTTCAGAACCTACATTTTCTTTTGACTGAACTGAATTTTATTCACTTCATCCGGAGCAGTTTTGTCCCAATATTTTAATGTAACAGTATGTGTTTCAGAACTTTCATCATATTCGTCTATGATATATGTTAGTTCTATATTCAGACACCATGCTCCACAATTAGCATAAATAGCGACGGGATCGACGGATCCGACTGGAATAACAAAACTATTCTCCTTCTTATGGGTATGCCCAAAGATTACCACTTTTTTACTTCTCTTAGTGGCTATCTTAGAAGCGACTCCATCAAGACCAACAGCCTCCCGCCAGATCGAGCGTAAGCCATCCAAAAGGCCATGTCTTTTTATCCAGTCAATACCCAATTGTGCATACTGTTGTCTGACTTCTCTAAGGGTGATCACACCATCGTTTACCATTGTGATAGGGGTATCACTGTTTACATTGCCTAATTCATTAGCCAAAAAACTTAAGGGGGCGTTCACCAGCGGATCTTGTATAAGCCCCTTCGGACCTATAAACTTCTTCTCATCCTGCTCGAAGTTGCCCACTACAGAAAATCTTCCCTCAATGTCCGATGAAGTATAATGGCGTTGTTTCCTTTGTGCAATGGTCGCTGCAAGGCGGGAAATATAATGCCCTAAAGGAAGCTCATGTTTTGGGTCGACTGCGTTATACATGGTATATTGGTGCCCATGTTCAGCATAAATGCCATCAGTCGTTTCGTAAAATTCTTGAAACTTGATGCCGGCAAAAACACTCTGTCTAAAATTATTGAATTGGCCTTTTATCAAAGTCATGTCATGATTTCCCATAACATAAGTGATATTCCCTTTCTTGCGCTGAGCCAGTGTCCGCAGATTTGCCATAATCTTGATGATGTGGGTTGCATTAGCTATCTTGTCGTACTTGGGTGGCTGTATCTCGATGGGATATACCCAGTCGTCCATGATGTCTCCCAAAAATATCACTTCTTGTATGGAGTCATCGTCAATTAAGTAGGCGAGAAATTTCTCAAACTTCAGGGATTCATCCAGATTAAACCAATCATAACAGCCTTGTAGGCTTCCCAAACTCAGCCCTGGACTCATATGAACGTCACTGACAAATACTCTTCTAATGGACACGTCTTTTCTCCTTATTAATCTCTTTTATAAAACATATGAAAAAAATCAAATTTCTATTTGGCAGATTTTATAATTTCGCTAAGCTTCGATCGTGTAAGCTCAACTCCTAAACCCCATCCAAACAATCCTAAGTAGTCGCTATACGATTTGCTTGCGCCAAAAGTGTCATTGGTTCCATAGATAGTAACTAAGCCGACAAACGCGGCTATGATAACCAGAAGCGACTGAATTATCCATTTTAGGTGTCTTATGTTCGAATTCTCAATAACTTTTGGGAGTTCAGGTATGACAAAAGGAGTCACAGTCGGTGGTTGAACTAAGAGGCCCGGCATTCCTTTTAATGATTGTTTGTAAACCAGATTTTCATATTTTTTCTGTGCAAGCTCGACGTCTTGCCTAACCTTTGGCAGGTCCTCCTCGGATCTCACATCCCTTAAATGTTTATGAGCTTCATCAATTTGGCTTTCAATCTCCCCTGCCTCTTCAGATTTTATCTTGTTCTGGGACAAAGACTCAGCAAGGTCATTCTTAAGGTTTTTAATATCCTTGCATAAGTTGTCAAGCTTATTTAACTGGACCTTCCATTTTTTGACTGCCTCGTCCAAAGCAGCCAGGCTCGCGTAGTCGGCTATGCTTTCTAAAATTTCTACGAGCTCCCTCCGAATGGATTTTACATAATCCAGGTCTTGGAACTCCTCTTGGTCACTCTGATCAATTTCCTTTAAGATCGTTGTCTTGATTTCATTGATTCGTTTGACATATTCTGCTCCATTATAATGCCACTCATCCAGTTTTTGCTCTGCCGTCTTAACATCCTTTTCGGCTCCATCGAGATTATTTCTTAATTTCCCATTAGCCGCATCGATAAAACCCTGGATGTTCTTTCCAAAAATCTGGCTCAACGTCTTATCATTAACAAGTGCTTGATGGACCTCTCGGAGACGATCGGCCAGCTCCGCCTGTTTTTTCCCTTTCGTGTCCCACCAGTTAAAGAGAAACCCCATTAAGATTCCAACTACTAGCACTACACTGGGGAGACACCAGGAATGTTTAACGGAGACTTCCAGTGGAATCTCCACGTCATCGGTATTCGATGAGTGGACGATGACTCTGCCACCATATCTTCCTGACTGCACACCCTTTAAACTTTTTAGGGTTAACGTACCTGTTGCATAACTGCCTTTGGGAATTTCCGTTGCTAGGGTGGGTTGGAGGAGATCCCTAGAAATCGTCGTTGCCTGGTCCTCTGTTATAAGGTCTTGTTGAATGATCGTTATGTTCTCCACACCACCCTGCCCGTCCGCCTCGCGCATAGTAAAGTGCCTCGAGATATCACCAGAGGTTCCTGTCGTTTTGATAACGATTTTCGAAGGTGTAATTAGTGAAAGACGAGGTTTACCATTGACATTGACCACTATGGGGAAACTTTCCTTTTTGGAGGAATGCTCAACATAACGGATTCTAATCTCCCCTTTATATTCACCGGGACGGGTGGGATTTTTGATTGTAAGCGTGATGCTCTCGGAACTATCTTTCTTAAGCGAAGTAACCATGGCTGGCTGGATCTCTATGTTCCGGCTTCCGATCGAGGCGTCGCCCGCCTTTGTTTGGAGTTCGGTAGCAGAAACGGATAAGTCTGTAATATCGGCCTTAGCGGTGATTTCAAAGGTTCGTTGGAAAGAGTCCTTTCCGATAATTCCGGAAATCGCAATTTCAGTAGGTCGCTCGATGATCTCCGCTTTGGTAACATCTGGGTTCCATATCCAGATCAAGAAGCAAATACCGAGAATAGTTGATACTGTTAACCTCATTTCCATTTTCTCCTTTAAAAGCGATAAATAGCATAAATTGAATATAATTTTGTAATGATCGCAATCCAAAATGCTCTCATTTCACCTTTACTCGCTCATGAACCACCACATCTATACGCTCAAACTTTTGCTAAGTCTGCCACCTTTTTAAGCTTTTTCAAAGCCTCGGAAGATGCCGTCAATTTTCCCTCATCGCCAAGCACTCTTACAGTATAGAAAAATTGCCTCAATATCGGACTAATCTGAACAGGATATCCCAGGACTTCTAAGAGTACTTACATTCCTCGGATTATTAAGCACTTGACCTTTCAATGGCCCTAACAGAATGAAGAAAGTCCATGTTTCATAAATTGCTAAGGGAGGGTCTAGATTGTTAAATAAATCAAGACTCCAGCTAGCTATCTAAAGCATTTCACTCCCAGTCACCCACTAACACAAAGGGTGCCCAGTAGTACGGATCCGAGTACTCTTCTCTTTTCATGATCTCTTTTTGTGCTTCCTGTAGTGCCGTCGCCTTGTCTTTTCCACTTATCAAAAGTCGGTAGAACTCAAGCATCAATTCCTGTGTGGATTGTGCATCCACTGACCACAGACTGACTACAACTGAAGGGGCACCCGCATAAAGAAAGGCACGGGTTAGTCCGATCAATTCATCTCCAGGCATTCTTTTGTTGAGCCCGGTCTGACAGGCACTTAAAGTCACTAGTTCTGCATTTATCCTCATATCAAATATTTCCCTGGCAGTGAGAACTTCTTTATTATTTAACAATACTCCAGAGGACAACGGGTCTAGGTAATTAAAATACCCATGGCAGGATAAGTGGATGATATCCTTGTTCGCGCATTCTATAACCCTTTCCTTATTGACAGTTTCACCTAGATAAGGAGTGCTATCAAAAAGCTTGGCTACCTTTCTTGCCTCATCCTCGAAAACAGTGCCAAAAGAGGCACACTTTTCCAGCTTGCCGGTCCCTTTGTTCTTGCAGAATTGGATGATCGACGCTGCCGGGGAGTAACAGACTGGATGCTTTTCGATCAGAGGTTCACCGTCCAGCTCAAGGGCATGCATGGGCAGGTAATGCAATGTACCGAAGGGAATGAGATAGATGAGGTCACTTTTCGACAAATAATCTGATATTGGTTCAATGAGGTATTTGCTTAATCCAAGCCAGGTGTCACCAGCCATTCCTTGTAACACGAGAACTTCTCTACGATATGCTTCAATATATTTCAGCACTTCTTCCACTGGTAGGGAAACACGTTCTACAATCAATCCATCCTTTGAAACTACAAAGATTATCACCTTATCTTTGGTTACGAAGTATTCCACTAAGATGGCGTTTTTTTTCTTAGACGTAATCGTATCCTTTATACGGTCTAAAAGGGGAGGCTTCCCCCCTCGCATAAAAACATATTCTGGATCAATTTTTTCCATTTCATCATGGATTTTGTTTAGCCTCTTATTGATCTCGTCTACCTCACCCAATTCCAAAGATATTCCAGTTTTCCTCAAGTGATGCATCTGGATTTCACGAAGTCTGGCAAGACACGCTTTTTCAACTTCGAGCAGTGATTTTTGTTCAACTAACCTATTGGATGGTTTTATGTCAGTCGCAGCAAGCATATCAAGAAATGTCTTCGATTTACTTCTTTCCGTATAATGAAATGCGTCCTCTTCCCTATTTAATTTGAGACATAGGCGAATCATGGATTGATATACATTAGTTGCGAGAGCATAAAATCCAATTTCTTGCTCCACTTCCACGAGGCTTTTGCCGATTAGTTCAGAAATGTCTATTGACTTTTTCAAATAATTGTATGCGAGTTCTGGATCGTGGTCATAATGAGCCATGCCAAGGTTCAAACTAACAATTCTTTCTGCATCTATGTTCCCTGTTTTCTCAACGATTCGTAAAGAACTCTCAAAGTATTGAATTGCCCTACTAAATTCACCCATGTTGTAATAGACAACCCCTAGGCCTATGTAGCACGTTGATTCCTCTTCTTTATTTCCGATTTCCTTTGCAATCTCCAAAGCCTGTTCATGATACTCGATGGCTTTTTTAAATTCACCAAGGCTGCAATAGGCGTTGCCTAAATTTCCACGGCTACATAGCTCTGTAACCCTATTTCCGATTTCCTTTTCAATCTCCAAAGCCTGTTCATAACACTCGATGGCTTTTTTAAATTCACCAAGGCTGTAATAAGCGTTGCCTAAATTTCCACGACACATTGACTCGGCATCTCTGTTTCCAATTTCTTTTGTGATCGCTAAAGCTTTTTCATAATACTCAATGGCTCTTCCGAACTCCCCAACGCTGTAATAGGTATTGGCCATACCCATGATACAAGTTGGCTCCGCGGCCCTATATTGAATACTTTTTATAATCCCCAATGCCATCTCATAATAGTTTAAGGCCGTTCTGAAATTACCAAGGTTACGATAAGCGCCGCCTAGACTTGTATAACATCCTGCCACGCCTCGGATGTCTTTGAGTTGTCTTGCAATCTCCAAAGATTTCTCAAGATATTCGATGGCTCTCTTAAAATCTCCAAGACTGTCATAGGTATTACCTAAATTTGTGTAGCACCTTGCCTCTGCGCTTGCCTTTGCGGGTACATTTTTGATATCCTTCGCAATTTCTAATGACTTTTCATGATACTCGATTGCCTTTCTATACTCTCCTAAAGATCGATAAGCGATGCCAAGGTTTGTGTATTCTCCCGACTCTCCCTCCCTATTTCTGATTTGCTTTGCAATCTCCAAGGACTTCTCATAATATGCGATGGCCTTTTTGAAGTCCCCAAGTTCCACGTAGGTATTTCCTAGAATTGTATAGCAATCCCTCTCCCCGTCTTTGTCCCCCACTTCTTGAAAATATTTCAACGCCTGATTCAACAGATTTAGCGTCAAGTTATAGTAAGAGAAATCAAATAAAACATTTCCACTTTCGAGAAGAAAGTTAGCCTTTTCATTCGTTGTTGCATCTTTGAACTTCTCTTCCAAAACCCGGACAAATTCTGTTGGTTCAGCATATTTTTTAGCCAGTTCTATTAAATTCTGCTCACGCTCATTCATATTCACAAATCCTTGTTCTGGCCAATCTCTCAAATGGTAAACGGTTTCTGCTTCTCGAATATGGGGCTCGGTTCTCCATTCCAAAAGTAATTAGGGGTCTGTTGCTCCGGCATTAGTTTTAGGATTTCATGATGAAAGGATTTATAGTCTCCATTGAAATTCCCATTGTCCCATACTTTGAGTAGCGTAGCCGTGAACAGGCTGTTGATAATGCCATCTGATGCTTCCTGGTTGTCCTGGCACCCTGAGATCAAAAGCACTGATGCTCGGACTTCCTTCCGTTCGAGGTCCGCCAGAATCGCATCGTAAAAGTCCTTGTTTTTTTTATAGGTTTTCGTAGCATTGTACCTCGGAAGAAATTTGTGCCTGGCCGCTTGAGAATCGATGGTAGAGGGCGGCAAGAAAGTACCACCGATAAACGCTTCTTTCGTCACGGTGCCACTATGGCAACTATCGGAGAAGACCAAACTACGGACTCCTTCTGGAAATGGACTGAACAGATTATTGAGTTCATCGTCAATAAGTTGGCCATCGTAAAGGCACCAAGTGTCGGCCAGACCCTTCTTTTCGTCATGGTTTACGTCTGGAACTTGCCCGCCATGCCCTGAATAGCACAGTAAGAAGATATCACCCGACATGAGCTCGGTAGCAGCGCTCGATATCTCAGCTACCACCTGACCACGCGTTACTTGCTTTGTTAGTAATGTTTTTACTTGGAAGCCCTTAGATTTGGCAATATTTGCCATACTCTTGGCATCAGTCTCAGCGGCGTTCAGAGACCCTGACCATCCAACATAGTGTTGCAGATCAACGGAATTAAGCCCAATTGTTAGTGCAAGACCCTTTACCATGGTTATCTCCTTTCTGTTATGTGAAATAAACAATCTGTCATTCCACAAAGAGACTTTTATCATAACTAAGAGAATCGCGCTTGCTGTTAGGCCCCAGAACTCAAATTAACCTTATAAACGCGTTTCACCAAATAGCCTATGGTTTGAAGATTCTTATCGCACCCGCCTTAACCCCAGCTTGAGAGATGTCTTCCGGAGTCGTGTTCGAAACACTCACCTCAGAACCGATAAAGTCCTTTCCGGCCTCCTTGTAGCAGTGCCTCGTAAAGGCGCCGCAGAACAGATACAGCAGCCTGCGGTTTACTCCTTCTTCTTTGATTCGTACTCCATCAATTTATCAACTTCATCCTCCACTCTTTGAGAGCAAAAAAATCCTTTATAATAAGGGATTGCCCCCGAAGCAAGTATGTTTCCTACCACCGGAGAGATGAGCGAAAAGGTCACTACAATGCCGCCCGAGTGTCGCAGCGGCCAGGCCCCGAAGAATGTCCACAGGTTGTTCTTTGCCAAATAACCACCCCCGGCTTGTTGGATCTGAAGTGTTAGTAACACAACTTTCGGATCGGCAAGATATTGATTCAGAAGTAACTGAGCCATGGCCAGATCGGCCAGGGAAGGCTTTGGTTGTGAGGCGGCTTGAGATTTCTTGTCAGAAAGCTTCTTGCCAGAAGTATCTCCGTCAGTGCTGCTTCCCAAAAAGATATTGTTAGTGATGGGAGAAGGCTGTTTCTGCCCATCAGGCTTAACATCGCCTCCACCACGGCTACTCGATATCAAACTACCTATGAAGGAATCGAACTGCGTATTGAGTTTGTTTAACTCATCTTTTTTAGCGCTCAGTTTTGTTTTCAGATTTTGTATTTCTTTAAGGCATTCTGGGCGATCTGAACACCCTTTCTCAGCATACGCGAGATCTTCAAGTTGATACTTTATCTGACCCTCTACTCTATTCCTCAACTGGTAGAGTGAATTTAGCGGTTTGATCACGTCGCTCAAGTGGTCCTCGCGTGTCATGACAGGCGCAAAATATAGGGTCGGCCGGATGACTTGGAGGACTGTGGGGCCCTCCTTTTTTAAACGAAGTAGCTGTGAACTAACCTCGTCTATTATAATTTCGTCAGGTAGATTGACATCGACGCCATTCACCGCGACATCTGTTTTCAGAAGTGAGCCTAACTGGGCGAGAGACTGGAGGGCGCCGCTAATCTCAGAAACGTAGGGGACTTCTTTCTTCTTACCACCTTTAGTGATACATTCTTGCAGTTGACATGATTTGGGCATAAATTCCACTAATATTTTCTGCACATCATCTAGCGCGTCCTGGTATCCAAGTGTTAAAAAAGTATTATTCACTCGAAAAGCTACCAAGCCATTAAATTGAGCTCTCATGGTGTCATCCAGGATTATGACTTTCTCAATATCCTTCAGTTTTGGTAAAATTGAATTAGTTATTCTTCGCGCCGCTCGGTGAGCAGCTCCGGTAGCAAGGACATAGCTCTCGATGGTTCCAGTTTTGTCCCCAGCTTTTATCGAACCCGAGGAGTCCGAGCTGCCATCCTGCCCACCCCCTTTCTTTTGACCGCTACTACTCTGCTGACTATCGCTTGTTCCTCCGCCAGAAGATGTATTGTCTGCAGAAAACAGCTTAATTGGGATAACACTAAAAATACAGACGGCCGTGATGATGATGATCAAAATGTGCTTTTTCATATAAAATCTCCTCCTTTTGCCTCAAGTTTAAGGAACCTTGGCATTAAGATTCTCTTACTCACCAAAAAGAGCAAAAAAATAACGAATTCAGATAGTTCCCGACTTATGAGAGAGGAATTTGCGGAAGGCTCTAAGGGAGCGGAAAATCCCTTAAAGCCTTTGCCAGGGCATCTTCTGGAAGGACCTTTTCATGGTTTACTCCAAAAGAGTGACTGGAGCAGGAATAACTGTCCTGGAGGTTATATCTTTATTTGTTGTCGAGTTTCTTGAAGCACTGTTATGCAACCCACCCTAAGAACAAAAAGAAACCTACCAAACCCGTGCGAAAAAGTCAACTAATATTTTTCGCCTAAACAAATCTGGTATAGTGATATGAATTCTCGGCCTGGTGATTTGAGGAATCGCCAAACAACCACCCTGCCTTTCCTTCCCACACAGCTAAAGATCCCACATCGCTTCGCATAAACCGTAATGAGTAAAGTCCAGCACTTATTTCTTTAGCCCTTAATCTTATTAAAATCATTCCGAAATTTCTCCGGAAGATCGCTGGTTCTGGATAAATACCATAAATCTAAAGACGCCAATTCCTGCGTTTTCATTACTCCATATTTTCCTGAAGACCCAGACCGTTTCCCACACAGATAGAAGGTTAAGGAGTTAAGGGACCGGAGATGCTCGACTCGATGCCCGAAGTGGGTGGAACGGGTTAAGGATAGATTTGGTTAATGAGATCAAAGATGAGGAGAGTGAGGATGTGGATAACTTCCTGAAACTTTCACTTTCAAAAATGCAAGAAAAGGTGTATATTACAATTGCAAATTGTACTTAACCTGATATAGAATGTTTTAACCGTCGAGGTGCTATTATGTTAGACTATCTACCCATCGCTCTTTGTGTTCTTTGTGCTCTCTTTGAGGCCTTTGGTCTCGCAAAGGATTGGGGTGCTCACAAAAGGTTTTGGCGTAGAGTGGCGGTTATACTTTTAATAATCGGAATCGCGGTGTTAACGGGGATCAATAGTCATCAGAGCCAAATTCAAATAGCCGGATTAACAGAGGCTGTAAACACGGCGAATCAGAATCAGAAAGATAACTTAACCAAGTTTGGAGATGACATTCGCAAGTTATCACAAGACGTCAGTGATTTACGGACCCAAAGGAACACCGTAGAGTTTCAGAAAAAAGCAGATCAACTTAAGGCAAACCTTGAAGCAGAAGCCAAATTAGTAGCTCAACTAAAGGTAAAGTTTGAAGCAAAAGCTGGTTTCAAAACCGATGCTACGCTAATACCACGTAAAGTTCAACCAAAGGTAGAGCCAAATCTTGAGAGCCACATTAGGGATCTTGAGCGCCTTGAGAGCCAGATTAAGCAACAACAACGCAACACAGAGAAAGAGATTTCAGAGGCATTAGGGGAGACCGATATTAAAAAAAGCGTGGATAGGATGAAAGAAGCATGGCCTGAAGTGTCCTGAACGAGACTTAAGTTGACGGTGGCCGTCCCTCCCGAATTGTCGGTTAGGACAATTTAAGATAAGTTTTAGAATGAAGACAACCCTACACAAGTTCCTTTTGAGCCTAGTCTTGGTTAGCGCTTGTTTATCTTTTGGCTGTTCAAGCGTTACCCCTGTGACTAATAATATAAATTCTCCAAGAAATGTGGATCAGGTTGAAGTACTCTATCAGGACCCACAAAGGCCATATGAAGTTATCGCATTAATAAGTCACGAAGCGCTAACTCGATTCGCAACAGTCTCTGGCGTGATCCAGAAGTGCCGAGAGCTAGCAGCGAAAGTCGGAGCAGATGCCGTTATTATTACCTCTACGTACGACCAGACCTTCAACACAGCAGCCAAAGCTTCCGGGAAAGCCATCAGATGGAAGAGATAACAGGTACGTCGCACCTTCGTTGCTCAACTCGCAAGGTAGGTTTTTCTCACTCTCCCCACCTATGACAATTGACTTCCTAGCATCTTTCTAACCCCACAAAATCTCAATAAATAAACTAACATTTTTGCAAAAACATCACAATTATTGTCCCTTTTTTAGAACAAGGGATATGGCGCGGATTATCAAGTATTGGAAATACATCTTTAGATTTAACAGGTTATACAGAAAACAATTTGGGTGGCAAGGGAATTGCAGTAATTTCAAGTAGTTTACAAAGTTTACAACGGTCATAAGTTCAGCAGTTGGATAAAATTGGATACAGACGAATGTGAATGTTAAGAGTGTGGACAAATTTATGGACATTAAGTCATATACAGACCCTAAAGATGACAAGTGGGTTGACCCTTATAGTATAGGGCCGACGCATCCAACGGATGCCGATATTAGTTCTTGGAAGAGTTTAAGACGAGAATATAAATAAAAAGGAGAACAAAGATGAAAAGGTTATTGATCGGGTTGGCTATCGTGTTAGGATTGTTAGTAGGATATACTCCTAACGGGTATTGTGAAAAAACTTACGAAGAAACTGTTGCAGGATGGACATCTTACAAAGACGTGGAAAAATGGATGATTGACAATTTTACGTATGACTGGTCAAGGCTGATGTCAAAACCTGCAAGCACACTCCCACCCAAAACAGTTTTTAAAATTAAATCAGGGGTTTGCCATGATGGGGCGAGATTTATTTGTGCAGCACTTAATCACATTAATCCAGATTATGACGCCAAAATGGTTTGGCTTGTGAACACCGGGGTTATGCCAGGTGATGATGTTCACTATGTTAGTTCTTTTTGGTTGGAAGGTAAACTTTATATCATGGATTATGCGACTATTCACAGTGATACGCGGGGAACTCACGGGCCATACAACTCCCTTGAAGAGTACAGAAACTTTTACGCGGGCCACCACCCAGGTAATAAATCAGCTTCGTGGCCCTTTAAGGACAAACCACGTTGGTGGGAGCGCCCTTCACGAACGGCAGAAGATAAATTTTAAGTTATAAACAAAAGAAACCGAATTCTTGACCGAAGATGAAAAAACTAATGTTACTGGCTATGATGATTGGGCTGTTGATTAGTGGGTGTGCCCATTTTCGCCCCGAAAATACCTACGAAGAAACTGTTTCTGCATGGACATCATATAAGGATGTAGAGACGTGGATGAGAGATGTCTTTAAGTATGACCACGGTCGCTTGAGGGATTTATTGCATTCCGGTGGAGGAACTGTATACCCTACCAGAATAACCTTTTTACTTAAAGGTGGGGTTTGTTGGGATGGAGCAAGGTTTATTAAAGAAACACTTGATCGTATTAATCCAGCTTATGAGGCTCAGATTGTTTACATTGATAAACGAACGAGAGATGTAGACCATTATGTTTGTTCTTTTAAACTAAATGGTAAGCTTTATATTATGGATTATGCAACAGTTCATGGTCTTATGCGAGGAACTCATGGGCCGTATAACTCACTTGAAGATTACAAGGCATTTATTGGCTACCTGACCCCCTCCCCATTGTCAAGACAAAAAATGGGGGTACATTTGGTGCATAGTCTGACAAGCCTGCCCTAGGTTTAGGGGGATCGGCTGCTTGAAATAGACCTCATAAGGGGTTCGGTTCCCTAGCG
>Ga0208819_1001102_pt1 | contig 15040 bp, 13 predicted proteins | sample June2015DPH_11_1_3_FD_184707 | JGI IMG/M metagenome (GOLD analysis project Ga0208819, IMG submission 184707) | Peatland microbial communities from SPRUCE experiment site at the Marcell Experimental Forest, Minnesota, USA - June2015DPH_11_150... | ecosystem: Environmental > Terrestrial > Soil >...
GGATGCCGGTCACTTCAGCCACTATGGTCTGGCCAGCGTCGCTTCGCTCCGATCGCGACCGGCATCACATCGGAATCACTGACCGGGATCAAATCGGAATCAGTGACCACCTTCATCGGAATCAGCACGTTGGTTTGTCTTTAAACGGAATTGCCACTCCACCACCAATTTGCGCTTTATCTATGCACTCAAGCGCATTCTTTTCTGGCGACCCGTCAATCAGTAAAGCCCGGTGAGAAATTTCGTCGAACTCTCCGTGTACCCTAACGCATAGCCCTGACCACATTCCGCCTGCGATCATAATCATTGTGACGGGAATCGTCTGCTCGTTGCTCCATCCAGCCGCAGAGAATACTTCAGACCAATCCTGAGCGTATCTATAGGCTTCTCCGTTGTTTGCTATTGCCCCAACTGCAAACTTGCCAGGATTTGTCTTTAAGCAGGCTGCCAGTAAATTTCTTTGTTCATCTGATAGCCTTCGGCTTGGAGGAGTATAGTTGTTAATCGTCGGATTGGTGACGACACCCCTGTTACCGACAATCGGAATTCCTCCTGGAGCATTGACTACGATTGGTGGCTTCATGGCAGCAATCTTTGGTTTGGATAGAATGCGATTCTCTGTCTCGAAAATCTTAGGGACCGAGCGTCTATATGCTATTGGGGGCGGAGGTATCGGATTGTAAGTCATGATCCAAATCACCGCATATAGAAATGCTGCCGCTACCGCCCCAAATACGATAAGCACTGTTATCCACACGCCGTAAGTGCCCTCCACGAACTTTCGGGGAATAATTTGACCGCTTGCGTCGCGTAGCGTTGCTGGGCTTTGACTGGCAATTGCGATTTGACGCTGGAGCGACCGATGAATGAGAATAAGTCCAAACAACAAGATGATGGGCACGATCAGAGGATTGTTAAGGAAATGGATGTGACGTTCTAGATTCACAAGCACCTCCCATCTAGTGTAGGCATCAATAAGTTCAATCGCCCATTTCCATACAGCCGCAAAAAGGAAACTCTCGCCAATACGAAACTCAATATCAGGATCAGTGATTGAACGCATGGCGGACACCTCCATATCCTACGGAACAGGCTTTCGACCGTTGAGGAAAGAAGTATACGCTCAAGTCCGATGGAGTGAGTAATCCTACCTATTTTCATATATTTAGAAACTGTACTTTCCAGCCTAGATCGATGCTAAGCGGCAACGCAAATTTAGCGAACGACCTAACAACAGGAGTGGGAGGTTTTTCTGAATGAGAGTCGGGACCAAGAGCGTGATTTTTGGGTGTGACTTAAAGCGTAATCTTGCCGGGTTTAAACCATAATGTTGCCGCCAAGGCGCGTATAAGTCCTTTCTTTCTGTCGGGGGCACTTGCCGCGAGCGGCCGCGTTTTAATCATAAGTTTGCCGAAAGTGAAGCTTATAAGCATAAAGTTGCCGCGAGTGCGGACATCCAGCACCGCAGGTGACGTAGAAAGTTGGGCTGCCACTCCGTAGGTCTGAAGCGACGGGCTTGCCGCCGCACACTTCGGGCCGGTGCGACGGCTGCAAATGTAACTTAATGCATAGCTTTGCCGCGTTGAGACGATAAGCTTGCCGCGGATTGGTGGGCAGAACCGTCCGGGCGACGTGCGCTGGTTTCGGCCGCCGGCCGACAGGGAAGCATAAGTTTTCCGGAAGTGCGGATTGGGAATCATATCCTTGCCGCGAGTGCAGACTTGCATGCAACCTCTGTTTAATTGTAGGATTGTGTTATGCTGCGACATCATCGAGATGCACAACGACGGCTCTTCGAGATCGCCGAGGCTCATGAGGGCTTCTTCACTACGAAGCACGCGAAGGCTGCCGGCTTCGCCGAGAACACCCATCCTTACCATGTGCAGGTCGGGAATTGGATCCGGGAACATCGGGGAATCTACAGGCTTGCCCTATTCCCCACTGCGGAACATCCCGACCTAGTGAAGTGGGCGCTATGGTCTAGGAATCGGAATGAGGTGACCGAAGGAGTTTACAGTCATCAGACCGCTCTGAGCCTTTATGATCTGTCGGATCTGAATCCGGCAAAGCTGCACATGACCGTCCCGACCCACTTCCGGCGGAGCAGCGAGGTCCCCGGCATTCTTGTACTCCATTACGCGGACCTGCCGGATGAGGACGTGCAAGCGTCACAGGGTTTCAGGTACACCCGTCCTCTTCGAACGATTCTCGACCTCATTGAGGCCGACACAGTTGAGCGGGTTTTTCTCCGACAGGCGCTGGGGCAGGCAATTCATCGTGGGCTGATCACCCGGCAGCAGATCAAGACCGCCAGGCTGAGTGGTTTAGCCCAAGAAGTATTTGAAGATCTTCTCCGGAAGGTGGCGTAATCACGATGCCGCGAGAGTACGCAACGGCCAAGGCATTCCGTACGGCGCTAGAAGACCGTCTCAACAAGACTGCCGGAGCGGAGAAGATTCAAGTGAATCGCCTTCGACGCCAGGTGGCATTTGACCGTCTACTGGCGCGGTTGTTTCGTACTGATCCGGCTCCGTGGGTGCTGAAGGGTGGATATGCTTTGGAGCTTCGTTTCAGGACTGCACGCGCAACAATTGACATTGACCTGACGGTGCAGAGAGTCGCGGCCGCTACCGAAGACGATGCCAACCAGATCGTGCGCGATATGCTCCAGAATGCCGCCAGCTTCCGGCTTGGTGACTGGTTTGAGTACACCATTGGCGCGCCCGCCATGGATTTGGATGCCGCGCCGTATGGTGGAGTCAGGTACCCAGTCGAAACCTGGATGGACGGCAGGATCTTTGCCCGTTTTCATCTGGACGCCGGGATCGGCGACGCCGTGATACAACCCGTGGAGATTATCGAGTGCCGAGACTGGCTCGCCTTTGCCGGGATCGCCAGTCCGCTGGTCCCGACGATTTCGCGTGAGCAGCAGTTCGCTGAAAAGCTCCATGCGTATACGCTGCCGAGGAGCTCGACCAACAGCCGAGTGAAAGATCTCATCGACCTGGCACTGCTAATCAGATCCGGACGACTCGCGCCGAAGCGCGCGGCAGATGCCTTGCGTCTAACATTCGTTAGAAGGCAGACCCACGAGCTGCCCTCCGAGTTGCTGAAACCACCGCCGGAGTGGCAAGGACGCTTTAACTCCTTGGCCGAAGAGTGCCAACCTCCGGCGAATATGGGTGCACTGTTCGCCGAAGTCGAGGCTTTCTTCGGCCGCATGGCGGGCAGTAAAGGTCGGAGCTGAGCTTTCTGCATGGACGACCCTGATGTCAAGGCTCGTGAACTGAAGACGACACGCGCCGAGTGTCGACGCTTGGAGGAGGAGAACGCCGCGCTTCGCCAGCTTCTGGCGGAGAACGGGATCACGATACCAACGCCGGCGAAGAATGGCCCCCAAGCGGCTATCAAAAGAGAAGGTCAAGACGCCGGCGTCAATGAGCACTCTGGCAAAGACGCCAAGGTCACCCTCTTCCGGAACTTGTTCAGGGGAAGAGAGGACGTTTATGCGGTGCGGAAGCAGTTCAAGAGCGGTGAGTGGGGTTACGTTCCGGCCTCTATTCGCGATTGGAAGGCGGTTCTGTCCGCAGCGGCAGCCCTCCGGAAGAAGGTGGACCAAAAAACCAGAAAACTCCTGCCTCTGACCGACGATGTACTGCGGCAGCATCTGGAAGGCAAGCACACCGTTGGCGTATATCCCCTACTTCTTGATGAAACCTGCTGGTTTCTGGCCGTCGACTTTGACAAGAAGAGCTGGAAGGAGGATGTCGCTGCATTTCTGGAAACGTGCCGCGAAGTGGGCGTACCTGCGGTGCTGGAACGGTCTCGCTCCGGAAATGGCTGCCACGTCTGGATCTTCTTTGAGCGCACGATTTCCGCTGCAACGGCGCGGAAGCTCGGGAGTCTGATCCTTACCCGAACCATGGATCGACGCCACCAGCTTGGCATGGATTCCTACGACCGGTTCTTCCCGAACCAGGACACGATGCCAAAGGGAGGCTTTGGCAACCTCATAGGGCTGCCACTGCAGTGGATGCCGCGGCAGGACGATAACAGCGTGTTTGTGGACTCAGATTTCCGGCCGTACCCCGATCAATGGAAGTTTCTTGCGGGCATTCAGAGGATGGCCCCAGATTCTGTTGAGGCTCTCGTGCGCGAGGCCATGCGTGCCGGCGATGTGATTGGTGTGAGGATCAGCCTGACCGATGACAGCGACGAGGAGGAGCCGTGGACTGTCCCGCCGTCCAAAAAGCGGTTGTCCATGCCCGTCGGGGGGCCGCTTCCGGAACGCGTAGCGATCATCCGCTCGAATCTTCTCTATATCGAGAAGAAAGGCCTCCCTCCTGCGATGCTCAATCGGCTTTTGCGGCTGGCCGCTTTCCAGAACCCCGAGTTCTACAAGGCGCAAGCGATGCGGCTTTCTACCTACGGTAAGCCGCGCATTATCTCCTGCGGTCAGGACTTCGCGCAGCATATTGGCCTCCCTCGGGGCTGCCTGGCGGAAGCGACAGCTTTACTTGCCGCTCATAAGATCAAAGTGGATTTCCGAGATGAACGTTACGCGGGTGCTCCCATTGAGGCGGAGTTCCAGGGACAACTGCGTCCGTTACAAGAAAAGGCCGTGGCCAGCATCGGCGGCCACGACGACGGGATCCTTTGTGCTCCGACGGCATTCGGGAAGACGGCGGTTGCCGCCTGGATGATCGCGAAGCGGAAGGTGAACACTCTGGTTCTGGTCCACCGGCAGCAGTTGCTGGACCAATGGCACGAACGGCTCGCGATGTTTCTGGGCATGCCTCCGAAGTCGGTCGGGCAGATCGGCGGCGGAAAGGCGGATCGGACAGGCTGCGTGGACGTAGCGGTGATTCAAAGTCTCCACCGGAAAGATGAAGTGAAGGACTTCGTTGCCGAATACGGCCAGGTAATCGTTGATGAATGCCACCATATCTCTGCCTTTACGTTTGAGCAGGTGATGAGACAGGTTAAGGCAAAGTACGTCCTGGGCCTAACCGCCACACCAACGCGAAAGGACGGGCACCACCCAATCATTTATATGCAGTGCGGTCCGGTCAGGTTCAGCATGAGCGCCCGAACCATGACGGAAACGACACCCTTTGAACACATGGTCATCCCGCGTCACACTGATTTCCGAATGCCCTCCGAGATCGCGGATGTGACGATTCAAGATGTCTATGCCGCCTTGGTCGGCGATTCTGCTCGCAACGAGATGATCGTGTCCGACCTCATGCGGGCCTTGGAGGCAGGCCGTTCGCCACTCCTCCTCACCGGACGAAAGGAGCATCTCCAGTCCTTCGCGGCCAAAGTTGAAGGATTCGCCAAGCACGTGTTCGTTCTCAAGGGCGGAATGGGCAAGAAGCAGCGCCGAACCACGGCGGAGGCGCTCGCGTCAGTTCCGGAAAATGAGCCACGCGTGATTCTCGCGACCGGCAGCTACATCGGCGAAGGATTCGACGACGCACGGCTCGATACCCTCTTTCTCGCAATGCCGATCTCTTGGAAGGGCACCCTCCAGCAGTATGTCGGGCGCCTCCACAGGCTCCATGATGGTAAGCGGGTCGTGCAGGTTTACGACTACGTTGACCCGAATGTGCCGATGTTGGCCAGGATGTACGAGCGGCGGCTAAAAGGATATGACGCAATCGGGTACACGGTCGAACGCGCGGACACCGACTCACTGATGCTCATTCCTGTGAATTCCTGAGATAGCTTACAAATATTTCATATTCGTGTTGTTCTCGCTATGCATGTGTGCTATTATGCACCTATACTATGGCGCGAAAAGAGACGCCGGAGGACGTGAAGCGCTGGTTTCAAGAAGCCGTGCGAGACCTCTGGCCTGTGGCCGCCGGATTCCGGACGGCTTTCGTCAATGCAATATCGGAAAAGCCACCATCAGCAGTCGCCTCTCTGGCGAGGCGACTCGGCTGCAGTCAGGGAATGCTGACTTCTTATTTCCCTGACCTATGTCGGCGGCTTCTCGATGCCAGAAGAGCATGGAAAGTTCAAGAGCGGAATGCGATCCGACGGACCATCGAAGCGAGGGCAATAGCGATGAAAGGTGCAAGTGTGCGCTATATCTGCCGCGCAGCCGGCGTCAAGCAAATGTTCCTTTTCACCAACTTTCCGGTCTTATACAAGCAGATTGCCTCCAACTACTTGGCGCACCGCGACGCGCTGAGGCAGCAACGCCGCGCGGGGCTTTGTATTGATGTCCGCAAGGCAGTCACCGAACTGTCCCGCAAGGGCTTGCCCTCGACCGTGAACAACGTGATCCCGCTTCTCAGCGAACAGGCCGCGAAGGACTGGAACCTGATCCGCCAAGAAATTGACCACTCGACCCGGGAACTCACCCGTGATGCATTGGAAGCATAACCTTGCCGAACGGCAAAGTTATGGGTTAAGTCACAGCAAAGCTTGAATAAAAATTTGTTGACAGCGGGTTGTGACTAGGTGTTATATAACACCTATGCGTACCGTGAAAAGCGAAACTTCCGAAGGAGTCAGGCGCTGGTTCCTGGATCATATTGGGGATCTGTGGCCGCTCGCGTTGGGTTCGATCTCGTTGCGGAAGAGTCCTTGCATTCGAAAAAATTGTTCGGCGTGCGCTTCTGGCAAAGGACACAGCAGTTATGCCCTGTCGGGGTATCGCGGTGGAAGGCGATTCTCTGTTTACGTGCCTGATGAGTTGGCGCCGGAGATGGAGAAAGCGGTGGAGAATGGTCGGCGGCTCGAAGATCTGATGAAGGAGGCGGGCATTCGCTACCTGAAGGCGCGCAAGCAGGAAAGGAACGCGCAGACGGGCGCCAAGGCGCAGCCAGCCCGACGCGAGGGAAATTTAAGGAGGTAATTCATGCTCAGTGCAGCCGATTGGTTGCAGTGGTCGCAAGCACTTCCAGACCACACGCGTGCGCTGATTGGCCGAATTCGATCTTCGGCTCCCTCGCGTCATGTTGGAGGGGGCCGGTCAAATGTCAGCGGCCGGTACCCAAGCCGGAAAATGGGTGTGACCATTCAATTCGAAAGCCACCGTGTTGAACTGGCGTTTGTCCATCAAATGGAGCATGACCCCGACGTTCTTGAGTACTACGATCAACCTCCCGCGATTCCGTTGGAATATCAGAGCGCCAAGGGAAGACGTGTAGCGGTTATGCACACGCCTGACTATTTCGCCATCCGCAGGGATTCGGGCACCTGGGAGGAATGCAAGACCGAAGAGGATCTCGTCAAGCTGGAGGAAAAGAGTCCTAACCGTTACTGTCGTGGTGATGATGGTGGATGGCGCTGCCCGCCGGGAGAGGCTTACGCGGCGAAGTTTGGCCTCTGCTACCGCATGCGATCGTCCGCAGAAATCAACTGGGTTTATCAGCGCAACATTCATTTTCTGGAAGATTATTTCCGCTCGGACTCTGCTGCCCCGGGGGCCCGCACCCCAGAGCTCGTGCTGGCTCAAATTCGGGCCGAGCCCGGCGTGTATTTAAGCGATCTCTATCGAAGAACGGCGGGCGATGCGAGTCCCGACGATATTCACAGCTTGATCGCGTCGGGCGCGGTATACGTTAATCTTTACGCCGATGCGCTCGCCGAACCAGACAAAGTGCCTGTTTTTGTGAACAAAGAAATGAGCGTGGCCTGTCAGCGTGTTGCCGAGCCGCAACTTGAAACACGCCCTCGACAGGTGGACCTCACGCCCGGCAGTTCGTTAGCGTGGGATGGCAAAGTCTGGAAGGTCGCAAATGCGGGTGACACAAGGATCAGTCTAATTGGGGAAGACCATTCTCTCTCAGAGATAGAGATCGGCATCTTCGAATCGCTGGTCAAGCAAGGGCGAATTACCGGAAGCGGTACTTCCTCATCAAAGTCAGAAATCACGCGCTTGCTTGCTGCAGCCAGCGAGCAGGATCTTAAGACGGCCAACGATCGTTTCGACCTCGTACGCCGCCATTTGAATGACAAACTTTCTGCTCACGCGCTGGGGCTGCCCGAGCGAACTCTCCGTCTGTGGACAGCGCAGTACCGGCGAGCGAAGGAGAACTACGGTAGTGGGTATGTCGGGCTGTTGCCGCTCATCAGTCGCCGAGGAAACCGGGGCTACAGATTGCCCGACGAGACCCGCAAGTTGCTCAGCGAGATCATTGAAAAAGACTACAAGACACACAAGCAGAAATCGAAGTTCGCCTGTTGGGCTGCTCTGAAGCGCGCTTGCGAGCAGCGGGGCGTTGCTGCGCCCAGCTATGTGACGTTCTGCCAGGCGGTGGAAGAGCGACCCAAGTTTGAGCGCACTGAAGCACGACAGGGGTGCCGGGCCGCCTACGTGCATGAGCCATTCTGTTGGACGCTGAGCAGGACCACGCTGCGTCACGGGGATCGGCCGTTTGAAATCGGCCACATTGATCATACGGAGCTGGACGTGGAGGTCGTCTGTTCTCAGACGAGTCGTGTTTTGGGCCGCCCTTGGATGACACTTCTTACAGACGCCTTTTCCCGCCGGGCTCTGTCGGTGTACGTCACCTTTGATGAACCCAGCTACCGTTCTTGCATGATGATTTTGCGGGAGTGCGTAAGGCGCCATGCCCGGCTTCCGCAGATTGTTGTTGTCGATGGCGGGCCTGAATTCAAGTGCACGTACTTCGAAACCTTATTGGCGAGGTACGAATGTACGAAGAAGACGAGGCCTTCGGCGAAGGCGCGATTCGGCTCCGTGCTGGAGCGTCTATTTGGCACCACGAATACACAATTCGTTCACAATTTGCGTGGCAACACTCAGATTACGCGTAATGTCCGACAGATGACGAGATCCGTCGATCCCAAGAGACACGCCGCCTGGACGCTGGGAGAACTGCACGAGAGGCTGTCGTGTTATCTGTTTGAGGTCTATGACACGATCGACCACCCTGCGCTCGGCCAGAGTCCGCGGGAGGCTTTCTGTTCGGGGTTAGAGAAGGCTGGCCATCGGTTCCAGCGAATGATCCCGTTCGATCAGGAGTTCTTGACGTGCACCTTGCCGTCCACGCCGAAGGGCCTAGCCAAGGTGCGACCAGGCTGTGGAGTAAAGATTAACTCCATCTACTACTGGTCCGACACCTTTCGTAATCCCGGAATCGAATGTCAGCAGGTTGCAGTGCGATACGACCCCTTCGATGTCGGCACGGCCTACACTTTCGCCGGGCACCAGTGGGTTCAGTGTCATTCGGAGCACTATGCCACATTTCAGGGGCGGTCGGAGAAGGAGGTGCTTCTGGCCAGCTGCGAACTGAACCGGCGCCGCCATCTTTACGCGACAGGGAAGGCAACCACAGCCAAGAAATTGGCGGCCTTTTTACAGTCTATTGAAAGCGAGGAGATTCTGCTCACCCAGCGAATGCGAGATCGAGAAGCGCGGGCGGTGCGCGACGCTCCGACTCGCATCGGCGCGTCTGCTTGCGGGAACAGCGGAGCTTTCGGGCAAACGCCGACACGCGTCTCAGCGGCGGTGCCCCCCATGATTCCGGTAGAACCCGAAATCTATGGAGAATTCTGAATGGCGGAAGCAATCGGATTTCCGCGCGAGTTGCTGGAAAGACCGTGGGCCGAAAGACTGGAGTACTTTCGGGCATTCACGTTGGCCCATCCGCTGCTGCTGGAGATCAAAGACCAGCTGATGGCGACCATCTCAGAGTCGGAGCCAAACTCCCTCGTGTTTGTCTTCGGGCCGACAGGTGTGGGCAAGACGACGCTGAGAATGAAGGTGGAGCAGATCATCACGAATGAGCTCCGATCCGAGTTGGAGCAGGACTCTGGGCGGATTCCGGTAGTTGGCGTCGCAGCCATCGCGCCTGAGTCTGGCCGATTCTGCTGGTCGGAACACTTTAGACGGCTCTTGCTCGCCATGAACGAACCCCTTAGCGAATGCAAGCGCGATGCGGAAACCCTATATATCAGGCAACGCTCAACATTCGGATCGAAATCGACGATCGCTGAATATCGTCACGCCGTTGAGCAGGCGTTACGATTCAGACGGCCCGCTGCCGTCATGATAGACGAAGCTCAGCACCTATCAAAGATGGCATCTGGGCGCCGGCTGCTTGATCAGCTCGATGTTATTAAATCGATCGCCAATGAGACACTAACCGTGCACGTATTGTTCGGCACGTATGATCTCCTAGCCTTTCGAAATCTCAATGGGCAGCTCAGCAGGCGAAGCGTGGATGTTCACTTCCCGCGGTACCGGGCGGATTCGGCCTCCGAGGGCCAGGTATTCGTCAATATCCTGCAATCATTCGCTCGCCACCTGCCGCTGCCAGAGCCACCTGACCTGGCTGCGGAGTGGGAGTTTCTTTACGAGAGGAGCATCGGATGTGTGGGTATTCTAAAACCATGGCTCACCAGGACGCTGCATTCGGTGCTACGGCGCGGGGAAGCGACCATCAGCCGGAGGGACCTGGAGGCTCATGCTCTCTCCGTCTCGCAGTGTGAAAAGATCCTTTCGGAAACGAATGAAGGAGAGTCTCGCTCAGCGGAACCAGCCGAAGCGCGAGAAGTGCTTCAGTTCCGGTTGGGACTCAGAACCCGGATCGTCTCTGAACATGACCTTGGCAAGTCAACGAAGGCTACGAACCTGCGAAACCGGAGGCGGCCGGGCGTGCGCCGGCCGCAGCGCGACCGGATAGGAGTCGCGGTCAATGCAGCCGCACTTTGATTCCTGGGATCTGACGCCGGTCCCCATTCCTGCCCGGAGCCGCCTTTACTCGCTTCAGCCAATCGGCGTCGGCACACCGTTGGTCGAAAGCCTGACAGGCTACCTGATCCGGCTTGCCACCGCGCATGCCGTGCGCGTGTGTGATCTGATTAACCACGAGCTTCTGCGGAGTATTCCGTACTTTCACGCGGCAGCAGGAATCCTTTCCGCAATCAATGGCATCGGGGAAAGCGCAAAGCACTGGGTTACAGCGCTGGAAAGGTTCACGCTTCGCGATGATCTGCGATTTCTGACGTTATTACCATTCGCGTCGCTGCTGAGGACCCCTCGCCTGATGCGGCGGGAAAGAGCGTGGTGTCCTTACTGTTACGAATCGACAATGGAGCAGGGTCAAGATGTTTATGAGCAATTGGTATGGTGCCTGCAATGTGTTGAGGTCTGTCCTTTGCACAACAGGCTGCTGGAAACCTCATGCCGGGCCTGCCATGGAAAACTGAGGCCGGTATGTGCTGTATCGCGACCAGGATTCTGTTCTCGGTGCCGGCGGTGGTTGGGGTCCCCGCGAGCTTCAGTGCAAGAGATGCCGACGACGGATTATCAGGTGTGGGTTGCTCAGGAGATGGGGCAGCTCGTGGGAATGGCTCCGCATGCCCAACCGGTCGGAAAAGAGAACATCCAGAAGATTCTCAGGCGTTGTGTTGATTTATTTTCTGAGGGAAACATGAGGGCTGCCTCCGAGATTGCCGGTTGCCGCAGGAGTTCGTTCAACAACTGGTGTAACGGCGCGACAAGCGCGCGAATCCACCTGCTGCTTCGGACGTGCTACGAGCTGAGGATTCCGTTGACTTCACTGGTCACGGGGACTACCGGGGAATCGGAGGACACGGCAAGCGTGAACGCAGCGATCGAGATGAGGCGCCGACGCTGTGTCCATCCTTGTCGCACAACATATCAGATTCGTGCGGCACTCCTATTGGCCGCCAAGGAGCAGCAGCCGCCCAGCATTAGGGAGGTCGCGCAGCGGCTCGGTTATTCGACGCCAACTCGGCTCTATGTTGCAGCTAGCGATTTGTGCAAGACCATCGTGAGGAACTTTAACAAGTCCGGGCGTAACCACCATTGGTGGAGGAGACGCGGCGCGAAGTCCCTCGACGATTCCGTCATACGGAAGGCTCTCGAAGATTCTTTGTCCCTCGACATGCCCCTCCCAGTTCAGCGGGTCGCGTTGTCGCTTGGATATGGAACTGAAGACCCTCTAACGGCGAGATTTCCCGATCTCTGCCGAGCGATCAAAGCGAAGCGTGCGAATGTCGTGGTGGCTCGGCGAAGCACCCTGGCTTCAGCGCTTGAATTGGCGCTTAGCGAAGATCCACCACCAGCTTTGGAAAAGGTTGCCAGGCGGCTCGGGTATACCTTGCACATGGCCATACGCGAAATCGAGCCAGATTTATGCGCAAAGCTGACCGCCCGGCGCCGCGAGTTTGCGGCATGGTCACGAATGGCACTGGGCCGGCGGTTGGAAACCATGCTAAACGAGATTCCACCGCCTTCCTTGCGGGAAGTACACTCGCGGCTCGGCATCACGCAGGCAATCTCCTATGAGAACTTCTGTGAGATCCACCGTGCCATTGTTGCCCGGCATCGGGAGTTTCGGCGACAGGCGCGACTTCACAATATGGGGTTGACCGCACCCGTGAGACGGAACCTCTCAGGAAATAAGGCATAACCTTGCCGAACGGCAAAGTTATGCCTTAAGTCACATTGGGGTGCATTCGATTCTGGTCCACCCGTTCTTCGTTGCTTGGGCGTGGTCCAGGTTATACGGCTTCCCCTGGGATCCCAGGCTGTGGTTAGCCTTCCTTGTCCACGACGTAGGCTACGTTGGAAAAGCCAACATGGAGGGCTCTGAGGGGCAGCAGCATGTTGTCCTGGGAGGCCGGATCATGGGCTGGCTTTTCGGTCCGAAGTGGCAAGACTTCACCTTATGCCATTCACGGCATTGGGCGGAGAGAGTTGGTAAGAAGTACTCGAAGCTATGCCTGGCGGACAAGCTTGCCTTCGTTCTGACTCCCGCATGGCTTTATCTCCCCATGGCACGGTTGAGTGGCGAGCTTTATGAGTACATGCGTGTGTCGAGCGAACGGCAGTTAGGTGGCAGGGTCAATAACTTTGAGCTGAGCTTGATCAAATCACGTAACCCGCAGGTATGGTTGGAAGGGCTCAAGCTCTATACGCGGCGCTGGATCGAGCAACACCGAGATGGTTTTCGAGACCGGTCGGCCTCAGTACGCCCGCAACCCTTTCAAGAGCAGGTCGTTGGAAGCCAGAGTTGAACATAGAGATCCGGGCCGGCGGAGGCTCCTCGCCAAAATTGCAGGCGTAGTGAGTTTCCATAACGAGAGGGCGCCAGTATTAGCGCAACTTGGAGTAGGTTGAGAGGCCTCTATGCCTGAGATCGAGGAAGTTGTGGCAGCGCAGCCCGTCCGAAGGCGCCTGCCGGACGAGCGTAAAGCGATAGTCCATCACTTCAACGTAGGCGGATACGAAGGGTATTTGACGATCGGGTTTTACGAGGACGGGAGGCCCGGGGAAATTTTCATCACCACAGCGAAAGAAGGGTCAACCGTATCCGGCCTTATGGATTGTTTTGCGACCGCCGTGTCGCTCGCCCTGCAATACGGCGTACCGCTCAAGGTGCTCTGCGACAAGTTCAGCCACACGCGGTTCGAACCGAGTGGATGGTCAGGGAACCCGGAAATTGGATACGCCAAGTCCTTTATGGACTACATATTCAGATATTTAAGGTTCAGGTTTCTCCCGCCTAATTCTCCTCCCCCAACGGGCGCCGAAGGCGAAGCCAAGGCTTTGGCGCCCGCCTCCCCTTTGGGGGACGGATCGGGTACGGACCAGACGGACGCGCCGGTTTGTAAGGAATGCGGAGCCATTATGACCCGCAGCGGAGCGTGCTACCGCTGCGCGAACTGCGGGAGTACGAGCGGCGGTTAGCGACTACGTTTCCGGCGGTCGGCCTATCGGAGGCGACGTGCGGGCCAATTTCCAGCGACTTCGGATACTCGCTTCCAGACCCTCTGGCACATCGCTTGCCAACTTTTTTTCACGGGTCGACAATTGTGAGAACTGAATCCTGAAGTTGCCGTCTTCCCATTTTTCCTGATTCTCCTGCCACCATCCGATTGTGCGTTTCTGCTCGTTCTGCCTGAAAGGAGTTCGCCATGAAAGCATCCGCCGTATCTGAGGCCTTACGCGTCCTTGTCGCAGCCCAGAGACCTGTTTTTATCTGGGGAGGGCCTGGCGTAGGCAAGAGCAGTGTCGTGAAGCAGCTTGCCGAAGCGTTAAATGTGCCCCTGCAAGACGTGCGGGCACTCTTGCTCGATCCGGTCGACCTGCGCGGCCTGCCATTCCTAGGAAGCGACGGCCGGTCGAAATGGGCAACGCCGGAATTCTTGCCGCAGAACGGTTCGGGTATTCTCTTCCTGGACGAACTGAATGCGGCGCCGGCCATGGTGCAGGCCAGTTGTTATCAGTTGGTCCTGGACCGGAAGCTTGGGGAGTACGACCTGCCCGATGGCTGGGCAATTATCGCTGCCGGAAACCGCGATTCGGATCGGGCAATGACATCGCGCATGCCGACCCCGCTCCGGAATCGCTTCGTGCACTTAGAGTTTGAGGTAGATGTACAGGAATGGTCGGAATGGGCCATTCAGGCGGCGATTCGTCCCGAGGTGATTGCTTTCCTTCGCTTCCGGCCGGAGTTGCTGAGCGCCTTCGACCGCGATGCTAACGCTTTCCCCTCGCCACGTTCCTGGGAGTTTGTCTCGCGCATCCTGGATTCCCTCGACTCGCAGTCGAACCCAGCGATTGAGCACGAGGTCATTGCGGGGGCGGTTGGCACCGGCGCCGCCACGGAGTTTTCGGCCTTTTTGCGAATGTTCCGAGAGTTGCCCAACATTGATGCCATTTTATTGAACCCGACCCAGGAACTGGTACCGGAGAATGCAGCCGCGCAGTACGCGGTAGCTTCGGCGCTGGCCCGATGCGCCTCCGATACGAACTTCGACCGGGTCTGCCTATATCTGAATCGCATGCCCACCGAGTTTCGAGTTCTATGTGTGCGCGATGCCACGCTGCGGGCGCCCGCCATTCGCTGTACCGCAGGCTACACGAAGTGGGCCGTAGAGAACCATTCCGCCATTGCCTAGCCCAACCTTCGCAGGTGCGCACTTTTTTGCGTGAAAATTGATCTCTCTCTCGGTCTAACCTCTTATCGATCAGTGCAGTGTTTTGAGAAAGTGGTTGTAGTGCCGACCTACCCTCTTTACAAGC
>Ga0208819_1001115_pt1 | contig 14964 bp, 25 predicted proteins | sample June2015DPH_11_1_3_FD_184707 | JGI IMG/M metagenome (GOLD analysis project Ga0208819, IMG submission 184707) | Peatland microbial communities from SPRUCE experiment site at the Marcell Experimental Forest, Minnesota, USA - June2015DPH_11_150... | ecosystem: Environmental > Terrestrial > Soil >...
CGAAGAACACGTTTCAGGATCATCCAGACAACTAGAGTAGATGTTAGTTTTTCGTTTAGTATATATGACATTATAGTTTCTCCACAACTTCTACTGGACAGAACTGTTCAAGGAATTTGATGTATTGGTTTGCTGATCTGAATGTTTTGAAAATGTTTTCATGGTTGATAGCAAATGAGAATGCTCCAAGATTATTTTCATATGCGTCTAAACTTCTTTTCAATAATTTTATCTTTATTATATAGTTTTTAATATCATTAATTGGTTTGATGGTTCTTTCTGCTTGTTCGTCATAAGTACCTTTATGAGAAGTATGTTCATAATCGTCAAAAGGAATTTCGTTTGATCCAGGTTCATCTCCACCGAAGTAATCATATGGTTCAAGTTTATATCTATGAGAAAGTTTATCTCCGTCTATTACTAAGCAAGCGTCTTTAATTCCTATTCCAATTCTTTGATGTTTCATGAAATATTTATCTCTTGTAAAGCTAACTCTTCCGTTTGTATTGCGTCCTATTGTATTTGTATTCAATATTTTAGGAAGCTGAGATATTTTTGTGAAGTGATAGAGAATGCCAACTTGTTTAGCTTCTGTATAGAATGTTTTGAATGAAATCATATCAACTCCACTGGACAATCACATGCAGCTTCGAATAGTTTTATTACATCTTCTGGTTTCTTTACTGTATAATATTTTCTATTGTATCCATTGTAAAAATTGTCATTAGGAAATTTCAGAAGATAGTTTAAGAATGATTTGAATATCTGAACCTTGATAAGATATCTGTTAAGTTCTTTTACTGGACCATCTTTCAATCTTTCTTCTTGTTCGTCATATGTTCCTTGGTGTCCTACTTCATCTCGATCATGCATAAAATAATCAAACGGTCTGATCTTATAGTTTTCAGAAAGTTTATCTCCATCTAATACTAATCTACATTGGTTTGTGTTGATTGCTGCTCTATTGTGAAAATGAAATCGTTTATCTCTAGTGAAGGAAACATAACTGCCGTATCCTAGTTTATTACTAGTTACTAGTTGATATGCAGTAATGAGAGGAGTATAATGATATAGGATACTAAGTTGTTTTGCTTCAGTAAAGTAAGCTTTAAATTTTATCACAGATGTTCCTCATTGTCAATTATAAATCTAGCATCTATTATTTCTAAGCTATCTATCAACAGACCAACTTTTCCCTTGTAACTTTCGTTGATGTATGTTAAGATACAATATTTAGCTCGATCAATATCCAGGATGTTTGCTAGGAGATTTAGAATGTTGATAATCTCCAGCAAGTATGATATCTTTTTTGTCTTGTTGTACTTATTGTAAATGGAGTTGATCTTCTTTATGGTTTTGATATCTTGTTCCAGCATTGAAGTCATCATAAAGATTTTATAAGTGTGTGCTAATATTAGTTCATTCATCAAGGATTCCTTTTACAGTTTCTTTTATTTATATAATATTTATATTGACTTTTTGATTTGGAAGTGGTATGATGTCGATATGAAACCTTTAAAATTATACAACGGAAGATTTGGGAGACAGGATCACATTTTCATTGCTGCATATTCTAATGCAGATGCTGCCAGGATTTTAGATGAAGCATATCAGACAATTGGATATGGTTCTTCTGGTATGCTGAATGAAATCAATGTTTACTTTAGCAAAGGTTGTTGGGGCAATGTAATGGAAGGTATTACTCCTGAACGTGGAACATGGGTTGAAGATGGAAAGTTCAGGGGTGGACATAAGATTACCAGGATAATCTAAATGTATGTTAGTTAGGCAATTCATATTTTTGGTTTGTTTTAGTAATATATCCTAAAGACATTCCAGTTTGTTTAGATATTTCTCGGTAAGTAACTCCTTCACGTATTAACAGGAGAACTTGTGTTATCTTATTATTTTTCATATGTAGTCTTTGTATCTTATCAGTTCCGTTATATACACAATCAAATTTATCGAACCATTCTTGTTCTTTTTCAAACTGAAGATGTTCTGGAATATTTTCTTCTATGATTCTAAAATCCCAGGAAGTTATTCCATATTCGTTCCATGCTGTTTGAAATTTAGTATTATGATATCCGAATGTTAATCTTTTAATATGATCTTTCCATCTGAGTAATGGAGAGTTTAAAGTACTTCCAATATAACATTTATTAGTAATACGATTGAAAATTTGATATATAGTTACGGTTCTTTTCTTTCTTAAATATTCGGACATATACATTCTCCTGTTCACTGTTTATTTTATTTATAAAAAGCTGTGAACATTTGAACAGGAATGAACAATGTTCAACAAAATTGTACAATCAAAAATCGTGAACAAAGAAAAGTCTTGACATTTTGATATAAGTGTGAGATGATTCATCAACTGGAGAACACGAATGAAAGTTGAAAGCATTATTCCAATAGGACTTTTTATTCTATATTGGATTATTGGTTACTATGTTGCAAAGTATATGAAGCGTAAAGCAATCGAACCGTGGACTTATGGTATTTTCTTTTTTGTATGTACCTTATGGCCTATAGTAATGATGTTTCAATTTATGAATGTTTTAGATACTACTATTGAATAAAAGGAGAATATAACAATGCCAAATATGTTAGTTTTAAAAGTAAAGAATGCTCATGAATGGAAAGCATATGTAACTGCTCTCAAGTGTATTGGAGTACGAAATATAAACAATCCTACCTTAACAGTCGAACAATTGTTTGACAAGTTTTATCCTCGATACGATACATATATCATTGTAAACCTGATAGATGATCCGTATTTGTCATTAGCAAGCAATACCTATCATCCTGAATATATGCCTACTACATTAGGAAAAGCTATTGACACCATCATAGAATACATGAACGAACCATTACCCATCAAAATTAAATTGAATGATAGTTATACTGCTGATGTATCAACACAGATAGTTAGGTATGAGAATAGTGATAATTTATTTACTATAGATATAGGCAGACCAGATATCTTCAATGATAAGGATAGAGAATGGTGGAGGGTTCTTCATACCTGGATAAAAGAATCTACGATACATATTGGTGTCTCTCCTGCATTCTGGTTTGTTGATAATATTATCAATGAAGGAAAGTGTTATGGCGGAGGAGGATTCAAATATATGTTTTGGTTTGAATCTCAACTCGAAGCAAATTACTTCAAGGAAGTTGTTGATGAATTGGTGCAGAAAGAAAGAGAGACTGTATGTTAGAAATATTAATACCTATTGGTCTTGGATGTATTGTTGGACTTATAATGGTTGCGATAGGATTTATTTTAGTATGGATACATAAGATCAGTCCAACAACTATACATGTGTTATTTAATTTGGCAGCAGTAGCATGTATATTATTCATACTTTATGGCATTGGTATTATTGTACAAATGTTAATGGGGAGTCCGTTTCCATGTTGATAAGACCATTCTCTGATCTTCATTGTGAGTTCTGGAACGGAAAGAAACTTGAAGACCAATTGAATCTTGTTGTTCCTCATATGCATACTGACAAAGAAACTACTGCGTTGATAGCTGGAGATACTGGATTGTTTCATCGTCCTGAAGGTTGGTTGAAGGTTCTCGGTCTGTTAGGCAAAAGATTCAAATCAGTGATCTTTGTTGCTGGCAATCATGAGTTTTACAATAATGATTGGATAGATAGTTTTGCTATAAGAAAGATATCTCTTCCTGAAAATGTTTCTTTATTAGAGAATAGTCATATTCAAACAGGAGATAACATTGTTATTATTGGTGCAACGTTATGGACAGACTTTGATGGTGATGAATACGTAATGCGAACTGCTGAAAAAGGAATGAATGATTTTCGTATCATTAAACATAAAGATGGTTCAAGATTTACTCCTGAACAATCAGTAAACATATTCAACGAATCAAAGAGATTCCTTTTCCATAAGATTGCATTAGCTAAGAGAAATGGATCGAAGGTTATTGTGGTTACACATCATGCGCCATCTCCATTCTCTATCAGTCCAAGATTCAAAGGTGACATATTGAATGGTGCTTTTATGTCTGATCTATCAAATAAGATAGAAGTGAATGGTCCTGATCTATGGTTGCATGGTCACATGCATACTTCATGTGAATATGAAATAGGCGATACAAAGATCATTAATAATCCGTGGGGATATGTAGGAGTAGAAGTCAATGCACAATATGAACCTAAGATGGTATTAGATATATGAATTATTCAATAGACGTATATCTAACAGAAATTCAATATCAAAAAGAAAAAGAAAATCTGATACTCAAATACAATCCGGTCAAACATTTATATTTCACAAATAGTATGGGCAAGACCAGGAATACCAGAAACACAAGTTCTTAAATTTTGTAAGTATTGCATCGAACGGAGAAAAGAAGGATTGATTAAAGGATTAGAATATTTGAAGGAGGAATTATGAAAAAACCTCCTTTAAGTATTTGTTAAAAGGGGAACCTTAATCGGTTCCCCTTTTATTACGAAAGAATTTTAGCTATGACGGGTTCAGGTTTCTTAGTGAATGGAGTTATAAGCTTTGCGAATTTAACATTACCACCGACTGTTTTGATAGCTACTTTAAGAACATTGGCAAGGTAAAGAGCTTCGGCTTTTTTGTTTTGATATGATCGATCTAAATCTTCCCAACTTTTAAATCCTATCATGACTGCAAACTTATCTTTCTTATCTTTATCTAGAGAAGGAATTCCTAAATCCATAAGCAATGAACCAGGAGTAATAGTAGAAGCAAGGATACCTTCAACAAAGATTATAGGTTCTTCTTTTCTCATTTCTTCTAGGATATCTTTATACTTCATTATACAGTTCCACCTTCTACAGGAGCGGGTTCTACCGCAGGAGTTTCGCCAGCAGGTTGTTCAGTAGCAACGTTCTCTGTACGCACGATACGATTCAATGCTTGTGCGATCATGTTATTACTTTCGGCAAGTTCGGCAAGTTTCTTGAGGAACAAAAGCACACCTTGTTTTTGTTGACGAGTCAACTCAACCATATTGAAAGTATTTAAAAGTTGAACGAAGAAAGGATTCGTGATCTTGTTTGGTTCAAGGTCAAGAAGCATTTTGTAATTGAATTTGATTGCTCTGGTTTCAGAAAGCACAGCAAGGAATTCTTTGTATGATTCTAGAACTTGAGCTTCAGTTACGACTTCTTCTGTATTCTCTACGCTTTCTTTCTTAGGAGTATCTGCTTCCTTTTCAGCTTTAGAGAACAAGCGGTTGATCATTCGTTTAGCTGCTGAACGAAGTTGTGGGTCTTTACGAGTTTCACCCATGATATGATCTAGAGCTTTCTTCATGGCATTGACAGCAACCATAGGAAGTTTCTTTAGTTCAGCTTCAGGGATACCAAAGAGTTCTTCTTCGTAATCTCTGACAATGGATGCTCTCGGATTCATTCCCTTAAGAGTTTTATCAGTTGATGCTGTGATTTCTCTTCTTCTTGTTTCGTCAAGAAGTTCAGAGGTCTTTCCTTTCATCTCCTGATAAATTTCATTTAATGACTTTGCCATATATATATTCTCCTTTAAAACTATTTATACAATCTTATTTTACTGGAACAATCTCTTCATTCTCTTCTGGTTCGAAGTTCTCGTCTCCAGCTTTCAACTCTGCTTCTGCTTCAGGAGAACCTTCTTCACCTTCAGGAACTTCATTCTCTTCAGTAGGCTCGTTCTTCTTAGAGATAACGTATTCGTATTTCAATCCCTTGGTGAACTTCTCGAAGTCTTCTTTAGCTTTTGCCATGATAGTAATGTTTTTACGGATAGCAGTAATAACTTTCTTATCAAGAGAAGTCAATTCAAGTTTCTCCAGGTCACGAAGTTTCTCTTCAAGCTGTTCTGCTGAGAGAGTCATTTCATCACCAGACAATTCATCGATCAATCTTTCTGTTTCTGTATGAATAGAATTAGTTGAAGATGCTGTAGCTTCTGTGAGTTGTTGTTTTCTTTCTTTCAACATTCTTGCATATATATCATTGATACCCAATTCATTTTGTCTCTGTAATGCCATGATGTAACTCCTTATATTAAATAAATTTGATTATTCCTGTTTTAGAATCGTAATGACAACCACGATGATCTTTTTTAAACTTATAACCCTTTTCTTTAAACTGTTTATCTGCTTCCTTTTTTGTTAATCCTTTATCCAATTGAAACGTTTCTGTTCCATCTTCATGAACCTTTTCATTTAGAAATCTTAAAGTCTTATCAAAGTTATTCATAATTCACTTTCTTTTATTTATAAAAAATTTTAAAACGTATCTTGTCTGTTTTTATTTATAAGAAAATAAATGTTGACATTCGTTTCAAAGTGTGTTATTATCTTTTCAACAATAAGAGAAGCCCCGAACTTCAACCTCTAACCAAAAAGGAGAATACCCCATGAGTATCAAAGAACTGCGTGTCCGTTTCCCCGATGTTGAAGCTGTCCGTCTTGCTGGTGCCAGGAAAGAGGGCAAGAAAGAATTCGTTGGTGATGTCATGATTCGTGACTTCAAAGCTTACCGGCAGATCAAGAACAAAGTTCATGAGTATCGGATGGTCAGCAGGAACCTAAACTATGCTTACCTCATTCCGATCAAGAGCCTGTAACATGCATGAACTTTGTGTGTTATATATCGTAGGTGTTTTTTGTTAGCCATTGGTTTAGCAATGGCATTAAACTGTTTAGGAGCATTCTTTATTACTGCTGGTGTTGGAGCTTTAGTTTTAGGAATGTTCTTATACCTACACGGCAAAATATTCTGAAAGGAATTAACATGTTCTCTGCCAAAGAATTAGAACTGATTACCGAGTGTGTGATCTTTAGATTGATACACGATGCACTTGCTCCTGAACAAAAGGAAAAACTAAATGCTTTGTATATCAAATTAGTTCAACTCAGATCAGAACTTATTCCTATCAAAATCTAAAAGAAAAGCCTCTGAGATTCAGGGGCTTTCTTTTACCAAACTATTTGTAGTATGAAATGATTCAAGAATCTAATTGTAATAAGATGTTCTCCGTTATAGAAATACCACATTGTACTTACTACTCTTGAGTAATTATGAATCTGTAATGAGATTGTCATTGTTTACTCTCCAGGATTTCTTCTTCTCTTTAATCCATTTATATGTTCCATCTAAAGCTGGAACAGAAACATTACCATCAAAGTATATTGTTATGGTCGGTCCTATAAAAGCTGGAGGATCGTCATTAGGTACAGGGCGATTAAAAGGTTTGGACACCAGCACATCCAGTCAATAACATAAACGATATCAAAACTATTATCTTATTCAAATCTAAAATATGTTTCAGCAATATCTGTATTTCCGTATTCATGTTCAACATCCTTTTCAAATTCATCGATCACATCTTGAATATATTTGGTTTCAGGATATTTAATTGTTCTGTTAATATAATCTTGGAACGAACGAAGTTCATCTGAATGAGTAAAGTTTGTAAAGTCATTTTGTTCCATGTTATCTACAAAGGATTCTTGTGTGAAATATTCTTCGAATGTAAAATCATCTATTCTTTCTTCGACAGGAACATTTGTTTCTTCATAGAATTCATTTAGATCAGCAATAGCTTTAGATGATTTCAGGAATTTCTTCATCATAGTATCATCATAATAAAATCTATCTCCACCTTCATAATCTTCTTCCATGTAAGAAGTAAAATCTTCATAAGGAACTTTACACATATTAAGAATTTCTTCTAATGACATTGTTCCATTTTCAATTTGTTCATCGTTTTCATCTCTTTCTTCATAACCTGTAGATAGTCTTATTTCATTATCTTGTGAATCATATATATTATCAAATTCTCCTGTTTCTCCATAAGGAACCATAAATGCAATTTTTTCCAAATTAGTATCAAATTTATCTATACCAGATCGATCTTTGAATATAACAATGTATGGAGTTAATCCTTCTTGAAACATATATTGTTTCCAATAGTAATCACTGTATCCGGTGATACACCATTGAGTATGTGATCCATATTTTTGACAAGCTTCATGAGTTTTAGGAACAACAACTAAAGCAAATTCATTTTCAAAGAATTTAATAACATCTTTCTCTGTTGCTTTATTTGTACTTTTCTCTTTATATTCTTCATCAATGGATGCAATGAAATCTTTGAATTCATCGAAAGAATGTTTCATCCAATATCCAATATCTTTTTCGTCTCCAGATATTTGATTTTTGGTTTTCAGTTCTTTGAAAATTGAAATGAGTTTTGTTATTTCATCTTTCGCATTACCTTGTGATATCCAGATACGTTCTGCGTCTTTGAAAGATTCTAATAACAGTATGTAAGAGATAAATGATATCATTAATGTTTATGGTGAGGAGATTTTCTCACTCCCTTTCTCATAACTTTCTTATGGAGTTTAGCATCTGCCCCATAAGCCCAACCTTTACGTGCAGGTCTTTTGTTCTTTGTTTTCATACGGAAACGTTTTAGTCTCAGCTTCATCTTACGTTTATTCTTCATACGATAACGTTTAGCCATAGCTTTTTGTTTCTGTTTCATATGTTTTACTTTGATGATTTTCTCTTCGAGCACTTCAGTTTCTTCTGAATCATCTAAGCATTCTTGAATTATATTTGTGAATAGAGACATGTTTATTTCTCCAACCTTTATTTTTATTTATATAAATAAAAGAAACGGATAAGTTCCTTAACGGCAATCAAGGAACAACAGAAAGGGGGAACCTGCTGTCTCCGTTCACTTCTATTTATAAGGGGATCATATGTATCATTTAGTTTATCTTACTCGCAATCTAATCAATAATAAAATCTATGTTGGAAAACATTCTACTTGGAATGAAGAAGATGGATATCTTGGAAGCGGATTAAAATTAAAAAATGCTATCAAGAAACATGGTAAAGAAATTTTTGAAAGAATTATATTACATTATTGTTATGATGAACAACAAATGACCGAAATAGAAATACAAATAGTAGATGAATCTTTTGTTGCTAGAAAAGATACTTATAATCTTTGTGTTGGCGGTAATGGAGGAGCTAAAATTTTTACAGAAGAATCTAAAAAGAAAATGTCAGAAAGTCAAAAGAAACATTCTTTATCAGAAGGATTTAAAAAGAATATGTATACAAGCGAAAATACATCAGGATCGAATAATATAATGTACAAAAAACATCACACTAAAGAATCTATAAAGAAGATGTCTATTAATCGTAGTGGAATTCCTGCACATAATAAAGGAAAACGAAAAAAAGGTCTAAATATTTAGACCTTTTTTCTATAAATTAAACAGCAGGTTCTTGTACCGGAACTTCTGATACATCTGGTTTAACAACATTTGTGTCTTGTAAATAATCATTTTCCTGCTTATCAGAATCTTCTTTAGGCTCTTCATAAAATTCATCTTCGTCTTCACCATTAGTTAATTCTATTTCATAATACTCTGATAACGTAGTGCTTATCATTTGACATTGTTCATCAGTCAATTCTGGAATAAGCTTATAGATAAGTTCTAACGCTGGATCGGGGCTTTCGTCTTCCTCTAACTCTTCCCCTTGAGCAAGCATTTCTGTTTCAAGAGAATCAAGAATAGTCATGATCAAATCTTTCAAATCTTCTTTACCTTCTGATTCAGTTTCTTTTGGTTCTTCCTTTTTAGGCTCTTCTTCGGGTTCCTCTTCTTTAGGTTCTTCTTCATCACCTTCAGGTTTCTTTTCAGTATCTTCTACTTCTTCGTCTTTCTTTTCGTCTTCTTTTTCAAGTTCTTCATTTAGAATATCGATAAATGATGTCATTATATTTCTCCTATTATCTTTGTAAGTGTATATGCTATTTTTCCTGGAGCAAGTTTGATTTGTTTCCAGGTAACAAAATTACCTTTGATCAATTCATTATATATTTCTTTTTCAAGATATGCCAGATTATCAACAGCACCTTTGATATCTTTCTTCTGATGAACTTCCGTTCCTATGATTCCAAATTCTCCATTGTCCAATTCTTTTCTAGCTTCTGGAGAGAGAATACTTTCACCCTTAATGTTATCTTCGCTTTTGATTAAGACTATTTCGTGTGCTGCATTGAAACTATAGTTTACTTTATTCTTTCCGAGTTCTCTGATAATTTCATTTATCCAACTCTTTTCATTGCCAACAAATGAAATAGTTATATTTCCATTCAGAGCAGCAAATTTATATCCTAGACGGTGAGGAGTTTTGAATCCAGCATCTCCTGCCTTTGTTTCTTTATAAGAGGACACAGAGGATTTACGGAGGATAGATTTTGTTTTTTTGATAAGGTCATCACTGGATTCAAATTGTTTCTCATTCTGGATTGCTTCAGAAAGAATTCTATTAAACACTGGCATTATATGATCCTTTATAATTTAGAGACGGTGTTGATTCTGTTGGTATAAGTTCTCTAATCTGATTCATCAAAGATTCCATTTCTTTAAACAATGGTTCAATTTCATTTAGTCTGCATCTTTCAATAGAAATCATAACTTGATACATCTTATTTCTGAGTCTTACAGCTTGTTCTGCATTCTGAGATAGATCATCTTCATATGCATGAGGTTTATCATCAACTTGATCTGGAGTAAATTCTGAAAATACACCATCTGAATATCTATTAAGTTCTTTTAGAATTTGTTTATATTTCATTTCTCTCTTCCATTTTTCTATCTATTTGGTTTTTAAGTTCTTCATATGTAGAATTAGAAATGTTTACTCCGTATTGACTTGCTTTATATTTAGCATACGCAGGAGCATTTTCATCATATCGAATAAGCCAACCTTTATAATGTTTAGATATAAATCCTTCACCTTCTATTAATACTTTTAATATATCATTATATATCATAGTTTATCCTAAGTAGCAATTGAAATTAAAGTTAGTGCTTCCTTCTATAGTTGACCAATAGACAATCAAGAAACTGTTATTGATAAATTTCCCGGAAGACTTTTCTATCAGTTCAAGATCGACATTTCCATCTGCTCCAACGAAAGTCAGTCCTTCTTTTTCTCCTGGTTCAATAGCAATATTTATTTCATCGAGTGCAGCTTCAACAGCAGTCAAAGGAAAGTCTGCCATAGGGTCTTTAGTAAGTTCTTTCAACTGTCTGTTGCATGGAATCTTATCTATAATAAGAAGACGAACTTCTGATTTCTCTTCTGGTTCTTCTTCTGTTTCTTCCGGTTCCTCTTCTTCGTCTTCTGGTTTGTTCTCAGGATTCTTTTCGTCAGGAATTTCCTGGGTCTGAGCATCTACATCAGGAGGAGTTATAGTTCCTTGATCGGTTGCATTGTTATTAGGATTAGCATTATCCATATAGTCTGCTTCTTTTATGATAGATTCTATTATAAAAGAATCGATTATAGTTTTAAATTTATTTTCATTTACTTCATCGTCTCCACCAGGAAAGTAAACTCCACCTTCTTGTAGATCGTAATCATCTATAGGAAGTGGTGCTCTTCCACCATCATATTTTAGAATAGCTTGATATGCTAAACTAACATACATGGCAGTTTCTTTGAATCTTCTTTCTTTCATTGAGACGAAAGCTTTGTTAATAATAGCTTTAAGATTAGGAGGACATACAGGAGATAGTAAAGCAGTTTCGTGAGCATATCTTAAAAACAAACCAGCAGAATATCCTTCTCCTCTTTTCTGAGAATGGTAAGATATTTCTAACATGGTCAACAAAACTCTAAGAACAGTTTCTTTATCCATATCTTTTATATAACTAATTGCCATTATTATTTCCTCTAGGTTTATTTATAAATTTATTTATCTTTCAATAAAGGAACTACATTAGCCTCCCAATATTTCTTTTGTCCTATTCTAGTTCTATCTATGTTAGGAAGCGAAGTCCATTCTAATGATCGTAGTTTACTTTCTTTAACATCAAATCCAGTATAATCATCTGCTACCCACATCCATTTGTGATGATATATCCATCCAGCTTCTGGAAATGATTTAACAGAACCATTAGGATTGACAGTGATACCTCCATTGATAGATGGTTCAGGATTGGTATCAAAATCTCTAGAGACAATAAAACTAAATACTTTAGTTGTTGGATTATATTTTACTACTTGATACTCAAAATCTTTTGGTAAAAGAGGTTTTGCTTTGTCCAATTCATCTTGAGGAAATACATATTCGTATTGTTTATGAACATAAATATTTCCACCAATTTCTTTTCCTATTCCATATTTTCTAGAACGAAACAATCCTAACTTTTTAAGTTGAACATCTATATTATCTATTGCTTCTGTCAAGTCTTTATATGCATCCCATTCAGACCTAGCAACTCTCACAACTATCTGAGAGAATCCTGAAACTTCAACTCTGGTAACAGCAGCTTCAGGAAGTATTTTTGATATATATTCTCTTAGTTCAGGGCCAGTGAATCCTTTTTGGTATGATCCTCTTATTCTATCAATGATCTCTCCGTTTTCTGCATCAATAACATATGCTGTTCTAGCACTAAGTACATCAGCTTTAGATCGAACACCAATGATTGCTTCTCCTCCTGGTTTCAAATGAGCAAAGATATCTTGTACAATGTAATCTCTTATGTCTTGCTCAACTACATTCAGAACAGCAGAACAAAAGATATAGTCATAGAGTTTATCAGGTAGAGAATTCAATCCAACATAAGTAATATCTTCTGAATCTTCGTGGGGGAATGGTTCATATGATTCTATGTTTGCATCAAACTCTTGACGGAGAAGAGCAGAACCTTTGCCGAGTCCTGCGGAGTAATCTAGTCCTTCACCTTTTTGTTCTTCTGGAGTAAGAAGTTTATAAAACTTTAGATAGGTAGCTGTTGTAGATGTTCTTTGAGTCGGATGCCCTTTAGATGTATTGAAAGCAATTCCTTCTTTCTTTCTTATAGCATCAACTTGTGATTGAGTTTGTGATTGAGTATATTCATTTAAAAGTCTTTCAAAATAGTTTTCCATATCTCTCTTTCTTATCTAAACGATTAGCTTCAGATAACATCATCTGTTGCATATTTTTTCTGGCAGTTCCCATCTTATGAATAGTCTTACACTTAGGACAGATAGGTTCTGACCAGAGATGTTTACATTTTTTGTTTTCGCATATGAATCTCATAAGCTTCCTCTCTTTATTTATACTTTAGTCTTCTTCAAAGAAACCATCAGCATCATTGTCTTTATAGAATTGCCATCTAAGAGAATCGAATATCTTTTTCAAAGGATTCACGAAAGCCTTTTCAAATTGTAAAGGATAATCGATCACAAATTTATCTATAAGTTCAGGAGGAAGTTTATCAACGACACCGACAATATTACTTCCTAACCAGTTTGGAACTTTCAGATAGCAGAACTTAATCTTACTTCCGTTAGTAATGGTTTGATATTTATCCTGGAGGTTATAAGCTTTCAATGCTTTGTTAAATACCATTGAAGCTCGAATTTGGATCGGAATAGACTTGGATTGAAAGTTGTACTTGTCCATTTTGTTTACTCCTCTAGGAGAAGCAACCATTTCAAAAGGAAGCTTGTAGAATTCTCTTCTAAAGCTTTCAGCAAAAGCAATGAGGGTTTCATTGCTGTCAGTCTCAAAGATCAGTTCTAGGGCTTTCTTGAGCTTATCTCTGGCTACTTTTGGTGTAGAGCTACGTACAACTTCTATTCCTTTGATCTTATACTTTGGTTTATCGATAAACCAAGTTCCTTCTTTGTATATTTGTGCCATGACATATTTCTTTTTCTCTACCAGGATCGAAACAGGAGCAAGACATTCATGTTCCATTTTGATACAGGTTTTGATGTTGTTGAAATTCTTTCCCATTATGATAAAAAATTCATCTATCTTTGGTTGAATCATCTTATCTTGATACATCAAAAGAAACTTAGCAACAGTCTCGTTGTCTGGTGGATTGTCTCCGAATCTCAACTTCACTATTTTTTCTAAAGAAAAGAAAATAGAATCTGTATCTGAATATTTCCAATCAATGTTATCAACTTTGGTAGCGAGATATTGTGCAACTCCTCTAGCACAAAGTTGTCCTTGCCATGTAACAGCAGCAGCTATTCGTGGATCATAATATCTAAAGTAAGCCGATCCCATACAACCATACACAGAGTTAATACAGATTTTCAATACATATGATCTAGCTTCTAGCTGTTCCTTTTCAGCTTTTGTTTTAGCATTCTTAATCAAACCTTTTATTGCCATACGTTCATTGAAGATATGTTCAACAAGTTCAGGAATGAATCCTTGTTTATCTCTTCTGAAAAACTCTCCATTGCAAGTAAAGGCTAAGTTATGTTCTGCTAAAACAGTAGCCATATCTGAAAGTGCTTCTATATCTAAACACTTTTCTATTCCAGTATATTTGTTTCTGATTGCTACCAATTCTGGAGACGCATAGATTTCTGCTTCAGAAATAATTGTTTCAGGACTAAGATTGTTTTGAATCATTTGCTCTGGATATGAAGACACAACATCGAATACTGTAAGCCAAAAGTTTCTACCTCTATCTGGTTCTTTGACATAACCTCCAAGATATTCGACAGCATCTTTTGCTATTAGAGGAGAACAAAGAATGTTATTGTGATAGTGAGTATTGTATAACAAAGCATCCCACGGGCGAACTGTTCCAAAGATATCTTCATGACCACACTTCATCATATAACAATAGCCGAGAGCTATGTCAATGAACTTTAGTTTATCATCCAGGAGTTTAATAAGTGTAGTATCTTTTATGTTATAAGAGATATACATTTGATGGTTCTGCTTATACAAAGTTGGCAGATCGCCATACTCTTCTTTGTATTCTAGTTTCTCTTCTCCTAGTTCATTGTAAGCAGTGAAGTCTAGAGTATAGTTTTCTTTTTGATCAGCAGTAAATTTCTGATACAGATCAAGATAATCCCATTGAACAATACCTTGGATGCGATATACTTCTACCTTTCTTTTGTTAACTGT
>Ga0208819_1001117_pt1 | contig 14954 bp, 21 predicted proteins | sample June2015DPH_11_1_3_FD_184707 | JGI IMG/M metagenome (GOLD analysis project Ga0208819, IMG submission 184707) | Peatland microbial communities from SPRUCE experiment site at the Marcell Experimental Forest, Minnesota, USA - June2015DPH_11_150... | ecosystem: Environmental > Terrestrial > Soil >...
CCCGCCTAGTCCGCTAGGCGGGGAATTTCTAGAAAGGAATCATGGGAATTACGATCTGGGGGCCGGGTATGGACCCGAAGCTCCCCCGTACGGTGTTCTATCAAAACGACCATCCCGAGTCTTTGGTCTTTGACAAAGAATCTTGGAATTGGTACAAATGCGAAGATGACGGAAGTCGAACAAAACTCTTCGGCGTGACCGGCATTTTGAAAGTAATCCATAAGCCCGCACTTCTTCCTTGGGGTATCAAGGTCGCTTTGGAACGCATGCGGAAGTTACTAGTTACGGGCGGTTACACTTATCCAACCGTAGATGGTCAACAGGCACTAAGTCTATATGAGGACACTCTCGATGAGATTATTAAGGCGGCGAAAAAGACCGATTCCGAAATTCTTCACGATGCGGGCGACGTGGGGCATGATGCCCATTTTTGGCTCGAATCGGTGGTCAAGTCGATCATTTCCAAAGATGAACCTCGAAGACTTGAACTATTTGCCAAATTCCCCATTGATGAAAGAGCCTCTAATTGTGCCATCGCCGCTATGGCATTCTTCGACGCCCACAATGTGCGCTTTCTATGTGCGGAGCGCCCTGTATACAGTCGGACTCTCAAGGCCGTCGGTACGTTGGACGCCCTTGCACTTACAGATTCCTGCGATGACCCAGCGTGTTGCCCGGTGCCGCATAAAGATTCCCTCACCCTACTAGACTACAAAACGAGTAATGGACTTTACCCTTCGATGTTAGCGCAAGCCGCTTTTTATTCCTTCGCATATATGGAAGAAAACCCCGGACAGCATATCGAACGGCGGTTCGTAATTCGGCTAGGAAAGGACGATGGAAAATTTGAGAGCTGGCACATGCCGGGGGATGAATGGTTCGAGGCGGATTTGGCCGTTTATAGATATGCGCTCGGTCTGTATCAGAGTCTTCAGGTAATCGAAGATCGGTTGACAGAAATCGCAGCGAATGCAAAGGCGATTCATAAAGCGGCGGAAACTCTTGTAAAAGATGCAGAATATGCCATTCGATGCCCAGAATCGGAAATTTATAAGGGTATGAGACGGAAGAAGGGCTGTAATGGCAAGGAAAAAATGTGTGAAGCGTGTGCGAAGATTTATCTTGACAAGCATCCTGTAATCTGATATTCTTATAATAGTACAGGAGATTCACATGGCCAAAGAGATCGCAGAGAACGTTACCGCTTGGAAGAAAGTCGAAGCGTCCGTAGAGCATGAAGACACGGGCAACATACTCGTTCCGTTGGAGCGGATGTATGACCATTATGTGGCAAAAGCCTGCCGGTTGTACGAACAGGCGCTCGAAGATGCTGAAAAGGGTGACCGAATCCGGGCAAATGCCGACTATTATAAGCGAGCGGCTGAGGCCGTGCGGGGGGTAATCAATCAATGAAAATCTATTATCATTTCACTAGCGACAAACTACGCGACGGAAGGCCAATCCCGGCAATAGGCGAATGGCTCACACATGACGGCGAAATTAAAATGTGCGTGTCGGGGCTCCATGCCAGCGCCGACCCGTTTGACGCGCTACAGTATGCACCAGGGTCTATGCTCCACAAAGTAGCGCTAAAAGGTGTGGTGGAAAGGCAGGACGACAAAGTAGTAGCAAGGAGCCGTAAAATTCTCGCCACCATAGACGCTACGGAATTGCTCCGAAGATTCGCAAGGCAACAGGCGCTAAGCGTCCTCCACTTATGGGATGCGCCGCCCATTATAAAAGAGTATCTGGAAACCGGAGATGAAAGATTGCAAGGGGCTGCGTGGGCTGCTGCGTGGGATGCTGCGCGGGATGCTGCGGGGGATGCTGCGCAGTATGCTGCGGGGGCTGCGCGGGATGCTGCGTGGGCTGCTGCGCGTGAACAGTTTAAGGCGTTGGTGGAAAAGGCATTTTTATGCAATTCCTAACCCCGCCTCTCTTTGACCAATTGGTCAACCGTTTGCCGAAGGGGCCGCGTCTAGGTTGGTTAACCTTGAAATCTCGCCCGCAAGCGAACGGCGGACGCAAGAACAACTCCGGGCATCTACCGGAGCATATTGAAGCGAACAAAGACAATGCCAACCCGTATCTGGGTGAAGACGGCAAGTGGTATTGGCACGACGAAACCGAACAGGCATGTGAAGTCGCTTATGAAACACGAGCGGCTGCGTTAGTCGCTTTGACACGTGCCCTGCTTGCGGTACGAGAAAAAAGAAGTCGCTCGCTATGCGTAAGCATGAGTGCTCTGAATGCGGTTATACAACGCATAGGGACACAGCAGCGGCAGAGGTCATCTTGGGAAGGTCATTCCCATCGAACGTCAACATGCCTGTTGTAGTGGGTGTGTAGTTCGAGAATCCCCCGCCTTTAGGCGTGGGGAGTGTCAATGAGTACGCGAAGTATCTGGATACGCCACAAGAGATATCTTAAGGAGGAACCATGAAACCATTGAAGCTGTTATTCTGCACACTAGCTTTGTCGGTCGGGCTCTTTGCCACACCGCCGAAGTATAACCCGCCGCCACAACGACCAGCACCGACATATCGGCCAGCACCAACACCCCGACCAGCACCGGCCCCGAGACCTGCACCGCGCCCTGAACCGCGTCCACGACCGGAGCCTAGGCAAGTCCGTGAACCGCGTCAGCCTCGCAATGACCAGCGCAACAACGATAGGGCTCAGCGCAACAATGATCGTAACGCACAACGAAACGCCCAGCGCGATGAACGGAATCGTAATCGTGATACTGCGAAGCGTGACCGGAATGCTGCAAAAGACCGTCAGCGGGCTGATAAGAGATATGAAAAGGGTCGCCGCAATGCCGCAAAGCATTGGGACGGACGCCGTTTTGACCACAAATTTTTCGCTCGCAATTTCGGAGTATATCATCCGTTTTTCTTCGGCGGACCCGGATTCTATTGGTACGGTAACCCGTGCTTGCTCGGGTCTTCGTTCGAATTCGGGAATGTGTACTTCGGCCTCGGATATCCCTGTTCTACGATGTGGTTGGGCTATCCATGGAACGGAGTTTATGTCGATGAAAGTCCCGACGGCGAAGGGTACGTGCTAGTTAACCCGGAATTTCCGGGCGTGACCTTCGGCGTAAGGGTTGTATTCTAGGAGGAAATAATGAAAATACTGAAGAACATTCTCATCCTTGCGGTTATGGCCATGGGTCTTTCCCTCGGTCATCAACTAACGAGAGTCCTGTCATGGGTAACCATTGGACAGGCGGGTGCACGGAGATGCTCACGGCACGTCCCGATTAAGCGTGCCATACTTTTTAGAAAGGACATATGGAAACTGGATTTGAGGACGTAACGTCTGTATCTGTCATCGTGGGCGAAGCCGTTGCGGGAGAGGCGGCGGCTGCTCTCAAACAAGTAAAGTCTCTGGTAAAGGGAATTTCTTCAAACACTTTTGATCTCGCTGAGGCGCTGCATAGGGTCAAGAAGAATAAGTATTACGCACCGAAATACAATACTTTCGCAGAATATGCAAAATCCCTTGACGTAACGGTGTCGAAGGTATATTATCTGGTGAAATTGGCGGAAGTGATGGAAGCGGTCGGCGTGCCACGAGAGCAGTATGAGCCGGTAGGAATCGTAAAGTTGCGAACGATCTGTCGTCTGGAATTGGTTGATGGCAATGGCGAGCCGAAAATATATGATGGCTTACCCGCAACAGACCATATCAAGATGCTAGTCGGAGCGACAAGTCTTACGCCAGAACAAGTGGAAGAGGAAGTCAAGAAGCGGCTGGGACTGATGGGCGAAGATGCCCGAGTATGGCAGAACATCTCTCTAACAGTTGCCCAACGAAAGAAATGGTTAGAAGCAGTAGGTTTAGCAAAGTTGAATATCGGTAGTGTCGGAAAAGATGGAGACGGAAATTATAAGGATGCGGGCGAAGGCTCTTGTATGGAAGTGATCGCAGCCTCTTATCTCCTTGATCCGAATAACTACCCGGAAGGATATCAATATGCTGAGACCACTGTTATGTAAACTCGGATGGCATACCGGCTGGCGTGAAGTAGATTGGCATTTCAACGGTAATATCGAAGCCGTGTGCTGGATTTGCGGGAAACGGCGGGTGACGGTTTACATGCCGAAAACGGAAAGTAGAGTACGCTGGTAAAATCCTGAATAAAGTAGGTGCTATGAGAAAGATAAACACCGCACTCCATAGTCAGAAGGTAGTCACTCTACGGGATAAATTCGCGTCCCTAATAGTGGGACAGGAAGAAGCGACTAATGCGATTACGAATTGCCTTGAAAAGTTTCTTGGCGGGCTGTCAGACCCTAATCGGCCTATTGCGTCTTTACTTTTTCTTGGGCCTACGGGCACTGGCAAGACTTCTGTCGTAGAGGCATTTGCAGAGGGACTTACTGGCTCCCCGAATCACATGATCAAGATTGACTGCGCGGAGTTTCAGGTAGAGCATGAAATCGCCAAACTGATCGGCTCGCCGCCCGGATACCTTGGACACCGGGATACGCCCGCTCGATTCAAAGATGAGACGCTTACAGCACTACGAACGTTTGATGTACCATTTACGATAATCCTGTTTGACGAAATCGAAAAAGCATCTGATTCGTTATGGCATCTATTGCTGGGAATCCTTGACCGGGGGAAGATAACCCTAGGGGATAGCAGCATTACCGACTTTACGAAGACCATTATTTTCATGACTTCGAATGTGGGTAGCAGAAAGATTGCAGAGAATGGCGGGCTGGGATTTTTACCTGAGAATACGGATGACAAAGACGAAGCAGCAATAAAGGCATCCGCGCAATCTGCGGCTCGGGCGAAATTTAGCCCTGAGTTCCTGAACCGGCTGGATGAGATCGTAACGTTTCACACGCTGTCCAAAGACCAGATCGAAGAGATTCTGGGCATGGAGTTGAAGAAGATTCAGCGTCGGCTAATGAGTTCTTCGGCCAACATGCTGAACGTATCCCCTGCGGCTTTGCGTGAAATTCTCGCTCGGGGATATGACAAGAAGTACAACGCCCGTGGCATTCGGCGAACGTTGGAGAAAGAAATTCTCACGCCGGTAAGCAGGGCGATTTCAAGCGGAGAGATTACGCATTCGGAGAATGTTGTGGCGGATTTTGAAGCCGGGGAATTTGTGTTCTACTCGTTAAAGCAGCGGGTAATCGCATGAGTGAGTTGAGTAGAGCATGCTTCAAACGGGATAATTGGCATTGTCGCAGTTGTCATTCTACTTTTGGACTCCAGCCCCACCATATCAAGTTTCGTAGTCAAGGTGGGGCGGATACGCTCGACAATCTCGTGACGCTCTGTTGGATTTGCCACCGGGCTGTGCACGATGGATTTCTAGAAGTAAAATGGGAACGAGAGATTACTATGGAAGGCCGGATAGTAGTTTGGTTCCGGCGTAAGAGAGGATGGAAGCCATGACGGGATGCGGCGTACTTACGAAGGGAACTAATCCAAAAGATTCGTTGCTTCCCTGTGGTACCAAATTCTGGCTGGGGCTAGATGCAAAGAGTAGAACGGAGCACATATTATTGTGCTTGAAATGCAAGGAGGAAAAATTATGAGTGATTTACGGAAGGTTTTTGGAGGAAAATATGACACCAGAAGTTACACCACACATTGAAAAGACCGTAGTAATCGCAGCAAAAGGTGGATACGAAATTCATCCGGAGTCGTATACTCCGCTGCGGATGATTGTATTCGTACAGTCTACAGGTGAGCACTTCGAACTGCTTCGCACCGGAGAGGCGATTACATGGGGAACGAAGACGCCGCCCGACTATCTCGAATACTGGGCGATTGATGTGCCACACATTTCGTGGGTCGGGGTGAAGCGTGCCAGTTAATCAAGCTCAACTACAATTCGGAACCTATGTATATCTTCGGGAAGATGGCACACCCTACTATGTCGGTAAGTTCAGTTATCGAGGTAGGGTGTTTGCAAAACGGCGTCATCGTGTCCCCGTTCCGAAAGACCTGTCGCTCATTATCATTCAAGAATTTCCGTGTGAAGCGGACGCTTTCGCCGCAGAAATCTTTCTGATTAGATATTATGGTCGCAAAGACAACGGAACGGGCATACTCCGCAATCGTACTAATGGTGGAGAAGGTTCATCAAACCCATCCAAAGAGACCCGTGCAAAATTGCGGGCGGCGAGTCTCGGGCATTCTGTCTCAACAGAAACCCGTATAAAGATAGGTGCGGGGAATAAGATTGCCCTTACTGGTAGGCGCATCCCAAAAGCGACCCGTGTCAGGATGGGTATTGCCCAGAAAGTAAGACGAGCGAGGGAAAAATATGGAGCTTAGACCATACCAAGACGAGGCTATCGAGGCTGTTTGTGCCGCATATGGTCAAGGATGGAGACAACAACTGCTCTCGATGGCTACAGGCAGCGGAAAAACGGTGGTTTTTTCTCACTTGTATGAGCGATTGAAATCTCATTTGAACGGGAAGATGTTAATACTTGCCCATCGAGAGGAGCTGATTGACCAAGCCATAAGCACTATGCAAACGTCCAATCCATCCTTGCGAATTGATAAGGAAATGGCGGGCTACATTGCTGATCCATCTACAGCCGATGTGATTGTGGCAGGTGTAGCTACTTTGGGCAGGAAGAATACCAGCCGATTAGAGAAATTCAATCCATCAGATTTTAGTACGGTGATTGTTGATGAGGCGCATCACACGCTCGCCGAATCGTATATGCGGATTCTGGAAGCGTTCCACGTTCTGGAAGATGGAACGAACAAACTTCTGCTAGGCGTTACCGCGACACCATCCCGAGCCGATGGTAAACCATTGGGAGAGATTTACAAAAAGATTTCGTACTCGTATAGTCTCCGGCAAGCGATTCAGGACAAGTGGCTCGTTCCGGTACGGGGCTACCGGGTAATTACCCAGACGGATATTTCGGGTGTAAAGGTCTCAGGCGGGGATTTGGACAAAATCGAGCTAGAGTCTACAATTAACACGCCAGAGCGAAATAAGGCGATTGTAAAGGCTTGGCTGACATTTGGGGGTCAGAGGTCAACCATAGCCTTCGCCGCTGGTATAGAGCATGCTAGGGCACTTTCTGAGGCATTTATAGAGGCGGGGGTGTCGTCGTCGGCGGTTTGGGGTTCAGATGATGCCCGAACACAAAAAATCTATGATTTTCGGGAGGGAAAGATATCCGTTCTAGTGAACTGTAACGTCCTGACGGAAGGGGTGGATATACCCTCAATCTCCTGTGTTTTACTGGCGAGACCTACCAAAAGCGGGGTATTGTTCACTCAAATGTGCGGTAGAGCGATCAGGTTGTCTCCCGGCAAGGAAGACTGTATAATTCTGGATGTTTCAGATATCTGTGGGAGCCATTCGCTCTGTACGCTACCGATGCTCATGGGTATGCCCGCAAATCTGGATTTGCAGGGTCATGGTCTGCTCGAAGCAGTCACCCTGATCGAAGAAATGCAAGAAGAGAATCCTGATATCGACTTTACGAAGTTGAAATCGTTCGAAGGGATTAAGCAGTTTATTGAGCAGGTAAATCTATTCGAGGTCCGGTTCCCGAAAGAAGTCACAGAGAATTCTGAGTTCCGTTGGATGCGGGCGATTGATGGCGGATTCGTAATGAAGATACCACGCCCAAAAATGGATTCAACCGGCACTAAGCCCGGACGTGTACGAATATACGAAAATGTTCTGGGCGAATGGGAAATCGAAGGTTTCATGAAAGACAAACTCTTTCACGGCGTCCGCAAAAGCATCGAAGAGGCGTTCGCCGCCGCTGACCAACAGATTCGGCAACGGAGCCCTGAGTCGGTCTGTCTGGTCAACCGAGCGGCGGCATGGATGGCGAAGCCAGTGACCCCCGCTCAATTGAAGATGTTGAACCGGCTGTATAAGGGAAAGATATTCCCAGAAGACCTGAATCAAGGGCAAGCATCATACTGGATAGATAAAAAGATTGGAGGAAAGTGATGGAATTGAAATGGCTACAGGAATTACCGCCCAAAGAGTATAAGAAATTGACAACACTCACTCAACTTCAGCATAATCACCTAAGCGTAATCTTGGACCAAGTGAGATGCGAAATTGTAAAGGCGCGGGCAAAGCATGCTCCGATGCGAGGACGGCATGAAGGGTACGCCGTCATGCTAGAAGAAGTGGACGAAGTGTGGGACGAGATCAAGAAAAAAGATTGCGATTGGAATGCGCTCCGAAAGGAACTTATTCAAGTTGCTGCAATGGCAGTCTGTATGATTGCTGAAGTAGTAGAACCACGGATTAACGAGGAGAAGAAAAATGGACGATAATTACGTTGACTATATTAGTTTAGGCCAAGAACCGCTCACAGCGGAAGCACAGGCCGCTTCAAATTTCCTGTGGAGATGCATGAAATATATCGAGGAGCGCCGTCCGTTTGAAGGCGCGACGATTGCTATCCTGCGCGAAAAGGCGTATGATATCATGGACGAGTGTGTCGGCAAAGTGAAGTCCAAGGAGATCAATTGACTTCTGCGGAGCGGGCCAAGGACAAGCGTCTCCGAGACATTTATAACACGACGCTGGAAGCGCAGAACGAGCAGCGGGCAAAGCAGGGGAACCGCTGTGCGATATGTAGACGGGATTTTGCTAAATTCACTGCATTTCAGGATCACGAACACAAATGTTGTCCTCGACGGTTGAAGAAATTCTGTGGACGATGTAACCGATCTTTGCTTTGTTTTAGTTGCAATAAATTCGTGGTCGGGGTATTGGAACGACAGAGCGTAGACGGAAAGAAATTGAACCCACTCTGGTTACTGAAACAGATAATTGCCTACTTTGAATACTGGAATCCAATTCTCAAAGCGAAAGGATGCTATGAAGAAAAGCCAAAAGAAAAGACCGCAGTATCGCGCAAGAAAAAACGCATTCGATAAGGTGATACAGGCATACCGAGATGCGAAAGAGGTGAAGGTCGGCTTCTCTGCGGTCAACATGGTAAACGATGCTAAAGGTGCGGTCAATCCAAGTCATCAGATTCGGCCTACGCTCGTAGACTTTCGGGCGGATGTGGAATTGGTGTTCCGCAAAATTTTCAAGGCGGCATCAGCATGGAAAACATTTCAGGAAGCGTATCTTCTATTCGATTCCGAAGACCCTATTGAAATGGGAGTGCTTGCCCAAAAACTTTTAGGCCGGGATGCCATGAATAATCTTGAGCAAGGTGTAGGAGCAGAATTTATAAAACGGGGAATCTTTCCTATGCACGGAAAGAATTCCTACTTTCGCACACGGAGGGCTGCATGAAAGTGAAACGGACTAAGTTTAATGACTATGAGTATCGGATCAAGTTCCCGGTATTCATGAATTACACGATTCACGTAGTCGTCTGTGATAGTCTATCCAAGGCGATTAGTGAACGCTATAAGGGATGCCATCCTGAGATTGAACACATTCTCGCCCGGACTATGATTGCTGCGAGTCCTGATACTCACATGTTCTTTAAGACAGAATCAATTTTCAAACCGTATGAATTGGCAAATGTAATTGCCCATGAATCCGTGCATGCTCTCCGTCACATGTTTGAATACGTACGAGTAGGCCGCACGGAAGAAGGTGATTTTTCTTTCGACAATGAAACAGAAGCGTACCATCTGGGATACACAGTCGAACGTGCTACCCGGTTCTTTGAGGAGGTTCGTAATGACATTAGAACAAGAGCTGCGAAATCAAGTAAAAGACGAAATAGGGGATGATGAGAATATCAAATTCCCAGAGAAGAACATTTTGCTCCAGAAGTATGGGGTGATTCCGCCTGTACTATTAGACGGCGAGGTCGAATATTGGACTGAGCGAGATGCCCGAGTCCCATGGATCGAGAAAGAGGGTGTCTATGTCCAAGCATGATAATGATTGTGAGCACGCTCCTGCGTCGAAACAGATTACACCTGCCCAATTCCGTGAACTACGGGGAAAATTCTTTACTGTGCGTCACGAGCGAGTGAAGACGTGCGGGCATCATCTGGACAAGATCAATGAACCGACATTTCGCAATTGCGAAACCTGTTGGTTCTCGTTCTTTGCTTCCCACGGGGAATTGGTGAAAGTTACCGACGAAGCGTTGCAGGAACATGGGGCGGGGTTTGTGGATAAGTTACGTGGCAAACACTACAGGGTTCAATTTTGTCGCTTCATGTCAACAATGAATCGACTACGAGAAGAATCAGAGGCTTTACAGGAGAAAAATGGACAAGGAACAAAAGGCAAAGAAAGCATACATGGCTGTGTGGAGGAAAGCGAATCGTCACAAAATTCGAGCCACCCGACGGAAATACTATCGAAAAAGAACGGCCCTAGTGTTGGCGGCGAACAAGCGATGGAATCAACAGAATCGCCCAGCGGTACTAGCGTATCAGGAAAAGTGGAGGAAGTCCCACAAGGATAACATTAAAGGATACGCTCTCAAACGTAAATATGGGATTACCTTGGAGCGATTCAAGGCGATGCTTCTTGAACAAAAGCATCGCTGTGCGTTATGTAGACAACCGTTTGGGGATACATCAATCCTAAAACCCATAGTCGATCACAATCACACAACAGGCCGAATTAGGGCGCTGTTACACAAGACATGCAATTTTATGTTGGGTATTATCGAAAAAAGAGGATTTCGCAGAAATGCAGAAAGGTATCTCAGTGAACAAAGAGCAAAAGTTCAAGGCTATAGAAGACTTGGGTAAGACGTTGGATAAACAATTTGAAACAACGACCTTCCAACGACAGGGGAATCGAGTCAATCGAGTAATCCCAAACATACCGACTAACTTACCTTCTGTGGATCACGGAGTGCTAGGATGTGGAGGTTTCCCAAGAGGTAGGATGATTGAAGTCTACGGCCCAGAGTCTGCGGGCAAGACGGCGTTGTGTCTGCATCTGATTGGAGAATGCCAGAAGGCGGGAGGTGTTGCGGCATTCGTAGATGCTGAGCATTCCCTATCCCCTTCATTCGCTAATGTTCTTGGGGTAAATATGGAGGAGCTGGTCATAAGTCAACCTGATTGTGGCGAGCAGGCTCTTGAGATCGTTGAAGGGTTAATAGATTCAAAAGCTGTTGACATGATCGTCATTGATTCAGTAACAGCACTCACTCCCCGAGCAGAAATAAATGGTGAGATGGGTGATAGTTTCATGGGACTCCACGCAAGATTGATGAGTCAAGCTTGTCGAAAACTGGTTGCTAAGGCGGCAGTCGCTGGGGTGATGCTCGTGTGGATCAATCAGATACGGGAGAAGGTGGGTTTGGTATTCGGATCACCGGAGGTCACTACGGGTGGGCGAGCACTAAAGTTCTACGCCTCAGTACGATTGGAGGTCCGCCGCCTTCCGCAATCCAAGAACGGCACGATCAAAGAAGGCGACGTCATCGTCGGGCATAAGCTGAATATCAAAGCTGTGAAAAACAAAGTGGCGTTTCCCTTTCGTGAAACTGTTGTAGACTTGCTATACGAATCCGGTTTTGACAAGGCGGAAAATCTGATCGAATATGCCCTGAAAATTGGGGTGCTCAAAGGAAGCGCATGGTTCGTAATCGAGGGGTCGGATGAAAAATTCCGAAGAGAAAAAATTCCCCTTGACATCTTGCGAGGAATGGTGAATAATTACCATAGTCAACTTCAAGCCAAATTGGAGGCCGAATATGAAGAAACCCGGAAGGAAGCCGAAGCCGGTTCAGAAGGATAAGCCGGTATTCCTGTATACGTCGAAATGCTGCAACGCACCCGCGACCAAAGCGCCCTGTGTATTCCTAGGATACCGGACCAAAGAAGCGGGTACTCAGGGACTCGGGACTTTCAGATGTACTGTCTGCCATAAACCTTGTAGTTGCAACAGGACGAAGAATTCTCTTGACAAGGTTCCCGAAACCTGCTAGGATGTAATCTGCGGTGGGATACGCCCTAAGAAGGACGAGGCCCACACCCGAGGCGGCGGGCAATCCGCCCCATATTTTCTGGAGGGTTGATGGAACTGAAGAAAGTGTACACGTGGGTAATTCTCGTTCTTCTTATCGCAGCGATGCTCTGCTTTGGGGAGATATTTGCCCATGGACAGGAAAAAGAATGCCCGGATAGCCCTCCCCCGATCTCTGATACCAACCCGTTCCCCCCGAACATTCTAAACAAAGACGGGAGTGTGGACATCGACAAGTACCCAGACCTCGCACCGAATTTTTTCTGTGAGCCGGATATGTTTCCTAAATGTCCATTCGATTGGCCACCCATCAAATGCAACCCAATAGACCCAAATACGGGCGGGACTGTGGACGTGTCCGAGCACAACCTGAAGGTCAACATCGTCTAGGAGGACTGGCATGAGCGAAGACTGCGATGTACAGGATGACCCCACTGTCTGCTGCATATATGCTTGCGGCGAGCCTTCTACCGTCTGTTTCGACGGTCAGTGGTATTGCGATATGCATGGAAAAGAGTATGTGGAGAGCAGGGAATCCATAGACGAAAACGGGCTAAGGCATCCAAAGCCTGAGACACAGGTCGTTCCATATGATTACAAGAACTATGTCGCCCCGGAAAAGAAATTGGAAGATGTGGGTACTCGATTCCAACATATTTCTAATTTTCAGGAACACATAGAGGCCGGGTTAATCGCAGTCACGAATTCTTTAGCCAAATACGCCAACGAAACGGACGTGATCCGCAAGGCGAAGTTGGAAGCGTGTCTGGCATTCATAAAAGCGTATCAGGAATCTTTGGCTGGGTATGAATCTAAGAAATGGGATTTCAAGAGGATGATAGATGCCTGCGAACCTTCTAGGACGGTGATAGCTGCAATCAAAGCAGATAAGGAACATGAGCGGGCGAAGCGGGCTATAAAGCTGAAGGCCGACGCAGAGGCGGCGAAGAATGGGGAATTGGAATGACCGACATATCCCGAATCCTAAAGGCATCTCATCTCTTAGCCAAGAAGCGAAAGGAGTCCCGAGCGAAGAACCTTACCAAAGCGAGGCAGCGGGCGCTGAGAATTTTCCGTAAGGAACAGTTCAAGAATTATGAAGACGCCGCCAAGAGATTTACTCTGAAAGAAATCGGGAAGGGCTGCGGGTCATTTCGCCGGTCATATCGGATTATGGGGACCGACTTATTGATCAAATTCCCAAGAATCGATGCGGGACAGAGGACAGAAGGAAAGCAGCACACGAGAGATGAAGTAAAAAAAATTCAGATACTCTTGAAGTACAAGGCATTCCAAAAGCATATTCCGCCCGTGTACTATTACAACCGGGCCGACGGGGTATTCGTTACGAAGTTCTATCCCGGTAGAAAATGGATCAAAGCCCGTTGGACTGAATTTGTGTCCAAACTGGTTCACGAACATACTGGAATATGGATAGACGATATAACCGGTGACAATCTGAAAACTGATGGAAACAATCTGATCTTTGTGGATTTGGGATATTGAATGACCGAAACTACAAAGAGTTCAATTCGAACGTATTGCGGGCTCATTGGAGTGATCCTCCCGATTGTCGTCGGAGTGTTTGTAATCTGGTTCGACCACATCCAACTTTCGCATAAATAAAGAGCCCACCCGAGCGCCGTCGGGTGGGACAGATTAGCACGACCCAAAGTCAATTCCATTTTCTGAATCGTTTATCGTAATTGTTTGAGATATGGGGGCGAATACATACCCGGCCTTGCTGGGTGTAATCGTATACGTCCCTGGGCCGAGTCCGGTAAACTCGTACCATTCCATATTGTCAGTTGTAGTAGTCCCACTTGCATCCCCGCTAAGAGTGACCGTAACCTCGCCGCCCGGAATCTTGTTTCCAAAGTGGTCTGGGTTAGGTTCCCATTGAACCGGATTCCCGAAAGTATGTGGGAGATGAACCAAATTCCCAAAGTGTACAGGTGATGGATTCCAGTTTACAACATTCGCAGAGACGGGTGGCACCGGATTCCCGTTCTTGTAAGAAATCGTGCCAAGAACAAACCCAGAGATCGTGTATCCATATGCTGCGGAGATCACATATGCTGCGGAACCAATAGCCGAATTGACGTACCCTGTTCGTGACGCACGAGCATATAACGTCTCGCTGGATGCGACAGAAACCGCCAGAGCGTATAGCGTCTCGTTACCCGGATGCGGACTACTGCCTACTTCGTAATAGACGTTAGTCGCACTTGCAGAAGTAATCGTAACGCTCTGCGTAGGCCCATACGATCCTGCGACGGGGTTGAACGTTGGTGTGGCCTGTTGAGCATAGGTCACACTTCCGATTGCCGAATTCGCATAAGGCGAACCTGTTGACAGAGCCTGAATTGTTTCTCCGGTCGTGATGCTGAAGGCCCCAGAATACAAAGTGCTTGAAGGTGTAGGCGTGCTACCATCAGTCGTGTAATACGTTGCTGTGGCATTTACGTCAACTGTGATAGTCACCTGTTGAATAATATTCGTTGCACCATCCGAGATTGCGAACGTAGGCGTGGCGAGTGGTGTATTCGTAGCTACGAAACTCACGCCCGCTACGTACTGACCAGATACAGTTGGGCTCAAACTGGTCGGAGCGAATGAGTATCCTGCCAGAGAGGGCGTGACCGTGTAAGAACCATTGGCGAGTCCAGGGAGCGTGTAATTCCCGTTAGCATCCGCGGGTACACTGCCGGAAGAAATTCCTGTATAAGTGATCGTCGCTCCCGCGATCCCTGCATTTCCATAAACAGGAAAAGCGTTAGAACTACCCGCCGCGAAACCAATGACCGAAGACATGGAAGTAGCTTGGTCATTATACATTTGCAAGCCGGGTGCTCCAGAAGTCCAAGTCGTATCAGTACGTGTTGTGACCAAGACTCCATTTTGATAGAGACTGATCGTGCTGCCTACAACGGATAGACGAATCACATCCCCATAAGCTAAAGTCATGGAGACAACAGCCCCTAATTGAACGTTCGACCCGTTTGTTACCACA
>Ga0208819_1001134_pt1 | contig 14785 bp, 13 predicted proteins | sample June2015DPH_11_1_3_FD_184707 | JGI IMG/M metagenome (GOLD analysis project Ga0208819, IMG submission 184707) | Peatland microbial communities from SPRUCE experiment site at the Marcell Experimental Forest, Minnesota, USA - June2015DPH_11_150... | ecosystem: Environmental > Terrestrial > Soil >...
TTTATCGGATACGCTTAGAAAAGATTCCCCAGCGGGGTTTGTTCCAGCGACATCCCCGCTGACATTACCTCCCGTGCAAGCAATGCCCGGACAGACGAATAGTTTTAAGGTCAATCCGTGGATACGAAGTCCAATACCCCCGACTAACGCTGGGCCGGACACACTACGTCAGTTCAACGATGGGGATGCAAACGTTCCTCGCCGTAGACTCCTTCCTCTTCCGTCTACCGTTACGGGTTCTGGGAGTGGGTCTACAGTAAATAATACTACGGTCATAAGCGCACCGTCATCGGGCGCTAGTAGCGCTAGTATAAGTTTGACCGCACAAACGGTAACGTATATATCACCTTTGTTGAATTCTGGGAATTCTAGTTATTCAGCATTGACCATTCCCTCGAAATCGTTTCAATTGATTTCGTGTAATGCGTCTGGGCCTTGTGAAATTAGATTATACGGAACTTCAACCGCTATGGCAGCCGACGCGGGAAGACAAAAGTATGCACCACCGGCTGCTGAACTTGCTAACAATATTATTACGGATTTGGTACTAGACACGGCCCCTTATATTTGGAATTGGCAGAACAGGATAGGAGCGAATTCGAACACGCCCCAGACGACGAACCTGTACATCGCCGTGACCAACCTTTCAGGTCCGACGATGGTTCAAGTAAATATTACACTACTTCCCTTGGAATCGTAAGTTGTAATAGTATAAGGAGTTTAACGATGACGCTTATCACGGGTGGGAGATTTTCCGATTTTGCAGGAAATCCAATCGCAAACGGCACCTTAAAGGTTCGATTGGGCCAAGACGTAAATGCCATCGATGGAACCATCGTAGGAGCCGGATGGCTCGCATCGGTACCTCTCGATTCAAACGGCAATGTAACACCCTTTCAACTATGGAGTAGCGCCGAAATAAATCCAAGTGTCCCATATCGTTTCAAAGTGTTTACGCCAGCGGGCCAAGAAGTATTTAACCAAGAGATATTCGTACTTGATGGGCCAACTTTTGATCTGGGCGGTGCGAGTTATGCAACAATAAGTTATTAGGAAGCCCAAGGAAATCATGATCGTAACCCAAATAATCAGTTCAAAACCATTTACGGATTGTGTCGGAGGGGTAAATTCCAACGGATATCTTACCTTCGCTTTGAGTACTTCTTGTTCTGTAACCGACGGTTCTGCCATGATTGGGTATGCAGAAGTCACCCTTCAGTTGGATTCCAATGGACAGGTAATTACCACCCCACCCCAATTCTTATGGGCCAATGATATACTCTTGCCGCCCAATTCTTATTACATAGTCACCGGGTATAGCGCCAATGGACAACTCGTCTGGGGTCCGAACTACATAACTGTCACGTCCGGGGGAGTAGGGGGCGGCGTTTTCGATCTGTGCGTGCCGTGGGGTTCGAGTCTGGCGTTTACCTACATCATAGATGAAGTTTACGATTTCCTCGTCGATGAACTAGGCGTTGATTACTACATTTTAGGTTAATTCAGAAGCAATTAGGAGAATCATGAGTACTATCAAACTCAGTCAATTAAATCAAGGCTCACCAAGCCAGTTGGGTAGTGATTATGCTGTAACCGTACGTGGAGGGTCTGATGTCCTCGTTTCAACAGGGTCGTTAGTTTCTCATGTCGCCCCTACTGTTTGGAGCAGCGGGGTTACCTATTATCCGGGGCAACTTGTAGCTATAAACGATAATGTCTACTCGTGCATCCTTGAGAACACTAATGAACCGCCCCCAAACGCCACCTATTGGACATTGATAGGCCCTGCTACGCTGGACGCATTGAGCGACGGTTCATCGTATGCCCGTACATTGGCTATTTCATTAGAGGCAGGCGTTCCGTACACTTTCCTTGGAGCATGGAGCAGTGCAACCAGTTATGTAGTCGGGCAAGAGGTAACATATCTCGGTTCCTACTGGATTTGTGTAGCAAACAATTCCAATTCTGCACCCTCACAGTCGAATACGAATTGGGGGCTAGAAGGAACTGCCGCCTTGTTGATGGGGGCATGGTCTAATAGTACAGCATATGTGGAGGGAAACCAAGTTTCATATGCGGGAAATATCTATTCCTGCATTAAAGCAAATACAGACGAAGGTGTGTCAAATAGTACGTATTGGACGCTGTTAGGGCCGGCGAATTTGGACGCTGTAACCGACGGGTCTACATATGCCCGTACGCTCGCCCTTGGTCTTGAATTGGGTGTACCTTTTACCTTTCTAGGGGCGTGGTCATCCGCAACAAGTTATCTAGTGGGACAGGAAGTTACCTATCTTGGTGCGTACTGGATAGCGGTAGTCGCGAATTCCAATAGTGCGCCTAGCCAATCGAATACGAATTGGGGCCTTGAGGGGACTGCGGCTCTTTTGTTAGGCGCATGGTCAAGTTCTACTGCATACGTTGAGGGTAATCAAGTTTCATTGGCAGGGAATCTTTACTCTTGTATTCTGGCGAATACAAATCACACACCACCGAACGGAACCTATTGGTTGCTAGTTGGCCCGCAGAATCTTGATGCACTTGGAAATGGTTCTACATACGCAAAAGTTCTTGCATCAGCCCTGACCAACGGTATTCCTACACCATTCACAGGTGTATGGAGTAGTTCTACTACATATTTGCCCGGACAAGAATGTACATATACAGGTTCCTACTGGGTTTGCCTTGTCCAATGCCTTAATTCTGCACCTTCGACCGGCAATACGAACTGGCAGCAAGTGGGTACGGTCGCAAACCAATTCCAAGGAGCTTATAATAGCGGCGCAGCCTACCTCGTAGGGAATGAAGTGACATACGGAAGTCCCGCAGGACTTTATATCTGCATCGTAAACTCTACAGGTAATGATCCAACCAATGGCAGTTATTGGCAAGAGATCGCTACGCCCAGCACGGCTAACTATCTAGGAGCCTATGACAATGGCACCGCTTACGTCACCGGAAACCAAGTTTCATATCAGGGTTGTTTTTGGGTCTGTGTCTCTAATAGTACAGGCAATGCCCCTTCGACTACTTCGGGTTACTGGACATTACTAGGTACGTCCACGATCATGCTGGGTGCTTGGAGCAGTGGTACGGCGTATGTTCAGGGGAATCAATGTACCCTTGTTGGGAACGTTTATCAATGCGTTGCCGCGAACACAAATCAAGAACCACCCAATGCTGTATACTGGCAACTAATCGGCCCTGCAAATCTTGATGCGATTATTGACGGGGACACATATGCTCGTACTCTTGCTCTTTCCTTAGAGAACGGTGTTCCTTTTACGTATCTCGGGGATTGGTCATCGGCTACAAGTTATCTAGTCGGTCAAGAAGTAACATATCTTGGTGCGTACTGGATTTGCGTAATTAACAATTCCAACTCCGCTCCTAGCCAAGCGAATGCCAATTGGGGAATTGAGGGCAGTGCTGCTTTACTTATGGGTGCATGGAGCAGCAGTACGGCTTACGTTGTGTCCAACCAAGTTACTCTAGCGGGGAATGTCTATTCCTGCATTGAAGCAAATACGAATGAGACGCCGCCGAATAGCACATATTGGCAATTACTAGGGCCTGCGACACTTGACGACATTCAGGATGGCAGTTCTTATGCACGCACTGAGGCTCTGGCATTGAACAATGGCGTTCCATATACTTATTTAGGGGACTGGAGTAGTGCAACGTCTTATGTTGTAGGCCAAGAAGTTACTTATCTTGGCGCGTACTGGATTTGTATAGTGAACAATTCCAATTCCGCACCGACGCAAGCAAATACAAATTGGGGTCTAGAAGGAACCGCAGCACTGCTAATGGGCGCGTGGTCAAGTTCTACCGCATATGTAGTAGGAAACCAAGTCTCATTGGCTGGTAACATCTATTCCTGCGTTGAAGCGAACACGAATCATACACCACCGAATGCTACGTACTGGACGCTGATGGGGCCTGCGACACTAGATGCAGTGACAGACGGGTCTACATATGCGCGAACAAAATCTGTAGCGCTTACCGCTGGAATTCCGTATACATATCTGGGTGCTTGGTCATCCGCAACAAGTTATCTCGTGGGCCAAGAAGTAACATATCTTGGAAATTACTGGATAGCGGTAGTCGCGAATTCAAATTCTGCACCCACAACTACGAATACAAATTGGGGTCTAGAAGGAACTTCAGCACTGTTGCTAGGCGCGTGGAGTAGCAGCACGGCATATGTCGTAGGAAACCAAGTTTCGTTGAGCGGGAACATTTACTCCTGTGTACTGGCGAACACAAATGAGACGCCGCCAAACGGAACTTATTGGACTTTGATGGGTCCGGCAACGCTTGATGCCGTGACAGATGGGTCTACGTATGCCCGCACGCTTGCTGTTTCTCTTTCATCCGGCGTCCCATACACCTTTCTTGGTGCATGGTCGTCTGCAACGAGTTACCTCATCGGACAGGAAGTTACATATCTAGGAAATTACTGGATTTGTGTAGCAAACAACTCCAATTCGGCTCCGACTCCGACGAATACGAATTGGGGGCTTGAGGGCACATCGGCAATGCTGCTAGGCGCGTGGAGTAGCAGCACGGCATATGTCGCTGGAAATCAGGTAACCCTGAGTGGGAATATCTATTCTTGCATTCTTGCGAACACGAACAACACGCCGCCGAATGCTACATACTGGACGCTGATGGGACCTGCGAATCTCGATTATCTGGGAGATGGCTCTAGTTATGGAAAAGTGTTGTTAACGGCGACGACAGATGGAAGTGTAGACCCTAGTAAATCGGGCGTGCTGGTAAAAGGTTCTCTTTTCCCTGCGATGAGCACGGTCATCAAAGCGACGGCAACACCAACGACGGTAACACTTACTACTTCGCCGTCGGCTTTTATCGCAAGGGCTGATGGAACGATCACACTTATCGGGAGTACGTCGCAAGAGGTAACTGGGCTTGTTACCGGAAACACCTACGGATTCTATCCCTATTGGGATGAATCAACTTCAGAATTGAAATGGGTAGCAGCATCAGATGCACCAATTCCCAATATGGCTGGCGTTGAGTTTACAGCAGCATCCTCACAATACGTGGAAATGGGCGCAACGATGTCCTCTCCTACGAGCGCCGGATTCTCCATAGAATGTTGGTTCTCGGGCACGGGAGGATACCGTCAAAGTATCCTCGGAATGACCACAACCCAGAACTATACGGGCACCCCTACTACGTGTTATATGTGGTTGGAGGTAAGTTCTACCGGCCAAGTGATCTTCGGTTGTAAGTCAACGACTGGTTATGAATCACTTGTCACCACACTTGCTGGCAGCGGTGTATTGGATGGCAATAAGCACCACATCGTTGTGACTGCTGTGGGTGTTCAGTATAGCATTTACATTGATGGTGCATATGTTGCAAGCGATAATACGGGATATACTATTTATACTACTGCAAACAATTACTACATGCATATCGGTTATGATTTCATTACAGGTGGCAGCGGAGTGTTTGCTGATGGAACGATTTCCCATGTGGCATACTATCCAACACCGTTGGTTCAGGGACAAGTTATGAGCCATTGTCAAGCAATGACAAATATTAACCTCACTACTTATGCCGCTGAAGTTGTATATGATGGGGCAACTCATTACTGGAAAATGACGGAAACATCTGGTACGTCTGCCGCTGATTCTATTGGCAGTATTACCGGAACTTATGTTGGCAGTCCTACACTCAATTATTCTTTACCCGCAATTTTCGTAGCAGGTTCACCACAAATTGCATGGCCGTTCTTTTCCTCAGTTGGCGGCGGTTACGGAATTGCAAGCATCCTTGCCCTGCAAGCGCAAGTTGACCAGTCTCACATTCCACTTTCAACAGGCAGCGTGATGGCGACAACCCCTGCCAGTGGTACTGCCGTTACTTGGAGCGGAGGAACAGGACAAGCGTTAATGGAAGTTCAAGCACCAAACCCTGCACCGTCCGAATAGAGTAGAAAGAAAGGCGAAAACTCCAATGAAAATGGGGTTTATGCTGGGCGCTTCGCCTTCTGACACTGCTTCCTTTGGAGTCGCAATAGTTGATAGCATCCTCGGACTAATTACCCGAGCGTAATGATTGTAGGAGGAATATGGTTACGAGCAGACCGTTGGAACTTCTAGACCTTCCGATGTTACAGAGGGCTCTAGATCAGGATACATATGAGCACGCGACCTCGCCAGAGTATACGCAGGATAACGTCTACTCTGAAGTATATGAGGATGAAGAAGGTCCGATAGGCGTTCTGCGGTATAGCAAGACGTTACGCCTTGTCTGTGTATGGTGCCATAATGATGACAAGAAACGGAATGCCGCTGCTACCATTCAGTCAATCAAGGATGCCGTAGCCAAGGCGAAAGCCAGTGGGTATACCGAAATAATTTTTAACACGGAATCACCGACCTTCGCAAACTTTTGCGTAAACGTTCTCGGATTCAAAGAGAATAAAGGCGAATACATAAAGTACGTAAGCTAGGAGATAATATGTGCGGTACACAATCGCAGACCCAGGCGGCTGCGGCTCAACAGAGCGCGTTTACTAGTTCGATGATTAGTGAGGGATCGCAAGTCTTCGGCAAGGATAGTAGCGTATTCAATGCTATGAGTAATGCCTATAGTCAAATTCTTGCGGCGGGTCCATCTCAGCAAGGATGGTCTGCGGCTCAACAGAGTGCGGTTAATTCTCAAATTATCAATCAGGCGGCTGTCGCCAATCGGAATATCGCGTCTGCGGTCGGTAATCAGCAAGCGGCTCTCGGCGGAGGGAATGTAGTCCTGCCTTCAGGTGCATCGTCTGCATTGAACGCGTCTATCGCGGAGCAAGTTGAAGCACAGAAGAGTGGCGCACTTACCCAAGCTCAGATCGCGAATTATCAGCAAGGTAATCAGAATTGGTTGGCAGCAGGAAGGGGATTACAAGCAGCTCCGAGTGTATTTGGCAATATGTCAGGATTCAATCAGGCAGCTCAAACGGGCCTTAACGCTAACATGGCGAACGCACAAGCAGCAGATGCCGCATCCAATTGGTGGGTAAAGCCTGTTGAGGGCGCAGTAGGCGCGGGGTTGAGTTTGGCGACTGGCGGGATGGTTCCTGCGAATGTGTTTACAGGCGGCGGTACTACCGGTAGTAGTGGCGGAAGCCCTTTATCGGGTTTTACTAATATGTTTAGCGGAGGAGGTAGTACCCCTCTTGCAGTAGGAACTCCTCAATACATGCCCTTAACTACAGGAGCTCCGGGTAGTGCTGGCGGAATTGAAGGGGCACCGCAAATGGATTTATCAGGCAACATAGTCGGATCATAGGAGATATATGGGTAACCCGTCAGTAATACCAGATTTGAGTAACACGCCCGTTGTCGGCACCGGTATGCCCGGTGGCGGCAATAATCCGACCATGCCTAATGTGATGCCGCCTACGGCACCTCCTGTTGGTACGCCTGGAGTGCAACCAAATCAGCCACAGGCACAAGCGAATACGCCTAATGCCCCTGCTCAGGCACCCGCCGATAACTCACCTGCTGCACAGCATGCGGGAATTTTCCATAAGGTACTTGGCATGCTTGGCGGTGGAATGAATCGTCCTCAAGTTGATGCACAAGGTAATCCTATCATGAATCCAGATGGCACGGTGCATATGGCTCCTGCCTCTGCAAAGCAATTGGGGATGGGCATACTCGCCGGGGCGATTAGTGGTATGGTCGCGGGTATGGCAACTCCTACGAAATATAACCAAGTTGCGCCGGGGAGATTCCAGCCCGACTATTCGGGCAGTTTCGCCGCTGGCGCAGCCGCTGCCCAGCCGTTTACTCAGGAAGGTGCTCAAACGGAAGCCCAGAAAAAAGCGGATGATATCAAGTCTCGCCAGTTTGCGACTATGGATCACAATTTGAAGATGCATGCAATGATGATTGCGAACCACAAGGCAGACACAGAAGACCAACAGAATACGGTTGACACCTTCGGTTCTATGGGCGAAGCGATGGAAGGCGAGTACGCTCGTGGAAATGTAGTAGACGCGCAGAACAACCCGATTGATCTGTATTCGTATAGAGGAATTGACGGAGATAAGCTACAGCAGTTGCTCGCTTCAAAAGACCCAAATGCACGCGTGACCATGAATCAAGTAATGCCAGTACAAGTAATCCAAGTTCCACAAGCCGATGGCAGTACGAAAGCTGTAACCCTGTTTGACGTTTACAATCCTAACGCAACGGTGAAGATGACGGAAAATTTACGGAAAGACTATCCGAAACTGGCAAATGTGGGTGATAACACGAAAGTCCCGGTTCGCATGCTTGCGACATGGGCTCAGATGCGGGCAAACGAAGGTCTTGCGGCCAGCGGGCTAGACGACCATATCGAAGGGTATAACAACGCGAATCCTAAGAATAAGATTAGTAAGGATTTTGATTTGGCGGAGGCGGGCAAGGGTGATCCTGCAATTCAAGCACTCTATCCGCTTATCAACAAGTATCGCACTGACCCTTTTGATGCAATGGTGAATGATATCCGAAAAGACCCGGCATTCGCAAACGATCCCAAGATTCAAGCAGGGTTAGCGCATTTACAGGAGAAGATGGGATTTACGTCTGACGGTCTAGTAAATCAAGCTCAAGCTCGTACGGAAGCCTTAACTCAAGGCAAGAAAGGCCCCGATCAACAGCCAGCGGATGAAACAGCAATCGCAAATTTCCCGAAGAATGCACAAACCCGATATCCAACCGTTACAACTGGTCAGATTGCATCAGTGGCAGAAGGTCTTGGAAAGAATCCGACAGTAAAAGACTTGAAAGACGCGAACGATGAAATCCAGAAGATGAGTGGACAGAACAATCAGGCGAGACTAGCGGATCAAGATCTTGATGATAAGCAGCAGAAGATGTTGTTTGATTATGGTATCGCGGGAAATCAAAGACTTACTCTTGACAACGCTCCTGACGAAATGCTGGTTGATCAACGCACGGGACATCCAATTCCCAATAAATCACTTACGGCGCTCAAAGCATCACAGACAGAAATCAATCGCAAACAATTTGCAACATCCGTTCTGCATATCGCGGATTCTCTGCGGAAAGCACAAGCTGCGGGTAATCTGCCAAACGCTCCACTTGTTGGTGGAATTACAAATAAAATTTTGATGCAATCTGGTTTGAGTTCCGAAGACGCACAGAAGACAATGACAGAAATTTCATTGTTGCAATCTGCTGCCACAGGGGCGCATGTTGGTGGACGATTCTCGGTTCCTATTTTGGAAAAGATGAATAAGTTGCTGTCGTTGAATATGAACGATGCACAGTTTGCGGGTTCTCTGGATGCGATCACAGATACGATGAAGACCTACGAGGATAACGGAGGAAGATTCTCTGTTGCCGAATGGAAATCATTACCTCCGCAAGAACGTGCTCGGCTCATGGGTTCTACCAGTACACCCGCCAATGTTGCTCCTCCGGGCACAACGCCTATTATGAAAAATGGTATGCCAATCGGCTATTTTACGACTGATGGGAAACGGGTAAATTTCTAATGCCAGATAATCAAGTACTCCAATCACAACTCGGTGAAGGTGAAACCCTTGGAACGCCTGTAAAAGCTCCTCTTCCCTCCATAGAGCCAGTCCATGGAGGATTGACGGGTGCAACGGACGTAGATCAGTCTTCTGCTCGAAATATTGCGTCTGCGCTGGCAGCAGGATATCCAGTACATACTGCTTCGGGGACTATACCATCTCCTACGACTCCGTCTCAACCATGGAAATTAGAAGAAGGTGAGACATTAGGCATTCCTACTACAGCGGCTCATAAAGAATCTCCCAAAGAGAAGACTGCTTATGATATCCCACTCACTTCTTATAGTGCGGCTACGCGGGCGGGAGTACAAGCTATTGGAGAAGAGACAGCAGGAGCGGCTAAAAGTGCAGTAAAAAGTATATGGGATACAGTTGCCACTCCCCCTCAGGATGAAAAAGAACAAACAGCTAATGCCCTCGGTGTAGGTGGACTTGCTATATATCGTGTCCTCCGTAGCCTCGGTCATAGCGCAGGGGATGCGACGAAAATGGCGGGTGCGATACATGATATCAATCAATCATCTGATCCCGTTGCCTACTATCTTGACGCAGCACGTAGAACTGCGGCACAAGCGTCGGGGCAAGCTAACGTTGCTCTTGCAACGGAAGGCACGGCTAAAATCGCAGGTAGAGTTGGCCCCGCATATAAGAATGTGGCAGGGAAACTAAGTGTAAAACCGTTGCAAGAACCATTGCAACAAGGAATTATTGACACGGTGAAACAAGCAGTAAAAGATACTCGACCTGAACCTGCTCCCGCACCAGATTATGTATATCGGGCGCGTGATGTAGGAGAACAAGGTGTACCAAAGGCTCATCCTCAATCTCACGGCCAAGCTACCTCAGACATTAGGACCGTTGATCAATATGCTGGACCGGGTGGGCGGGGAGAAGCAGCAGGAGAACCTAAGCCGCAAGAAGTAATCCGTATTAACCGAAATCGACTTAAACCCGAAGATTATACCGAAGTACCATCTAAGACCGATCAAGCATCTCAAACCAATTTTAATCGTCCTCTTTCTGAGGATGAAGTGGAAAAGTGGGGACCAGATGAACGGCGTGCGGATGCGGCTGAAAAGGCAAAAGCTACGGAAACATCCGCTCCTGAGACGAAGTCTATTCGTAAAATCGCTGAGCAAGCAGGTGATCAAGTCGAAGGGATGGCTAAATCTGATTATCAACTTTTAGATAAGGAATCGGGTGGACGGATTCAAAGATTCCGAGATAAGTTGGAAGCCAATCGACGTAAATTGATGAATCTTACAGATAGTGAAGCCGATAGGGATACAGAAGCTTCGATTCTGAAAAATCAGAAAGAGACAGAAGATTCGATGCACGACGAGTTTGATGCTTTGCAGAAGAAAGGTATAAGTCCTGATTTGCTCAAGCGAGCCGATGCGAACTTCCGAAAGTCGCAAGCTCTCTATGATTTGGACAACGCCATCAAGAAATCGACTACAGGAGCACACCCGGATTCATCCCATCCTGATCTCCTAAAGGAATATCCAGAGACAGTAGACCCCAATAAATTATTCAATAGAATCAATACTTTACACGATTCTGGGCGATTGGACGATGCTCTAGGAGAAGCGGGCGCGGATAAATTGTTCGATCATACGCTAGAAAGCTCTGGCGCATACCAGAAAGTTTTACGTAATCAAAAACGGGCATGGAACGTGACCAAAGGCGCAGCAGTTCTCGGCGGGGTAGGTTATGCAGGTTATCATCTCCCCAATATTCTCGGGATTGGGCCGGGTCATTAAGATTTTGCTTGACAAGATGTGCCGAAGGTGCTATTCTAAAGATGGAGGAGTAAATGCTCAAAATCGAAGATTTGCACAAGGCGAAACTATGGGGAATCACTCTGTCTACATCATAACCAATCTCAAAGCGAGTACGGGGAAAAGGAGGTCGATTTGCTTAAGGTTGAAGATATTCACAAAAGCCTTTTAGTATCTGTTGGATGGCAATTTGGCCAGTCATATAGCGGCGGATACGTGGCTGGTCAGATGATTATGGCAACGATTGCCAACAGGGTACGTGCCGGATGGGGACCGTGGCTGGACGTAATTAACCGAATTCCAGCATTCATGGCAGAGAACGAACTTCCTCCGCTGGTATTCCCCGGCGTGTGGGAGGGGAATTTTGTAAAATTGCTACATGTCGTCGAAGGGGTATATGAAGGCTCTGCGATGGATTTGAGCAAGGGCGCACTATATTGGGCAGATTTGAATAGGATCGAACGCCCGTGGTTCAAAAAAAATATCGTAGATGCGATTAAAACGGACGGCCCGAATGCGGGAGAGAGACAACATCCACTCGTAGCCAATATAAATTCCTTGTCGTTTTTCAGGTAGGAGAATCATGTTAAAGAAATTTTTCATTTACTGCAACGGGCGTCACACGGCTTTCGCCGGTTTCTTTGCCGTAATGGGGTGCGTTCTTCAGTGGTATCACCGGCTGGATTCGACTTTTGTCGCTTACATGACCTCCCTCATGGGGCTGGTTTTGGGACATAGCATACAGGAGAACCATTTTAACGTCAGTACAAAGGTGGGAGCAGGGGATGCCAAAGTGGATGTAAAAGAAGACCAAAAGATTTCTCTTGACAAATGATGGGTACTTTGGTAATCTAAAACTGTAGAGGGATACACGAAAGGACAAATGAGCGAAACGCAACTCGCAGTTGAACAACCCAAAATTCTCGTACTTGATATTGAAACTCTGCCGAACCAAGGGTATACTTGGGGTCGCTGGGATCAAAACGTCATCCGTTTCACACAAGAGTCATGCGTGGCAACTTGGGTCGCCAAATGGTTAGGTGACAATAAAATAATTTCAAAAGCCCTCCCCGATTATCCTGGCTACATGCCCGGTTCGTATGACGATAGAGCTTTGATACAAGACCTCTGGAATCTGTTTAATGAAGCCGATGTGATAATCGCTCATAATGGCGACCAGTTCGATATTAAAGTTGCCACAGGTCGATTCATCCTTCATGGTCTTAAACCACCAAGCCCGTTTAAAACGATTGACACGAAGAAAATGGTCAAGGAAGTTGCTCGTTACAATTCGAATTCCCTCGACGACCTTTGTGGCTTGCTTGATCTTGGGCACAAGATTCATACAGACTTCGACCTCTGGGAAGGTTGTATCAAAGGTGACATGAAGTGCTGGAATCAGATGGTGAAGTACAACAGGATGGATGTGCTCCTGCTCGAAAAACTTTACTATCGTCTCGCTCCGTACGCCAAAACGCACCCGAATCTAACCTTTTGGACCCGTGGTATGTGTCCGAAGTGCGGAAGCCATAATGTACAATATCGAGGAACTGTTCGATGTATTACTCGACAGTATCAACGGTTTGTTTGTAATGATTGTGGTAGTTGGGGAAGGTTAGTTTTGAGTGAGAAGGAAGGGAATGTAAAGACTACAAACGCAGCTTAATCACCTGCGACGGGCTACAGCATACCTAAGAAGTTGGCAAAGCACACGAAGACTGGAGGAGTCATGAGTGAAAACGAAGGTTGTAATTGTGGTAATCCAGATTGTCTGAATCGGGTGAAATTTGATGGAAGCGGCGGGATCGGTGATCACGCTCTGCTTACGATTTACACCAAAGATGACATCCAAGGTGAGAAAGAGGAGACGTTTGAATTCCCCTATTCTCTTATCAATCTGCCGGTTCTGAATGCGTATCAGCAATTACGCCAGATCATCGGGTATAAATTAATTCGTTTTCCTGCGCCACCGAAAGAAGGTGGACAATGAAAAAAGTCTATCTCGCAGCGGCTTTCTGGAGAAAAGAAGAGATGAAAGAACTTTCTCTTCGCATCAAGGAATTGGGCGTAAAGGTTACATCTCGATGGTTAGATGAAGAACCATTACCCGAGGGAAAGATCAAGCGTAAGCGATTCTTAGAGAATACGGCGGCAATGGATGCTAATGACGTATTCGCAGCGGATACGCTGATTCGTTTTTCGGATGATCTTTCTACAAAGACAGTTCCCAGCAGTTGGTGCACGTGTAGCCGAATGGAGGAGACTGGTTTTGCTCACGCCTGGGGGAAGCAGATTATAATTGTGGGAGCTATCCAATCCCTCTTTGATCGTTTTCCGCAACGTATCATCCTGAAAAATACGGATGAATTGTTGGAATATATTCGAAAGCATCGTGGATGAAATCCTATTACACATATCAATACGAGGAGGAACGGCGATGAAAGAAGTTAATCTTGTCACAGATGCGAAGGAACGGAAGACCTACCCTGTAGGCACAGGATTCCTTGACTACTTCCCACTTGCAGCGGCGGAAGTGGCTCATGTATCCTTCGTCGGCAATGTTCAACATAACGGCCCGAATGCGCCTTTGCATTGGGATCGTTCTAAGAGTACAGACGAAGCTGACGCATTGATTCGCCACTTTCTACAACGAGGTACTGTCGATTCCGATGGAGTCCGGCATTCCGCAAAGATGGCCTGGCGGGCATTGGCTTTGCTGGAGAAAGAATTAGAAGCATTACAAGTTTCGAGTTCTGGGCAAACTGCTTAGTATTCGAATGGGCGTCCGACCGGGTCCAAACCCGTGACCTAAATATACTCAGGTTCGCCCCAGCATGGTCGCAAGTCGGGACCGGCCAAGCACGTATAAAGAGGAATACTTTGGAATTGACATTAGGTTTACTGCCGAAACGGAAGTTCAACTATTCGTCCCTGATCACCGCGTTTGTACTTCAGAGTGCATTGTGGGCGGGTCTCATTCATCTTGGAATCATAAAACCGACAACTCTTATCGAACCGGCAATTTCCATCGTTTACATGCCTCTGGCCAAGACTGTAAAGTCTTTACCTCAGGCTAAGGTTCATATTCTTCCTAAGTCATCGCCAGTTTCGCAAAAAGCACGTTCCGGGCCGGAATCTATCCCGGCCCCGATTCAAGTGGCGAAGGAAGCTCCGAAGGGTAAGCCCACGCAGGAGGTTGCCGTGGCGGCTCCAGTAGTCCAATTTACACCCAACGGCCTAATCTTGCCGCGAGAGACCGCTGCAAGGCCGTCTTACGCCCCGCCAGAGGTATTCGGCGGCAATGGCACAGGGAATGGGTCTGGTAATAGTACAAGCAGCTCGGGATCGGCCGGTACCGGGAAGTCGGGCAACACTCCGCTCCCCGAGAAGGTAATCACGAGTCCGGTCATTGTAACGGCATATG